>OOCD01000194.1_pt1 | contig 48477 bp, 32 predicted proteins | sample 1671791 | NCBI WGS metagenome assembly OOCD01 (sample SAMN06348193, study PRJEB24527) | human gut metagenome | biome: human gut; feature: ankylosing spondylitis patient; material: feces | host: Homo sapiens | place: China | collected 2015-10
CCCTTTTGTTCAGCGCTTACCTGAGCGATCAGGCTTTCTCAGCTGTTGCGCTTTTTGCGGGACACGATGACCAGCACCACAGCCAGAGTGGCAGCGCACACCAGGACGATGATCCACATGGTGGTGTTGCTCTCATCGCCGGTCTTGACACCGGGCTGGGTGGGCTGGTAGCCGGGATCGGCTGCGCCGCAGTCGGTGCACTTGCCATCCTTGTAGTGATGGCCGGTGGCGTCGATGACCATGGTCTCCACCTCACCGCAGCCGGTGCAGGTGCGGGTCTTTTCGCCGGGCTCGGTGCAGGTGGGCTGGGTGGTGACGATCCACTCGCCGAAGGTATGCTCATGGGCGGTGCAGACCACGTCATTGCGGTCGCGGACGCGGATGCGGGGAGCCATGGGGGTGCCGTCGGCCAGGACGAAGGTGTTGTCATAGGAGGCCAGGCCCGTGGCGGAGATCTGGCAGCCCACGGACAGGTTCGCCACATCGTAGGAGGTGGTGATATAGCCGTCGATGAACACGCGGGCGATCTTGCCCTCGCTGTCGCGGACCAGAATGGTCTGGACCAGACCGTCGGCCATCTCATAGCCGGTGACGTAGCCGTTCAGGGTCACCAGCTGGCCCAGGACGGAGCCGTCGTTGATCTGGGTGGAGGTGACGGCTCTGGGAGTGACGGGAGTGGTCTCACCGATCTTCTCAATGGAGGAAACCTGCAGCTCGTTCTCGCCCTGATAGGTCTCCGTCACACCGGTGACGCGGACCACGTCGCCGATCTTGAAGTCGCCGGCCACGGGGAAGCAGTTGATGCCGCCGGTCTCATCCTGAACATAGATGCAGTCGAAGAAGGCGGTGGCCTTGTCATAACCGGAGGCGTTGGAGGTCACGACACCCTCAATGGTGTACTTGTGACCGGCCTCGGTCTGAGCCTGGACCGTGGCAATGTCGGTGATCTTCACGGGGTTGATGCGGCCCAGCAGGTTCTCGCAGATCTTGTAGTTGGAGTAGTTCTTCTCGGAGCCGTTGTCACTGATGGTGGCCTGGACCTCGAAGTTGGACATGAAGGCCGCGCCGGACACGATGATCAGGCCCTTGCCCTCCAGCTGCTCGCTGGCCATGGCCAGCAGACGGCTGTCGTTTTCGGCATAGGCGTACTTGGGCACGTTGGCGCCGCCCAGGCCGTCCTTATCCACGTCCACGGAATAGGTGGTGGGATGGGTGTACACCACCGGAGTCACCGTAGCGGGCAGGGTGGAGGTGGGCTTGCCGTCTGCATCCACGGCATACACGGAGGCGCCGCCATAGTGGCTGAATACCTCGGTGTACAGGCGGTCATAGGGATGAGCAGGGTCCACCTCCACGCCGTCGGTCAGGAAGCTCTGACCGTAGGTGTTGAAGTACAGACGCCACTTGTCCACGCCGTCGGCTGCGCTGCGGACATCGTCATAGGTGGCATCGTCCGCAATACGCAGGCTGGAGCCCAGGGCCTGGAGCACCTCGTTCTGGGTGGCGGCCATGTGCTTGATGGTGGGATTGCTCTGGATCACGTCATAGTTCTCGTAGTTGTCGCTCCAGCCGGCCAGGATCACGGTGCCGCCGCCGGCGTTGAAGGCGGTAATGGCCGCCAGCTCCGCGGCGCTGTAGGTCCGGGGATCGGTCTGGGCGTCCGCCAGGCGGCGGGAGGGGGCGGTGAGGATCAGGGCCTTGAACTTGGGATTGGAGCAGGCGGCGATCAGATCGTCGCTGGTCTTCAGTTCCACGGTGCGGACGTTGTACTTGCCCGCCAGGTTGCCGAAGTTGCCCATGGAATCCTTGTAGTTACCGGCCACATACTCGTTGTAGTGGGAGGCGTCGATGCCGATATACACCAGGTCGTCGGCATTCAGCACGTCCAGGGTAATGTCCTTGGTGAACACATACTCCTTGCCGTCCTGCTCCAGCACCACGGTGGCGGTGACCTTATAGACCCGGGCGGTATCGAAGGAGATATCATAGCTCAGGTCCAGGGTGCCGCTGGCGGGAACAGTGCCCGCGTCGGTGGCGGAGGTCAGCACCTGGCTGCCCACGGCATAGGTGATGGACTTGATCCTGGCGTCGGTGCTCTCGCTGTTGAACAGGGTGGTGGTAACGGTCATCTTCTCGCCGGTGACGGGAGTGGAGGTGCCGCAGGTCACATCGGAGATGCCCAGCTTCAGGGTCTCGCCCACCCACACGGGAGCGGTGACCGCCAGGTCGCCGTCACCCTGGGTGACGCGGATGTAGTAGTAGCTGTAGTCGGGGTCCAGGGTGACGCTGAGGTCGCCGGTGGCCAGGACAGCGGGATCGTCCCAGGTATAGGCGGTCTTGCCGGAGTTGACAATGACCTCCACCTTGGAGATGGAATCGCTGGCGTCGGGGTCGTTGACGGTAACATGGATGTCCAGCTTCTCGGGGACCTCGGTGAGGCTGCTGCCCAGGAGCATGCCGTTGACGGTGTAGCCGATCTCCAGGTTCTTGTCCTCGGTGGCGTACATACGCATGGCGCGCAGCGCGTCGTAGATGCCCTCCTCGGAGAAGTCGTCGGTGAGGATCACGTCGCGGGCGTCGTTGGCGTTGCCCCAGCGGCCCTTGTGGTTATCCTGGTTGTTGGTGGGAGCCAGGTGCCAGCCCTTATCCAGCGCCATGGTGTAGTACTCATAGCTGGGATAATAGCCGCCGGCGCCGATCTGGCCCTCGCCGTTGCCGGCCTCCACCATGTACATGCGGCTGTCGATGACGGGATCCCAGAAGGCGAAGTCACCGAAGGTGCCGAAGGTGTTGCCGGGGTGGTTGAACTGGCTGAGGCTGTCTGCGCCCTCCTGCTGGCTCAGCAGGGCATAGTAGGCGCGCATACCGGCATAGTCGGTCTTGTTGTTCAGGGTGGTGTTGTTGCGGGAGACGATACCGGGGGTATTGAAGGTGTTGATGTGACCGGGACCGCCGGACCAGGTCATCTCGAAGCCGGCCAGAGCCACCAGGGAGCCGGCGTTGGCCTCGTTGAAGGCGGCCACGGCGGAACGGTAGCTGCTCCAGGTCTCCTGGCTGTAGGGGGTGGCCAGGCTCATGCCATACAGAGCGCCCTCGGGGTTGGCCGCGCCGCTCTTGTCGAAGTAGTTGGAGTGGTCGGTGAAGGCCACAAACTGCACGTTGGCGCTGTCGGGCAGGTTCTTCACATAGCTCAGAGCGGACTCCAGAGAGCCTGCGCCGTCGGAATACTGGGTGTGGCTGTGCAGCTGACCGAAGTACAGCTGATACCGGGACTCACCCACGGTGAAGAACCAGCTGAAGGAAGCGGACTTGCCGTCGGCGCGGGTGACGGTGACGGTAACATTGGTGCGGCCGTCGGTCATGTCGGCGGTGGGGGTGTAGGTGGCCTTGCCGCCGGCACAGACGGCGTTGACCTTCTCCCCGTTGACGGTCATTTCCACGGTGGGATTCTCACCGGCGTTGATGAGCTCAGCGGAGATGACAGGCCGCTTGTCGCTGCCGGTCTGGCTGCCCTTGAGCGGCGTCACGGCGCCGATGGAGGGCTCGTCTACCACGGTGACCACCAGGCTGCCGCTGTAGCTGACGCCGGAGACATTGGTCACGCGGACGGTGAAGGTCACCTGATCGGACCCGGCCAGCATGGCGGCAGGCACATTGGCGGTGTAATTGCTGCCGTCGGCGGTGTAATCGGTGATGACACCGGCAGACCTGCCGTCCACCAGGATCTCCAGCTTCTGGACCGCCTTCGCATCGTCCACGGTAAAGGTCAGGGTGTAATCCTGGCCCCCCTTCACGGAGTCGGCGGAGGTGAACTTCACGGCGGGATCATTGACGATGCCGCCGTCCAGCTTCACGCTGTCGGCTACGCCATAGAAGAAGAAGGAGTAGATGGTGTAGTCCGTGACGTTGTACATGCTATAGGTCTTATAGCTGTCGCTATAATACTCCAGGAACTGGCTGTACCTGCCGTTGAACTTGGCGGTGCGGCTCTCCAGCTGATAGCCGCCCACGCCGCCGGAGCAGGGCTCCACGGTCCAGTCGGCGTCGTCGCTGGCGGTGAGGGAATAGAAGGCGTTGTTGCCGGTGCCGTTGGAGCACAGGTAGCCGTAGGTCTCGTTGCGGAAGCGATAGTATTCGCCGCTGCGCTCCACGGTGAACACCACGCCGCCGTTTTCGGGGATGGCCTTGCCGTCCGTGATCTGGGCGGAGACGTTGTTGACGGCGGGGCTGTCGGTGTTGTCATTCTGCCCGGCCAGGACGCCCTGGGCATTCTGGTTGAACAGCACCACCTGCGCGCCCTCCTGGGGCAGACTGCCGGCGGGCTGGTCCGTCTCGTCGCCTACCAGATAGAGCTGCTGGGCAAACAGAGCCTCGTTGCTGCCGATGGTGCCGAAGGCACTCCAGTTGTTCTTCTCGGCATACCACTCCAGATAGCTGCTGCGGCCCACGTTCTTGATATAGTAGCAGCCCTCGGTGGCAGCCTGCTCCAGTGTCCAGGCGGTGTGGGCCTTGTCCAGGGGAGTGCTGGAGTATTTTTCGTCCATGGACAGCTTCTTGCCGTCGGCGGTGGAGAAGGTATAGGTGCCGCTCTCGGTGCGGTTCACGGTCCACAGCTCTGCATCCGTGTAGCCGGTGAGCTTGCCACCGGTCAGCTCCACATCCACGCCCGTGTTATAGAAGCCGTTGTACACGGAGGACAGAGCCTTTTTGTTGGCGGGGTTGAACACCACCACCTTGTCGCCGTTTTGCAGGGTGGTCAGATCGGTGACGATGCCGCTTTCCCGGGCGGCGGCAGTGTCCAGCTTATAGATGCTGGGCAGCAGCATGGACACGTTGGTGTCCGAGGTGTAGTTCAGGAAACGGGGGTTTCTCACATTGTACAGAATGCGGCCGCAGGCCGTATTCGTGCTGGCAATGGTGGCGGCGCCGTTGTCATCGATGGCGATGGTCCAGGTGTCGGTGCCCTTGCCGGAATTGCTCAATTCCTTTGCCTTGACAGCAGAGATCTTTTTGCCGTCGGAGGCGGTCAGGGTCCAGGCCCCGGCGCTTCCGCCCAGCGTAAAGATTTCCACCTTTTTGTCCAGGGCGTCCAGCTTGGTTTCCACGCTGGAAAGGAATTTTCCGGACATGGCCCCGGCGGCAAAGGTGCTGTCGTTGGCAGTTGCGGAGAGGATGATCTGGTCGCCGGCCTTCAAGGTCGACGCGTCGGTGACCAGTGCTGCACTTTTGGACGCAGGCTCTGCCGCGAATACCGACACCGGCAGCAGGGAAACCAGCATGACCAGTGACAGCAGCGCAGACAGAAGTCTGGTGCGAACAGGTGTTTTCATCAAGCTATTACCTCCTTTAATTTCTCCCGGAGCTTCCCGCCCCACAGGTATTTTCATTGTAACATACGCTTCTGTCAGTTTCCAGCTTTATTTGCAGATTTGACACAAGTTTTGCTAATATGTGCACACGGCATGGATGATTGCACAAAGCCCTGCTTGACAAGGGGGGCGCAACTTGCTATGCTGGTGTCACCAATTGCCGAAAGGACCGGTATATATGAAGAAAAAAACGAAGGGGCCCGGCCCCGCCGCCTGGCTGCGGGAGAATAAATGGACGTGCATCGTGCTGGCGGCGGCGCTGGCGGTGCTGCTGGCGGCGCGGCTGCTGGCGGCTCCCGTGCCGGTGCAGTCTGACGAGCCAGAGAACCGCGCGGATTACGAAAGCGCCTCCGTGGACCAGATCCTCTCCGATTCCACGGAGAAGGACCCTGCCTCCGACAACGGTTATCGCGGCGAGCAGCTGCTGCTGGTCACCGTCCGCTCCGGCGACTATAAGGGTCAGCAGATGCAGGTATATAACTATGTGGGGCCCCTGTATGGCGGGCCGCTGAAGGTCGGGGACCGGGCCACCGTCCTGATCTCCACCTATTCCGACGGCACCGTCAATGCCACGGTGTATGAATTCGACCGTCTGCTGCCCCTTTGCATCGTGCTGGTGCTGTTCATCGCGGCAGCGGTGGCCGTGGGCGGCCGGACGGGGGTCAAATCCCTGGTGGCCCTGGCGGTGACGCTGGTGTGCCTGTTCGGCGTGCTGCTGCCGTCCCTGATGAAGGGTGCCAACACGCTGCTGATGACGTTTATCGTCTGCGCCTATGTGGCGGTGGTAAGCCTGACCATCGTAGGCGGTGTCCGGAAAAAGACCGTGTGCGCCATGCTGGGCGCAGTGGCGGGCACCGCCCTGGCCCTGCTGTTTGGCCTGCTGGCCCAGGGACTGACCCGCATCGACGGCCTGCGCATCGACGACGTGGAGCCCCTGCTGCAGCTGCGGCAGACCGGCACGCCCATCGGTCTGCGGGGCCTGCTGGTGGGCGGCATCGTCATCAGCGCCCTGGGCGCGGTGATGGACGTGACCATGGGCATTGCCTCCTCCCTGTCGGAGGTCCACACCGCCAATCCGAAGCTGTCCCGGAGGGAGCTGTTCCGCTCCGGCATGAACATCGGCCGGGACATGGTGGGCACCATGACCAACACCCTGATCCTGGCGTTTCTGGGCAGCGGCTTTACCCTGATCCTGTACCTGTATTCTCTGGGACTGTCCCCCCGGCAGCTGCTGAGCTCGGCCTATGTATCCCTGGAGGTGGTCAGCGGCGTAGCCAGCAGCGTGGGCGTGATCCTGTCCATCCCGCTGACGGCGCTGATCACGGCAGAGGTCTTTACCCGGGAGAAGAAATCCGGAAAGAGCGCATAAGCATAGAAGGGTTCCCGCCCCCGACAGGCGGCGGACGGACAAAATTTAAGTTAAATTACAGCTTCGGGCCGTATCCTTACCGTATACGCCCCCGGATGCGTTGGGGGAAAACGAAGGGAGGTGCCCGGTGAAGGCGCTGGTAAAGGAATTGCTGCACCTGACGGAGGTGCGGCAGCTGACAGAGGATGTACGCGGCGGCGTTTCGCCGGTGCTGGTCACCGGCGTGGGACCGGTCCACCGGGCCCAGGTGGAGGCGGCCCTGCACCGGGACAGCGGACGGCCCCTGTGGGTGCTGTGTGCCGACGAACGGGAGGCCCGGCGTCAGGCCGGTGACCTGGCCGTGCTCACCGGGGAGACGCCCCTGGTGCTCCCGGCCCGGGAGCTTCAGTGGCGGCCTATGGAGTCCAGCCGCCAGTGGGAAAACCAGCGGCTGGCGGCCCTGTACCGCCTGGCGGACAGCCCCGTGGTGGTCACTACCCCGGACGCGCTGGTGCAGCGGTGCATCCCGCCCCGGGTGCTGGAGCGGACGGCACTGACCCTGGCCGTGGGCCAGCAGTGGGACCTGAACGCCCTGACCCGGCGGCTGGCCGGAGCCGGATATACCCGCTGTGACCAGGTGGAGGGCCCGGGACAGTTCGCCCTGCGGGGCGGCATCCTGGACGTGTTCTCCCCGGGTATGGAGCAGCCGGTGCGCTGCGAATTTTTCGACGACGAGATCGACTCCCTGGGCATATTTGACGCCGCCACCCAGCGCCGGGTGGAAAACCGCCGGGAGGCGCTGCTGCTTCCGGCGGCGGAGGTATTGCCCGGTTGGGAGGAGCATGCGGCGGAGGACGCCGCCGCCCGGCTGGAGGCCGCAGTAAAGCGCCTTGCCCGGAAGCAGGGCACCCAGGCCCTGCGGGACCTGCTGACCGCCGATGCCGCCCTGCTGCGCCAGGGGGTCACCCCCAACGGCGCGGACCGCTGCATGGCGGCGGTGTACCCGGAAAAGACCACCGCCCTGGACTATCTGCCCGCGGATGCCCTGATCTGCGTGGAGGACAGCGGCCGGACGGCGGAGGCCCTGCGGGGCTGGCTGTGGCAGCTGAAGGAGGACGTGTCCGCCGGAATGGAGGCGGGCTTTCTGGCCGGTGAGCTGGCGGATTTTGCCGCCTCGGAGCCGGAGCTGGCCCTGGGGCTGGAAAAGCATCCGGTGGTGCAGCTGGACGGTCTCACCACCGGGCGGCAGCTGCTGCAGCCCCGGGACCTTCTCCAGCTGACGGCCAAGCAGCTGTCCAGCTACGGCGGCTCCCTGGAGCTGGCCTGCACGGACCTGACCCACTATCTCACGTCGGGCTACCGGGTGATGGTGCTGTGCGGCGGCGAGGTCCGGGCCCGGAACCTCCGCCGGATGCTGGCGGACCGGAAAATCCCCGCCGCCGTGGACCTGTCCGGGGAAAAGCCCCCGGAAAAGGGCACGGTGCTCATTGCCGTGGGAGCCCTGTCCGCCGGGTGCGAATATCCGGAGGGGCGGCTGGCGGTGCTGACGGAGGGGCAGCTGACCACGCCCCTGTCCGGCCGGGCCAAAAAGCCCCGGCCCAGGCGGGACAGCAATCAGCAGAAGCTCCAGTCCTACACGGACCTGACCCCCGGGGACCTGGTGGTCCACGCCCACCACGGCATCGGCCGGTTCGTGGCCATGCTGCGCATGCCGGTGGACGGGGTGGAAAAGGACTATATCAAGATCGCCTACGCCGGGCAGGACGTGCTGTACGTTCCGGCTACGTCTCTGGACCTGGTCAGCAAGTACATCGGCCCCGGCGAGGACAACGAGCGCACCAAGCTCAATAAGCTGGGGGGCACCGAGTGGGCCAAGACCACCCGCAAGGCCAAGGCCGCCGCCAAGGACCTGGCCGAGGGGCTGATCCGGCTGTATGCCCAGCGCCAGCGGCTGGCAGGCCATGCCTTCTCGCCGGACAGCCCCTGGCAGCAGGAGTTTGAGGATGCCTTCCCCTATACGGAGACCGACGACCAGCTCCAGGCCATCCGGGACATCAAGGCCGATATGGAGCAGCCCCGGCCCATGGACCGGCTGCTGTGCGGCGACGTGGGCTACGGCAAGACCGAGGTAGCCCTGCGGGCGGTGATGAAGTGCATTCTGGACGGCAAGCAGGCCGCCATTCTGGTGCCCACCACCGTCCTGGCCCAGCAGCACTATGCCACGGCGGTGAACCGGTTCCGGTCCTTCCCGGTGAACATCGAGGTGCTCTCCCGGTTCCGGACCCCCGCCCAGGTGCGGGACATTCTGGCCCGGACCCAGGCGGGAAAGGTGGACCTGCTGATCGGCACCCACAAGCTTCTGCAGAAGGACCTGCAATTTCACGACCTGGGGCTGCTGGTCATCGACGAGGAGCAGCGCTTCGGCGTTACCCACAAGGAAAAGCTCCGGGAGCGGGCCCGGCAGGTGGACACCCTGACCCTGTCCGCCACCCCCATCCCCCGGACCCTGAATATGGCCCTGTCCGGCATCCGGGACATGAGCACCATCGAGGAGCCGCCCCACGACCGCCAGCCGGTGCAGACCTATGTGATGGAGCACGAGTGGCCCGTCATTGCCGAGGCCATCCGCCGGGAGCTGAGCCGGGGCGGCCAGGTATATTACCTGCACAACCGGGTGGAGAACATCGAGTCCACCGCCGGGCGGCTGCGCCAGTGGCTGGGGGAGGATGCGGCCATCGGCATTGCCCACGGCAAAATGGCCGAGCGGGAGCTGAGCTCCGTGATGCAGCAGATGGCCGACGGCGAGATCCAGGTGCTGGTGTGCACCACCATCATCGAGACCGGCATCGATATCCCCAACGTCAACACCCTGATCATCGAGGACGCGGACCGGCTGGGCCTGTCCCAGCTGCACCAGATCCGGGGCCGCATCGGCCGCAGCGCCCGCCGGGCCTATGCGTACCTGACCTACCGGCCCGGGAAGGTGCTGACGGAGGTGGCCTCCAAGCGGCTGTCCGCCATCCGGGAGTACGTCACCTTCGGCTCCGGCTTCCGCATCGCCATGCGGGACCTGGAGATCCGCGGGGCGGGGAACCTGCTGGGCCCGGAGCAGTCCGGCTATCTGATGAGTGTGGGCTACGACATGTATCTGCGGCTGCTGAACGACGCGGTGCTGGAGCAGCAGGGGAGGGGAAAGGACATCCGCCCCGACTGCTCGGCGGACCTGGCCACCTCCGCCCACATTCCGGAAAAATATGTGTCCTCCCCCCGGCAGCGGATGGACCTGTACCGCCGGATGGCGGCCATCCGCACCACGGAGGAGGCGTCGGACCTGGTGGACGAGCTGACGGACCGCTACGGCGACCCGCCCAAGCCGGTGATGGCCCTGCTGGACGTGGCCCTGCTGCGGGCTGCCGCCGCCGACGTGTTCATCACCGATATCACCCAGAGGGCCGGTGTGGTGGCCTTCACCTTTGACAGCCGCGTGGACGTACCCAGCCTGATGGCCGTGTGCTCCATGCCCGGCTACCGCAATCGCCTGCGTCTGTCCGCCGGGGAGCCTCCCCGGCTCCGGCTGCACCTGGCCTCCGGGGAGGACGCCCTCTCCGCTGCCGGGAAGCTGACGGAGGAGCTGCGGCTGAAAAAAGAAGAGCTGGGCAAAGCTGCCCGGGAAGGAGATAACTTATGAAAAAAGCATGGATCCGTCTGGCCGCCTCGGTGGTCCTGTCCGCGCTGCTGGTGGTGGGCATTTCCGCCAGCGGCATCCTTACCAACGGCCACCGCACCGACGGCCTGTTCTATCAGGCCAGCGGCATCCGGCCCGACGCCGAGCTGCTGACCGTCAACGGAGAGACCATTGACGCCGAGGAGTATCTGTATTGGCTGGCCTATGACTGCGAGTATCTGGCGTACAACGTTCAGGACCTTGACTTTGACGCGGAGCTGTCCGAGGGGATGACCTACGGGGCCTATGCCAAGCAGGACGCCCTGGAGACCGTGAAGCTGTACGCCGTGGTCCGCCAGTGGGCCAAGCGGGGGAATGTGACCCTGTCCGACGCCGACCGGGAGGCTCTGGAAAACCAGCGCCAGCAGTATATCACCTATTACGGCAGCCAGGAGGCCTACAGCAAGCAGATCCAGGGCATGGGCGTGTCGGAGGCCATGTTCGATGCCATCAGCCGGGGCTATTACCTGTATGCCGGGGTGCGTCAGGCGTTCTGTACCCCCGGCAGCGCTCTGTACCCTGCCCAGGAGGACATTGACGCCCTGGCCCGGCAGAAGGGCTATGCCACCAGTCTGCTGCTGTACTGGCCCCTGGACGGCCAGGATGACGACAATACCCGACTGGCGGCCGAGAGCTTTGCCCAGCAGCTGCGGGACGCCCAGGACGTTACCGCCGCATATCTGGACCTGGCGGGCCAGCTGGGCATGGAGGACGTGACGGAGGCCGGCGTCACCGCCTCCGCCGGGGACATGGGCGAGACCCTGGCCGCCGCCGTGTCGGCGCTGGAGCCCGGCCAGGTCAGCGATGTCATCGACACCGGCAGCGCCCTGTATGTGGCCGTGGGCAAGGAACTGGACCAGTCCGCCGTGGTCAATGCCCTGTTTGAAACGCAAATCAAGGCCGCCGTGGCCGATGCAAAGGTGGAATACAACACCCGCCTGTTCAACAAGCTGGACCCCGGCGCCTTTTATACCAGGCTCCAGGAGGCCCGTTCGGCTCTCTCCTGAGGAAAACAGTTTGTTAATTTTTAGTCAAACTAACAAAGGAACCGGGTTATTTCCTGTTCAGTCCTACGATTTTTCAGCGCGGAGCAATTCTGGGGGTTGACTATTCGACCGAAAATGACTACGATATAGGTACAGAGTAGAACCCCAAAACCAAATGTAGGAGGAAAATTCCATCATGAAAGATCTGTATGTCGTCAATTGCTGCCGTACCGCTATCGGCTCCTTTGGCGGTTCCCTGAAGAACACCCCTGCCGCCGAGATGGGCGCAGTGGTGGTGAAGGAGGCCCTCAAGCGCGCCAATATCGCCCCCGAAAACGTGGATGAGGTCATGTTCGGCTGCATCCTGACCGCCGCCCAGGGCCAGAACGTCGCCCGCCAGGTGGCCATCAAGGCCGGTATCCCCTACTCCGTTCCCGCTTACACCGTGGGCATGGTCTGCGGCTCCGGCATGAAGTCCGTCATCGAGGGCGCCCGCTCCATCCTGGCCGGTGATTCCGACGTGGTGGTCTGCGGCGGTACCGAGAACATGAGCGCCGCTCCCTTCGCCTCCATGGACGCCCGCTGGGGCGCTCGCATGGGCGACAAGAAGCTGGTGGACACCATGATCAAGGACGGCCTGTGGGACGCCTATAACAACTATCACATGGGCACCACCGCCGAGAACATCAACGACATCTGGGGCATCACCCGCGAGGAGCAGGACGCCTTCGCCGCCGCTTCCCAGCAGAAGACCGAGGCCGCCCAGAAGGCCGGCCGCTTCGACGATGAGATCGTTCCCGTGATGGTCAAGGTCAAGAAGGAAATGGTCCCCTTTGCCAAGGATGAGTATCCCAAGGCTGGCGTCACCAAGGAAGGCATCGCCAAGCTGCGCGGCGCGTTCCCCGTCAGCCCCGAGTCCCCCAACCCCCAGGTGGTGAACACCTTCGAGCCCACCGGCGTCCAGGATGCCGCTGACAAGGGCCAGCCCCGGGTCACCGCTGCCAACGCCTCCGGCATCAACGACGGCGCTGCCGCCATCGTGCTGGCTTCCGGCGAGGCTGTCGAGAAGTACGGTCTGAAGCCCATGGCCAAGCTCATCGGCTGGGGCCAGGGCGGCGTAGATCCCAAGATCATGGGCGTGGGCCCCGTGCCCGCTTCCCGTCAGGCTCTGAAGAAGGCCGGTCTGACCATCGACGACATCGACCTGGTGGAGGCCAACGAGGCCTTTGCCGCCCAGTCCATCGCCGTGGCCCGCGAGCTGCACTTTGACATGAGCAAGGTCAACGTCAACGGCGGCGCCATCGCTCTGGGTCACCCCGTGGGTGCCTCCGGCGCCCGGATCATCGTCACCCTGCTGCACGAGATGCAGAAGCGCCCCGAGGCCAAGCGCGGCCTGGCCACTCTGTGCATCGGCGGCGGCATGGGCGTTGCCACCATCTACGAGAAGTGCTGAACAGCCCAGCGGCTTAACGCAAACGAATAAAAATCTCCCCGGCAGCCAGTCTGCCGGGGAGATTTTTTTATCCGCTTCGCCTGCATGGCGGCAGCAGCGGGGCCATATACTGGGTGCTGCGGGGCAGTGTGCGCCGGTTATGGACAATGCGGCGCGATACTGTACAACGAACGAGAGACTTATCGGGAGAAAAATGTTGATTTTCCGGGTTGACAGACGAGTCTAAACGTGATAAAGTACGCAATACTGGGTCGCTGGGCCCTTGTGGGTGACGAAATGCCCCAAATGTTTACAAATTTTTCAAACTTTTTATGATATAATACCCTGGGAAGTGGGTTTGAGGCCCCGCACCTGACAGGAAGGGATGCGCCGGGCCCGACGATGAAAAAAGAATTTTCTGCGGTAAAGGAGCGTAGTGTGCTATGTGGATGCCGTCTCTTGATCTGGCGGGGGGCCTGTGGGCCCGGGCGCGCCGGACTTTGTATACATTTTTTTCCCGGCTTAGCCGGTATGCACAGCGGTTCTGGCTGAGCCGCGCATATTTTCCCGTACTGCTGACGGTGGCGGGGGCGTTTATGGCTGCGGGGCAGCCGGTCTATGGTGTGGTGGCCCTGGGCTGCATCGTCATCTGGCTGCTGGCCGCCTGCCCGGATCTGTTGGCTCCGGTGTGCCCGTTTTTCATGGCGTTTCTCATGTCCACCCAGTGCTACGGGCAGCTGTCGGACTTCTTGCCCTGCGCGGCCCTGGTGCCGCCGCTGGTGCTGGCGCTTCTGTGGCACTTTGCCGTGTGGCCGGTGACGCTTCGCCTGGGCCGCAGCGGCATGGGCCTGGCCCTGGTGTCCATCGCCACCCTGTTGGGCGGCTGCGACGTGATCTCCCGGAAGCAGGCCGTGGAGCCTCTGTCCCTGTACTATACCCTGGGCCTGGGGGTGGGGATGCTGGTGCTGTATGTTCTGTTCCGCTCCCACCTGACAGAGAAGCGGACCTATGACCTGCACCGGCGGTTTGCCGGGATTTTCTGCGCCCTGGGCATGTGCATGGCTCTGGCGGTGCTGCTGGCCTATCTGAAGGCGTGGCTGGCAAACGGAGCCGTGGTCGGTGTGCTGTATCTGTCCTATCGGAACTTTGCCACATCCGTTCTGCTGACGGCGCTGCCTATGCCGTTTTATCTGAGCCTGAAGCACCGGGGCCATCTGGTCACCGGCGGGGTGATGGCTCTGGCCCTGGCCCTGACGGGCAGCCGCAGCGCGCTGCTGTTCGGTGCGGTGATTCTGGCCCTGTGCGGCGTGTATCTGATGCGTCACGGCGTCATCAGCCGCCGGTGCCTGACGGCCCTGGCCGTGGCCGCCGGGATCGCTGTTCTGGCAGCGGGCCCCGTGGTGCTGCAATGGGTGCTCCATAGCCGTATGGGCGAGGACATCCAGGACAGCAACTCCGACCGGCTCCAGTTTCTGGCCCGGGCGGTGGATGATTTCCTGCGGCATCCGGTATTCGGCATCGGCCTGTGCAGCACCCGGAACGCCGATGTGTTCAGCGGCGTGGAGGGCAGCATGGTGTTCTACCACAACAGCGTGGCCCAGGTCATGGGCAGTATGGGCCTGGTGGGCATCGTAGCCTACGGACGGCTGCTCCACGACCGCATTGCTCTGCTGCGGGAGGGCGGCCGCGACCCGTTCATGCAGGCGCTGGCCGTGTCGTATCTGGGCATGGTGCTGATCTCCCTGTGCAATCCCGGCGAGTTCTGCCCCTTCCCCAACGCTGCCATGATGGTGATGCTGTTTGCTCAGGCGGAGGAGGCCGTGGGTGACGTGGCTGTCCCTGTGCGGCAGCTGCTGGTGCGTCATCTGGGCGCTCCCGCAGGGTTCCTGCAGTTTTGAAAACGTAGTTATAATTAAGTAAGATGCGGTGCAGTCCCTTTTCGGAGACTGCACCGCATTTTACTTTATACATTATTCGCCGTCGTCCCGCAGGTATTGCAGCCGCCGGAAGCTGCGCCGGGCCAGCAGAAAGCCCACAACCGCCAGCAGCAGGCACGCTGCTCCCAGCAGGAAGGTCCGGGCGTCCAGGGCCGCATGTTCACATAGGAAGGAGAAAATGCGGTACGCCCCCATGACCAGCAGAATACCCAGCACCAGCAGGGCCACCAGCACGGTCATATCCGTGCATTCGTCGATCCGTTTCATATGCCCCTCCTCAGTCCGTTACCGCCACGTCCAGGCCGAACTCCTCCGGCAGGAACCGGGGGCACACGTTGCCGCTGGTGCAGATGGTGGAGGCGGCCAGCCGGGTGCCGATCTCGCAGGATTCGGCCAGTGTCTTGCCATAGGTCAGGCCGATGGTAGCTCCGGCAAAGAAGGCGTCTCCCGCGCCGGTGGTGTCCTTCACGTCCACCTTGCGGCCTGGACAGGCCCCCTGGTCCCCGTCACAGCTGGCGTACACGGCCCCCTGGGCCCCCATGGTAACGATCATCCGGGGGATCCGGGCGCTGCGGATCTTCAGGGCCAGGATCTTTTGCAGCTCCTCCGGGGTCTTTTCGCTGTAATCGTCGGAGAACAGAATGCCCATCTCCTGCTGGTTGCACACAAAGCAGCTGGTCTGCTGCAAGAAGTCCCGGCGCTCCACGGCAATGCTCATGTTGGACACCACGGCGTATACGTCCTTTTGGTACTTCCTGGCGTACTGGAACACCCGCTTGACGATCTCCTTGTCCATGTCGATCTCCAGGGCGATGCTGTCGGCGTCCCGGAAGATCTCGTCCCCCTTTTCATCCAGCAGGGCGATCAGGGGCCGCAGGTCCGGGCGCTTGCTGATGGCGGCGCACACATCCCCCTGGTTGTCGAACACCGCCAGCCAGGTGCCCATGCCGTCGGGAGTGGGCAGTACATAGTCGGTGTTCACCTTGTGATTTTTCAGCTGGCGCACCACGTCGGAGCCCAGACCGGTGTCATCCACCAGGCTCACAAACGTGGGGCGCAGCTCCACGTTGGCGATGTCCTCCACCACGTTGCGGCTGACGCCGCCGGGGACCTGCTCCACCCGGCCCACATTGCGCCCGCCGGGGATATAGGTGGACGTGGGGTATCCCTTGATGTCCACAAAAACGGCGCCCAGCACCACGATTCCCATAAAAACGTCCTCCTGCGACTATATTTTCTTCATTATACCGCCTGGGGACCGTTTGGGCAAGCCCTTTCGGCGCATTTGTCTTGACGGGCCCCGGCTCCGGCGGCATAATAGAGGCAGCATACAAAAATTTTTCCCCTTTTCCGCGAAACCACAGGGATTTTTTGACGGGATGACAGGCAGAAGCAACTCGAAAGGAGAATGTCACCATGGAGGACCGCGACATCGTGACCCTGTACTGGCAGCGGGATGAGGAGGCCATCCGCCAGACGGACCGGCAATATGGCCGGTATCTGTCGGCCATCGCCTTCCACATCCTGGCGGACCGGGAGGACAGCCGGGAGACCGTCAACGACACCTATCTGCGGGCATGGGGCTCCATGCCGCCCCACCGGCCCCGGGTGCTGTCCACCTATCTGGGCCATATCACCCGGCAGCTGTCCATCGACCGCTGGCGGGCCCGGGGCCGGGTGAAGCGGTCGGCCTACGCCGTGTCCCTGGAGGAGCTGGGGGACTGCGTATCCGGCGCTGCCACCCCGGAGGAGGCCCTGGATCTGGCGGAGCTGGGCCGGGCCGTGGGCGACTATCTCCGGACGCTGCCGCTTCCCGCCCGCCGGGCGTTTCTCTGCCGCTATTACTATGCCGACTCCCTGGCGGAGACAGCCCGGGCCTGCGGCATCAGCGTACCGGCGGTCAAGAGTCAGCTGTACCGCACCCGTCAGGGGCTGCGGACGTATCTGGAAAAGGAGGGCTTTGACGTATGAACCCGGAACAGCTCAGCGATGCCATGAATGAATTGCCCCAGGAGCTTTTGGAGGAGACCCAGGCCGCCCGGTCCCGGCGGAGGCTGCGGTGGAAGCCGCTGGCCGCTGCGGCGGCGTGTCTGCTGCTGGCGGCGGGAGCCTGGGCGCTGGCAGGCCGCCCGGCGGAACCCACCCCGGCCCCGGAGCCCGGGGACCTGCCGGTGCTGACCATCGACAGGGACTACGGCGGCATGGGAGATTACCCGCTGTCGGCGGAGGAATTTGCCGCCTATGACGGCGGACCGTGGCGGGAGGGCATGGAGCTTGCCGCCCTGCCGGTGTTCCGCAACACCACCCGCATGGACGTGGCCAATGGCTTCCGCACCGGCGGCGGAGACTATGCGCAGCTGCGGCGGACCATGGAGCAGCTGGCGGCGGCGGCGGGGGCGGACGTGGCCCAGTCTGCCGTGGAGGTCCGGGTGCCGGACGAGACGGTGCAGGCCGCCATGGAGGACGCCTGGGCTGGGGAGACCTGGCAGTGCGGCGTGACGTTTGCCGTCAGAGGGGGACCTACGGAGCTGGCGCTGACGTGGAAGGATGTCACCGTGACCGTGGGGGAGAGTGGAGAGCTGTGGGTGAAGCTTTCCCGGCCGGAGCTGGCGGCTCTGACCCCTGACGCCGCGGCGGCGTGGCTGCTGGAGCAGTATGGGGCCGTTTTCGGGGAGCAGACCCGGTATTTTATGGCCGCCCGGGACAGCGGCAGCTGTTCCCTGTATTTCTACCGGCCGGAGGAGGACCTGACCCAGGGCATCCTTCAGCGCAGCATCCTGAAAACGTGGGTCCGGCTGTCCGGCGGCAGATGTGAGGTCCGGCTGTACCGGCCGGAGTTGTCCGACGCCAACACGGTGGGAGCTTATCCGCTGGTGACTGCGGACCAGGCCCGGCAGCGGCTGGCGGCGGGGCAGCACCTGTCTGCCTGGGAGCCCTTCCCGGGGGAGGACCGGGTCAAGCGGGTGGACCTGCAATACCTGGCTCGGCAGACGGACCGGTACTTCATGCCCTACTATGTGTTCTGGGTGGAATGTGACGACGGGGAGCAGGGCGTGTGCTATCGCCCCTATTACGTTCCGGCGGTGGCGGATGCCTATATTGCCGGCATGCCCCAAAGCCCCACCGGGGCGGCATAATGCGGCATATCGCTGGTTTCTGGGATATGGGCTGCTGGATACCCATGCGATTTTCACTCTGATACGGGCATTTTTCCCCAAATTGCAAGAAAGGCCCCCTGCTTTTGCCGCGTGAAAGCAGGGGGCCTTTGGCATATTTTTTACCGGCTGGCGGCATATAACTCTTTAGGCTTCACCGTTTGCCGCTTTCGCGCGCCTCACATCGCCAGCGCGATCCACCTGATCTGTGACCCGTTGGCCCAGCATCGGGAGGAGCCGTTGGTCCGCAGGCGGAAGGAGCTGGCGGTGATCTGGTCCGCCACGCAGGTGGTTGCCGCCGCTGCGGTGGTGTCGCCCGCTCCGCCGCCGCTGGAGTTGATGCACTGGGCAGCTGATTTGTTGGTCCGCACCCCCGGCACCAGACCGGAGGCGAAGTTGACTGCATATCCGCACACTACGTTATAGGTGGCCGTGCTGTCAAAGGTGGGGGTGTTCTCCACCCGCAGGAAGATCAATGACGGCACTGTGCCCAGATTGTGGGTGACGGTCTCGTATACGGCGTTTGTTACCGTCTTTCCCAGCGTTACAGTGCCCTGGGCCATTTTCAGCGTACCGGTGACCTTTCCCCCGGCCACATACGCTGTCAGGCCCGCCAGGATGTCGCCCGCCGTGGCCGTGGCGTCGCCGGTATCCACTCCGCCGCCGGTGACGATGCCACCGATGGCTTCCGGGAAATCCTCGGCAGCAAGGGGCGCTTTACCGCCGGTCTTGCTGCGGATGGCGTCTGCAATAGCGCTCAGCAGAGCGCTCAGGGTGCTGTATTTTCCCATCAGTAGTTCGCCTCCATTGCCGCGCCGACGGCCGCCGTGATAGCGGCGCCGACCTGTGCCGCCGTCTGGTAGCCCTTGCCTGCCACGGTGGATTCCACCTGTGCCGCCGTCTGGTAGCCGCTGTCGTTGGTGATCTCGGAGGTCTTGGCAGGCACGCGGGTATTCAGCTTCCGCACATACACCAGACCGCTGGCCAGCATGGGCGTGACCTCATAGCTGGCGTTTCCGGTCAGTGCGGCGGAGTTGGCGGAGCTGCCGCCGGGGACGTCGCCCACAAACGTAATGCCTGCCGACACCGTGGTGTACAGCTGTACCTCCGTGGCCGTGGTGTTCACCACCCGGAAGGGATTCACGTTGCCGTAGGTATACGGGATGAACACCCGGGCCTTGGCGCCGAGGGCCGTACCCAGCACCAGCGCCTTGTCGCACAGCAGCAGCTTGTAACTCTCGCTGCTGCCGCCGGTGGTCAGGTGTTCGTTGAGGTTCACCACCGTGTCCTGCAAATTGTCCACCGTCAGCTGATTCCCGGAATACCAGGTCACCTCCGCCGGGTTCCGGCTGAGAAAGGCGGTGATAACGGCCTTGCCAATGGAGGTGTTGACGGTGCTCTGAACGGACAGCGTTCCCTTTGTGCTCACCGCCGGGTCGTCCTCCACCGTCACGCCGTCCATGCGCAGATTTTCAATGTCCAGCGGGATAATGACCCGGTTGGCGCTCTTGTTGACGACGTACAGCTGCCTGATCCGCAGGCTCCCCTTGCCGGACAGCCGCAGCGTGGGATTGGTCTCCCCGGATTTCTGAGTATGCCGCCAGCCGTCCACGCGGACGTCGAAGGTGCCGCCTGCGGCGCTGCTGGTGTAGATAATGGTCTTGGCGTCCGTCTCAATGTTCCGCAGGGTCAGCACGCCGGGCAGGGTAGCCTTGGTGGTGTACAGTGCGAAACCGCCGATGCCGTTGTTCAGCATCCGCACGTTTTCGATGGTGATGTTGGTGGCCGTGCCCAGATTGGGCTCCACGTCGATGCCGTACTGGGGCGCCGTGCGGTCGGTATAGGTGAAGTCACAGTCCCGCACCACCACGCCGTCCGCCTCGATAATGGACAGGCCGTTGCGGCTGCACTTATATGTTCGCACACGTTCAATGGTCACATTTTTAGAAATCTCATCCATGGTCCCGTTGCCGCCTACGCACACGCCGTCGCCCCAGGTGTACCGGATATTCACATCGCTGACATGGACGTTGTGGCTGTTGACGATGCGGATGCCGTGACCGCTCTCGCCGATGGTGGCCGTGTGGGACTCCCGGTCGCCGATGATGGTCAGCCCGCCCTCAACGGTGACGTTGTTCACGTTGTGGATGTTCAGCACGGCGTAGAAATCGTAGCCATTGGCGGTGAGCTGGAGGGTAGCGGCGTCGAAAAGCAGCCGCTGCCCGCTGTGCACCGTCAGGGCGGCAAAGAAATTGTTGTCCGACGTGGTCGCACTGACCTTGTAGGTCCCGGTGGGGAACAACACGGCGGAGATACCCCGTGTGCTGGCCGCATCCAGCGCCGCCTGGATGGCCGCCGTGTCGTCGGTGGTGCTGTCGCCCTTAGCTCCGAAATCCCGGACGTTGAGCATGTCCCGGTACTTTTTCCGCCACCCGGTTGGCTTGCCGTCTGCATCCACGGCGGACACCATGATCTGGTCATCCGCCGCCAGACCGGACAGGCCCATGGCGGCAGCTACGTTGGCCGCCGTCACGTCAGACAGCTGGTTCAGCTTGGCCATGACCTGGGCATACACGTCCTTTGCCGGTGCGGCGGGGGGACCGCCTGCCGTGGTGATCGCGTCCAGCACGCGAAAATCCGCGCCCCGGCTGGTGTGGACATCCCCGGCAAACAGACCGATCGACACCCATCCTGCCGTATTCTGCACGGGCAGCGCGGCAGAATTTCCGGTGAACACCACGTCCTGATGGGTGCCGTCCGGAAGCTGCACCCGCATGGTTTTTGTGTCAAACGATGCCCATTCCTCGTCCAGATCCCACAGCACCGTGTAGTCGCTGTTGCCGCAGACAATGGTTCCCGTTCCGCTGGCCCGCTTGTTCCTGATTGTAATTTTCAATTCAGGCATGTACATCATCTCCCTTCGCATATATCCACACACTGCCGGGAGTTATACACGGCGTTGCCTGTTTGCCTGCGGCGGAGCGGGCGTTTTTGCACAGCGGAGGGAGCGGCTGCTCATGCGTCATTTCCAACGAGCCCGTGTCCGGAAAAGCGAATTATTTGAACGCTGGAATACAAGCGGAGGTGAATTACATGTATGACCTAAAAATATAGCGTATTATCACGCACCAACTCTTTTGAAATTCGATATAGAAAAACTTGCATTATCTGCCAGAATATGTTACTATTTGTAGGAAATGCAAAGCAGAGAATATGTCCTTGGAAAGAGAGATGTGGAATAGATGGAAAACAGTGCCGTGGTGAATCAGACCGGCCCGCTTTGTCCGGTGGGTTCTGCCCTCAGGGTCCCGCCGTTAGGATACCGTATGGTAAAGCGGGCCTTTGATCTGACCGCGGCACTTATTTTATCGGTGCTGCTGGCAGTGCCTGCGGCCATACTGATGCTGCTGATCCGCCTGGATTCTCCGGGACCGGCAATTTTCCGCCAGGAGCGCCTGGGAAAAAACGGAAAGCCATTTATGATCCTGAAGCTGCGCTCCATGCGGCTGGACGCGGAAAAGAATGGCCCCCGATGGGCGGAGCGGAACGACAGCCGCTGCACGCGTTTGGGCAGCTTTCTCCGCAGATCCCGGCTGGACGAACTGCCTCAGCTCTGGAATATTTTGCATGGAGAAATGAGCTTTGTGGGACCGCGTCCGGAGAGGGCGTATTTTTATGACCAATTTGAAAAGACGATACCCGGGTTTCGGAACCGTTTGGCTGTCATACCGGGGCTGACTGGCCTGGCGCAGGTCAACGGTGGGTACGATTTAAGTCCTGACCAGAAGATCGTCTTTGACATGAAATATATCGAAAACTGTTGCGTGGGGATGGATCTGTCCTGTATGCTGAAAACGGTAAGGCTGGTGTTTACCCACGAGGGCGCACGGTAAAGAAAATGAAGATTGCAATACTTGCAAACGACACGACGTATACATATAATCTGCGCGGCGCGCTGATCCGGCGGCTCCTTGCCGCCGGCCACCGGGTGACCGTTATCAGCCAGCTGCGTGGGTTTTGGCCGGAGCTGGAGGCCATGGGCTGCACGCTTATCGGCATTGACAACGACCGCCACGGGAAAAATCCCCTTCAGGACGGAAGGCTCCTGCTGCGCTATCTGTCCATCCTGCGGCAGGAGCAGCCGGAGGCGGTGCTTTCCTTCAACATCAAGCCCAATATATACGGCGGCATGGCCTGCCGGCATCTGGGCATCCGGTTTCTGCCCAACGTCACCGGCCTGGGGACGGCCCTGGAATATCCGGGCCCGCTGCAGGCACTGACCTGTGCGCTGTACCGGATAGGCGTTTCCCGGGCAGACTGCATTTTCTTCCAGAATCGCTCCAATCAGGATTTCTTCGCATCGCGCCGTCTGATCTCCCCCGGTACCCGGAGCGTTCTGCTGCCCGGCTCCGGGGTGGACTTGGGCGCGTTTTCCCCGCTTCCGTATCCCCGGGGAGACACCGTTCATTTCCTGTTCGTGTCCCGGATCCTGAAGGAAAAGGGCATTGACCTCTATCTGCATGCGGCCAGAGCCATCCGCCGCACCCATCCGGAGGCCGTGTTCCACGTCTGCGGCTGCTGCGACGATCCGGTGTACCGGGCCGTTATGGAAAGCGCCGTCCAGGCAGGCGACATCGTGTATCACGGGGAGCAGCGGGATATGCGGCCGTTTTACGAAATGGCCTGCTGCGTCGTCCACCCGTCCTATTACCCGGAGGGCATGGCCAATGTCCTGCTGGAGGCCGCGGCCTGCGCCCGGCCCATCATCACCACAGACCGCAGCGGCTGCGCGGAAACCGTGGAGGACGGCCGGACCGGCCTTCTGATCCCCATCCGGGACCAGGATGCCCTGACGGCGGCGCTGGAGCGGTTTCTCTCCCTGCCCTGGGAACAGCGGTGTGACATGGGCCGGCTGGGCCGGGAAAAGATGGAGCGCGAGTTCGACCGCGCCATCGTGGCGGACCGCTATATGCAGGTCCTGTTTCCTCAGAAAACCATCACCAAGGAGCGTCAGGCCATTGGACTATAAAAAGATCATCCGCAGCCGGGCAGCCCGGGAAAACATCCTGCGGGCCCTGGCTTTTATTCCCGACGAGGCCATGCTGCGCATCCAATACCGGATCAAGACCGGCCGGGCGCTGCACCTGAAGCATCCCACCCGCTTCACGGAAAAGCTGCAATGGTACAAGCTGTATTATCGGGACCCGGACATGCTCCGCTGCGTGGACAAGTATGAGGTGCGTGCATATCTCCGGGAGCGGGGCTTTCAGGACCTGCTGCCCCGGTGCTTCGGCGTATTTGACAGTCCCGACCAGCTGCCTGTGCCGCAGCTGCCGGACCGGTTTGTTTTGAAGGATACCCTGGGCAGCGGCGGAAACGCCGTCCTGCTTTGTCCCGATAAAGACCGGGCCGATTGGCGCGCCATCCGGAAGACTGCCGCCGGCTGGTGTGCCACGCCGCTGGTCCGGGACGGCGGCCGGGAATGGCCGTACTACTCCGGAAAGCCGCACCGGATCCTGGCGGAGGAGTATTTGCAGCCGGCCGCCGGGCCGCTGACGGATTATAAGTTCTTTTGCTTCGGCGGCAAATGCGCCTTTGTCTATGTCTGCACCGGACGCCATAACGGCAGCGCGGTGGAAATACACATTGTGTCGCCGTCGTATGAGAAGCTGCCGGTCGTCCGGGTAGGCGACGAACCGTCGGACCGGCTGCCGGACCGGCCGGAGAACTTTGGGGAGATGGTCCGGCTGGCGGAGGCCATCAGCGCGCCGTTTCCCCATGTGCGGGTGGATCTGTACAATGTGGACGGGCTCATCCGGTTCGGCGAGCTGACTTTTTTCAATGCCAGCGGATACATGCTCTATGAGCCGGACTGCTTTGATAGGGAGATAGGGGACCGGTTTTCGCTTCCGCAGCGGAGAGAACGACCCGGGGGAGGGGCATCATGAGAGCGCTGCTGGCAACGCAATTTTCCATCGTGCCGCACGGCGGCCGGTACTATACCAAATCTGCCTTTGCCGCCATCCTGCGGCGGTATGGCGCGGCCTTTGGCCCGCTGACGCTCTGCGTCCCTGTGAAGCAGACCTGGTCCCCCCTGCTGGAGGACGTTACGGAGGCCGTTTCCCAGATGGTGCCCGTTTCCCGGAACGACAGCATCCTGCGCCGGCAGCGGCGAGAGATGACCCGCGCCATCCGGGAGAGTGACCTGGTCATCGTGCGCTGCCACTCCTTTGTGGCCTTTTGGGCCTCGGACCTGGCACACCGCCTGAAAAAGCCCGTGCTTGCCGAGGCTATGTCCTGCCCCTGGGACGCCATGTGGAACCACGGGCCCCTGGGTAAGCTCATCGCCCCCTATATGTTTCTGAAAATGCGCCGGGTCATGGCCCAGGCGGACTATGCGCTTTATGTGACGCAGGAATTTCTGCAGCGGCGTTACCCGTGCCGGAATCCCTGGATCGGCGCGTCCAATGTGGCGCTGCCTGCACCGTCGGAGGAGGTCCTGACCCGCCGACTGGCGCATATCGCGGCCCAGGACCCGTCCCGGGTGACGCTGATGACCTGTGCGGCGGTGAATGTTGCCCATAAGGGGCATCGATTTGTCATTCGTGCCATTCCGCAGCTCAACGCCATGGGTATCCGGGCGCGGTATTTCTGCGTGGGCCAGGGAGATCCCCATGTCCTGCAAAGCCTGGCAGCCCGGTGCGGCGTATCGGACCAGGTGGTCTTTACCGGTGCCCTGCCCCATGAGGAGATATTCTCCATGCTGGATACCTGTGATATTTATGTGCAGCCCAGTCTCCAGGAGGGGCTGCCCCGGGCGCTGATCGAGGCCATGAGCCGTGGCTGCCCCTGCATCGGTGCGCGGACTGCCGGCATCCCGGAGCTGCTGCCGGAGGAATGCCTGACCCCCAGAGGGTCCGCCGGGGCCATTGCCGGTGCGGTTTCCGCCATGCTCCGGAGCGATTTGTCCCGATACGCCTGCGAGAGCTACCGGACCGCCCTGGCCTATCAGGGCCCGGTGCTGGATGCCCGCAGAAACGCCTTTTTTGACCGGATCCGGCGGGAGGTTGCCTCCGCCAGCGGGGGAGAGTGCTCATGAATCAGCATCGCCGCATAGGTCTGACGGACGCCGCGTCCTTTCTTTTGGCCATTTATTATTTGTGGTATCAGCTTCCCTTTATGCGTGCGACGTTTCAGGCGGAGCGCTATAAGTACCTGTTTTTTGCCTGCTTTGCGGCAGGTATCCTGCTGCTGTGCGCCGCCCGGCTGGAGAATTGCCGGATGCGTGTGCGGCTGACCCTCCGGGTGTCTGTGCTGACGCCGGTGCTGCTCTATATGGCCGTTATGGCCGTGTGCTATCTTCTGCACGCCGGCGACGCCGCCCGGCATATCCGCGTCAGCTTTTCCTTTTGGGGCACGCTGCTGGTATACCGGCTGTTCTCCTTTGACCGCAGGGCCCAGGTACGCTTCGGGCGGTATCTGCTGTTCCTGTTCCTGCTGACGGCGCTGACATCCGCGGCCGCCGTACTGACGGACAGCTCCGCCGCTCGCGCCATCTCCAACGCCTCTCAGCGGCCGGAGGCCGTGGCCCGGGATTATGTGCTGATGCGCCGCAACGTCAGCGGCATCTATCTGTTCCAGGACCTGGTCATTTTTGCCCCGATATCGGTGCTGATGCTGCTCCAACGCAGAAAGCCCCTGATGAACGGGCTGATTCTGGGCTTCGTCTTTCTGGCGGTGATCAAGGCGTCGTTTACCATTCCCCTGTTCGTGCTGCTGGTAGTGTGCATTTTAACGGTTGTATCCCAGCGGCGGGGCGTTGGCCTGATGCTTCTGGCCGTGGGTGGCTTTTTCCTGCTGGCCTTTCCGCCGGATGAGCTGTTTTCCGCCCTGGCGGGCGCCATCGACAATCGTTATTTCAGCGCTCGCTTCGCGGAGCTGGCCCAGTTCCTCCGGCAGCGCAGCATCCGGGGCGACCTGCAGATCCGGCTGCAATGCTATCTGTATTCCCTGCGCTCCTTCGCCGCCCATCCGCTGGGGATCGGGCCGTGGTACAGCTATGTCGTCGGCGACCGGGGGATCGGCTATCATTCGGCCATTCTGGACGATATGGCCCGCTATGGGCTGGCTGCCCTGGCTTTTTACGGCGTATTCCTGGCGAAGTATTACCGGATGCTCAGGGAGCAATGGGCCAGGATCGGACTCCGGGCCGCAGCAGCCATCATTACGGCAGGATGGGCTCTCCTTCTGCTGCTGAATATCGCCTTCCGGGCGGCGGATGAGAGTATTTTTATGCTGTACATTCTTCCGGTCCTGCCGGATATCCTTTTACAGTCTCGTAAGAAAACGGAGTGAACGACATGCCTCGGGTACTACAGGTGCTGTCCTCCCTGCAAACGGGCGGCGGCGTCCAGGTCATGCTGAAAAATTACTATGCCCAGCTGGCGCCGCTGGCCTTCCAGACGGACTTTGTGGTCTGCGGCACGGAGCGCGGAGGCCTGGAGCCCTGGTTCGAAGCACTGGGCGCAGGGATCCACCATATCCCGCCGCGATCTGAGGACCCGGCGGGAAATCTTCGCGCCCTGCGGCGCATTCTGGCCGACGGACACTACGACGTGGTGCACTGCCACCAGGATTATCATGGCGCTGCGGCCATGGCCATGGCCAGGCGCTGCGGCGTCCCGGTGCGGATCATCCACAGCCACCAGGCCTATCCGCCGGAGAGCGCGCTGAAGCGGCTGCGGCGGAGGATCGAAAGCCCCCTGGTCATCCGCGACGCCACGGTGCTGGCTGCCTGCGGCGAATTGGCCGGTGCGTGGCTCTATGGACAGGATGCCGTGGACTCCGGACGGGTGGTCATCCTGCGCAACGCCATTGATACGGAGGCCTTTGCCTTTTCGCCGGAGGACCGTCTCCGCCTGCGCCGGGAGCTGTCCATTCCGCAGGAGGCCGCAGTCATCGGCCATGTGGGCCGCTTCTGCGAGGCGAAAAACCACCGGCTTCTGCTGGATATTTTCGCGGAATTTCACCGGCGCAGGCCGGATTCCGTGCTTTTGCTGGCCGGAGACGGGCCGCTTCGCCCGGAGATAGAGCACCAGGCTGACCGGCTGGGCCTGGGGGACAGTCTGCGCTTTCTGGGCATGCGCACGGACGTGCCGCAGCTTCTGAGCGCCATGGACCTGTTTCTGCTGCCCTCCCGCTGGGAGGGGCTGGGCATCGTTGCCGTGGAGGCCCAGGCCAGTGGCCTGCCCTGTGTCTGTTCGCATAAAGTGCCCAGGGAGGTAAAGCTGACCGATCAGCTCCGCTTCCTGCCGGAGGAATCCTATACAGCTCCCGCCGCCTGGTGCGGCGTCATGGAGCAGGCGCTGTCCGTCGGGCGGCGGGATGGCCGCGACGCCGTCTGCGCCGGGGGCTACGACATCCGCCGCCAGGCAAGGCGGCTGGAGTCGCTGTACCTTCACGGGACGCTGCCGTCCCAAGAGCTTTGATGCATATGGAAAAACTTTCCGGGAAGAAAATTGCGAAAAATATGATGCTCTCCGTGCTGGCGCAGGCCGTCTCGGTGCTGGTGGGGTTCGTGCTGAACCTGATCGTGCCGAAGTTCATTCCGGAGAGCGACTACTCCCTTTGGCAGAGCTATCTGCTGTACTCCCAATATCTGGGCGTTCTCCACTTTGGCCTGATGGACGGTATCGTCCTGCGGTACGCCCGGTTTGACTATGACGAGCTGGACAAGGACATGGTGCGCTCCCAGTACCGGGTGATCATGGAGCTGGATCTGCTGCTGTCGGCGGGGCTTCTGGCCATAGGCTGCCTCCTGCTCCGGGGAGATAACCGTGTGCTATGCATCCTGCTGGCCTGCACCGTATGCATTGAGATCACCTTCAACTACATTTCCTTCACGTTTCAGATCACCAACCGCATCACCCACTATGTGGCCTATATTGCCGTTTACCGGGTGATCTACTGTCTGCTGGTGCTGGGCTGCCTGGCGGCGGGGCAGAGCTCTTATATCTGGTTCTGCCTGGTCTATCTGGCGGCGGATGTGGCCGTTATCCTGTTTTTCGGCCTGCGATACAGCCGCCGTCTGCTGGTTGGCTCCATGGTGCCCAGGGCGCGGCTGCTGCCGGAGCTGCGGACAACACTCTCTGCCGGCGTATGGCTGATGCTGTCGTCCTACGCGGCCAATTTTCTGGTGGGCTCCGGGAAAATGGTGATCCAGTGGCGATGGGGCCTGCTGGTTTTCGGCAAGGTCTCCCTGGCCTTCAGCCTGACCAGCTTTTTCCTGCAATTTGTAACGGCCATCAGCGTGGTGCTCTTTCCCTCCATCAAGCGGATGGAGCCGGACAAGCTCCCGGGCATGTATTGCCGGATCCGACAGGGGATTTCCCCGCTGCTGTTTGCGGCTATGCTGCTGTATTATCCCGGCTGTGTGCTGCTGCGCCTCTGGCTGCCGAAATACGAAGTCAGTGTGTCGTATCTGGGCATGCTGCTGCCGCTGATTATCTACACGTCCAAGGTCAGTCTGCTGACCAACAATTACCTGAAGGCCTATCAGCAGGAGCGGACCATGCTGCGCATCAACGCCTCCTGCGTTGCGGCGGGGCTGGCGCTGTTTGCTCTGGGGGCATGGGTGCTGAATAGTCTTACTGCTGTTTTGCTGCTGGTGCTGCTGTCTGTGATGCTGCGGTCCATGTTTTCGGAGGCTGCGGTCATGCGCATCATCCATGTGGACCTGCGCCGGGAATTCGTCATCGAATTTGCTCTGACGGCCGTGTTTCTGATCAGCACCTGCCTGCTCCCGTACTGGTGGGGCCTGGGGGTGTATGGGGCCGCCTTGGGCGGCTATCTGCTGGGCAAACGCAGGGACCTGCGGCAGCTGGCGCACACGCTGCGGCGAACATAGAAAGGAATGCTCATACATGAAAATTGCAATTGCCGGAATGGGCTATGTGGGGCTGTCTCAGGCAGTGCTGCTGGCTCAGCATAACTCCGTATGCGTGGTGGATGTGGCGGCGGAGAAGGTGGACATGCTCAACCGGGGCATTTCTCCCATCCAGGATAGCTATCTGGATGCGTATCTGAATAAGCCGCATCTGGGCCACTCTGGACCCGGAGGATGGCTATTCCGGGGCTGAATATGTGGTCATCGCCGTGCCCACCGATTTCAATCCGCGGGAAAATGCATTCGACACCGCCATGGTGGAATCGGTGATCCGCCAGGTGCTGCGCTATGCGCCGGAGGCCGTCATGGTCATTAAGAGCACGGTTCCCGTGGGCTTCACCCAGTCCATGCAGTCCAAATATCCGGCCGGCCATATTCTGGTCAGTCCGGAATTCCTCCGGGAGGGGAAGGCTCTGTACGATAACCTCTATCCCAGCCGCATTATCGTGGGAACGGACCTTGCCGACCCTGTGCTGACGGAGCAGGCGCACGCTTTCGCCCGGCTTCTGCAGGAGGGGGCAGAGAAAAAGAACGTGGAGCTGCTGGTGACCGGCTGCGGCGAGGCCGAGACCATCAAGCTGTTTGCCAACACCTATCTGGCTCTGCGCATCGGTTTTTTCAACGAACTGGACACCTTCGCCGAGCTGCGCGGGCTGGACACGGGCTCCATCATCCATGGGATCTGCCAGGATCCCCGGATCGGCCAGTATTACAACAACCCCTCCTTCGGCTACGGCGGCTACTGTCTGCCAAAGGATACCCGCCAGCTGCTGGCCAGCTGCCGGGAGACGCCCCAGACGCTGATCGGGGCCGCCGTGTCCTCCAACGGCTGCCGTAAAAGCTTCATCGCCCGGCAGATCTGCCGTCGGGTGGAGACGCTGGCCTCCCAGGAGAACAGCCAACCGGTGGTGGGGATCTATCGTCTGACCATGAAGTCCGGATCCGACAACTTCCGATGCAGCGCGATCTTCGACGTGATGGAGCAGCTGCGCCAGGCGGGTGTCCCGATGCTGCTGTATGAGCCGGCCCTGACTCCGGGCCAGACGGTAGACGGCTGCCGCCGGACGGACGACCTGGCGCAGTTCAAGTCCCTTTCATCCCTGATTGTCGCCAACCGGTTGGATGATGGGCTGTCTGACGTACAGGATAAAGTATACACCCGGGATATTTTCGGGAGGGACTGACATGAAAGCGCAAAACGTGTCCCTGGAAGGGAAAACGATCCTGGTTACCGGCGGGGCGGGCTTTATCGGCGCCCGGCTGTCCCAGCTGCTGCTGGAGCGGATCCATCCGGTACGGGTGGTGGTTCTGGATGAGCTGAACGACTATTATGACCCTCGGCTGAAGCATTGGCGGCTGGAGCAGCTCCGTCACACGGCAGACCGGTATGCCGCCCAGGGGAGCCGGTTTGCCTTCGTCCGCGGCTCCATAGCCGATGAGCACCTGGTGCGCCGGACCTTTGCCGACTACGCCCCTGCCGTGGTGGTAAACCTGGCGGCTCAGGCCGGCGTGCGGTATTCCATCGACCACCCGGACGCCTATATTGAGAGCAACCTGGTCGGCTTTTTCCGGATACTGGAGGCCTGCCGCCACTCCCTTGACGGCGGCGGCCCCGGGGTGGAGCACCTGGTTTACGCCTCGTCCTCCTCCGTATACGGCAGCAACACCAAGCTGCCCTACAGCACGGAGGACAAGACCGATTCTCCGGTCAGCCTGTACGCGGCCACCAAGAAGTCCGATGAGCTGCTGGCCTGTGCCTATGCCGGGCTGTACCGGATCCCGGCCACCGGTCTGCGCTTCTTCACGGTATACGGTCCGGCCGGCCGTCCGGACATGGCATACTTCAAGTTCACCGACTGCCTGCGCCGGGGGGAGCGCATCCCTCTGTATAACTACGGCAGCTGCATGCGGGATTTCACCTATGTAGACGACATCGTGGAGGGGATCCTGCGGGTCATGACCTGTGCTCCGGCGGCTGCTTCCGCCCCGGAGGGCGCGTCTGCCCCTCACCGGGTCTATAACATCGGAAACAGCCAGCCTGTGAAGCTGCTGGATTTTGTCCGGACGCTCCAGCAGGAGCTGATCCGGGAGGAGCTGCTGCCGCAGGACCATGATCTTGCCGCCCACACGGAGCTTTTGCCCATGCAGCCGGGGGACGTGCTGGCTACCTATGCCGACACTTCACCGCTGGAGCGGGATTTCGGCTTTCGGCCGGCAACGCCGCTGCGTGAGGGCCTGCGGCGCTTTGCCCGGTGGTACCGGGCGTTTTACGGGCCCCAGAGCTGAGATAATAGCCGGACAAGACCGCCGGATATTATAAATTCACAAGAGAGAGGAGATCCACTATGTCAAAACCCCGGCAGCTTCATCGTGTGCTTTCGGTGCTGCTGTGTCTGTGCATGCTGGCAGGTATGCTGCCTGCCTATGCACTGGCCGCGGACTCGAAGGCTGCGGGATCCTCTGAGCTGACAAAGGGCAGCTCCATCGAGGGAACGGATTATTCCGTGACGTCGCTGAAGAATTACGCGATTGCCCCGGATATTTCCGAAAAGGTCATCATCACCAACAATGCCGCAGGCAACTCTCAGACGGTTGCCAACGTCATGGAGGTGAACACCGCAGGCGGCCGCGCCAAGATCGTGGCCGGCTACGGCAACCGCAACCCCAAGGAACAGGGCTGGACCCTGAAAACCACCACGGACCAGGCCCATGTCTATGAAAAAGAGACGGGTCTGAACGTAGTGGGCGGCGTCAACGCCTCCTGGTTCAACATCAACACCGGCGAGCCCTCCGGCTATCTGGTGATGAACGGTGTTGTCCACCACGACAATTCCAGCCGCGCGTTTATCGCCGCCTTTGACGACGGCTCGGTGAACGTGTTCCGGGAGGGCACCACCCTGGCCCAGGCCGAGGCGGATCAGAGCGCCAAGCAGGGCAAGACTGTGAAGATCCTGGAGGCCGTGGACGCACTGGTGGCCATGGTCTGGGACGGCAAGGTGGTGGTCACCGAATCCGGCAACGGCGGCTACTATCCCCGCAGCTGCGTGGGCATCAAGGCCGACGGAACCGTGGTGCTGTTCCAGGCCGACGGCACCATGGCTCCCCGCTCCGTGGGCTATACCGCGGCCGAGGAGGCCCAGATGATGGTGGCCCTGGGCTGCGTGGCGGCCATCCAGCTGGACGAGGGCGGCTCCTCCACCTACATCTCCCAGCGGGAGGGTGAGCAGGATGTCACCATGCGCAACACCCCTGCCGGAGGCAGCGAGCGCGGTATTTCCGGCACCATTCTGGTGGTATCCACCGTGGCGGCTTCCGGTGAGTTTGACCACGCTGCCGTTACCCCCAGCGATGAGTACTATACCCCCGGCTCCTCCGTCACCCTGACGGCGGACGCCATGGACTTCTCCGGTGCTCCCGCCAAGGCTCTGCCGGAGGACGTGAGCTTCACCGTCAGCGATGAGACCATGGGCACGGTGACCGCCGCCGCCGTAAACGGCAGCAGCGCCTCCGCCACCTTTGTTTCCTCCGGCAAGACCGGCGACGTGACGGTGAGCCTGGTCAGCGGCGGGCGGACCGTGGGCACCGCCGTGCTCCACATCCAGAACCCGGACAAGCTGGCCTTTACCTCCGGCGAGGTGAACCTGAACTACAACGAGGTCAGCGATCTGGGCTTCAAGGCTACTTACCAGACGGAGACCGTCCACCTGCAGGACAGTGACATCCAGTGGACCGTTTCCGATCCGGACGCCGGCAGCTTCACCGGCAACCTGTTCACCGTTACCGGCAACGTGAAGTATTCCGGCAGCCCCACCGTCACCGCTGTGCGCGATGACCTGACGGCCTCCATCACCGTGAACATCGGCATGGAGCCCACCATGATCCTGGACGGCGGCGACGAGGACCCCTGGGACTATTCTACCATCGGCACCACCGTGGAGAGCTTCAGCGGCCTGGCCGCCAACGCCGTGGCCACTTATCACTACGCGGGCCGCGGCGGCGTGGTGAAGGGCTCCGTAGTGTCCGACACCGACGAGGCATACGCCGATATCGTCCGTTTCGGCCACAACGCCATCAAGCTGGAGTACGACTGGACAGGCCTGACCGGTACGGACGGTGCGTGCCTGGGCCTGGGCGACAACCTGGCCATCGACGGCACCCCCACCGCTCTGGGCGTATGGGTCTACATTCCCGAGGGCGTTCCTGTCCCCTGGCTCCGGGCCCAGATCGCCACCAGCACCAACGGCGGCCAGAGCTGGACCAACGCCTATATCAACTTCAGCAGCGGCAGCGGCGCCTCCGGCGAGGGACTGAAGTCCGGCTGGCAGTATCTGGAGGCTGATCTGACCCAGTATGCCGGTGCGCTGATCCGGGTCAACAGCGGCATGCTGTTCCGGGCCATGGTCACCACCGGCGGCATCGGCTGGTATACCACCGACGGCACGAAGCTGGACAAGAGCGACCTGAAGGGCTATATCCTGCTGGATAACCTGTGCGTGGTGTACGGCGCCAACAACCAGGATGTCACCGCTCCCGTGGTGAACTCCATCCAGCTGGTCAACGATGACGGCACCAAGACCGAGCTGGAGGACGGCGCAGTCCTGAATTCCGGCAATCTCCGCTTCTTCGTCACCTATGACGACAGCGAGGAGACGGATCCCTACGCCACCGGCGTGGAGTCTGCCTACTTCTACTTCGACGGCACCTACCGGGGAACGTATGACCGGGACAACCTGGGCAGCACCTCCGGCCTGATGCACTTCGGCAGCGGTCTGCACTCCATCACCTTCTACCTGAAGGACGGCTACGGCAACGTCACCCGCGAGACCCGGTATTTCACCGTGGCCGCGGAGGAGACGGACGTGCCCGGTGTGTCTCTGGACCTGCGGGGTGAGCCCACTGTGGGCAAGACCTGGCAGCTGGCGCTGACCGCCACCGACCCGGCGTCCATCACCTCCCTCAGCGCCAATGTCTCCGTTTCCCGCAGCTATCCCGTCACCGGTGTGACCTTCCCGGAGGGCGTTACCGGTACGTATGACTATGACGCCGCCAAGGGCGTTGTGTCCGTGAGCATCACGGCCATCGACCACGCGGTATACACCGCCGGTGCCCTGGCTGTTATCGCCGTGGACATCCCCACCTCCGTTGCCGAGGGCAGCAGCGTCAACGTGCAGGTCACCAAGGGATCTTACGGCTGCAAGCAGACGGAGAACCTGGACATCAGCGACCTGAACCAGTACGCCACCGGCTTCACCACCCCCGTGACGAACCGGCCCATTGAGGCCATGTACCGCATCCAGGCGGACACTGCCGTGGTGGGCAGCACCGCCTCCGCCGCCGTCACCGTTATCCGGGACGGCAAGGCTGCCGCCGGTGTCCATGTGTACGCCAACGACGTGCTGCTGGGCGATACCGACGAGAACGGTCGGATCGACATCTCCAGCCTGACGGCCAGCCAGGGCAGCGTGAACCTGCGGGCTGCCGATGAAGCGGGCAACTGCTCCTATCAGATCACCCTGTTCAGCTATGACGCCGTGGGCGACGAAACCGGCGCGCCCTATAACGTCATCTACAACCTGGCTCCGTCCGCTGACGGCAAGACCATCACCTGGATGAGCAACCCCGCGCACAGCGGTGATCGGGCTGTGGCCCGGCTTTCCGCCAACGCCGACATGACCGGCGCTGTGGAGGTGGAGGGTACCAGCCGCCTGATCTCCTACTCCTCCAGCAAGCAGATCAACCGCGTCAACGGCGTGTCCCTGACGGGCCTTACCGCCGGAAGCACCTACTATTACCGGGTGGGCGACGGCTCCGTCTGGTCCGACGTGCGCAGCTTCACGGTGCCTGCCGCCGAGAAGCAGACCCGGTTCTTCCTGCTGGCGGATATCCAGGAGGAGGCCGCTCTGGAGGGCATGGGCCGCATCGCCGGCTGCCTGGCCGGGCAGTATCACTTCGGCGTCCAGCTGGGCGACGCAGTGGATAACGTCCGCTACTACAACCAGTGGCAGGATGCCCTGTCCCTGTTCACCCTGGACGGCATCCGCGATACGGATATGATCCACGTCGTCGGCAACCACGAGGCCGACGACAGCGGCAGCGGCGCCATCGCTGCCAGGAGCGTGTTCGGCGTTCCCGCCGCCTGGTACTCCGTGGAGCGGGGCGACGTGTACATCGCCGTGCTGAACCACACCTCCGATAAAGATACCATCCAGCAGTTCACCCAGTGGCTGGTGGAGGACGCGTCCAAGAGTACCTGCACCTGGAAGGTGCTGGTGACCCATGTGCCCGCTTACTACACCAACCCCACCGGCGGCGGTGAGACTTACGTGCAGTATCTGCCCGCAGCCTGCGACGCGGCGGGGATCGACTTCTACTTCTCCGGCAATGACCACAGCTATGCCCGCACCGCCCCCATGACCGGCGGTCAGGTGGACGAAAACGGCACGGTGTACTACATCTGCGGCTCCACCGGCGGCAAGTCCTATTCCATCGTGAACAATCCCGACTTCCACTTTGACGTGGCCACCCTGGACTTCGACAGCGTCTATGTGGACGTCACCGCCGACCGCTTCCAGGCCACCGTTACCGCTTATAACGTGGCCACCGACGGCACCAGAACCGTTCTGGACCAGTACACCAGGCGCGCGGTGCCGGTCTGCCAGAACGATGAGCACACCTACCTGTTTGACCTGGACACCAAGGAGCTTTTCTGCGACGTCTGCGGCCACACGGAGAACGCGGTGGACGAGAAGTTCTCCGGCTTTGTCCGGGAGCAGGAGAGCCGCCGTCTGATGTATCTGGTGGCCGGTGTGCCTCTGACCGGCCATATGCACTATGAGGATCGCTTCTACTTTGCCGACGATCAGGGCTATGCCTACGACGGTGCGTACAATATCTGCGGCGAGACCTGCCTGTTTGAGGGCGGTTTCTTTACCCGCAGCACCACCGCCGACGTGCGGGCAGCCGGCCGTTCCGGTACGAATGTGGACTTCATTCTCTATGGAGACGGTCTGTTCAAGTTCATGGGCACCGGCGAAAACTATCCCCTGTCCCGGGTTTGGAACAGCCCATGGTACAGCTACCGCAACTATGTCAGGAGGCTGTATGTGGACAGCGGCATCACGAATCTGGACCGCTGGTTCGCCTATTCCAGCCGGAACCTGACGGAGGTCACCTTCGCCGAGGGCAGCCGGATCACCCGGATCGACCAGAACGCCTTTGCCCGCTGCTCCAGCCTCCGGACGCTTCGGCTGCCGGAGACCGTGACCTATATCGGTTACGATGCCTTCACGGACTGCACGTCGCTGAGGGAGCTCTATCTGCCGGACGGCGTCAACGCCATTATGCCCAATGCCTTCACCCGGGACACCGCCCTGGTGCTGAGCGTGGGATACGGCAGCTATGCCAAGGATTGGGCTGCGTCCCGCGGCATCGCCTACACGGAGCGTGAGCCGGCCGTGGTGGCCTCCGGCGTATGCGGGGAGAACCTGACCTGGAGCCTGACCAGCGACGGCGTCCTTACTCTGGAGGGCACCGGCTCCATGGCCACGTACTATGGCGAGGCCAACATTCCCTGGCACGCCAACCGCGCCCTCATCACCACCGTCAACGTGGGTGCAGGCGTCACCAAGCTGACCACCAACGCATTCTGCGGCTGCACGAACCTGGAGACGGTGAACTTTGCCGAAAACAGCCGGCTGCAGATGCTGGGCGGCTCTGCGTTCAAGAGCTGCACCAGTCTGAAGTCCATCACCCTTCCCGAGGGACTGACCGCCATCAGCGGCAACGCCTTCAAGTATTGCCGCAATCTCCGGAACGTCTATCTGCCGGACACCATGTCCGTCATCGACAATCTGGCCTTTACCGGCCTCTCCGGCATTACCTTCAGCGTGGCCAAGGACAGCTATGCCAAGCGCTGGGTGGAGTCCCACGGCTTTGCCTACACGGAGCGTGAGCCGGCCGTGGTGGCCTCCGGCGTATGCGGGGAGAACCTGACCTGGAGCCTGACCAGCGACGGCGTCCTTACTCTGGAGGGCACCGGCTCCATGGCCACGTACTATGGCGAGGCCAACATTCCCTGGCACGCCAACCGCGCCCTCATCACCACCGTCAACGTGGGTGCAGGCGTCACCAAGCTGACCACCAACGCATTCTGCGGCTGCACGAACCTGGAGACGGTGAACTTTGCCGAAAACAGCCGGCTGCAGATGCTGGGCGGCTCTGCGTTCAAGAGCTGCACCAGTCTGAAGTCCATCACCCTTCCCGAGGGACTGACCGCCGTCAGCGGCAACGCCTTCAAGTATTGCCGTGGCCTGCGCTATGTGTCCCTGCCGGACAGCACTCGCTACATCGACGAGCTGGCCTTTACCGGCCTCTCCGGCATTACCTTCAGCGTGGCCAAGGACAGCTACGCCAAAAACTGGGTCGCTGCCCATGGCTTTGCCTATGTGGAGCGTGAAAACGGGTAAGCGATCGGCATGATGCGATCCGGTACAGGCTGCCTGACCGATCATTTTTAAGCATCTAAGCGCAGCTGCAACAGGGGGAAGATTTCGTTCAGAAATCTTCCCCCTGTGCATTCAATTGGACTTTCCGACACGCTCACAAGGCCGCCCCCTCCGTTTTCCGGAGATGGGCGGCCTTGCATATATGCTTCTTTGTCACTTTTTGCGAATGAGCACCCGAGCGTTATTCTCCAGCCGGGCCAGCGCGGTAGCTCCGGCGCGGCGGCGGATGCGCTCCGCGGCCTCGCCCATCCGGGGCGGGCGGTATGACGATCCGTGGCAATCGGAGCCCAGAAGATGGATCTCACCCTCCCGCACCATTCCGATAGCCCGGCGGCGGGTGCGCCAATCCAGAAAGAAGGGCGCGTTGCACTGGAACAGCACGCCCAGCTGCCGCAGCCGGGGCCACAGCGTCCGGGGCTGCTGGGCCAGATAGCGCTCAATGTGAGCCAGCACCACGGTCAGATCGCCCCGCTGGGCCAGGTCCGTCAGCTCCGCCAGGGTCCGGGACGGCCAAGGGGAAAACGGCATCTCCAGCAGGAGCACATCCTGCCCCTCCAGGCACAGGTCATGCAGCCGGTCCACATGGCTGATGCCCTGGAAATAGCGGACCTCGGCTCCCAGGAGCACCCGGGGACTGTCTGCCGTCAGTTGGGGCCGCAGCCGATTCCAGGCCTCGGCCCGGCGCCGCAAAAACACCTCCGGAGGATTCTCGCGGGCGTAGAAGTGCGGCGTGGCGGCCACGGTATCCACTCCTTGGGCCCGGAGCATGTCCAGCATCTCCAGACTCTCCTGTGTGCTTTTGCTGCCGTCGTCCATGCCCGGCAGGATATGGGAATGAAAATCGATCATTTCTTACTTTTCTTCCGGGGCTTATCCGGGGCGGAGGTCGCTTCCTGGCCATAGCCGTAGTTTTCGCAGCGGCCATAGCGCCCGTAACGCCCGTAGCGGCCATACCGGCCATAGCGTCCGCCGGAGGCGCTGCCGTGGGTCATGACAAAGCCCAGCACCTTGATATGCAGATATTCCAGCTGCCGCAGAGCCGCCGCCAGGTCCTGCCGGTCGCTGTAGTCCTGGCGTACCACGACGATCATGCCCTGGATGAGCTTGGAGATCACCAGACCGTCGGACACGGCATTTACCGGCGGCAGGTCGAAGATGATGAAGTCAAAATTCTGGGACAGGGCGCTGACCACGGAGCTCATGCGATCGGAGCCCAGCAGCTCCGACGGGTTGGGCGGCACGTCGCCGGAGGTGATGACCTTCAGGTTTTCCAGCAGGCCCACATCCTGGATGACGTCCCCCTCCCGGCACAGACCCGCCAGCAGATTGGACAGACCCGGGGCCGGGTCGATGGCCAGACGGCGGGCCAGATTGGGCCGCCGCATGTCCGCCTCCACCAGCAGCACCCGCTTTCCGGTTTCCGCGATGGTATAGGCCAGGTTGATGGACGTGGTGCTTTTCCCTTCGCCGCGGGAGGCGCTGGTAATACCCACCACCCGGCATCTCTGTTCGTCTGGCAGGGCGAAGGTCAGGTTGGTCCGCAGCAGCTTGTATGCCTCGGAGGCAGCGAAGCTCAGTCGGTCGCCCAGCATGGCCCGCTGCTCCTTCAGGGACATAACATCTTCCTCGGGCATGCGTTTTTTTCCGAACATCATTGCGGCTGGCCCTCCTTTCCGGCAGGACGGCTGCCGTAGCCGTATCCATATCCCTCCGTGCGCTGGAGAAGCTCGGGGATCACCGCCAGCACGGGGACCTGGGGATATGCCTGGAGCAGATAATCCTCGCCGCGGATCTGGTTGTCAAGGAGCTCCCGCAGGACCAGCGCCGCACAGCTGAGCAGGAATCCCGCTGCCATGCCCAGGACCGTATAGCGGGGCAGGCTGGGCGCAGCCTTGCCGGAAGGCAGCTGCGCGTAGTCCACCACCCGGACGGAGCTGCCCTCCACCACACTGGAAATGCGGGACGGCAGCACCTGGGCAATGGTATTGGCGATCTTCTGCGCCTCCTGGGGATCCTCACTGGTTACGGTGACCTCGAATACCTCAGTGGAGTTCACGGCCTGGGCCTGGATCATTTTCTGGAGCTCCCGGTCCGTATAAGTCACCCTGGCGGCCGCGCGGACCTGGTCCAGGGTGGTGCGGCTGTTGAGAATGACCACATAGGTGTCCACCAGACTCTGGGCTGCGGACAGCTCGGAGTTGCTGATGGGCTTGCTGGCATCCTGGGTGTTGTTGACGTACAGCAGGGCGCTGGCCTCGTAGGTAGGGGCGATAAGAAACTGTGCCCAGGCGAAGCAGACGGCGCCTGCCGCCACCGTTGCCAGCGCAATGACCCAGGACCGGCGCCACAGGGCACGCAGCAGGGTAATGAGGTCCACCTCGCGGTAGACTTCGCTTTTGTCCATGTATATCTTCCTTCCAATCAAAGCGAAATTGCCAATAAATGGCGAGAAACGACAATAGAATTATAGCATGTTACTCTGCATATTTCAACGCTTTCTTCCCGGTGAAACGCTTTTTTTGCAGGCAGTTTTCTGCCGCACCCCAGTGTTCCGGAGCCGTCTGCGGCATGGATTTGATGCGATCACTGCAGCAGGAGAGAACTGAAATCGACTGTGCAGATATAAGAAAACCACCGAGAAAAGCCTGTAACAGACCGATCTCGGTGATTTTTATATTATCTGCCACCCATGGCCGGATGCACTTACATGCAGAACTGGAATGCGCAGAAGCCTGCGTACAGGACCAGCAGCACGATGCCCTGCCAGCGGGAGAGCTTGCCCCGGGCCAGCGCGGGTACCGTCAGCAGCAGCATCACCAGCAGCATCAGGGGGATATCCACCACCAGGGACGCATTGTATCCGGCGATGGTTTTTTCCTGGGGCACCTGGAAGGGGGACAGGGTGGTGGACAGGCCGCTGACCAGCACCAGGTTAAACAGGTTCGCCCCCACGATGTTGCCCAGGGACAGGGCGCTGTGGCCCTTGACCAGGGAGGTGATGGCGGTGACCAGCTCCGGCAGGGACGTCCCCAGGGCCACGAAGGTCAGGGCGATGACGGACTCCGGCACGCCCAACCCCTGGGCGATGAGGGTGCCGTTGTTCACCAGCAGGTTGGCGCCCACGGCGATGAAGGCCGCACCCACCACCAGCAGGAGGATATCCTTGCCCATGGAGGGAGTGCCGTCAATGGCCTCGTCCGCACCGCCGGCCCGGACGGTATCCCGGAAGCTCTGGCGCACGGTAAGCACCATGTACAGAACGAACATGGCCAGCAGGACGATGCCCGCCAGGCGGGTGAAGGCGCCGTTGGTGTAGGCGATGGCGGCGTAGAACACGGCGGCGACGAAAAAGAAGATCACCGGGGTCCGCAGACTTTTGCGGTCCGCCTCCGAGGGGCGGATGGCGATGGTCAGAGCCGCGATCAGGGCGGTGTTGCAGATGACGGAGCCGATGGCGTTGCCGTAGGCGATCTCACCGTGACCGCTGACGGCGGAGGTGGCGGATACCATCACCTCCGGCAGGGTGGTGCCGATGGACACCACCGTGGCGCCGATGAGGATCTCCGGCACATGGAAACGGTGGGCCAGGCCCGTGGCGCCGTCCACGAACCAGTCGCCGCCCTTGATGAGCAGCACCAGGCCCACGATGAACAGAAGAATGGGTACGAGCATGATAAGTTCCTCCTTAGCTTAGAAAGCTGCTGATGAATATTTCCAGACCGATAAAGATGAGGATGGCCCCGCCCAGAATCTGGGCCCGGCCGGCAAGACGGGTGCCGAATCTCCGGCCCAGCACCAGGCCGCCCAGACAGATGCACAGCGTTACCGCCGCGATGATCAGGGAACAGACCAGGGCCATGAGCCAGTCATATTCGGCGATGGTGAAGCCCACGGACAGAGCGTCGATGGATGTGGCTACCCCCTGCACCAACAGAGCGCCCAGGCCCAGCTTGGGTGCGGCGCGGTCATCCTCGCCGCCGTGGATGCCCTCCACCAGCATTTTGCCGCCGATGAAGCCCAGCAGAGCCAGGGCGATCCAGGGAATGAGCCGCTCAAAGGCGCGGAAATACTGAACAATGGTGTGGACACAGATCCAGCCTGTCATAGGCATCAGGGCCTGGAACCCCGCAAATACCCCGGCAATGCCCAGCATCCGCCGCCGGGACATGCGGGGCTCGTTGAGTCCGTTGGCCAGAGACACGGAAAACGCGTCCATGGCAAGGCCCACGCCCAGCAGCACACTGTTGAAAAAGAACAGGATATCCCACTGCATGATTGCTTCTCCTCTTATCGTGAAAAATCCATGAAAAACCCCAGGCACGGCCTGGGCCATGTCTGGGCTCGAAAGCAGATCAATAGACGAGTCCCCATGCATCCCACGGCGGTAGCACATGAGTCTCGCAAATTAAAGCAAGCCAGGCCGCGCAGCGGCCAGTATGTTGACGTGCTGCGGACAATCGCCCGCTTGCTACTCCCTCATAGAGTTTTCAGTTCGTTCATGATACCACAGCCCCTGCCGGGAAGTCAATGCTTTTTTCGGAAGAATTTGTTGCCCTGAGCAGGAAAATCGTTTATAATAGGGAACAACGAGCTTTCATACCGGGAGGTGCTGTCATGCAGCGCATCAGCAAGGAAAACTACTACCTGGACATTGCCCAGACGGTTCTGGAGCGGGCCACCTGTCTGCGCCGGGTGTACGGGGCCATCATCGTGAAGAATGACGAGATCATCTCCACCGGATACAACGGCGCGCCCCGGGGGCGGCGCAACTGCGTGGATATGGGCTATTGCACCCGGGAGCAGCTGCGGGTGCCCCGGGGGGAGCGGTACGAGCTGTGCCGCAGCGTCCACGCCGAAGCCAATGCCATCATTTCCGCCAGCCGCCGGGATATGGTGGGCGGCACGCTGTATCTGGTGGGCCGCAACGCCCAGACCGGGGAGCTGCTGCCGGACGCCACGTCCTGCCCCATGTGCCGCCGCCACATCATCAACGCGGGCCTGGAGCGGGTGGTGATCCGCCATACGCCCACGGAGTTCCAGGTGGTGGACGTGCAGGACTGGATCGACAGCGAGGACGACGTGCCCCAGGCGTAAGCGGGGCCATACACCGGCGTTCTGCCGGAAAAAATATGGGACGAAAGGGAAAAGAATCATGTTGGACGCGAGAAAAGAGGAGGCCTTCTGTACCATTCTGCGTGGGGAATTGCAGCTGGCCACCGGATGCACCGAGCCCATCGCCGTGGCCTACTGCGCGGCACGGCTGCGCCAGGTGCTGGGGGAGAGGCCCCGGCGCATTCTGGCGGAGGTCAGCGGAAACATCCTGAAAAACGTCAAGTCCGTGGTGGTGCCCAATACCGGGGGCCGCAGGGGCCTGCCGGCGGCTATCGCCGTGGGCGTGGTGGCCGGGGATCCGGAGGCCCGGCTTCAGGTCATTGCCCATGTGACGGAGGAGGACACCGCAGCCATTCAGGCATACCTGGACAGCACGGACATCCGCATCGACTGCCCGCCTACGTCCCGGATGCTGGACATCCGGCTGACAGGCTGGGCGGGGGACCACAAAGCTGTGGTCCATGTGGCCAACAGCCATACCAACATCATCTACGTGGAGCGGGACGGGGAGGTCCTGCTGGAAAAGCCCCACTCCGACTCTGCCGAGGACAATTTGCAGGACAAGAGCGTGCTGAACGTCCGGGATATCCTGACCTTTGCCGAGACAGTGGACGTGTCCCGCATTGAGGAATCCGTGGGCCGGCAGCTCGAATGCAACACCGCCATCGCCCGGGAGGGCCTGCGGGGGGACTGGGGGGCCAACATCGGCTCCACGCTGCTGCTGTCCGGCGGTGACGTGGAGACGGAGGCCCGGGCCTGGGCTGCCGCCGGATCCGATGCCCGGATGAACGGCTGCGAGATGCCGGTGGTCATCTGCTCCGGCTCCGGCAACCAGGGCATCACCGCCTCCGTTCCCGTGTGGCGCTATGGCGTGCAGACGGGCCGGGACCGGGAGACCATCCTGCGGGCCGTGTGCCTGTCGGACCTGATCACCATCCACCAGAAAACCGGCATCGGCCGCCTGTCCGCCTACTGCGGGGCGGTGTCTGCCGGCGTGGGCGCAGGCTGCGGCATTGCGTGGCTTCGGGGCGCGGGATATGAGGGCATCTGCCACACCATCACCAACGCCGCGGCCATGATCTCCGGGTGCATCTGCGACGGGGCCAAGGCCAGCTGCGCCAGCAAGATCGCCATGGGTGTGGAAACCGGCATTCTGGGCTATAACATGTACCTGCGGGGCAACAGCTTCCGGCCCGGCGACGGCATCGTGGGCCGGGACGTGGAGGAGACCATCCGCAACGTGGGCATCCTGGCCTCTCAGGGCATGAAGGAGACGGACCGGGTGATCCTGAAGATCATGACGGAGTGATTCCATATGCTGCGCAACTATAAATTCATCATCGCCTATGACGGCACCCGCTTTTTCGGCTGGGAGCGCCAGCCGGGGCGGGACACCATCCAGGGGAAGCTGGAGAGCGTGCTGACCCGGCTTCAGGGCAGTCCCGTGGAGATCATCGGCGCGGGACGCACCGACGCCGGGGTCCACGCCCGGGCCATGGTGGCCAACGCCCAGCTGGACGTGGTAGAGTCCCCGGAGGAGATCCGGGACTACATGAACCGCTACCTTCCCGATGCCATTGCCGTCCGGGAGGTGAAGGAGGCCGCTCCCCGGTTCCACGCCCGGTATAAGGCCCTGGGCAAAACCTATCGCTATGTGTGCTTCGACGGGCCGGTGAAGCCGGTGTTCGACCGGAAGTATGTCACCCTGCTGGACTTTCACCCGGATGTGGAGCGGATGCAGCAGGCGGCGGCGTATTTGCAGGGAGAGCACGACTTCGCCAGCTTCTGCGGCAACCCCCGGATGAAGAAATCCACGGTGCGGCTGGTGGACAGCATCACCGTGGTGCGGCAGAAGGACCGCATCGTGTTCACCTTCCACGGCACCGGCTTTTTGCAGAATATGGTGCGCATCCTGGTGGGCACCCTGTTGGAGGTGGGCCGGGGGACCCGGCAGCCGGAGGATATGCCTGCCCTGCTGGAGGCCCGGGACCGCCGCCTGGCCGGTCCCACCGCCCCGCCGGAGGGCCTGTGCCTGATGAAGGTGGACTATTGACAGATACAGACTGTATAATGACAACACGAATATACAATCTGTATCAGAAACCGACGACATTCGTGTGGAAAAGGAGCCGTTATGGAAGAATTGCTGCAACAGATCCTGCAGGAGTGCCGCCCGTACACCGGGCAGGGGGCCCTGGCCTCCTATATCCCGGAGCTGGCCCGGCAGGACCCGGACCGCCTGGGCATTGCCGTGTTCCACAAGGACGGAACCCTGGTGGAGGCCGGTGACAGCCGCCGGAGCTTCACCATCCAGAGCGTCATGAAGCCCCTTTCGCTGCTGCTGGCCCTGCAGGACAACGGCCGGGAGACCGTCCGGGCCCATGTGGGGGTGGAGGCCACCGGCAAGCCCTTCGACGCCATCAATGTGGCGGACAACGCCCTGCTGGCCAAGCACCTGAACCCCATGGTCAACGCCGGGGCCATTCTGATGTGCCAGCTGATCGGGGGCGAGACGTATGACCATCGGTTCCAGCGTCTGCTGGACTTCATCCGCCGCCTGGCGGACAATGATGAGATCGCCCTGGACGAGGAGGTCTATCACTCCGAAAAGGCCACCGGCTCCAAAAACCGGGCTCTGGCCTATCTGCTGAAGGCCCACGGTCTGATCCGCGGCGATGTGGAGGAGCTGCTGGACTGCTATTTCCGGGCCTGTTCCATTCGGGTCAGCGCGGCGGACCTGGCCCGCATCGGCTGCGTGCTGGCCTGTCACGGGCAGCTGCCCGGGGGAGAGCGCCTGTTCCCGGCGGCCTATGGCCGGTTCGTCAACGCCAACCTCATGACCTGCGGCATGTACGACGGGTCCGGCGACTTTGCCATCCGGGTGGGCGTACCGGCCAAAAGCGGCGTAGGCGGCGGCATTATGGCCGTGGTGCCCGGCCGCATGGGCGTTGGCCTGTTTGGACCGGCTCTGGACGAAAAGGGCAACAGCCTGGCCGGAATCCGGGCGCTGGAGCTGCTGTCCGCCCGCCTGAATCTGAGCGTATTTTAGTTTATAAGAAAAACCGGCAAATCGGATGCAAGCTCTGCGGCAGCGTCCGATTTGTCGGTTTCCTCCCTGAAGGATACCGCCTTTTGGGCAAGCTGTCAGGGGCAGGACCCGCACGGGTCCTGCCCCTGTTTTTATTCTATAGCAGCAGCCACGAGGCAAAGCGGAAGTAGATCAGCAGGCTGGTGGCGTCCACAATGGTGGAGATGAAGGGGCTGGCCATTACTGCCGGGTCCAGGCCGATCTTCTCCGCCAGCAGCGGCAGGGAGCAGCCCACACACTTGGCAAACACCACCACGAACAGGATGGTCAGGCACACCACCAGGCACACCGTGGGTGTGACGGCGGCATTGCCCAGCAGCAGCCGGTCCACCAGCTGCATTTTTACAAAGTTGGCTCCGGCCAGGCATACGCCGCACAGCAGCGACACCCGCAGCTCCTTCCACAGCACCCGGAGGATATCGGAAAAGTCCACCTCGTCCAGGCTCAGGGCGCGGATCACCGCCACGGAGGCCTGGGTGCCGGAGTTGCCGCCGGTGCCGGACAGCATGGGGATATACGAGTTGAGCACCAGGCACGCGGCCAGGGCGCTTTCATAGTGGTTCAGGATCATGCCCGTGAACGTGGCCGACAGCATCAGGATCATCAGCCACGGCAGCCGGGCCTTCCAGGTGGCAAAAATGCCGGATTTCAGATAGGGCTTGTCCGACGGCAGCATAGCAGCCATCTTCTCAAAGTCCTCCGTGGTCTCCTCCTCGATAACGTCCATGGCGTCGTCCACGGTGACGATGCCCACCAGGCGCTCCTCCTTGTCCACCACAGGCATGGCCAGGAAGTCGTACTTGCTCAGGGCCTGGGCCACGTCCTCTTTATCATCCATGGTGTTCACGGACACCACATTGGGGTCCATGATCTCTTCGATCAGGTCGTCCTCCTCCGCCAGCAGCAGATCCCGGACGGACAGCACACCCAGCAGATGCCGGGTAGGATCGGTGACATACAGGATGTTGATGGTCTCCAGCTCACCGCCGATGCGGCGGATGCGCTTGAAGGCGTCCTCCACCGTCATGTCCTTTTTCAGGGACAGAAACTCCATGTTCATAATGGACCCGGCGGAGTCCTCAGGGTACTGGAGGATCTCGTTGATGGACTTGCGCATTTCCGGCGTGGCCTTGTCCAGGATGCGGATCACCACGCTGGCAGGCATTTCCTCCACGATGTCCACGGCATCGTCCAGATACAGCTCGTCCAGCACCTCCTTCAGCTCGGTGTTGGAAAAGCCGTTGATGAGCATCTCCTGGCTGTCGGACTCCAGCTCCACGAATACCTCCGCCGCCAGCTCCTTGGGCAGCAGCCGGTACAGCAGAGGCATCTGTTCCTCGCCGGCCTCCTCCAGCAGCAGGGCGATATCCGCAGGCTCCATAGGCAGGAACAGGTCCCGCAATCGGGCGTATTGCTTATTTTTGATAAGCTCCTCGATTTTCTCCAGATATTCGTCCAATTCTTCCTGATGATCGAACATGACCGGTTCCTCCTTTCCTGAATGAATGAAAAAAATCCACAACGGCAGAAAAGCCCATTGTGGATGTGCAGAGGGGCCACGCACGCCGCGTGACCTGGCCACCGTAACAAGCTTTAGCATCGCGGGGCGGTGAAACTGCGTTAGATGATACCTTGGTTTCGATATCGCCTGTTCAAACCCTCTCATGATGTCTCCATCACTCTGCGGCAGCGATCCATATCCCTGTGGTAGCCTCACCTACCAGAATATCCAGCTCCTAAATTATATATTAGGCTATTTAAATTTGTCAATACTTTATTCATTTACAAATCATATTTTCTTTATTCTGCAATAAACCGCGCAGTAAAAACAGAAACTGACGGGTATCGAACGGTTTGGCAACATGTGCATCCATGCCCTGTTCCAGTGACTGTTCCACATCATTTTCCAGCACGTCTGCCGTCATCGCTATTATAACAACCGAGATAGCATCCGGACGCGGCAATGCTCTGATAGCAGCAGCAGCCTGATAACCATTCATCCTTGGCATTCTGATGTCCATCAAAACTGCGTCATAAGTAAACGGCTCTGCCTCGCCAAATAACTCGACCGCCTCTTCACCATCGCTCGCTGTAGCAAATTCGGCCCCGACATTACGCAACAGCTCACAAACAATTTCCATATTTATTTCATTATCTTCTACTACCAGCAGTCTGTAACCATGCAGATCGATCTCATCAGTTACAAGCGTTTGCTGCAAAACAGAGGCCTTGGCAAGACGCAGATCAAACCAGAAGCGACTGCCGACCCCAAATGTACTGACAAGCTTGATCTCACTGCCCATCATATGAGCCAGCTTCTGCGAAATGGCCAGACCCAGTCCCGTTCCTCCATAAAAAGCATCTGTACTGCGTCCGCCCTGATTAAATGCCTCAAAAATACATTGTCTATTGCTTTCTTTTATACCGATTCCCTCATCTTCTAAGACAAACCGGACCAGCATGCTCTCATCATCCTGTTCAAGCATATCGCATTTTAAAACAACTTTTTTATCTTTAGCTGTAAACTTTACTGCATTGGCTCCTAAATTTACCATGATCTGCTGCAGTCTTCTGCTGTCAGCGTACACAGAACAATCTGCAACATTTACCTTCCGCTGTAAAAGAACACCCTTTTTTTCTGCCAGCGGCTGCAGGATATCCAGGGTCGAAAAGATGATACTGTGCAGTGAAACTATCTGCGGCGTCAGCTGCAATTTGTCATTTTCTATTTTGGACATATCCAAAACATCATCTACTAATGCAGCCAGATGCCTGGACGCAGTATCGATCTTCTTCAAACAATCTAATACGGGCTGGCTGTCAGCAGCGCGCAGCTTTGCAATATCGCTCATTCCGACAATCGCGTTAATCGGCGTG
>OOCD01000198.1_pt1 | contig 47763 bp, 37 predicted proteins | sample 1671791 | NCBI WGS metagenome assembly OOCD01 (sample SAMN06348193, study PRJEB24527) | human gut metagenome | biome: human gut; feature: ankylosing spondylitis patient; material: feces | host: Homo sapiens | place: China | collected 2015-10
TGCCGGATAGGAACGGCAAAATTTTTTACACTTCTATTACTTCTTTATCACACATCAGCAAAGTCCCAGGGCATGAAGCAGCTCATGGCTGGCGCTGGCGTCGCCGTGGTCGGCATGGTCCTCGTACCCCTGCTCTCCAGCCTGTTCACCGTCTGATCGCTCCCGTCGTTAAGCTGTCATAAGAAATCCTTGCCGCCCCTGCCCCCAAGCGGGGGCGGCTGAAAGGAGGTTGACACCGTATGGATTTCTTACTCGATGCCCTTACTGACTGGCTCAAGGAAATGTTGGTAGGCGGCATTATGAGCAACTTATCGGGGATGTTCGATAGCGTGAACCAGCAGGTCGCAGACATTGCGACACAGGTGGGCCAGACCCCGCAGGGCTGGAACGGGAGTATTTTCAGCATGATCCAAAATCTCTCCAACTCCATCATGGTGCCGATTGCTGGCGTGATCCTGGCTATCGTGATGACGCTGGAGCTGATTCAGATGATTACCGACCGAAACAACCTGCATGATGTGGACACCTGGATGATCTTCAAGTGGGTGTTCAAATCTGCCGCTGCCATCCTCATCGTCTCAAACACCTGGAACATCGTGATGGGCGTGTTTGACGCAGCTCAAAGTGTGGTGGCGCAGGCGGCGGGCATCATCGGTTCCGACGCTTCCATCGACATCTCCTCTGTCATGACCGATATGGAGTCCCGGCTGATGGATATGGACCTGGGGCCGCTGTTCGGCCTGTGGTTCCAGTCGCTCTTTATCGGCATTACCATGTGGGCGCTTTACATTTGTATCTTTATCGTGATCTATGGCCGTATGATTGAGATTTACCTTGTGACTTCGGTGGCCCCCATCCCTATGGCCACCATGATGGGCAAGGAATGGGGCGGCATGGGCCAGAACTATCTGCGCTCGTTGATTGCTCTGGGCTTCCAGGCATTTCTCATCATCGTCTGTGTGGCAATCTATGCCGTGCTGGTACAAAACATTGCCACCGAATCGGATGTCATCATGGCCATCTGGAGCTGTGTGGGTTATACGGTCCTGTTGTGCTTTACGCTCTTTAAGACCGGCAGCCTCGCAAAATCCGTTTTCAATGCACATTAACCAGGAAGGAGGTAATCCCTTTGGCTTATGTACCCGTACCCAAGGATCTTACGAAAGTCAAAACCAAGGTCGCGTTCAACTTAACCAAGAGGCAGCTTGTCTGCTTCGGCGGCGGTGCGCTGATCGGCGTACCGCTTTTCTTCCTGCTCCGGGGGCCTGTGGGAAACAGCGTGGCTGCCATGTGTATGATGCTGGTCATGCTGCCCTTCTTCATGCTGGCAATGTATGAAAAACACGGTCAGCCCCTGGAAAAGATCGTGGGCAACATCATCAAGGTGGCCGTCATCCGACCCAAGGAGCGCCCGTATAAGACCAACAATTTCTATGCCGCTCTGGAGCGGCAGGAAAAACTCGACAAGGAGGTGTATGACATTGTTCACGGCAATCAAAAGCTGGCTGCACCGGCTGTTCGGAAAAGACGAAAAGACCGCGCAGCCGGTTAATCAGAAAAAAATGAAAAAGCTGTCCCGTGCCGACAGAAAGCAGATCGAGGCCGCCATCGCCCGTGCCAACCGCACGGACCGAAAAGAGAAGTCGGCTCAGGACAGTATCCCCTATGAACGAATGTGGCCGGATGGTATCTGCCGTGTGGCAGGCAGCCACTACACAAAGACCATCCAATTCCAGGACATCAACTATCAGCTCTCGCAGAACGAGGACAAGACGGCGATCTTTGAGGGCTGGTGCGATTTTCTCAACTACTTCGATAGCTCCATTCAGTTTCAGCTGTCCTTTTTGAACCTTGCGGCCTCTGAGGAGACCTTTGCCCGCGCCATCAACATTCCTCTCCAGGGGGATGATTTTGACAGTATCCGGGTGGAGTACATGACCATGCTGCAAAACCAGCTGGCAAAAGGCAACAATGGCCTTATCAAGACTAAGTACCTGACTTTCGGTATCGACGCCGACAGCCTCAAGGCCGCCAAGCCTCGTTTGGAGCGCATTGAGACCGACATTCTCAATAACTTCAAGCGTCTGGGCGTGGCCGCCGAGACCCTGGACGGCAAGGCGCGACTGGCACAGCTCCACGGTATCTTCCACATGGACGAACAAGTGCCGTTCCGCTTTGAATGGGAGTGGCTGGCTCCGTCCGGTCTGTCCACCAAGGACTTCATCGCGCCGTCCGGCTTCGAGTTCCGCACCGGCAAGCAGTTCCGTATGGGTAATAAATACGGGGCTGTTTCTTTTTTGCAGATTCTCGCACCGGAGCTGAATGACCGAATGCTGGCGGATTTCCTGGACATGGAATCCAGCCTGATTGTCAGCCTGCATATCCAGTCCGTGGACCAGATCAAGGCCATCAAGACGGTCAAGCGGAAAGTCACCGACCTGGACCGCAGCAAGATTGAGGAGCAGAAAAAGGCTGTCCGTGCCGGGTATGACATGGACATCATTCCCTCCGACCTTGCCACCTACGGTGCCGAGGCCAAGAAGCTCTTACAGGATTTGCAGAGCCGGAACGAGCGAATGTTCCTTGTCACCTTCCTGGTGCTGAACACGGCAGACAATCCCCGGCAGCTGGACAACAATGTATTCCAGGCCAGCTCCATCGCGCAGAAGTACAACTGCCAGCTGACAAGGCTTGACTTCCAGCAGGAAGAAGGGCTGATGTCCGCGCTGCCCCTGGGCCTCAATCAGATCGAGATTCAGCGAGGGCTGACCACCAGTTCCACGGCTATCTTTGTTCCGTTCACCACCCAGGAGCTTTTCCAGAACGGCAAAGAGGCGCTGTACTACGGGATCAACGCCCTGTCCAACAACCTCATCATGGTGGACCGCAAGCTGCTGAAAAACCCCAACGGACTGATTCTCGGTACGCCGGGTTCTGGCAAGTCCTTCAGCGCCAAGCGCGAGATCGCCAACTGTTTCCTGCTCACCAATGATGACATCATCATCTGTGACCCGGAGGCCGAGTATGCGCCCCTGGTGGAGCGCCTGCATGGGCAGGTCATCAAGATTTCGCCTACCTCCACCAACTACATCAACCCGATGGACTTGAATCTGGACTACTCGGACGATGAAAGTCCGCTGTCTCTCAAGTCCGACTTCATCTTGTCCCTGTGTGAACTGATCGTGGGCGGCAAAGAGGGCTTGCAGCCGGTGCAGAAAACCATCATTGACCGTTGTGTGCGGCTGGTCTATCAGACCTATCTCAATGACCCCCGCCCGGAGAATATGCCCATTTTGGAGGACCTTTACAATCTGCTGCGGGCGCAGGAGGAAAAAGAGGCACAGTACATCGCCACTGCGCTGGAAATCTATGTGACCGGCTCCCTCAATGTGTTCAACCACCAGAGCAATGTGGACATCAACAACCGCATTGTCTGCTATGACATCAAGGAACTGGGCAAGCAGCTCAAGAAAATCGGTATGCTGGTGGTACAGGATCAGGTGTGGAACCGCGTTACCATCAACCGCGCTGCCCACAAGTCCACCCGTTACTACATCGACGAGATGCACCTGCTTTTGAAGGAGGAACAGACCGCTGCCTATACAGTGGAAATCTGGAAGCGATTCCGTAAATGGGGTGGTATTCCGACAGGTATCACCCAGAATGTCAAAGACCTTTTGAGCAGCCGCGAGGTAGAGAACATCTTTGAAAACTCCGACTTCGTGTATATGCTCAACCAGGCAGGCGGAGACCGTCAGATTTTGGCGAAGCAACTGGGGATTTCCACGCACCAGCTTAGCTATGTGACCCACTCCGGTGAGGGCGAGGGCCTGCTGTTCTATGGCTCCACAATTCTGCCTTTCGTGGACCACTTCCCGAAGAATACCGAGCTGTACCGCATTATGACCACCAAACCCCAGGAACTGAAAAAGGAGGATGAATGACCATGAAACCCAATACTGAACTGAACACCATGATGTTTTTTGACGATGCCCTGGAGAGTGAGCGCACCTATCTGCTCACCGAGCTGGCCGATGCCGTCAGCGAGACCCGCACGGCGGCGGATCAGGCAGCGGAGCTGAACGAGGATGGCGAAGCGGGCCTGCTGCGCCTGACGGAAATCTGGTGTGCCATGAACGGTGTTCCCGCCATCGTCATCTTCGAGGGCAGCCAGTCTGAGCTGCTGGCCAATGTGGTGGCGCAGATCTACGCCCATCTGCTTCAGCACCCCTTCCATGACCCTGTGGGGCTGGCCGTCTGTGTGGAGCTGCGCTACATGACGGACGCCCTCATGCTGGGGGAATGGTTTGAATAAGGAACCGCGCCTGCGCTTTACAGACGAGGAACGGGCTGACCCGACGCTGGAGAAGCCCATCCGCAAGGCGGACAAGGCCGCCGCCAAAGCGGATAAGGCGCAGTCTAAAATTCCCAAAAAGCAGGTCCGGCAAAAGACGGTGGACCCGGAGACCGGTAAAGTGACCACCAAGCTGGTGCTGGAGGACAAGAAGAAGCCGCCCTCCAAGCTGTCCCATGCGGTGCGGGATACCCCCGCCAATGCCGCCCTGGGGAAAGTTCACAAGGAAATCCGGGAGACCGAACAGGACAATGTGGGCGTGGAGAGCGCCCACAAGTCCGAGGAGGCTGCTGAGACCGGCGCACGGTTGGTTCGGGAGGGCTACCGCAGCCACAAGTTGAAGCCCTACCGCAAGGCAGCCCAGGCCGAGCAGAAGCTGGAGAAGGCCAATGTGAACGCCCTGTATCAGAAGTCCCTGCGGGAAAATCCTCAGTTTGCCAGCAACCCCATTTCCCGCTGGCAGCAGAAAAAGGCCATCAAAAAGGAATACGCTGCCGCCAAGCGCGCCGGTCAAACTGCCGGGAATACCGCAAGCGCAGCCCAAAAGACCGGCAAGGCCGCCAAGACGGTCAAGGAAAAGGCACAGGAGGCCGGGGCATTCGTCATGCGCCACAAAAAGGGCTTTCTGATTGCGGGCGCGATCTTCCTGCTGGTCTGTATGCTACTCAACACCATGTCCTCCTGCTCCATGATGGCGCAGAGCATCGGTTCTGTGGTGTCCGGCACCACCTATCCGTCGGACGACCCGGAGCTGGTGGCGGTGGAGGCTGACTACGCTGCCAAGGAAGCGGCGCTGCAAGCCGAGATCGACAACATCGAAAGCAGCCATCCGGGGTATGACGAGTACCGCTACGACCTCGACATGATCGGGCATGACCCCCATGAGCTGGCGGCCTACCTGTCCGCTGTCTTGCAGGGCTACACCAGGCAGAGCGCCCAGGCAGAGCTGGAGCGCGTGTTCGACGCACAGTATGAACTGACGCTTACCGAGGAAGTGGAGATACGATACCGCACCGAAACTTCCACGGACCCCGTGACCGGCGAGACGACCACCGAGGAAGTCCCGTATGAGTATTACATTCTGAATGTGAAGCTCACCAGCAAGCCCATATCTTCCGTGGCTTCGGAGCTGCTGACCCCGGAACAGCTGGAAATGTACCAGGTGTACCGGCAGACGCTGGGCAACAAGCCGCTGATCTTCGGCGGCGGCTCCCCGGATATGAGCAATTCCGAGGACCTGACCGGCGTGGTATTCGTCAACGGCACCCGCCCCGGCAATCAGGCCGTGGTGGACATAGCCAAAAGTCAGGTGGGCAATGTGGGCGGTCAGCCCTACTGGAGCTGGTACGGCTTCAATTCCCGTGTGGAATGGTGCGCCTGCTTCGTGTCCTGGTGCTACGGCCAGATGGGGCTGTCCGAGCCGCGCTTTGCCGCCTGCCAGTCCCAGGGTATTCCGTGGTTCCAGTCTCACGGACAATGGGGCGGGCGTGATTATGCCAATATTGCTCCCGGCGACGCCATCTTTTTTGACTGGGACCTGGACGGCAGCGCCGATCATGTGGGCCTTGTGGTCGGCACAGACGGCAGCCGGGTCTACACCGTGGAGGGCAATTCCGGCGACGCCTGCAAAATCAAGAGTTATTCCCTGTCCTACGAGTGTATCAAGGGCTACGGCCTCATGAACTGGTAACAGAGTTTTTTCAAGAAGGAGTGATTGATTATGGCTAAGAACAAAATCCAGCGCATTGACCAGGAGATTGCCAAGGTCCGCGAGAAGATCGCGGAGTACCAGGACAAGCTGAAAACCCTGGAGGCGCAGAAAACCGAGGCGGAGAACCTGGAGATCGTCCAGATGGTGCGCGCCCTGCGGCTGACCCCGGAGCAGCTGAACGCCATGCTCTCCGGCGGTACGGTCCCTGGCATGGCCGCTGCCTCCGCCAACTACAACGAACAGGAGGACACCGACCATGAAGAATAAGAGAATTTTCAAGACCTTTTCGGCCCTCTGCGCCGCCTTGGTGCTGATGATGGGCCTTTCCGTGACCGCCTTTGCCCAGGGGACGGACCAGCCTCCGGCGGAGGACGCCACCAACGACGCCAATGTGGTGGTGGAGGAAACCGAGGACAGTCCGGCTCTGACCCCGGATGGCAACGCCGCCCTGGTGGATGATTTCGGCGGCAACAAGCAACTTATCGCCGTCACCACCAAGGCGGGCAACTACTTCTACATCCTCATTGACCGGGCCAACGAGGACAAGGAAACCGCTGTCCACTTCTTGAACCAGGTGGACGAGGCGGACCTGATGGCGTTGATGGAGGACGGTCAGACCACCCGGGAGCAGCCCGCCACCTGTACCTGTACGGAGAAATGTGTGGCCGGTGCGGTGAATACGGCCTGCCCGGTGTGCGCCACCAATATGAGCGCCTGCACGGGCAAGGAGCCGGAACCGGAGACCCCGGAGGAAACCCCGGAGCCGGAGGAACCGGCGCAGAAAACCACGGGGCTGAATCCGGCCCTGCTTTTGGCGGTGCTGGCCCTGATGGGCGGCGGCGGTGCCTTTGCCTACTTCAAATTCATCAAGAATAAGCCCAAGACCAAGGGCAACGACAATTTGGACGATTACGACTACGGCGAGGACGATACCGACCAGGAGGACGAGGACCCCTGGGAGACCGAGGAATCCGACGAGCTGGACGCTGACGGGGGCGGCGACGAGGAAAGCGAGGACAAGGCGGATTGACCCGCTTCACCGACAGCCCCTATGAGCGCATGATGACACGCAGGCCGGAGGGCGGGAAGGAAACTTCCCGCTCTCCCTCTTTATCTCCCGGCCACCCCTGTTATGGCTGCGGGAATTACCGTGACGGACAGCCCTGCGTGGGATTCTGCCACCGGCAGCTGACCGCATGGCTGCGGGAAAGGAGGATGAAAAACCATGAAACTGGTGATCGCTGAGAAACCGTCCGTTGCCCAAAGTCTGGCCGCCGTGATCGGGGCCACTGCCCGCAAAGACGGCTACCTGGAGGGCGGCGGCTGGCGGGTGAGCTGGTGTGTGGGCCACCTGGCTGGGCTGGCCGATGCTGACGCCTACAACCCGGACTACGCCAAATGGCGCTATGACGATCTGCCCATTCTGCCGGAGCATTGGCAGATGGTGGTAAGCAAGGACAAGAAGAAACAGTTTGAGGTGCTGAAACAGCTGATGAACGCCCCGGATGTGACCGAAGTGGTGAACGCCTGCGACGCCGGACGCGAGGGTGAGCTGATTTTCCGAAGCGTCTACGAGCTGGCGGGCTGCCAGAAGCCCATGAAGCGGCTCTGGATTTCCTCGATGGAGGATTCCGCCATCCGAGAGGGCTTTGCGAACCTGCGCCCCGGTGCGGACTATGACGGCCTGCGGGATGCGGCCCTCTGCCGCGCCAAGGCGGACTGGCTGGTGGGTATCAATGCCACCCGGCTGTTTTCGGTGCTGTACCACCGAACCCTCAACATCGGGCGCGTCATGTCCCCGACGCTGGCCCTCATCGTCCAGCGGGAGGCCGAGATCGACACCTTCAAGCCGGTGCCGTTTTACACGGTCACGCTGGAGCTGCCCGGTTTCTCTGTTTCCGGGGAGCGCATGGAGGACAAGGACGCTGCCCAGCAGCTGAAAACGGCCTGCCAGGGTGCGGCTGCCACGGTGAAAAAGGTGGAGCGCAAGGACAAGTCCGAAAAGCCGCCCGCCCTTTATGACCTGACTACCCTCCAGCGGGACGCCAACCGGCTGCTGGGATTCACCGCCCAGCAGACCCTGGACTACTTGCAAAACCTGTATGAAAAGAAGCTCTGCACCTATCCCCGAACAGACAGCCGCTATTTGACAAGTGATATGGCGGCCAGTCTGCCGGAGCTGGTTTGCCTCACCGCTGGGGCGCTGCCCTTTGCCGCTGGTATAGAGGTCACCTGTGATGCGGCACAGGTCATCAATGACAAGAAAGTGACCGACCATCATGCGGTGATCCCCACCCGCAACATCCAGGGCACGGACCTGCCCGGCCTGCCGGTTGGCGAAAAGGCGGTGCTGGAGCTGGTGGCCCTGCGGCTGCTGTGCGCCGTGGCCCAGCCCTATACCTTTGCGGAAACCGCTGTTGTTGTCGAGTGCGCCGGAGCGGAGTTTACCGCCAAGGGCCGCACGGTGAAGCAGCCCGGCTGGCGGGCACTGGACGCTGCATATCGCGCAGGGCTGAAAAATGCAGAACCGGCAACCGAGGACAAGGCTCTGCCGGAGCTGTCTGAAGGTCAGACGCTGCCCCTTTCTGGTGCTGCTGTCAAGGAGGGCAAGACCACCCCGCCCAAGCACTTTACTGAGGATACGCTGCTTTCCGCGATGGAGACTGCCGGAAAGGATGATATGCCGGAGGACGCCGAGCGCAAGGGCTTAGGGACCCCGGCCACCCGCGCCGGGATTCTGGAAAAGCTGGTGTCCACCGGCTTCCTGGAGCGTAAAAAGAGCAAGAAAACCGTGCAGCTCCTGCCGTCCCATGATGCGGTGTCCCTTATTACTGTGCTGCCGGAGCAGCTGCAATCGCCCCTGCTGACCGCTGAATGGGAGTTCCGGCTGGGCGAGATCGAGCGCGGCGAACTGGCCCCGGAGGATTTCATGGATGGAATTTCCACCATGCTTAAAGAACTGGTGGGAACCTATCAAGCTATCAAGGGAACCGAGTATCTGTTCACTCCACCCCGCGAAGTGGTGGGCAAATGCCCCCGCTGCGGTGGTGATGTGGCGGAGCTGCAAAAGGGCTTCTTCTGCCAAAATGAGGGCTGCAAATTCGCAATCTGGAAAAACAGCAAGTGGTGGGAGATGAAACGCAAGCAGCCCACCAAGGCCATCGTGATGGCACTACTCAAAGATGGCCGCGCCCATGTGAGGGGCCTGTACTCTGAGAAAACCGGCAAGACCTACGACGCCACCGTTGTGTTGGAGGACGATGGGCAGTACGCCAACTTCAAGCTGGCATTTGACCGACAGAAAGGCGGTAAACGATGAAGCTCTCCCTTTATGAACAGGAAACCATCATTCTCTACAACCAGGCCGAGGCCACCGCCGAGGTCTACACACATGATCCCCGGTTGCTGGAAAAACTGCGGCGGCTGGCAGAGAAATACCCGGATCAGATTGAGAAAAAAGACCGTCAGACTTTCCTCGTTCCAAAACGCTGCGTGTCCGTCCGGGAACCGTACAGCGCCGAGCGCCGCAAGGCTGCCAGTGAACGGGCCAAGGCTGCCGGGTACAGGCCGCCCACCCCCAAGAAAGGTAGCGAGTAAGCATGGCCGAGAGCGTCTTTGAGGCCGTCAAGCAGTCCGTCACCGTCCGGGAAGCGGCGCAGATGTATGGGATTGAGGTCAACCGGAGCGGCATGGCCTGTTGCCCGTTCCATGATGACAAAAATCCCAGCATGAAGCTGAATGAAGAATACTTCTACTGCTTCGGCTGCGGAGCCACCGGCGATGTGATCGACTTCACAGCGAGGCTCTATAATTTGTCTCCCAAGGAGGCCGCCGAGAAGTTGGCCCAGGATTTTGGCCTGGTTTATGACAGTCAGGCCCCTCCTCGGAGGCACTATGTCCGGCAGAAAACCGAGGCGCAGAAGTTCAAGGAGGACCGGGACCATGTTTTTCGCGTCCTGGCCGACTACTTCCATCTGCTTCAAAAGTGGGAAACCAACTACACACCAAAAACACCAGAGGAAACACCACACCCTCGGTTCATGGAGGCAATTCAGAAAAAGGACTATACGGGCTATCTGCTGGATTTTTTTCTGGAGGACAACCCGGATGAACAAAAGCTGTGGATTGCCGAACATCAATCAGAAATCGCCAATTTGGAAAGGAGAGTGAAAATCATGGCTGATAAGCCCACCAACCGGGAACGGTTGCAGGAAATCACGGCGGGCATTGAACAGGGTATCAAGGAGCTGTTCGAGAGTGAAAAGTATATGCGCTATCTGTCCGTCATGTCCAAGTTCCACCGATATTCGGTCAACAACACCATGCTCATCTATATGCAGCGCCCGGACGCCACCCTGGTGGCCGGGTTCAATAAGTGGAAAAACCAGTTTGAGCGCCATGTGAAAAAGGGCGAGCATGGTATCACCATCATCGCCCCTACGCCCTACAAAAAGAAGATCGAGGAAATGAAGCGCGACCCGGATACCCATGCGCCCATTCTGGACGCGGACGGCAAGGCGGTCATGGAGGAAAAGGAAATTGAGATCCCCCTGTTCCGTCCGGTCAAGGTATTCGATGTGAAGCAAACGGAGGGCAAGCCCTTGCCGGATCTGGTTGCCAACTTGTCCGGGACGGTGCCGCACTATGAGGCGTTCCTGGAGGCGCTGCGCCGTTCCGCCCCGGTTCCCATCGAGTTTGAGCCGATGGCCGAGAGCATGGATGGCTATTTTTCCTCCGAGCAGCAGCGGATCGCCCTCCGGGAAGGCATGAGTGAGGTGCAGACCATTTCCGCCGCCGTCCATGAGACCGCTCACAGCAAGCTCCATGACCCCAAAAAGCATGAAGCGGAGCCGACCTGGAAGATCGTGATGGTGAGCGAGGGCGGCACCAAGCAGGACTTCCGCCTGGACTTTGCCACCGAAGCAGAGGCGGAACAGGCCGCCGCCGAGGAAGGCTGGCGCTATGTGGACGAGAATCAGTTTGAGTGGCGGCTGGAGGTGGAGGAAGATCTGACGGCGGTGAAACAGGCCGCCAAGAACCGCAACACTGAGGAGGTGGAGGCAGAAAGCATCTCCTATGCGGTCTGCCAGTATTTCGGTATCCAGACCGGTGAAAACAGCTTCGGATACATTGCTTCCTGGTCCAAGGATAAGGAGCTGAATGAGCTGCGGGCCAGCCTGGAGACCATCAACAAGACTTCTTGTGAGTTGATTAACGACATCGAGCGCAACTACAAGGAAATCTGCAAGGAACGCGGCATTGACCTGACCGCCGCCCCGGAGCCGGAGCAGACAACCCGGCAGGTTGCGGAAGAAGTATCTCAGCCCAGCGCCGAGTACCGGGAGGCCCTGGTGGTGCTGGACGATACCACCTATCTTCATATTCAGCCCTGTGACACTGGATGGGACTACACGCTCTACGATGTGGCAACTATGAAGCAGCTGGACGGCGGCCAGCTGGATGGGACCGACATGGGCCGTTCCGCAGCAGTCAGCCATATCTGCGAGGACCTGGGCATGGGCAGCAAGTCCATTAAGTATGCGCCGCTGTCCATGATCGAGACTTTGCAGGAGGCGGCTTACCAACAGATGCAGGAACAGGGCAGCCAGCAGACCGCAGAAGCCGCAGCCGCCCAGCTGCCGGATGCCCAGGAACAGGCGTTGGACGAATATCCCATGCCGGACCCGGTACTGACCCAGGACGATCTGGAGAAATGCGGCTGCCTGGACAGCGACCTTTTGCCCCTCTCCAAAGAGCGGGCCTATGAGCTGATGGAGCGTGACCTGACCGTTTATATCATCCAGGAGGGCGAAAATACCGTGATGGCCTTTGACACCGCCGACCTGGATGCCCATGACGGCATCTTCGCCCTGCCCCGCGAGGAATGGGAGGAAAGCCCGGAGTTTGATAAGCTGGTCAAGGACCGCATGGACCACCAGGAGGAACGGGAGCAGGCGTTTCTCTCCCACAAAGGGGACTGCTTCGCCATTTATCAGGTGAAGCACACCGACGAGCTGCGGGACATCCGCTACGAGGGCCTGGAATGGCTCCAGTCCATCGGGCGGACGGTGCAGCGGGATAACTACGAGCTGGTTTACACTGCTCCGCTGCTGCCCTCTGACCTGAAAGGCGATACCACCGAACAGCTCTTTTACCGCTTCAACAATGAACATCCCGCCGATTACGGCCACCCGTCCATGAGTGTCAGCGACATCGTTGCCATCAAGCGGGATGGCAAGGTATCCTGTCATTACTGCGACAGCTTCGGCTTTGAGCAGATTCCCGGATTCCTGCCGGACAACAATCCTCTGAAAAACGCGGAAATGGCTGTGGAGGATGACTACGGCATGATCGACGGCATCATCAACAACGGTGCCAAGGAACCGACGGTAGCCCAGCTGGAGCAGCAGGCGCGCAGCGGCCAGCCTATTTCCCTCATGGATTTGGCGGCTGCCGCCCACCGGGAGGACCAGGACAAGAAAAAGTCCGTCATGGAGCAGCTGAAAAGCCAGCCCAAGGCGGAACACAAAAAGACAGCGCCAAAAAAGAGCGCGGAAAGGGAGATTTGATATGGGAGACTTCACTTTTGAGGAAATGAACCTCATGTGCATCTACAACACCGGCAGCCGCACCGGACTGATCGACGCTCTGACGGAGATGCGCGGTGAGCTTTCGCCGGAGGAAACCGAACTGCGGGAGCTGACCGATAGCGCCCTTATGAAGCTCCGGGCCATGAGCGACGCCGAGTTTGCCGAGCTGGAGCTGTACCCGGATTTCGACGAGTAAGAACCACACCAAGACCCAGCGGGGCGGCCTGATGTGCCGCCCCATTTCTATTTAACATGAAGGGAGGACAGAAAATCATGCCAACTAAAGCTGAATTTTACCGGCAGATGGCCGAACAGGTATCGACCCGGCTGGTGGGCAGCTGGAAAGAATGGACAGCCTTTCTTACCACCGCCGCCCGCCTCTACAAATATCCGTTCCATGAGCAGATGATGATTTACGCCCAGCGCCCGGACGCCACCGCCTGCGCCGAGTACGATCTGTGGAACGAAAAAATGGGGCGGTATGTACGGCGCGGCTCCAAGGGGATCGCTCTGGTGGACGATTCCGGCGACAGGCCCCGGCTGCGCTATGTGTTCGATATTTCCGACACCGGGATCCGTGAACATTCCCGCACCCCCTGGCTGTGGCAACTGGAAGAACAGCACATCGGGCCTGTGTCGGCCATGCTGGAGCGCAGCTACGGCGTTGTCGGTGACGATCTCGCCCAGCAGCTCACCGATGTGGCCGGAAAGCTGGCGAGTGAGTATTGGGACGAGCATCAGCAGGACTTCCGCTACATCGTTGACGGTTCGTTCCTGGAGGAGTACGATGATCTCAACATCGAAGTCCAATTCAAGTCTGCCGCCACCGTCAGCATCGCCTACGCCCTGATGTCCCGATGTGGGCTGGATACGGAGCAATATTTCCAGCATGAGGACTTCATGCCGATTTTCGATTTTAATACCCCGGCCACGGTTGGGGCATTGGGAGCGGCGGTCAGTCAGATGAACCAGCAGGTGCTGCGGCAGATCGGCGTCACCATCCAGAATTATGAGCGCGAACAACTCGCGGAAAGGAGCAACCACCATGAAGAACAACCTGACTTACACGCAGAACGGGGATTACCTGATTCCCGACCTGAGCCTGAGCGAACAGCCGGAGAAGCCCCTGGGCAAGTACGGGCGGCTGCGGAAAGCGTATCTGAAGGAACACCGGCCCCTGATTTACAACCAGCTGCTGCTGACCGAGAAGCTGTACCCGCACCTCATCGAGATCGACGAGACGGCGAACAGCCGTCTGGAGCAGATGATGCCCCAGCTGGCGGAGTCGGCGGGCGCGACGGAGGAGCTGAAAGCCCGCGATCCGATGCGCTGGGTGGGCCTGATGAACACCTGCAAGGCCCAGGCCGAGGAGATTCTGATGGCGGAGCTTATCAACAGCTGACCTTAAACCTGTTCCTCTCCGAAGCGGAACAAATCCAAAGAATAGACGAAGCAGAGAATGTGCAAACATCCTCTGCTTTTTCTTTTGCCCAGACCGACATCGACCATGTGCTGCGGCTGGGAGGCAACACGGACCGGCAGCGTGAACGCATTGTGGCAGCTTTTGAAAAGCAGAAGTCCACCGCCGAGATCGCAGCCTATCTGCAAAACCTCTATACCGGCGGCAACGGGATTGGCAGCATTACCGTATGGTATGCCGAGGACGGCATCCACCTGTCTCACGGAAAGTCTGCCCGTTATGACAAGTCCGCCCAGGTCATTTCCTGGGAGAGCGCCGCCGAGCGTATCGGCCAGCTTTTGCAGACCGGCCAGTTTGCCACCAATGTGGAGCTGTCCGAGGCCGAGGGCTATGAACGTTCCCTCCTTGCGGAAAAGTTCTGGAATCTGTATCACGATTTCAGCGATGAAGCCAGAGAATCCGGGTATCTGCCCAGCCTTGCCAACAATCCAGGGCGCGGTTTCCCGGAAGAATCCGCGTGGCTTACCGAGCAGTTGAAAAGCCCGGAGTTCCGCCAGACCCTTGCAGAAGAATATGCAGCATTCTGGACGGCCTATCAGCAGGACCGGGACTTGCTGCGGTTCCACTACCACAAGCCAAAGGAGATTTGGGGAAACCTGAAAGATCTGTCCCTGCCCCGCACCGCCTTTACCTCTCAGATGACGGAAGTACCTGCGGTCAAGCAGTTTATCACCGAGGACGAGATCGAGGCCGCCATGACCAGAGGCAGCGGTGTTTCTGGTGGGAAAGGCCGCATTTTTGCCTATTTCCAAAATTCCCACACCGATAAAGAAAAGGTGGATTTCCTCCGGCACGAGTACGGCATGGGGGGCCACTCCCATGCCCTGTCAGGCGCTGGGGGCAGCTGGGAAGATCATGACGGAAAGGGCCTACACTACAAAAAAGGCGGCTGCCCGGATGTGCATTTCACATGGGAGAAGGTTGCCAAGCGGATCACCGATTTGATTCAGAAGGGCCGCTATCTCACCGAACAGGAACAGGAGGAGTTCGACAAAATCCAGGCGGAAAAGGCTCTGGCCGAAGAAGATGCCCTGCAAGCCCAGCCGCCCGACACGGAACCTGCCGATGTTCTGCGGGAGGATGTGCCGGAGCAGCCCATTCCCACCCTCCGGGAGCTGCATGAGAAATACAAGCCCATCGTGCTGGAGGCTGTTACCCAGGACATCAGATACCGGAACGCCTGCGGTCACAGCGATTATGAAAACGCTATGATCGAGTGTAATGCTGCTGTGCGCCGCGCTATTCTTGCTTCCCACGATATAGAACTGATCCGTCTGTTCTCCGATGTGCCGGAGTTTCGCCAGCGGCTGCACCGGGAAGTGGCAGACGAAACCTATCCCAAACTCCATGAGCTGCTGCGCCCACTTTCGGACAATGACATTGACCGGGCTATCCAGGACTGGAATGGCAGGATCGAGAGCAAACACGCCGTTGTCCGCTACATGAAAGACCATGCAAGGGAGAAAGACACCGCTGCGTGGCTGGCCCATGAGTTTGACGGCGGCGACGGCAAAACTCCGTTTGCGGTCCGCCCGGAAAGCCCCGAAGGAACGGCGCTTCTCTGGCCCAAGGTGCAGCGCCGGATCGCCCAGCTCATTAAGGAGGATCGCTTCTATACCCAGGTCGAGCAGGACAATCTGGACGATGTCGACCCCATCGCCATCCGGGAGACCCTGGCCCAGCGCGGCATTGTGAACGGTCATGTGGTGGAACCGGAAAAGCTGGACAACGATCCCTTTGTTCAGCAGGTCATGCGGGATGTGGAGGCCATATCCAGAGAGACCGCCCAAGCAGACCAGCCGGAACAGCCTTCCCCCGGCAATTCGCGTGTTCCTGTATCAGACAAGGAATATGCTGCGGCCCGTGGCACGGTCAGGGAGCGGACTTCTTATGATCCAACAGTCCCTCCCTACCATGTGGGGGATATTGTCTATCTGGATGACCGCGCTCACCAGATCACAGAGCTGCGGGATGACACCGTGGAGCTACTGCCCACCGGCATGAGCTACCCCATCTACCGGGCCGAGCGTCAGGAACAGTTTGAGCAGCTTCTTCGGGCAGATAACCGCAACGACTTCTATACCGAGTTTCTTCCGGAAAACCCGGATGCAGTAGACCAGGACCTGCGGGATATGCTGGCCCACGGCCTGATCGGTGAGGCGGACAAGGCGGAGCTTTCCCAACTGCTGCACAACGGCAAGAGCAACCGGGAGGTGGCCTTGTGGTTGAGCCGCGCCTATCCTAACATTGTGGAAACGATGGAGTTGGAGACCGGCGATACCGCTGACTACCGGACTACTCCTGAAGGTATCGAGCTGGAAGTGCTGGACGCAGAGGAAAAGCGGCTGGCCATGCTGTTTTTCCGCTGGGACGAGGCTGCGCCTTTGCTGCGCGGGCTGTATGCCCGTCAGCTGGACGGCTTCGGGCAGGAACGCCCGGAACCGGCTGCCGAAACCCCGGCTTACCACGCTGAGACCGTGGCAGTCTATCCGGGCGACAAGAACCATCTGCCCTATGATGTTGTGGTTCAGACCCTGCGGACCAATGAGCCGGAGCCGCCAGCGCCTGCCGCCGAGCCGGAGAAAACCCTGGATGAAGTGCTGGACGAACACCCCATTTCCATCCCAGTCAATGGCGAGTGGCAGACTTTCCCCAACGCCAGGGCTGCCGAAGAAGCTGCCTATGGGGAATACAAGGAGAACCTGCGCCGCAACGCTGAGAATTTCCGTATCACCGACGATCACCTGGGCGAAGGCGGCCCCAAAGCCAAGTTCCAGGCCAATGTTGAGGCAATCAAGCTGCTGAAATACCTGGAGGAAACCACCGGGCAGGCAACGCCGGAGCAGCAGCAAGTCCTCTCCCGGTATGTGGGCTGGGGCGGGTTGGCGGATGCTTTTGACCCTGACAAGGAAAGCTGGAGCAAGGAATATGCCCAGCTGAAGGAGTTGCTGACCCCAGAGGAATATGCCGCTGCCAGAGGTTCTACCCTCAACGCGCACTACACAAGCCCTACGGTCATCAAAGCGATTTACGAGGCTGTGGGCCGTATGGGATTTGAGACCGGCAACATCCTGGAACCGTCCTGCGGTGTGGGTAATTTCTTCGGTATGCTGCCGGAGGAAATGCGGAACAGCCGTCTGTACGGCGTGGAGCTGGATTCCATCAGCGGGCGGATCGCCCAGCAGCTCTATCCCAAGGCCGACATCACCGTGGCCGGTTTTGAAACTACCGACAGGCGGGACTTCTATGACCTTGCCATCGGCAATGTACCTTTCGGCCAGTATCAGGTTCGGGACAAAGCCTACGACAAGCTGAATTTCAGCATTCATAACTACTTTTTTGCCAAGGCGTTGGACCAGGTGCGTCCCGGTGGCGTGGTGGCCTTTGTCACCAGCCGCTATACGATGGACGCCAAAGATTCCACCGTGCGCCGGTATCTTGCCCAGCGCGCCGAGCTGCTGGGGGCTATCCGTCTGCCCAACAATGCGTTCAAGGCCAATGCCGGGACCGAGGTTGTATCGGACATCATCTTCCTCCAAAAGCGAGATCGCCCGCTGGACATTGTACCGGAGTGGACGCAGACCGGGCAGACCGAGGACGGCTTTTCCATCAACCGCTATTTCCTGGACCACCCGGAAATGGTGCTGGGCCGACAGGAATCAGAAAGCACCGCTCACGGCATGGACTACACCGTGAACCCCATTGAGGGGCTGGAGCTGGCCGATCAGCTGCACGATGCTGTGAAGTACATTCGCGGCACCTACCAGGAGGCCGAGCTGCCGGAGCTGGGCGAAGGCGAAGCCATCGACACCTCTATCCCCGCTGACCCCAATGTGAAGAACTACTCCTATACCGTGGTGGACGGAGCTGTGTATTTCCGGGAGAACAGCCGCATGGTGCGCCCCGATCTCAACGCCACCGCCGAGGCCCGCATTAAAGGCATGGTGAGGCTGCGGGATTGTGTCCAGGAACTGATCGACCTGCAAATGGACGCAGCTACACCGGACAGCGACATTCGTGAGAAACAGGTGGAGCTGAACCGGCTCTATGACGATTTTTCCGTCAAGTACGGCCTTATCAATGACCGGGGGAACCGGCTGGCCTTTGCTGATGATTCCAGCTATTATCTGCTCTGCGCGCTGGAAGTCATTGACGAGAATGGCCAACTGAAGCACAAAGCAGATATGTTCACAAAGCGGACCATCAAGCCCCATGAGGCGGTGACTTCCGTGGACACCGCAAGCGAAGCTCTGGCCGTATCCATCGCGGAAAAGGCCCATGTGGACATGGAGTATATGGAACAGCTCACCGGCAAGACCAGTGACGAGCTGGCCGCCGAGCTGCAAGGCGTGATCTTCCGTCTGCCTGGGCCTGTGCCGGAGGGAGAACGGCCCACCTATGTGACCGCCGACGAATACCTTTCCGGCAATGTTCGGCGCAAGCTCCGTCAGGCACAGCGAGCCGCACAGCAGGACCCGGCCTTTGCCATCAATGTGGAGGCCCTGACCGCCGCCCAGCCCAAAGACCTGGACGCTTCGGAGATCGAGGTGCGCCTGGGCGCTACCTGGATTGACAAGAAGTACATCCAGCAGTTCATGTATGAGACTTTCAACACCCCGAACTACCTTCAACGCGCCATCCAGGTCAACTATACCTCCTATACCGCCGAGTGGCAGATCACGGGCAAAAGCTCTGTCTCCGAAAACAATGTGGCGGCCTACACCACTTACGGAACCAGCCGTGCCAACGCCTACAAGATTCTGGAGGACAGCCTAAACCTGCGGGATGTCCGCATTTACGACACCGTGGAGGACGCAGACGGCAAGGAACGCCGGGTACTGAACGCCAAGGAGACCACTCTGGCCGCCCAAAAGCAGCAGGCCATCCGGGACGCTTTCCGTGATTGGATTTGGAGGGACCCGGAGCGCCGCCAGACCCTGGTGCGCCAGTACAACGAGGAAATGAACTCCACCCGGCCCCGTGAATACGACGGGTCCCACATCACCTTTGGCGGCATGAACCCGTCCATTACCCTGCGGGATCACCAGCTGGGTGCTATTGCTCATGTGCTGTATGGCGGCAATACACTATTGGCACACGAGGTAGGCGCTGGCAAAACCTTTGAGATGGTGGCCGCTGCGATGGAATCCAAGCGCCTGGGGCTATGCCAGAAGTCCCTCTTTGTGGTGCCGAACCACCTGACAGAACAGTGGGCATCGGAGTTTCTGCGGCTTTATCCCTCTGCAAAAATCCTGGTCACGACCCGCAAGGATTTTGAGACCCACAACCGCAAAAAATTCTGTGCCAGAATTGCCACCGGAGACTACGATGCCGTTATCATCGGACATTCGCAGTTTGAAAAAATCCCCATCAGCCGGGAGCGCCAGGAACGGCTCCTCTACGAGCAGATCGACGAGATCACCGAGGGTATTGCCGAGGTGCAGGCCAGCGGCGGTGAGCGTTTCACGGTCAAACAGCTGGAACGGACCCGCAAATCCCTGGAGGCCAGACTGGAAAAGCTCCAGGCCGAGAGCCGCAAGGACGATGTGGTGACTTTTGAGCAGCTTGGCGTGGACAGGTTATTTGTCGATGAAGCTCATAACTACAAAAATTTGTTCCTTTACACAAAAATGAGGAATGTGGCGGGCCTCTCCACCAGCGATGCCCAAAAGTCCAGCGATATGTTCGCCAAGTGTCGCTACATGGACGAGATCACCGGCAGCCGAGGGGTTATCTTTGCCACCGGCACTCCGGTCAGCAACTCCATGACCGAGCTTTACACCATGCAGCGGTATCTCCAGTATGACCGCTTGCAGGAACTGAGTATGACCCACTTTGATTGCTGGGCGTCGCGCTTTGGTGAAACGACGACGGCGCTGGAGCTGGCACCGGAAGGCACCGGCTACCGGGCGCGCACCCGCTTCTCCAAGTTTTTCAATCTCCCGGAGCTGATGAACCTGTTCAAAGAGGTGGCGGATATTAAAACCGCCGATCAGCTTCATCTGCCCACCCCGGAGGTAGAATACCACAACATCGTGGCCCAGCCCACCGAGCAGCAGCAGGAAATGGTGAAGGCGCTATCCGAGCGCGCTTCCCTGGTACACAGCGGCACGGTGGACCCCTCCCAGGACAATATGCTCAAGATCACCAGCGATGGCCGCAAGCTGGGGCTGGATCAGCGCATTATCAATCAGGCGCTGCCGGACGAACCCGGCACCAAGGTCAACCAATGTGTCGCAAACATCATGCAGATCTGGCGAGACGGCGAGGCTGACAAGCTGACCCAGCTGGTGTTCTGCGATATTTCCACGCCCCAGGCGGCCCCTTCCAAAAAGGCAGCCAAGGCGCTGGACAACCCCACGCTCCATGCGCTGGAACAGGCTGTGCCGCTGGAAGAGCCGGAGCCGGTCTTTACCATCTACGAGGACATCCGGCAGAAGCTCATCGCCCAGGGGATGCCCGCCGATCAGATCGCCTTTATCCATGAGGCCAACACCGAAGTGAGGAAAAAGGAGCTGTTCGCCAAGGTCCGCACCGGCCAGGTGCGCGTCTTGCTGGGCAGCACCGCCAAGATGGGCGCTGGCACCAATGTGCAGGACCGGCTTGTGGCGCTCCATGACCTGGACTGCCCGTGGCGACCGGGAGACCTTGCACAGCGCAAGGGCCGTATCGAGCGCCAGGGCAACCAAAATCCCCTGGTCCATGTGTACCGCTATGTGACTGAGGGAACCTTTGACGCCTATTTGTGGCAGACGGTGGAGAACAAACAGAAATTCATTAGCCAGATTATGACTTCCAAATCGCCGGTGAGAAGTTGCGACGATGTGGACGAAACGGCATTGTCCTTTGCCGAAATCAAGGCCCTGTGCGCCGGAGACCCCCGTATCAAGGAGCGCATGGACCTGGATGTGGAGGTCTCCAAGCTGAAGCTGATGAAAGCTGACCACCAGAGCAAGCAGTATCGTCTGGAGGACCAGCTGCTGAAATACTTCCCGGAGGAAATTGAAAAGCACAAGGGCTTTATCCAGGGGTTTGAGGCAGACCTGGAGACCCTGGCCGCCCATCCTCACCCGGAGGATGGCTTTGCCGGTATGGAAATCCGGGGCGATGTGCTGACCGACAAAGAAAACGCCGGTGCAGCTCTGCTGGACGCCTGTAAGGAGGTCAAAGGCTCGGAGCCTGTGCAGATCGGCAGCTACCGGGGCTTCACTATGTCCGTGGAGTTTTCAGCCTGGAAACAGGAATATACGCTCCTGCTGAAAGGCCAGATGACCCACCGGGCAAGCCTCGGCACAGACCCACGCGGCAACCTGACCCGCATTGACAATGCGCTCTCTCAAATGCCCCAGCGCCTGGAGGCGACCAAGGCCCAACTGGACAATCTGTACCAGCAGCAGGCCGCCGCCAAGGAGGAAGTGGGCAAGCCTTTCTCTTATGAGGATGATCTGCGGGTAAAGTCCGCCCGTCTGGTGGAGCTGGACACGCTTCTGAATCTGGACGGCAAGGGCCGCTCTCAGCCGGAGTCCGTAATTGCCAAGAGCGCACGGCCCTCGGTGCTGGACAGCTTGAAGCGTCCGGTGCCGCCCCGCAGCCCCGAAAAGAAACCGAAACAGCATGAGGAGGTGCGATAACATGAATACCAACGATCTGAATACGGCCCTCTATGAGAAGATGGCCGCTGAACAGGACAAATACCGGTACTGGCTGAAAAGCCAGCCTCCGGCAGAGGTCCTGAACCACGCCTACGAATACACCGTCCGGGAGGACATCGTGATGGCGATGGAGGAACTGGAGCTGACCGCTGCCCAGGCCCAGGCGCTGCTGGATTCGCCCACGCCGCTGGCCGATGTGTACCGTTACTTTGAGAAGTTGGAGACCGGCTACATGGATGTGGTCCGGGACAGCATTGAGAACCGGGCCGATGATGCTTGCAAGGCCCAAGCGGAGCTGCGGAAAGCCACCATTTACCCTCACTCCGCTGCCTATGCGAAAGAGCATGGGGAGCTGGAGCAGTACCGGGCCTCCAACAACGCCAATCTCCAATGCAAGGAGGCCATTGAAACTGCGGTGCGGGAACACTTCGACGGGATGTATCTCAGTCACGATGCCGCCAAGGGCGTGATCGAGACCTACGGCATGGACCGGGTCATGCTGGTCCTTGCCAACACCGTCCAGCTCCAGGACTGGGATGGGCGCTACTCGCCCCGCAACAAGGAATGGGCAAAGACCATCCCCAACTACAACTCCGATACCGTCCGGTGTGGGTATGCCCTGAACAGCCACCCCGCTGTTTTGAACGGGTTTATTGATCTGGTGCGCGAGGAACATCTGCGCCGCCAGCCCTTGACGGCAGAGGACATCCAGGCAGAGGCAGAACGGATTTTGCGGGAGCTGCGCGCACCGGATATGCCGAACAGCCCCCACGGGACCCATTACATGGCCCGCATTTCCCCGGAGTTTCTGAATCGTGCCGGGAGCAAAGACCATGACCGGCTGATGAATCTCCTGCCGTTTCGCAGTCTTTCGTTTACCGGTATGAAGGGACTTCCTGGAACCTATGCCACCATCCTGGCCAACGAGGACCGCTCCAAGGAGCTGCGCCAGCCCCGGCCTTCTGTCCGGGAGCATTTGAAGCAGGAACCGAAACAGGCAGCCCCCAAAGCTCCGGGCCATAAGAAACGGGAGCCGGAACGGTGAGTACCCCAAAGCGCAAACGGGAGGTCCAGGTGAATTTTCGGGTCTCCCCGGAGGAGCTGGCGCTGATCGAACAGAAAATGTCCCAACTTGGGACGAAGAACCGAGAAGCCTATCTGCGGAAGATGGCCCTGGACGGTTATGTGGTGCAGCTGGACTTGCCGGAGCTGAAGGAGCTGGTGTCTCTGCTGCGCCGGAGCAGCAACAACCTGAACCAGCTCACCCGCCGAGTGCATGAGACCGGGCGTGTCTACGACGCTGACCTGGAAGATATAGCCCAGCGGCAGGAGCAGCTATGGGAGGGCGTGAAGAAAATCCTGACCCAGCTCTCCAATCTATCGTGACAGGGGTATATATCCCATCTGCGGAGGGAGGAACGGCGTTCTTTTCGCCGCGCCTCCCTCCGCTTTTTCTTTTTGTCTGTATCCTTGCCTTTTGACGGGGCTTGCCGGATAATAAAGGCAGATAGCAAAGTGTTCTCACATCTAACAAAGGAGTTGAGATACCAATGTTGACCTTTGAAAAGGTTTTAGAGATTTTCGAGGACTATCTGGCGCAGGATATGGAGCTGGAAGTCTACAAGAGCCGGTACGGATATGTCTGTGTGTCCTTCAACGGCTCGCCCCCGGACCCGCCCTATTGCGAGGGCGAGGTGTGCCGGACCCCGGAGGAACTATTTGACCATCTGCTGGTCGAGTACGAATCCTTTGCCTCCATTCAGCTGACAAAGGGACGCCGGGAAGAAAACGAGGCCGACGAGGAACAGGTCCGCCGTCTGTGCCAGAAGTATTTGGATCGTCGAGAGGAGGCCATGAAATGACCGCATTGAAGCTGATTTTGAAGATTGTGATTGCGCCGGTGATCCTGCTGCTCACCCTGGCCATCTGGATTTGCGTGGGGCTGGTCTATGTGTCCGGCTTGGTGCTGGGGCTGCTCAGTACGGTGATCGCCCTGCTGGGCGTGGCCGTCCTGATAACATACTCCCCGCAGAACGGCCTTATCCTGCTAGTGATTGCGTTTCTCATAAGCCCCTTTGGGCTGCCGAAGCTGGCCTTTTGGCTGCTGGGCAAAGTCCAGGATTTGAAATATGCAATTCAGGATTTGGTTTACGGCTAAAAAGACACCCTCTCCCATTGGCGGAGAGGGTGTTCAGCTTATGATAAGACCTCCGGCGAAGCTCGTCGGAGGTCTTATGGTTCCAGATTATCTTCTTTGAAAAGCGGTGAAGCGAAAAAGGTATCTATTCCAATTTCCAGCCCCTGGCACATCTCATGGATGATCCGCAGCTTTACGGAATCGTAAGAACAGTTGATGATATTGCCTATGGTGGACTTGGGAACGCCGCTTTTCATATACAACTGATACTGCGTCATCTTACGCTCGTCCAGCAATTCTGAAAGGCGTCTGCTGACCGCCTGATTTAGCTTCAATCTCACTCACCGTCCCTGTCCCTGTACTAAAAGTATTATATGGGCAGGTGCGCGAAAATTAGTCCCTGTACCTGTACTATTGGCGTTATTTGCGCTATGATGGGAACAGGGGTGTTTTTATGACTGTGGCCTTTTGCGGTCATGCACAGATTTCGCAGAGCGAGAAAATAGAGAAATGGTTATACGATGTTACGCAGAAACTAATTGAGCAAGGAGCGACTACCTTTTACCTGGGCGGCTATGGAGCTTTTGACAGCTTGGCAGCGTCTGTTCTGCGAGAGCAGAAAAAGCGGTATTCGCAGATTGAGCTGGTTCTTGTCTTGGCCTATCTTAACACCGGGAGAGACACTTCTGGTTATGACAGCACCGTGTACCCGCCGCTGGAAACTGTGCCGCGCCGATTTGCGATTTCTCATAGGAACCGCTGGATGGTAGAGTCTGCCGATGTGGTAGTGGCCTATGTCCTCCATGATTGGGGTGGAGCTGCCACAACGCTGCGGTGCGCCAAGCAGAAAAAGAAACAGATAATTTCATACCGTGACGAGATGGGCAGCTGAGGCTGCCCATTTTTTGAAGGGAGGGAAACTTCATGGCAACCACACGCATCATGCCGCTGCATATCGGCAAGGGCCGGACCGAGAGCCGTGCCATCAGCGCAATTATCGACTATGTGGCCAACCCGCAAAAGACAGACCACGGCAGGCTCATCACCGGCTATGAGTGTGACAGCCGTGTAGCCGACGCCGAGTTCATGCTGGCCAAGCGCCAGTATATTGCCGCCACCGGACGGGTCCGTGGCGCGGACGATGTGATCGCCTACCATGTTCGCCAGTCCTTCTGTCCTGGGGAGATCACCCCGGAGCAAGCCAACCGGCTGGGCGTGGAATTTGCCAAGCGGTTCACCAAGGGCAAACACGCCTTTATCGTCTGTACCCACATTGACAAGGCCCATGTCCATAATCATATCATTTGGAGTTCGGTCAACCTGGACTGTGACCGGAAGTTCCGCAACTTTTGGGGCAGCACAAAAGCCGTCCGTCGATTGAGCGACACCATCTGCATTGAGAACGGACTGTCCATTGTCGAGAACCCAAAGCCCCACGGCAAAAGTTACGACCAATGGCTGGGCGATCAGGCGAAGCCCTCCCATCAGGAATTGCTCCGTGCTGCCATTGACAACGCCCTGGCACAAAAGCCTGATGACCTGGACAAGCTGCTGAAGCTGCTCCGGGAATCCGGCTGTGAAGTGTCCAAGCGCGGAAAATCCTACCGTTTGAAGCTCCCTGGCTGGGGTAAAGTGTCCCGCCTGGACAGTTTGGGCGACGGCTACACCCTGGAGGACCTGCTGGCTGTCCTCGCTGGACAAAAGGATCATACACCCCGTCGGAAGCTGGTCAAGCAAGCAGATCCGCCGAAGGTCAATCTGCTGGTTGACATCCAGGCAAAGCTCCAGGCCGGAAAAGGTGCCGGATATGCGAGATGGGCCAAGGTCTTTAATCTGAAACAGATGGCGCAGACCGTGAATTATCTCACCGAGCATAACCTGCTGGAGTATGCGGTGCTGGAGGAAAAGGCTGCTGCGGTCACGGCCCACCACAATGAGCTATCCGCCAAAATCAAGGCAGCGGAGAAACGCATGGCGGAGATTGCCGTCCTGCGGACCCACATTATCAACTATGCCAAGACCCGCGACACCTATGTGGCCTACCGGAAGGCCGGTTACTCCAAGAAATTCCGTGAGGAACATGAAGAAGAAATCCTGCTCCATCAGGCGGCAAAAAATGCTTTTGATGATATGGGGGTAAAGAAGCTGCCCAAAGTCAAGGAGCTACAAACCGAGTACGCGCAGCTCCTGGAGGAAAAGAAAAAGACCTATGCCGAGTACCGGCGCTCCCGTGAGGAAATGCGGGAGCTGTTGGCGGCAAAGGCCAATGTGGATCGGCTCTTAAACATGGAGGCGGAACACGATACAGAAAGAGAAAAAGACCACGAACAGCGATAAGCTGATCGTGGTCCAAAGCGTTCGCAGAACGCGCAGCCGCAGAATGAAATTCTGCGTTTATGGGGGCTTGGGGGATACCCTCAACAAGCAGCGCCGGAAGCCGAATGGCTATCCAGGGGCATTGCTTGCCTCTTTCCCGCAGGAATAAAATAAGCCAGTGACGAAACCTTCAAATTTCGCTCACTGGCCTACTTTGTTTCAAGTTTCTTGGAGAGTTCCTTTAGTTCCTCTGCAAATCCACGAGTATGGCGCAACAATGTTTCACGCATCTCTGGCGGACAATTCATATAAAGTAGCTTCATCTCGTTCTGCCCTGCCTCGTCCGGCGAGAGATCCGGGTACATAAGCGAGTCCAGTGAAAGATGAACTACCTTTGCCAATGCTTTCAAAATCAAATAGGAAGGATTTCTCCTGGCTTTCTCAATATCGGCAATCTGTTTGGTAGAAACATGGGATTCATCAGCCAGCTGTTCCTGCGTCAGATTTTTTTCTTTTCGTGCTGCTCGGAGCGCATCGCCCAAGGCGGTTAAATCGTCAATCGGCATTATCGTTCACCTCAATAATATTGTATCGTTCCGGTTTGATTTGAGGAATAACCTTATCGTTCCGGTTTTCCGGTACGATTATACCGATTTTTCTTTTTTGCAACATGGTTGTAGGCTTGTATTCTTCGAGCAATAGAAATATAATGGAATGTATTGCAGGAGGTGCAGAGATGGACTATATGACCCTAAAAGAAGCAAGTGAAAAATGGGGAGTTTCAATTCGGCAGATAAACTATTATTGCGCCGGTGGCCGTATTCCCGGTGCTGTGAAGGTGGCTACAATTTGGCTGATTCCGAAAGACGCGGAAAAGCCTGTGGATATGAGAACGAAGCAAGGAAAGGAGCAAAAAAATGCAAAAGATACTTTATGTTGAAGATGATTTGAGCCTGATTGATGGATTGCAATATACTTTGGAAGCAAGTGGATATATGGTGGACAATGCCAAAACTGTAAAGGAGGCTTTGGCCCTATTCCGAAAGAACACCTATGATTTACTTTTGCTGGATGTTACGCTCCCAGATGGCACCGGCTTCGATGTTTGCAAAGAGGTACGGAACAGCTCAACCGTTCCCATTATATTTTTGACAGCTTCGGATCAGGAAATCAGCATTGTCCGAGGACTTGATATGGGTGCCGACGATTATATCACCAAACCGTTCAAGCTGAATGAACTTCTATCCAGAATTAAGGCAATCCTGCGCCGTTCCTTGCAGTTTTCCAAAGCAGATACCCTTTTGGAAGCTAATGGCGTTCGTGTGGATACGGCAGAGCGGCTCGTCTGGAAAAATGATAAACCGCTTGATCTCCCATTGGTGGAATACAAATTGCTGTGTCTGTTCATGCAAAATCCCAATCACCTTATGCCGCGCGAAATGATTCTGGATCGGATGTGGGATGGCAATGGTAATTTTGTGGACGATAATACTCTATCTGTGTATATCCGGCGGCTGAGAAACAAAATTGAGGACACACCCAATCAGCCTAAATACTTGCTGACGGAACGAGGTATCGGCTATAAATGGGTCGTTGAGTGAGGACAAGGTATGGGCAAATTAGGGAAAGAAACAAAGAATCTACTGTTGGCAATCACCGTCATCTGCCTTATTTCATTTCTACTTGCCGCAGGACTTTCGTTTTTACTTGCAAAGGACTTCCAACATGAGATGTTGCTCCATGACTATGGTGTTTCCGGCTACCAGCTGAACCATGAGGATAAATTGCAGATTTCAGCTTTTACTGCTCACCCCAACGAAAGCGATATAGAACGAGGCAAAGAAGCGCTGGCCTCTATTGGATACAGTGAAGCAACATCTATGCAGCTATTGCCCACTGTTCGGGAATATCGCAATCAGACGATGCTGTATCTATTCTTGCTGCTGTTGTTTCTGTTCGGTATGGTATATCTGGTTCTGCTGTTTTATCTGCGACGCCAGCATAGAGCTATTGATGATGCAGGAAGTAAGATTCGAGAATTTTTGGATGGCAATTCTATGTCCAGAATTGAATGTTCCCAAACCGGTGATTGGTATAGCCTTTTCCATGATGTCAATGAAATGGCGACTATTCTCTCCGCCCATGCAGAGAGCCAGAAGCAGACAAAGGAGTTCTTACAGGACATCATTTCGGATGTATCACATCAGATTAAAACGCCGCTATCTGCTTTGAAAATGTACCATGAAATCATAAGCAGTCATAAAGGAGAAGCCGAAACGGTGGCGAACTTTTCGGAAAAATCTCAACGAGAGATTAAGCGAATGGAGAACGTCATTTATACACTGCTCAAACTGGCGCGCCTGGATGCGGGAATTATACAGATGGAAAAAGCAGAAGAAAATGTTTCCGCTCTCATGCAAGATGTTTTGGAACGATTTGAAACATGGGCAGAACAGGATCACAAAGAGATCACCCTTTCGGGTAAGGATGATATTTCTCTTAATTGCGATGCACTATGGATGTCGGAGGCGATTGGAAATATCGTCAAAAATGCTTTGGAACACACACAACCGGGCGGTCACATTTCGGTGCAATGGACACAATCACCCCTGTTGACTCAGATCGTCATTACAGACGATGGCAAAGGTATCCACCAAGAGGACTTATACAACATTTTCAAACGCTTTTACCGCAGCCGCTTTTCGTCAGATGTGCATGGGATAGGATTGGGCTTACCGCTGGCTAAATCTATTGTGGAGGCACATGGGGGAACTATTTCTGTAACCAGCACACTCGATGTTGGAACTACCTTCACATTGAACTTTTTCAGCCTTACAAATGAGTAAGATGCAGGTCACTTGGAAGTAAGCCGAAGGGGGTATGATGTGACCATAAGGAGGTACTGCGTATGAATATTCTTGAAGTACAGGACTTGTGCAAAACCTATGGAAAAGGTGAAGCAGCGGTTCAAGCGTTGCGTCATGCAACATTTTCGGTTCGCAAAGGTGAATTTATTGCCATTATTGGTGAATCCGGCTCCGGCAAAAGTACGTTGCTGAATGTTGTGGGTGCTCTGGACAAAGCCACTTCCGGCAAGGTGTGGATCGACGGTCAGGATATTTTCTCAATGCCGGAGAAAAAACTGACCGTGTTCCGGCGGCAACACATCGGTTTTATCTTTCAGTCATTTAATCTGATCCCGGAACTGAATGTAGAACAGAACATCACTTTTCCGCTGCTGCTTGACTACAAGCGGCCAGACCAGAGGTTTGTCAACGAGCTGCTGAATGTTTTGGGACTGACCGAACGCCGTCATCATCTTCCCAGTCAGCTCTCCGGTGGCCAGCAACAGCGTGTCGCTATCGGCAGGGCTTTGGTTACACGACCTGCACTGATTTTGGCGGACGAGCCGACCGGCAATCTGGACAGTAAAAATAGTCAGGAAGTCTTGGCTCTCCTGCAAACCATGTCGGCCAAGTACCAGCAAACCATTTTGATGATTACCCACAACAAAAATCATGCAAGTGCGGCAGACCGCATTTTCAATATGTCTGATGGTGTGCTGAAGGAGTTGGGGGCGAGCCGGAAATGAAACACTACCTCGACTTGGTTTCTATCTCCAACAAGGTTCACCGCAGGCAAAGCCGCATGACACGCATTTGCATTGTGCTGGCGGTTTTCCTGGTTGCAGTCATGTTTGGACTGGCCGATATGTATTTGAAAAGCATGACGGATGAAACCCGGCATCAAACTGGAGATTGGCATTGTAAAATCACAGCTATTGACGAAAAAACATCCGAATATATTGCTGCCCGCCCTGAAATAGACTTGTCTGGCTGGCAAGGCAACATTCCCGCAGAAATCGGCTGCACAGTGGCAGATCAGCCCGTTTCTGTTGCAGGGATGGACGAGACAATATTTTCTGAAATTTATTTAGGTTCTGTCCTTTCAGGTGAGTTCCCTGAGATAGCTGGACAGGTAGCTGTTTCATCTACATTAGCACAAACAGCAGGAATTTCGGTGGGAGATACTCTTACTTTGAACTCTCCTGATGGGAGTACAATGCAACTGGCGATCACGGGAATTATGGATGATGATGCCGCCAATATGATCTCGGGAAGTGCCAGTGCAATCCTTTTGACACCTGAAGGGCTGTCAAGCATTCAAACTGCGGATCTAAGCGGCAACTGGCAGTATGTCGTTCGGTTCTCGCTGCTCACAAATGTTGGTTCCAGCATTGCTGATATTCAGCAGCAAAACGGCATATCTGATGCACAAATCACCCAAAATGAAGAACTGCTCAGTATGCTCGGGCAGCTGCCGGGTTCCAATATGTCGCAGATATACACAATGGCATTTCTGCTTTCTTTGGTGGTAATGGGAACTTGTGTTATGATGATTTCCAGTAGTTTGAATAGTAATGTCAGCCAGCGCATGGAGTTTTTCGGTTTACTGCGCTGTTTGGGAGCCACTCGTCGCCAAGTATTGCGCTTTGTGCGCCGTGAGGCTTTACAGTGGTGCATTACCGCCATACCCATTGGTATAGGGTTAAGTATCGTGGTGGTTTGGGGACTGTGTGCAGTCATGCGGCAGCTCAGCACTGTATGGTTTGGTTATATGCCTATCTTTGGCATTAGCTGGCTAAGCATTGGTGTGAGCATTGTATTGGGACTTATTACCGTTCTATTGGCGGCTCGGACCCCCGCAAAAATGGCAGCAAAGGTTTCCCCATTGGAGGCTGTCACAGGCAATACACAGCAGGAATCCTCGTTCCGCCATGCGGCAAACACTCGGCGGTGGCATGTAGAGGTAGCACTTGGTATCCATCATGCCAAGGCCAAACGGCGCAGCTATATTCTGATGACAGGTGCATTTGCAATCTGCATCACCTTGTTTTTAGGGTTCTGTACGCTGGTTCCCTTTATGGAAAACGCATTTATGCCGAAAGAATGGTCGCCCGAGCTTTCCATTGTCAGTGACACAAATACTTGTTCCATTCCGGCGGATCGAAGGGATGCCGTAGCGCAAAATTCCGCTGTTAGTCGAGTGTTTGGCAGAATGTTTGCTTATGATGTTCCTGCCCAAATTAGCGGCGCAATCCATAACAGCAATCTAATCTCCTATGAAGAAAATCAGTTCCGCTGGGCGCAAGATCAACTAATTGCAGGTTCCATAGATACTGTAACGAACACGCCGGGACAGGTCTTGTTTGTGGCAAACACAGGAACAGAAGTGCAGGTGGGAGATACCATTACACTGACAATAAACGGGAAGGATCAAACAGTTACGGTAGGGGGTGTTTTGTCTGACAGCCTATTGGCTCGTGCAGAGGGAACGGAAACACTGATCTGCTCCGAGGAAACTTTTTCGCAGCTGACGGGTGAGACTGGATATACTATCCTGGATGTCCAGTTCCGCTTTGGTTCTGATGAAGAAGATGTTGCCGAGGTTGAAGCATTGTTCGGTGAAGGAGTCACTTTCACTGATGTCTTAATCCAAGCACAGCAACAACGTGGCCTTTATTATGCTTTTGCAACATTGGTATATGGTTTTCTGTCAATCATTGTAGCCATTACGATTTTCCATATTATGAATACCATCAGCATGGGAGTTTCCGCCCGAACTCGTCAATATGGAGTAATGCGTGCCATTGGCATGAGTAATCAACAGCTTACACGCATGATTTCTGCGGAAGCTGCCTCGTATGCCATAAGTGGTGTCATATTGGGATGTATTTTCGGATTGCTGTTTCATTGGTTCCTGTACTCCAGCCTTATCACTCGCACATTCGGAAATCCCTGGAGTGTTCCGTGGCTGGAATTGTGCTTGATCGTAGGCGTGATTCTCGCAACCACGGCGCTGGCTGTACGAGGCCCAGCAAGAAGATTACACGCTATGTCGATTGTGGAAAATATCAGCTCGCAATAAAATTATATGGCATACGGCCAATAGGCTAAATACTCATGTGGATTTGAAAGGTTGTCCCTCCGAGAAGATCGGTGTGGGCAACCTTTTTATTTATCTTACAGATAAGTAAGATGGAAGTCATTTGGAAGTAAGATTGATTCCTTAAAATCGAAATAAATAAAGATTTCCTGCCGGGCGACGGCAAAAGAAAAAAAGCCGTCGCACAGCAGTCTTTTGACACGCCCATACAATCGGCGGCTTTGAACAATCAAGGCCGCCGCTTTCTTTATGTCTGAAGGAGTGTGATGCCCGGACCGGCGGCCCGCGGAGGGAGCAGCCATGAGAGCAGTAATATGTAGTTCATCAAAAAAAGCCTTGCTCATACCCTGTCTCCTTACGCACCACCACCGGCATTATCCTGCCGGTTAATCGGCAATCATAAAACGTGGAATAAGTATGACGCCAGTTTCCCGCTTTGGGAGACTGGCGTTTTTGTTTGTCGTTTTTTGTGGAATGGACCCGTATTATGCCGGTGTCGTTCTCCGCCCCATTTCGGCTCACTCGCCAACTGGTCCCGTGAACCGAAATGGAGGTACATAATGCAGAAAATCAATCTTCGGGAACTATATCCCGATATTTATAAAACAGACACTTTTTTGGAAGTGACCGATGAAGTACAAGCCGTGTTCCTGGCCGATAAACGAGCTGAAGCACGCTACCTGCGCCAGATGTATAACTACAAAGCGCACTATTCCCTGGACTGCGACAATGGCATTGAGAAAGCATTGATGCAGCACCCACCGACCCCAGAAGAAATCCTGGAGGACAAGCAGCTGCGCGATCAGCTCTATACTGCGATAATGGAGTTGCCGGATAAGCAGGCCAAGTGGATCTACGCCCGGTTCTACCTGGGCATGACCGTCAAGGAAATTGCCCAGGCTGAAGGTGTCGATCTCAGCTGGGTATATAAGAGTATCAGGAGGGGCTTAAAGCATCTGGCAAAAAAAATTGAAAAAATTTAATTTGCGTGGCCAAAATATCGCCGTTTTCTTCACTACTATTAGAAGGACAATTCTTCCCCTTCGCTGGTACATTGACAACTGAATAGACGGCATTTCTGGTACATAACCCATGTATGAGCGAATCAGGCGCGCCGCCAAGAAGGACAAGCCAAGGAGGTGATGAACAAGCTGTCCTGAGCGATCAACGCAAGCCTGGAACCCGAAGGTGGCACTTCGGAGCGCGGTGACTACATGGGGGCTTAAAGATACTTCCTCACGGCCTCCTAAAGACTTGGGGGGAACCCTGCGGCGCACGAGCAAAACGACGCTGCGGAGTTATGACAGCCGCGCCAGCGGAGACCAGAAGTGTCCCCATCGTCAGGGCGCGTGGCAAATATGGCGAATAGAAATCAAATTACAATACAGCAGCCGTACCGATTTTTAGGTTAGCATATACCTTCACCTTTATCGGTACGGCTGCTTTTCTATTTTGACATTCTCCGCGCTGAGGAGGTGTTGATTATGAGTATGTCAATATCTCAAAAAGACGCTTACGGCATGGTTTTTTCAAACTACCCTGATATTGTCAGCGTCGCACAAATGAGTAAAATGTTGGGGATCAGCGAAAAGTCCGCCTACCGATTGTTGCAAGAAAACAGTATCGAACATTTTCGAGTAGGCCGAACCTACAAGATTCCCAAACTTCACATATTGAATTACTTGCACATCATCAGACGAAGCTAATTCATATCCTTGCTGCATTTATAGGTTGATGGTACGATGATACCGTCAACAGCGGGTGAATATAGCTGCTGCAAAAAGGAGGAATGATGATGGTAGCAGGCCACCTGAGAGAACAAAATGGATATTTCCAGATGATATTAAGCTGGAAAGGTGCTGACGGTAAACGGAAAAGCAAATCCATCAGCACCGGACTTACCGTAAAGGGCAATAAAAAACGGGCTGAAGCAATGCTGCTCAAGACCCGAAAAGAATTTAACCCCGAAAATCTGCTGGAAAACGCAGATATGCCGTTTCATGTTTTTTTGAATAAGTGGCTGAAAGAAAACGCTTTTTCCTTTAGCCCAAGTACATACGCGGAATATGCCTACGATGTTAGAAGTCAGATTGAGCCATTCTTTGAGAAACATCCTATTGGTTTGCTCAAAATGTCTGGACGCGATCTGGAGGCATTTTATCGCTATGAAAGACAGGAACACGAGGCTTCTTCGCAGGAATTGCTGCAATACCACGAGATAATCGTGGCAGCATTTCAATACGCCGTTGAGTTGACATGGCTGAAGGAAAACCCTGTGGCTCATATCAACCCGTGTGCAGATGAAGCTCCCATACTCTTTACCGATTTTATTCTGGAATGGCTGGAAATGATGAAAAGCAGCGTCGAGCTGACCACATATTCATCCTACGCCAATTCCATCAAGGGAAGCATTGTCCCGTACTTCAAAGACAAAATGCTCACCTTGCAGGATCTGGAGAAGCATCCCAAGCACATCCAGGACTACTATCAATTTGAGCTTGGTAAAGGGCTTACGGCTAATACCGTAATCCATCGCCATGCCAACATCCGTAAATGCTTGCAGTATGCGTTCCAGATCGGACTAATTAAGTCAAACCCCGCTGACCGTGTGGAGCGGCCCCGGAAAGACAAATATCTTGCGACGATTTACAACCAACAAGAGCTGGAAATCCTTTTCAAGACTGTGAAGGGCGACCCCATTGAGCTGGGTGTTATTCTTGCCGCATTTTACGGACTGCGGCGGAGCGAGGTAGTCGGACTGAAATGGGATGCGATTGACTTTGAAAAAAAGACAATCAGCATAAAGCACACCGTTACGCAAGTCAATGTGGATGGCAAGAACATCACCGTACAGAAGGACCGAACGAAAACGAAGTCCAGTTACCGGACCCTGCCTTTGGTCCCGCCATTTGAAGAACTGCTGCGGCGCTTGAAACAAGAGCAGCTTGTCAATCAAAAGGTATGCGGTGCAGCCTACTGCAAAAAATATCTGGATTATATCTATGTAAATGCAATGGGCGAACTTGTCAAACCAAACTTCATCACACAGCATTTCGAGATTGTATTGAAAAACCACGGATTGAAAAAAATCCGTTTCCACGATCTCCGCCATAGCTGTGCCAGCCTTCTTTACGCCAACGGTGTCAGTCTGAGGGACATCCAGGAGTGGCTGGGGCATAGCGACATCGGAACGACATCGAATATTTACACCCACCTTGATTATAGCAGCAAGGTTTCGTCGGCAAATGCGATTCTCGCATTTTACCCGCAAAACACCAGAGTACAGACTATCGGGCAATAAAAAAGCCCTGAACTCTGTAAGTTCAGGGCTGAAAATTCTGGTGCCGGTGGCCGGACTCGAACCGGCACGGATTGCTCCGCCGCATTTTGAGTGCGGTGCGTCTGCCAATTCCGCCACACCGGCATTTATATTTTAATTCCCTGTGTCCCGCATATCTCTGATTTTGGAGGGATATGCGGGAGGGATATTAAAACCAAATGCTGTTATTCAGTTGAAAATATGCTGTAATACCAAGGGTCCTACAAAAACACCTGTGAATGGACGAACAAGATTTTGAGTCCGTCTCGTCTGCCAATTCCAACACACCGGCGTATGTAAGTACTTTGCTAGTATACCAGCCCCATGCCAAATTGTCAAGGCATCCGCGCCGGGATTTTGCGGACAAATTTTCCGATTTTTTTGTCAAAAGGCATTGACAAACGGTTTTCATGCCGCTATAATAATTAGCGTCGCCTGACGGCGTCAGGGATATTGCCCCATAGCTCAGTTGGTTAGAGCACCTGACTGTTAATCAGGGTGTCGTCCGTTCAAGTCGGACTGGGGCAGCCATCAAGGCTTGAAGCATTCGCTTCGAGCCTTTTTGTTTTGCCCCGAATCGGCTGAAAATTGGCCGATTTCATCGTTCTGTGTCAATTTCTTGCGTTCCCCTCTTGCAATCCCTATAAAAATAGTATAGTATAGTTCGGTAGAGCAAAACTATCCGGGGGACACTTGTGCCCAAAAGCCCGGTTATACCACTTGGAGGTGTTTTTTCCATGAGCAGCCCGCTGCTGGAAGTCAAAGATTTACAGGTCGTCGTCGGTGAGGAAAATAAGGTCCTTCTCGACGGATTGAACCTGACGGTGAACGCCGGTGAGACCCACGTACTGATGGGTCACAACGGTGCCGGCAAGTCCACCCTGATGAGCGCCCTGATGGGCGATCCCCGCTACACCGTCACCCGCGGTCAGATCATCTTCCGCGGGCAGGACATCACCCACGAGACCGCCGACGTGCGCGCCCGCGCGGGTATGTTCCTGTCCTTCCAGACGCCGGAGGAGATCCCCGGCATCACGCTGGAGAGCTTTCTGCGCACGGCTGCCGGTGCTGTGACCGGCAAGCCCGTCAAGGTCATGAAGTTCCGCCGCGAGATGGCCGCCCAGATGGAGGCCCTGAACATGGACCCGTCCTACGCGGACCGCTATCTGAACGTCGGCTTCTCCGGCGGTGAGAAGAAGAAGGCTGAGATTTTGCAGCTGCTCATGCTCAAGCCCGCGCTGGCCCTGCTGGATGAGACCGACTCCGGCCTCGACGTTGACGCGGTCAAGACCGTTGCCAGCGGCATCAAGGCGTACCACAACGCGGACAACGCCCTCATCATCATCACCCACAACGCCAAGATCCTGGAGGGTCTGCAGGTCGATTACGTCCATGTGCTGGACGACGCCCGCATTGTCCGCACCGGCGACGGCAGCCTCGTCAATGAGATCATTGAGGAAGGCTTCACCGCGCTGAAGGAGGACGAAGCCAAATGAGAGCCTTCGAGACTGAAAAGACCGAGGTCGCCGAGATTGACCGCAGTGTCTACGACATCAAGGACAAGGTCAACGCGGCGTTTGAGGTCAACTCCGGCCTGACGGCAGAGATCGTGGAGCAGATCTCTAAAGAAAAGCACGATCCCGACTGGATGCGTGAATTCCGCCTGAAGGCGCTGGACATTTACAACAAAGCGTCCATTCCCAACTGGGGCCCTTCCCTGGAGGGGCTGGACATGCGCAATATCGTCACATACGTGCGCCCCAACACCGAGATGCGCGGCAAGTGGAGCGAAGTGCCCGATGACATCAAGAACACGTTTGAGCGTCTGGGCATTCCGCAGGCCGAGCGCTCGAGCCTGGCGGGCGTCGGCGCACAGTACGACTCCGAGGTCGTTTACCACAACGTCAAGGAGGAGGTCGCAGCGCAGGGCGTCGTCTACACCGATATGGAGAGCGCCCTGACCGGCCCCTACGCCGACATGGTGAAGGAGCACTTCATGAAGTGCGTGCCCCCCACGGACCACAAGTTTGCGGCGCTGCACGGCGCTGTGTGGAGCGGCGGTTCCTTCGTCTACGTCCCGGCGGGCGTGCATGTGGACATTCCCCTGCAGTCCTACTTCCGCCTGAACGCCCCCGGCGCGGGCCAGTTCGAGCACACCCTGATTATCGTGGACAAGGGCGCATACCTGCACTTTATCGAGGGCTGCTCGGCCCCGAAGTACAACGTCGCCAACCTGCACGCAGGCTGCGTCGAGATTTTCGTCGGTGAGGGTGCGCGCGTGCGCTACTCCACGATTGAAAACTGGTCCAAGAATATGTACAACCTGAACACCAAGCGTGCGCGGGTCGAAAAGGGCGGCACGATTGAGTGGGTCTCCGGCTCGTTCGGCTCCCACACGGGCTGCCTGTACCCGATGAGCGTCCTGCAGGGCGAGGGTGCCCGCATGGAGTTCACCGGCATCACGTTTGCCGGTGCCGGGCAGGATCTGGACACCGGTGCCAAGGTCGTGCACGCCGCGCCGAACACGACGAGCCATATTTCCACCAAGAGCATTGCCCGCGACGGCGGCGTGTCGAACTTCCGCTCGTCCGTCGTTGTGCTGCCGAACGCCAAGGGCAGCAAGTCCAGCGTAAGCTGCGAGTCCCTGATGCTGGATGACCGCAGCCGCTCCGACACGATCCCGGCCATGGACATCCGCTGTGATGCCGTGGACGTCGGCCACGAGGCCAAGATTGGGCGCATCAGCGAGGAGGCCATCTTCTACCTGATGAGCCGCGGCATGACCGAGGAGGACGCCCGCGCCCTGATCGTCGGCGGCTTTGCCGAGCCCATCGCCAAGGAGCTGCCGCTGGAATATGCGGTGGAGATGAACAACCTGATTCATCTGGAGATGAAGGGAAGCATTGGCTGATTGTAAGCCTTCCCCCGATGGGGGAAGATGGCCGAGGCCCCGCCCGAGGCCGGATGAGGGGCGCGTTTGCCATGATTGCCCGTTAACGGGTCGCTGCCGCAAGCTTTGCCCTCATCAGTCCGCTTCGCGGACAGCTTCCCCCGAGGGGGAAGCCTTAGCATTGAGTTTAAGGTGATATATATGACTACAACCATGAACCGCCTCCCGGTTTCCACCTGGAATCCGCTGGGCGTGAATTATGCCCCGGCGTCGGCGGCACTGCCTGCCGTGCCCGCCGCGGGCTGGGCTAAGGCCGAGGCGCTGTCCCCTGCCCTGCCCGCCGGTGTGACGGCCCCCGCCGCGGCTGACTTCGGCAGCTTTGCCGCCAGCGGCATGGGTGCCGAGACCGACGCCTGGCTGGCCGCAAACGCCAACCTTGTCAACCATCTGGCCGTGACCGGCACCGCCGACGCGCCCGTCGTGTTTGAGACGGCGCTCGACGCCGACCACCCCCACGCGCTGACCTATCTGACCATCGACGCGGCGGCGGGCAGCAGCCTGACCGTCGTGCAGGTCGTGCGCGGCGATGCCGAGGGCGGCGTCTCCGCCAACCTGACCCGCATCCGCGCCGCCGAGGGTGCGCATGTAGTTTTGGTGCAGGTGCAGCTGCTGGGCAACCGTGCCCGCCGCTGGAACGCCGTTGCCATTGAGCAGGGCACCTCCGCCCGCGTGGAGCAGGTCCGCATTGAGCTGGGCGGCTCCGTTGTCGCCTGCGGTGCCCGCACGCTGCTGAACCACAACAAGTGCGAGTACGATCTCGATGCCGTCTACTTCGGCCACGGCAATGACGTGCTGGACTTCAACGACGTGTCCGTCCACACCGGCAGGGATACCCTGTGCGAGATGCACACCGCCGGTGTGCTGACCGGCAGTGCCGATAAAATTCTGCGCGGTACTGTCGATTTTCAGCGCGGTGCCAAGCGCGGCGTCGGCCATGAGAGCGAGGACGTGCTGCTGTTCAGCCCCAGCGCCCGCAACCGTACCGCCCCCCTCATCCTCTGCGGTGAGGAGGAGGTCGAAGGCCAGCACGCCGCCAGCGTAGGCCGTCTCGACGAGAACAAGCTCTACTATCTGCGCTCCCGCGGCCTGAGCGAAGCACAGGCCCGCCGTCTGATGGTGGACGCCCGCTTTGCCCCGGCCATTGATAAGATCCCGTTGGATTCTTTGCAGGATGAAGTACGTGAAAATGTTGCACGGAGGCTGAATGATGAACTGGACGGCTGATTTTCCGATTCTGGCTGCCGACGAAAACGGCAATCGCCTTGTCTATCTGGACAGCGCCGCCACGACCCAGCACCCCATGCAGGTCCTGAACGCGGTGGTCGATTACTATACGAAAGAGAACGCGAACCCCCACCGCGGCGTTTACGAGCTGGCCATGCGCGCCACCGACGCCCACGAGGGAGCCCGCCACACCGTAGCGCAGTTCTTTAACGCAGAGGACGACGAGATCGTGTTCACCCAGAACACGACGGAGAGCCTGAACCTCGTCGCCTACAGCTACGGCATGAATTTTCTGCATGAGGGCGATGAAATCGTCATCTCCGTGGCCGAGCACCACTCCAACATGGTGCCGTGGCAGCGCGTGGCCAAGGCCACCGGCGCGAAGCTGGTTTATATGTATCCCGGCGAGAACGGCCGCCTGACCACCGAGGAGCTGGACAAAAAAATCACCCCCAAGACGAAGGTCGTCGCCGTGGCGATGGTCTCGAACGTGCTGGGTCTGCGCGCGCCTGTGGAAGAAATTGTGAAGCGTGCCCACGCCGTGGGCGCTGTGGTCGTGCTGGACTGCGCCCAGAGCGCGCCCCACACCCCCGTGGACGTCAAGAAACTGGACGTGGATTTTGCGGCCTGCTCTGCCCACAAGCTGTACGCCCCCATGGGCGTCGGTGCGCTGTACGCACGCGCCGGACTGCTGGAAAAGATGCCCCCGTTCATGAGCGGCGGCGATATGATCGGCGCTGTGCATGAAAGCGGCGCGACCTGGGCCGACGGCCCCCGCAAGTTTGAGGCCGGCACCCGCAACGTCGGCGGCGAGGTCGGCTTTGCCGCCGCCATCGACTATATGAAGGGCATCGGCTGGGAGGCCATGGAGACCCATGAGCATGCGCTGCTGGACCGTATGCTGGCCGGTATGCGCGCCATGCCGTGGCTGACCGTCTACGGTGAGCCTGTGGCCGAGGGCCGCTACGGCGTTGTCAGCTTCAATGTCAACGACGTACATCCCCACGATGTAGCGACGATTCTGGACGCGGGCGGCGTGGCCGTGCGCGCCGGGCATCACTGCGCCCAGCCCCTGATGGAGTTCCTGGGCATCGGCAGCTGCTGCCGCGCCAGCGTGGCGATCTACAACACACCCGAGGACGTGGACGCCCTGCTGGAAAATCTTGAAAATGTCAGAAAGGTGATGGGCCTGTGAACCTGAACGAACTGTATACCCAGATCATTACCGAGAACAGCCGCAGCAAAGAGAACCGCCACCCCGTCGAGGGGGCGACCCACAGCCTGGAGGGTGTCAACCCCAGCTGCGGTGACGACATCACGCTGCAATTGCGCGTAAAAGACGGCAAAATCGAGGACGCCGGGTTTATCGGCAGCGGCTGCGCCATCTCGCAGGCGTCGGCTTCGCTGATGATCGACCTTGTGAAGGGCCGCACCGTCGAGGACGCGCACCGCCTCATCAGCCTGTACTTCCAGATGATCAAGGGCAAGATCACGCCCGAGGAGCTGGACGACCTGGAGGACGTAGCCGCTTTGCAGGGCATTGCCCACGTCCCTGCCCGCGTCAAGTGCGCCGTGCTGGCCTGGCACACGCTGGAGGAAGCGCTGGACGGCGAGGGGAAAACCGATAAGGTGACGACGGAAGAGGAAGCGTAACGTTATATTTCTGTGGCAGGATGTTTCGGCATCCTGCCGCTTTTGTTTGTCAGGCCTTCCCCCGAGGGGGAAGGCATTTTGCGTTTCACTTTTCTTCACATATTTTCCCCGTCTACTTTTCTTTTCCCCTCATCTGTGGTACAATATACAAATATATAAGTTAAAATCCTATGATTGCGCCTATAGAGAGAAAGGGAATGTACCATGTGTGGTTTTGTTGGCTTTACCGGTCTGCGTGAACAGCGCGAGGCCATCCTACACAGAATGGCGGACCGCATTATCCACCGCGGCCCCGATATGGAAGGCTACCATATCAGCGGCGACGACCCGCGCACGGCCATTGCGCTGGGCTTCCGCCGTTTGAGCATCATCGACCTGGCCGCAGGCAAGCAGCCCATGTACAATGAGGATGGCACCGTCGTCTGCGTGTTCAACGGTGAAATTTACAACTTCATGGACCTGCGCACCGAGCTGCAGGCCAAGGGGCACATCTTCAAGACCCACTGCGACACCGAGGTCATCATCCACGGCTATGAGGAGTACGGCACGGCGCTGGCCGCCAGGCTGCGCGGCATGTTTGCCTTCGTCGTATGGGACACGAAAACGAACGAGATGTACGGCGCGCGCGATATTTTCGGCATCAAGCCGTTCTATTATACCCAGACCGACGCAGGCGAGCTGCTGTTCGGCTCCGAGATCAAGAGCCTGCTTGAGCACCCCGGCTTCCGCCGCGAGGTCAACGCCGAGGCCCTGCGCCCCTACCTGACCTTCCAGTACAGCGCCATGAACGAGACGTTCTTCAAGGGGACCTACAAGCTGCCCCCGGCCCACTGGTTCACCTACAGGGACGGCAAGATGCAGATCGAGCGCTACTGGGATGTCGATTTCCGCCACCCCACGACGCTCTCCTACGAGGCCGCCGCCGATGAGATCGATGCCCGCGTGCGGGAGAGCGTGGCCGCCCACCGCATCAGCGACGTCAAGCTGGGCGCGTTCCTGTCCGGCGGTGTCGATTCCAGCTATATCACGGCCTGCCTGATGCCCGACGAGACCTTCTCCGTCGGCTTTGCAAGCCCCGACGGCACGCATAAATTTGACGAGACCACCGAGGCGGGCGAGCTGAGCCAGAAACTCGGCATCAAGAACTACCGCGAGATGCTGACGAAAGAGCAGTGCCTCGACGCCTTCGCCGACATCCAGTACCACATGGACGAGCCCCAGTCCAACCCGTCCAGCGTGCCGCTCTACTTCCTGTGCCAGCTGGCGCGCCAGCATGTCACGGTGGTGCTGTCCGGCGAGGGCGCGGACGAGATCTACGCCGGTTACGAGTGGTACGCCGACACCCCGCTGATGCAGAAGTACAAGCACATCCCCGCGCCGCTGCGCCATCTGGCCAGCGATGCCAGCCAGCACCTGCCCTACTTCAAGGGGCACGACTTCATCATCAAGGGCAGCGGCCGCCCCGAGGACTGGTTCATCGGCCAGGCGCACGTCTTTGAGGAGAAGGATGCCTACGACATTCTTAGACCTAAGTACCGCGTCGGCCCCACGGCCCGCGAGGTCGCCGCGCCGATCTATGACCGCGTCAAGGACTTGAGCGAGCTGGAAAAGAAGCAGTACCTTGACCTGAACCTGTGGCTGCCCGGGGACATTCTGCTGAAGGCCGACAAGATGAGCATGGCACACAGCCTTGAGCTGCGCGTGCCCTATCTGGACCGCGAGGTCCTGCGCGAGGCCCAGACCTACCCCGACAGCTACAAGCTGCGCGGCGACACGAAAGCCGTGCTGCGCACCGCCGCCAACAAGACCCTGCCTGACGCTTGGGCCAACCGCACGAAGAAGGGCTTCCCCGTGCCGATTGCCAAGTGGCTCGAGGACCCGGCGTTTTCCGCCAAGGTGCGCAAGAGTTTCATGAGCGATGTGGCGGCGGAGTACTTCGACCAGGACAAGCTCGTCGCCATGCTGGCCGACCCCAAGCACGAGCGCCGCAAGATCTGGACTGCCTACACGTTCCTGACCTGGCATGAGCAGTTCTTTGAGAAGTTTGACGCGTGAATCTTATGAGCCTTCCCCCAAGGGGGAAGCCTAATTTGAAAAATTGGAGATGTACTTTCCCATGTCCGACATTATCCCTGTATTCCTTGGTGCAGACCTGAACTGCTACAACTTTGCCCGGGCGTTCCATGAGGCTTACGGCGTCGAGAGCTACGCCTATGGCCGCTACCCGATGGCTCCGACCAAGTATTCCAAAATCATCCACTTTACCACCGTGCCCGATATGGACAACGAGGACACGATGCTGCGCATTCTGCACGAGTTTGCGGCACAGCATAATGGCAAGCGGCTCTATCTGTTCGGCTGCACCGACGATTACGCCGCGATGATCATCCGCCGCAAGGCCGAGCTGACCGAGTATATTGCCCCCGGCCCTGCCGCCGACCTGTACGGCTCCATCCAGAAAAAGGCCGAGTTCTACGAGGTCTGCGAGAAGTTCGGCATCCCCTACCCCGACTCGAAAATCCTGACCGCACCTGTCGATGCCGCCGAGCTGACCGAGGATAAATTGGGCTTTGCCTACCCCATCATCGTCAAGCCGTCGTCCAGCGTTGATTACTGGAAGCATCCGTTTGACACGATGAAAAAGGTCTACACTGCCGCCACCCCCGCCGAGGCCGCCGAGATCGTCAAAACGATCTATGCCAGCGGCTACCCGGACCGCATGGTCCTGCAGAAGATGGTGCCGGGCGGCGACGACCACATGCGCGTGCTGACGGCGTTCTCCGACGAGAACGGTAAGGTCCGCGCCATGTGCCTTGGCCATACGATGGTCGAGGAGCACACCCCCCACGGCCTGGGCAACCATGCCGCCATCGTCAGCGAGGACACGGCCTCCCTGCCGCTGGTGGAGAACATCCGCAAAATGCTGGAGGCCTGCCGCTACACCGGTTTTTCCAACTTTGACATCAAGTACAGCGGCATCCCCGGCGACTACCGCGTGTTTGAGATCAACCTGCGCCAGGGCCGCAGCAACTACTATGTGACCGCCACCGGCATGAACATTGCCAGGCTGGTTGTGGAAAAGTGGAACGACGGCGGCACCGACTGCGTGCTGAACAAGAACGAGGTATTCTGGCACCACGTCCCCGCGCAGGTGGCCTTCACCTACACCGAGGACAAGGACCTCGTCGCCCGCGCCAAGGCGCTGAAAGCGCAGGGCAAGGAGGCGTGCAGTCTGCTGTACAAGCCCGACCTGCTGTGGAACCCCGTGCGCTATGCCTGCGTGCTGGAGCAGCTGAGAAGGCAGTTCAAGAAGTTTAAGACGTATTACCCGGTACACAAGTGAGTAAAGGCTTCCCCCTAGGGGCTGCGCCCGCAGGCGCGTGTCGGAGCGCAACCGCCGAAGGCGGTTCTTAGCGCGTAGACTGAAGCTGTCACCAAAGGTGACTGATGAGGGGCGACCTTACCACTACAGCCTGCAAACGGGACAATCCCGCAAGCCTTGCCCTCATCCGGCGCTTTGCGCCACCTTCCCCCTCGGGGGAAGGCTTTTTAATAAAAAGGAAGTTTCACATGAAATTAAACGACCTTGTCCAACATATCTCCCACACAGGTACCTCCGAAACGGACATCACCGCCATCACCTACGACTCCCGCAAGGCTTGCGCCGGCTCGCTGTTCGTCTGCCTTGTCGGTGCGTGGCTGGATGGGCATACCTACGCCGAAAGCGCCTACCAAAACGGCTGTCGTGCGTTTTTGGTGGAGCATAGGGTCGACCTGCCCGCGGACGCCGTGCAGATCGTCACCGACGACACCCGCGCGGCGCTGGCCGTCATCGGTGCGGATTTCTACGGCAACCCCGCCGACGAGCTGCACCTCATCGGCATTACGGGCACAAAGGGCAAGACGACCACCGCCCTGCTGACCGCGGCCATCATGACCGAGGCCGGTCTGCCCTGCGCCTACATCGGCTCCAACGGCGTCGACATTGCGGGCGTGCACGAGGCCACCGCTAACACAACGCCCGAGAGTCTCGAGCTGCACCGGCTGTTCCGCAAGATGCTGGATGCGGGCGTGCGCCACTGCGTACTGGAGGTCAGCAGCCAGGCGCTGCGCCACCACCGCGTGGACGGCGTGCCGTTTGAGGTCGTGGCCTTCACGAACCTGTCGGAGGATCACATCGGCCCCGGCGAGCACCCCGATTTTGAGGACTACAAGTGCGCCAAGCGCCGCCTGTTTGCAGAATACAACGCCCGCACGATGGTTTACAACGTGGATGACCCCTACAGTGATTTCATGCGCAAGGGCTTTAAAGGCGAACAGATCAGCTTTGGCATCCAGAATGCCGCCGACTATCACGGGCAGAATCTGGCACAGTACCGCAGCCAGACCGCCCTCGGCGTTGACTTTGACTGCGTACACGCGGGCGAAACGACCCACATCGAGGTCATGTCCCCCGGCACGTTCAGCGCTTCGGATGCGCTGTGCGCCGTCGCACTGTGCGGCGCGTTCGGCGTGACGCCTGCCCAAGCCGCCGCCACGCTGGCCCACACCCCCGTGCAGGGCCGCTTTGAAGTCGTCGAGGGTCTGCCCGGGCGCACCTTCATTGTGGACTACAGCCACAACGGGCTGGCCCTGACCAGTGCGCTGAAAACGCTGCGGGCGTACAATCCGCACCGTTTACTTTGTGTATTTGGGTCGGTGGGTGGCCGCACGCAGGTGCGCCGCAAGGAACTGGCCGACGCATCAAGCGCCTACGCTGACTATACGATCATCACGAGTGACAATCCCGACAACGAGCCGCCCGAGGACGTCATCCGCGACATTGCGGGCCACATGGCTCCCGACGCACCCTACACCTGCATCACGGACCGCCGCGAGGCGATTTACGCCGCGGTGAAAATGGCCGAGCCCGGCGACATTGTGCTGTTTGCGGGCAAGGGGCACGAGGATTACCAGCTGATCAACGGCAAAAAGCTGCATTTCGTCGAGCGGGAGATCATTAAAGAGGCTTGCGCGGAGATAAGCAAATAAAACAGCGGCCCACACTTCGGGAGATACGAAGCGTGGGCCGCTGCTGCGTTGTAGGGGCCGGGCATGCCCGGCCCGTGGAATGTACGGCGGACGGGTTCTGCCGGAAGGCTGCGGGCCGCACATGTGCGGCCCCTACCGTGTTGCGGGATTTTTATTGTGTGTCACAATGGTAAGCGGGCACGGAGCGGTCAAGACCGCTCCCTACAGAACCCTGGAAAGCGGTATCGTAGGGAGGGGTCTTGACCCCTCCGCACAAGTTTTCGACAGCAGAAGCAGACAGCTTTTACGCCCCGGCTCTTGGCAGCAACAACGCGGCGGCCAGATACGCAAAATACAGCGCCAAACACATCCACCCCTGCCCGCGCTTCAGCTTGTGCCTGCACAGCGGCGGGAGCAACAGCACCAGCGCCATGGCGGCGCAGACGGGGACTTCATAGCTGCGGAACTGCGCGCCGACGGGCAGCTTGTGGCGGTACATCAGGCTGGAAATCGGCAGCGCCAGCGTCAGGTTCAGGATTGCGCTGTTCAAAAGCTGGATGGGCAGCGAATCCGGCGGGTAGTAACGGCAGCGAACCGAGAACCACTTCCAGACCGAGCCCAGCGGGTGATTCAGCGCCTCGACCAGCAGAGGGATACAGAACCCGAAGCTGATGAGTGTCGCCGCCCAGAGGGCCTGGATCGTGCCTGTGAGGTTTGCCAGCGTCGTTGCACTGTAGAGCAGCGCCTGTGCACCGCCCGCCAGCAGGGCCAGCCCGCCCGCGACGCCCGCCAGATTTGTCAGTGCGTTCCGGACGTTCATGACCGGGAAGGCCATCGTGTGGGCGGTGTAGCCGTATTCCTGCGCGGCCAGCTGCGGGCTGGGGTGCTTTTCGGACGTGGAGACCGCCTTGATCGTATCACCGTAGGTGAATTTGTGCTGGAACACAATGCTCATCATGACAAAGAGCACGAACAGCAGCATCAGCAGTCCGGTGCCGGTGTAGCTCAATTCGCCGTCCCGCACAAACACGGCCAGCACGCCGCAGGCCGCCAGCAGCAGCAGGCATTTGCGGCAGAACTCGTCCCGGTCCGCCACGGCGCAGTGCCTCTTGCGCAGCAGGCAGACGGAGAGCGCCAGTCCCAAATTCGTGACAGCGCCCGCCAGTGCGGTGCCGACGGCCAGCGCCGTGACCGACATGCCCGCCGCCAGAAATGCCAGCATCAGCTGCGGCAGCGCCAGGCAGAACGGTGCCACCGTACCGCCCACGACCCACATGGGCAGCCCAAGCAGGGCGCAGCACCAGGTAGTGCACCGCCCCGCCAGCCGACTGCCCACCGCTGTAAACAGCAGGCCGAGGGCGTAGACTAATAAAGTTGCAACTAAAATTTTCATCATTGTATCGTAGGGGCGGATTCCATAT
>OOCD01000209.1_pt1 | contig 46200 bp, 71 predicted proteins | sample 1671791 | NCBI WGS metagenome assembly OOCD01 (sample SAMN06348193, study PRJEB24527) | human gut metagenome | biome: human gut; feature: ankylosing spondylitis patient; material: feces | host: Homo sapiens | place: China | collected 2015-10
TGATGTCGGAGAGCTTCAGCAACTGCCTTTCATCACCACATTGCAAAACCAAATCCACAAGCTCGGTATATTCCTTGTTGTGTTCTTCGTAACTTCCTTTAACCACTCCACAGCAAAGGCATCTTTTCATATCGGACATTTTCTAAATCCTCATTGGCATAACTGTTATTTTTTGTTCTTGATGTAATGCTGCTTTGCAATATACAGCATCTCATCAAATGATTTTCCGGTAACGCTTCTGCATTGTCGATAGTGTTGTAACGCAGCCTCTATGGCCGCGTTGTCGATGCCTGGCAGTTTTTCGCGCAGGTTTTTCTCTATGAATTGTTCGGGGTTCATCTTTGCCGCCTAAATGAAATATTACTTCCACCTATTGCAACGTAACGGAATTTTCCGCAACCTTTTTTAACTCTGCACTTTCTGTATCAGTATCGTCGAATTTCATGGTATGCCTTTTCTGTTAAAAGGAATGTGAATCCTTTATCAATGGCGCCAGCAATCTCAATAACAGCTTTAGACATTTGATCAATAATGTCTTTGGTGCTCATCGAAGACCAATCAACGCCATTACCGCTATTGATTAACCCTTTCATCACAGCTTCTCCAGAATGGCTAACACTTCACTCAACTCAGCGGAAGGAAGGCGCAAAAATTCTTCTGTCTCCTGTGCCACATGGCCCTCAGCGACAACCATGTGATCTGCTTCTTTCAGCAACTGAATCAGGCGGTCAATCGGCTTAACTTTTTTGGCTTTGAGCGTTTTAGCCGTCACTTTATCCTTGCCCTGCGCTTTCGCTTCCTCAACGGCAGCATCAATAACGTTAACGGCATCATCGCCATGCTCGCGCGTCACTGCAACGGCGTTGGCATAGCTGATTTGGCCTGCATTGATGCGTTGCTTGATGGCATCAGGAACATCACCAAGTGACAGGTGCATCTGCACATCAGAAACTGAGCGGCCTACTTTTTTGGAGATTTCTTCATTCGTCCATCCGAACCCTTTGAGGCGCACATAAGCCTTTGCACGCTCAAGCGGGTCAAGCTGTTTGCCCTGACTGGATGACACCATGAAGGCGATTTTATCCGCTTCATCTCCGGTGAAATCTTTGCACTCAATGCGCGCAATTGGTACGCCGCGCTCAATGGCACGCAATGCGCCAAGGTAACGATGCTGACCGTCAAGAATCTTGATGCGCTTTCCGTCGGCATCAGGAATAACAGTTAACGCCGGGATTGGCTGGCCTGATTCCCAGCACTGCGCGAAGTACTCGACATGCTGCTCATCGGCTTCGCGGATGTTGTACCCCGGCTCAAGATAAAGCTGATCGACAGGAACCTGATAACCTTTGTTGACCACGATTCCGCCGCGAGTTTCTTTGTCTGAGTAAATTTTTCCGAGAGATGTCATCTTTTCCTCACTTTGATAAACAGATTGCGCTGGCAATGGCGAATCCGATAACGATTAATGCCAGCTTGATTTTGAACTTGTCCCACGCCTTCAGTTCTTCTTTTCGGATTTCGTGGCGAATCATTTGGATTCTCCGAGTGCTTTTGCGATTGCGGCATGAGCCTTGCTCAAGGCAGCGGCATTCCTTTTTGTTGGCGTAGTGAAGACGATCAACATTTCCAGTGCTTCAAATAGTTCAGAAATAACCATATCGCGATGGCCAAGTTCTGCTGCAATATCAGTCTTGGTGAACAGACCCTCTCTAGTCATTGCTGACACATGTCGTGAATAAAATCCACCAACTTCATCTAAAGACTCAATGTCTCGTCTTGCGTATTCAAACTTAATGCTCATCTTCATCACCTATAACATTTTTCATTAAGCTACCACTGCTCCGCCCATGCGAAAAACGGCATTGGGGCATCGTAAGTTGTTGCATCTTCCATTGAATCCCACTCCGAGTAAATCCAGTTTCCTCGATTGTCAGCTCCAACCTCTATGACTTTGCCGTTTTTACAGGTTACTAAATTTGAATTTAATTGACCCCTCAGATACTTACCAAGTGGATAGAATGCAGAATTCTTCCCTGACTCATTAAATTCAGCAGACACCATTTCGGCCAATTCCTCACCGCGAACACTCCACATTGAGTGAATTGCAGGCTTAACAAATGAGCCGTGTTTTTCTTTCCAGTTTTCTACATATGCATCATATTGCTGGCGCTGGTTCATTTTCACCACCCCTAACATTTATTGTTGTTTCTACGTCATCACTATAGCGACACCCTCAATCTACGTCAACACTTTATGATAAAATTAAACCAACAACACTCACCCCGCGCTGTTCCGTCCTGAAAAACGTAAGGCGGCGAAATTGGATATAGCAATCGGCGTTATCGTCATAGCGTTTTTGCTGGTTCAGGTGTACAGATGCTGGAAGTTCATCATTCGGAGAATAATTAATGAGAGACGCGCTTCAGCACGCCGCAAACCAGATAATTAGTGGCACTGTCAGCCAGGTAATCGACAAAGCCGGTTATACATCCATCGGCACGGGTCTTGGCCTGAAGGTGGCAGAGCAGACGCCAGTAGCACAATCATACATTGCCTCAATGATCCCCCATTCGATTACCGAGTGGGCGGCAGTAGCCTCTATACTTGGCGCGCTGTCACTGGTGGCAAAAAACCTTTTTGAGATGTGGTGGAAGATTCGGGAGAGCAAAAAGAATGGCAGCACCGACAGCAAGTGAACTTGTCGCCGCCATGGCGTCAAGAGGCGTAACTATCACCACGGCGGACGCAACGGGCATCCTGTGCCTGGTGGCGAGCATCACAGAGTGCCTTGAGCTTAATTACCCTGAAGACACATGTAGGCAGGATGCAATTCTGCTATGGGCCTCAATCCTTATCGCCTCAAATACAGCCGGAAGATACATAACCAGCCACCGGGCGCCATCTGGTGCGTCGCAGTCATTTGGCTATGGCAGTAAGCCGTGGATGGCCCTTTACAATCAGATGAAGCTACTCGATACGGCAGACTGCACAGGCGACCTTGTGGAAGAGCCTGATGGGGCAGCAAAGCCGTGGTTTCGTGTTGTCACCGGGAGTAAGTGCAGATGAAAACGTCAACATTAACTGTAAATATCGCAATCCGTAAATGGTGCATGCCGCTGCTGGTTATTCTGGTATTGCTGCGCCTTCCTGTTCCGCGCTGGATTTATACTATTGAGGCCGCACCATGTCAGCAATAGCGAGATGGAGCTATACGCAGCCATGCACAATCTGGCGACTTACTGGCAAGGATAAGTATGGTAAGCCGACGTTTGCCGCGCCAGAGTCCATCATGTGTGATTATGGCTTCGATAAGAATCTGACCACCGGCACAGCTGGCAATGAGATTGCACAGAAAAACACATTCTGGACGGAATACCAGGATGCGTCTGTTGGCGACTTCATCATGCTTGGCACCATTACCAGTGCTGACCCTTTGGCTGCCGGAGCTGACCAGATTAGAAACGTCGTGAATTACGGCAATACACTAAATCGCAACGACCTTCCTGATTTTGCGCTGGTAACGGGGTAATGTATGGCCGCCAAAATGAGAGGTATCCAGCAGGCGATTAAGCGCACCCAGCAGATAGTCGGCGAGATTACTGGTGAGAAAGCGGTGTCAGCAATAAAAGCCGCTACCTACATCATCAGGACTGAATCGGCGTCTATGACTCCAGTAGCTACATCTGCGCTGATAAACAGCCAGTTTGACACCGTTGAGGTTAATGGCACTCGCATAACTGGCAAGATTGGGTATGCTGCCAATTACGCCCTGTATGTCCATAATGCACCTGGTACGCTGCTGGGCACGAACACGCCACGCACAGGGAGACTTAAAGGAAAGGGAAATGTATGGGATAAGAGCGGCGAACCTAAATTTCTTCTCAAGGCTGGCGAAAACACACGCGAGCTTGTCGATCAGGTAATTAAAAAAGAGATGACGCTAAAATGAGAGATATGCTTGAGCTTGTTGACCAGTACCTCAGCGATGCCGGTCTTTATGATGGGTGGACTTCTCAGCTTGAGTTCTGGAACGATACCGAAGTTGGCACAGACCGGTTTATGGTGCTGCAATCCAATGGCGGCACGAACGTAAGCAAAGACCTCAGCAATGATTATTATTTTTCGCTCTATATTGTCGGCCAGCAGGGTCAGTACAACATCGAAGAAACAAAGGCAAAAGCGCTTGATGTCATCGCATACATCAAAGAACATCCAGTTGATAGTTGTATTGGCATGATTCAGTTGCAGGCTCCGCTTGGTCGCCCTACGCTTACGACAGAGCAACGGCCTGTTTATGAGTTATTGCTGAGGGTTGTTTTTGGTGAGTGATGGTTCCCGCGACAGGATTCGAACCTGTAATCATCCGATTATGAGCCGGGTGCTTTAACCAGTTAAGCTAAACGGGAATTTGGTGCACCATACTGGATTCGAACCAGTTACCGATTGCTTAGAAGGCAATTGCTCTATCCTGATGAGCTAATGGTGCGTTGTGTTGTTGATTCGAATCTACACCACCAATCAAAACCTGTCAACATGATATAATGCGATTGTTTAGCTAAACACAGAGGATTCTAAACATGGCTATTTGTGCAAATGATAACGGCATCATCACAGGTCGCCAGTCTCTCATTGAGCTGGCTGATGGCTGCTGGGATGCTGTGCCAGCAGAGGAAGACTGGAAGTTTTTTGCTCCCATGACCTCAAAAGGCGTCGACTTCAGTCCAAGCACCACCACTTCAGAGGCTGATGATGGCGATGGCTTTGTCGCCACGCTGGTCACTACGGCAGACCTCACCATTTCCGGTGATTTTGAAGTTCGCAAGGCTGACAAGGCTGATGAGTATGGCGTGCACAACCTCATCAAATACTTTGTCACCGAAGTAAAAGCGCGTCGCCAGCCGTCGCTGTGGGTTCGCCAGACCACCGGTAATACTGTTGTCGTGGCTTACTGCAACATTACCGCTCTGAGCTACGATGGCGGCACCAACGACATCATCACCGGCTCTGTTGAATTCAAGCCGTATGATGGCTCTACCGTTGACGTGTCCAGCATCGAAGACCTGACGCTGACTACTGATATCAGCAAAACAAAAAGCGTTGCCACTGGCGCCACTCTGACGCTCGGTCCGGTGGTTGCGGCTGGCGGTGTAGAGCCTTATACCTACCAATGGTATAAAGGCGCCACGCCGATCAGCGATGCTAATACCAGCACGTTCACCAAGGCCACTGCTGCCGCAGGTGATGCTGGTACGTACTTCTGCCGCGTGATGGACTCGGCAACCAGTCCTGATTACGTTGACTCTACTAAGTGTGTCGTCACCGTGACCGGATAAAGAAAACCCCCGAAAGGGGGTTTATTTTTTCAGCAATGAAGATGCGTGGACTATTGAAGTGGCATCAATGACCATCACCGCTATCCTCACTACTAATCGCTTCATCAAGTTGCCGTCGCAACATGCACAGCGCACCATGCGGCATAAACTGATTAGCCATGCCATCGAATATCTGGCGGTTTAATTTATTATCAATGCGCGGCCTTATTGCAGACCAGCATGACCTGATTGCACGATTTACTGGTCGGCGGTCCAGCATTGCGAGTCGTGCAGCTAACTCAATGGTCACAAGCGCATCAAGATACTGTTCGCAGGCATAGCGATTTTCGTTATCCATCATCATTTACCATGGTTCTCATGAAAATCATACTTAACCTCCGCCTTTCTCCTTGCTTCAGCGGCCATATTTAAGTCAGAAAACAATCCAAGATGAATCTTTACGCCATCAACTTTTATGTTTGAGGCCCATTTTTTATGTTGTTTATCCCATGAAACACCAGTAACACCTGATTTGTTTGTCACCCTGAACTTCATGTTGTGATTATTCTCTTTTGGAGTGACAAGCCTGAGGTTATCTATCTTATTGTTTGTTTTATTGTGGTCTATATGATCAATCTGCATTCCGTCAGGAATTTTCCCATTATGCATTTCCCAGATGATGCGATGAACAAGATACTTGACGCCATAGATTCCAACAATCTTATATCCATTGCCTCCTACCGCCTTCACCTCGCTTCCGATTTTCACTCTGTTTGAGGTTCTTATCTTCCAGTAAATAGCCCCATCACAATAATAAAAAATATCTGACCAATCAGTTATTTTCATCGAATGTCACCCCTACCATTGCAAGTAATTTTTTCGCCATCAACTCGGCCTCATCATAGGTAAACCCGCAATCAACGTACAGGTCGATGTAAAATCTCAAATCAGCATCAGTCTCGTTCATATGTCAAACCCTCAATCACCTTATGCTTTCAATCTACGTCAGTTTCGCGCCCCCTGTCAATGGTATAATTACATCATTATGAAAACAGGATTTAGACATGAGACAACGCACACCGCTAACAGAAATCGGAGAGATGCGCATCTCCCTGGCTGACAAGTCTTTTTTCTTCAAGCCATCATTTGCGGCGATGAATGATCTTGGTTCACCGAAAGAGATTGTCGAGCTGTACGCTACGCTTAATGGCTATGAATACGCGGCCATACTCGGCGCCATTCAGTCATTGCCATATGGCGCGCAGATTCAGGTGGCAAAAATCCTGTCACGTCCTGCCTATGGCAAGAAAGTGCTCAGCGCCGCCTGTCTCATCATGCAATCCTGCTGCGATGATGATGTTTCGGTGCTCATTGGGTCATGGAAGCCGACTCTGCGCGGTGTGAAGTACATCACCGGAAGAATGCCAGTAAATGACATTATTATTATTGCTCGCAACCTGATGGAGCATGGCATCATCGGCAAGTCTCCGCTCAAGGTTCCTCAGCGCTCGGAAAACCAAAAGCGTACAACCAGTGAGTTGAGAATGTCGGATTACATCATCTCAGCTCGCACCCATTTCGGAATCACCCGTGAGGAAGCCGAAGACCTGACCATGACCGAGTATCAGCAGATGATAAAATCAAAATACCCGGAACCGGAAGGCATGACGCGCGAGCAGTATGATGCGTCTTATGAACGGGCCAAGCTGAATAAACAGAAACTGAAAGAGAAAGCCGCCAGAAAGGCCGCTAAAAGCAAAGGAGCAAAATAATGGCAGAAGAAGTTGGCGGCATTGTCTATGAGGTTGGCATTGATACATCTCAGTTAGCGGCTGGCAGTCGTGAAATAGAGTCAATGCTAAATGACCTTAGTGGGAACATGGGGCGGCTCGAGGCCAGTGTAAACAGGACGGAGCGCTCTATAAGCTCAATGGAAGGAACCATGTCGAGCCTCACCGGGGTTGCAAAAGGCTTGCTTGCCGCGCTCTCTGTGCAACAGGTCGGAGCCTACGCTCAGGCGTGGCAGGATATGAGTAACAAACTCTCTAACGCCGTCAGAGATTCGGTTCCGCCGTTTGAAACCCTTGCCGATGTAACTAATCGTGTTTTTGATATCGCGCAAAAAACACGCTCAGGACTGGACGCAACGGCCACCCTGTACGCCAGACTTGAGAGGTCTACCAGAAGCTATGGTGTAAGCGTGGAAGACCTGACAAGGCTGACAACAATAATCAATCAGGGTTTTGTTGTATCAGGAGCGTCAGCTGAGGAGGCGAGCAACGCAATTATACAGCTTGCACAAGGCATGGCATCTGGCGCCCTTCGAGGAGATGAGTTTAACTCAGTAAACGAGCAGGGAAACCGGCTCATGATAGCTCTTGCCGACTCTCTTGGCGTTGGGATTGGCGAGCTTAGAAATATGGCCGCCCAAGGCAAATTGACAACTGATGTTATAGTTAATGGCCTTCTTTCGCAGGGAGACAGTATTGGGAGGGAGTTCGCCAAAACAACTTCTACCATCAGCCAGTCTCTGGAGATAGCCGGAAATAACGTTGCAAGATTCTTTGGGGAAAACGCAACGGTAAAAACAGGCGTAAAAATCTTTAGCGACTCAGTGATACTGGCCAGTGAAAACATTCAGGCTCTCGGTACAGCGCTAACCATTGTAGCTGGCGTAATGGGGAGCCGTTATGTTGGCGCGCTGGCAATGTCCACTGCCGCGAAAATATCAGATATAGCAGCATCAAGACAGCAATTAATAGCTGAGAACCAGCAGGCACAATCAGCACTTGTGGCTGCAAATTCCGCGCAGAGGAAGGCTTTAGCTGATAAAGAGGCGGCGCTATCATCTCTGGCGCTTGCTCAGGCTGAATATAACGTAGCAAAAGGCAGTGCAGCCGAGATGCTGGCGCTTGATGCTCTGGTTGCAGCAAAATCAAGAGCTAGTGCCGCGTCACTATCCCTTGCTCAGGCTGAAAACGCACAGGCTACGGCATCAGCGAGAGCAGCATCCGCGGCAAGCGCTGCATCGGTAGGAATTGGCCTTGCCAGAGGTGCTCTTTCATTGATAGGCGGGCCAGCAGGCGCGGCGATGTTAGCAGCGGGGGCAATATTTTACTTTTGGCAGAAAGCACAGCAAGCCAGAGAAGAAGCAATCCGCTTTGCCGATAGTCTGGACAAAGTAAACGACTCAATGAAGGCGATGAATAATACCCAACTCAGGGGGGTGATAGCTGACGCCAATATTTCAATTTCGGCGCAAAAGGATACTGTGAGAAATCTGCAAAGTGAAGTTGATGCACTTCGTGAGAGGTATCTCAGCTTCACCCCCGCCGCGCAAGAGGTGGCAGAATCTCTTGGTCAAGGGTCGCAATTTGCTTCTGATCAGGAAAGGGTGCTCAATGAATTAAATAAAAAATCAAGAGATTTAGCTGATGCTCAGGATAAACTAGCAAGAACTCAGGACACGGCAGCAGAAGCAAGCAGAACCCTAACAAACAACATGCTTACCTCAATGGGGGTACATGATGGCCTGATTGAGAAAGGCTCGACTCTTGAGGGAGTGCAGGGGGCGGTGGCAAGAGCATTTGGATTGACTGCCGATGAGATAAACAGAGCAAACCAAGCCGGGCAAAACTTCAACCCCAAATCCTTGCAGGTGTCAGCCCCAACAAAAGAAGCTGATAAGATGATTCTCAGTCTTGAGGAGCAGGCTCAGCTTTTAAAAATACAGGATGAAAGACAGAGGGCGGTAACAAAAGCACGACTGGAGGCTCAAAAGGTAACTGATAACCCCAATCAGATAGCTAGAGCTGCTGAACTTGCGGGCCAGATATATGATTTAAATGAGGCTGAGAAAGCAAGAGAAAAAGCGCAAAATGATTCTCAATCAGCGGCCCAAAAAGCCGCCACAGAGCAGGAGAATATCGCTAATAAACTTGAGCAACTCCGCCAGAAGTCACTGTTTACCGCTGAAAGTACAAGAGAGCTTAGCCGTGAACAGTCAATACTGGCTGCTCAGCAATCCCTTGGCAAGGGCGCCACTCAGGAGCAAATTAACCTTGCCGGGCAATATGCGGCTAAAGCATGGGATAATGCCAACGCGATAAAGGCGCAGGCAGAAGCGGAGAAAAAAAGAGTCGAAGCTGTCAAGGGGTTCGCTGCATTAAAATCGCAGACATCACCAATGTTTGCTGTTGAAACAAATTATCAGAAAGATTTAGCAGCGCTCAATGCTTACGCAGTAGCTTACCCGCAAAAGATAGCGGAGGTTGAGCAGGCCAGAGCAGCTATTGAGGAACAATACCGCCAGCAGCGTCTTGATGCCATGTGGCAGGAGTGGAGCCAGCAGAACGCGGCTACGCAAGCGGCCGCTGCTGCATTTGATGCTTTTGGGCAAACCGCAAGCAATGCCTTAACTGGCGTTCTGACTGGCTCAATGTCTGTTAGCGAGGCGCTACAGTCAATCGGCAGCACTGTATTGAACGCTGTGATTAACTCATTCGTTCAGATGGGCGTGGAGTGGCTTAAATCGGTGATTATGGGTCAGGTTGGGATGACCGCAGCCGCAGGAATGGCGGCGGCTCAGGCTCAGATAATTGCAGCGGCAATGGCACCAGCAGCAGCAATGACCTCACTTGCTACAGCTGGTGCGAACGCAATCCCTGCACAGGCTGGCATTGTTTCCACCGTTGGTGTAGCTCAAGCAATGTCGGTTGCTGGAGCATTGAAGAATGGTGGACCTGCGCAGGCTGGCTCAATGTATCAGGTCGGCGAGAACAACCTCCCTGAAATCTTCCAGGCCAGCAATGGCAATCAGTACATGATACCCGGGGACAACGGAAAGGTTATCAGCAATAAAGACCTTACCGGCGGCGGCAGTGGTATCATTATTTATAATAATGTCACCAATAACAGCAGCGGAGCAACAACAACTACCAGTGCCAGAGACAATGGAGATGGGTCTGTTACAATTGAGACGATTGTGGCAGATATCGAGGCTGGCGGGCCGATATCAAACGCGATTACCAGCCATACTACTGCAACCAGAAGGGCAACAGAGTAAACTATTTGACCCCGCTATTGCGGGGTTATTTTGTCTATCTCCATCATCAAGTCAGGAGTTCTAATCACCCACTCTGTACATCCATCAAAACCAGAAAGACCAGCCGATTTAAATTTGCTGTGAAAGTGCGACTCTATTTTTGCAGCATTAAATCCAGTTGTTTTTATCATCTTGATGACATTGAATTGGAATGGGGTATTTTTTGTTAATCTTCTAATCCTTTCAATTTTGTTGTGCGTGACGCCAATTTTAATCACCCCCAAAGACACAGACTCAAGGAAGTAAACATATGCTTTTTTTGTTGTTCTTTTGAATCCGTATTCTGCGCAATCCGGGCAACCCTGTCCATTAAGATGATTTGACGGTGCCTGCATGAAAACCCCATGCTCTTTGCAGGTGATGGCAACACTTTTGTTAGCTGATGTATAATCAACAAGAGAGTAATCATATTTGTTACCATGAACGGTGGCTGCTTTTATTACAAACTCTATAGTATTTGATCTGGTGCCTCCGCCGCAAAAATGACAACCGTGCCCAACCAGGTGCTTTTTCGGTGACTGCATGAAGTCACCGTGTATTCGGCAACAAATAACCATCTTATTAGATGTGTTTTTGTACGTATCTTTTTTATATGAATATCTTTCACCATGCACACTTATTGCTTTGCTAACGAAGTCATCGAAGGTCATCCTCCTTGAAGACGTAACTATATCCCTAGCGCAATAATTACACCCAAATCCATACATGTGGTTAGATGGCGTTTGCTCAAAATCACCATGCATTGGACAGGTGATAATTACCTTTTCCTTTGAGTTAACGTACACGGATTTATCATAAATGTATTTGTCACCATGTACCGCTTTAGCTTTGGCAATAAATTCTTCGGTAGTTAGCTTGCGCATCATTGAATCCTCGGTTAAAGGTGGTTTGAAGTGATGCAGCAGGCGATAACCAATCGCTTTTCGTCTGGCCGGACTAGCTGCACTGTGATTGTACCATCAACGTGCTAAAATACAACAATACAAAATGGAGACCGCCATGCCTATACCTTACCCGAGCTGGTTGCCTTTAGCGCAAAGAGCCAGCAAAAACCTAACGTTTCAGACTCCTTTCAGAAAGGATACGCCAGCTGTTGGCGCACCAATATTTCAAAAGTTAACTACCGATGTTGCAGTAACATGGAGTTTGACGTGGGTTTTTACTCTGGAGCAAGACCGGGCTTTCATGCAGTGGTTAAGGAGTCCCAAGTATCTCAATAAATGCAACGAATGGTTTACAATGGATGTTGATCTTGGAGGTAGTGGAAGACAAAACCAGACATTGCATTTTACTGACTATCCAGTTCAAACCAGCATCAATGGTGGCGTCGTGACATGGACAGGAAATGTGATAGCAAAAACGCTAAACAATAGCGATGATGATTATGATGACATTATCGTAGAGTATCCACCAAACCAAAGATTGTGGCTTGATGAGATTGTTAACAGAGACTGGCCGGAGTATCCATAATGCCAACATTGCGTGAATACCAGTCGAAAAGGCCAAACTGGAAGCTGTATGACACCATAACCTTTTATCATTCTTCATTTGGTTACGTCCGACTAGTTGGCAACGAGTTTTCTGATATTGTACTTGGCGGTCAGACTTACCAGCCAGTGCGCATGGACGTAACCAGAAGTCAGCAATCAAACACGCCGGTAATCAATGCCACGCTGAAGTTTGCAAGACTGGCTAATGACTTTAAGCAATATTTAAAGTTATGGTCAGGGTCTGGACGCATTGAGCCTATCACTGCGTTATACCAGCGTTTTGACGAGACTGACAAAAACACACCATTAAAACCATATACGCTTTATGTTAACGATGTGACGCTTGATCAGTCTGATGTAACGGTCTCCATCTCCATAAAAAACCCAATCAATGGAAACGTGGCAAAACTTTATGACATCACAGAATTCCCCGGACTGCGTACCGTTTGACGATTTTGAGCGGCTGATGGCTGGAAAGCCATATGTTGACAGATGCTGTCACGTTGATGCAGTGGACTGCTGGGGTCTGGTAGTGCTGTTCTATCGCCTGTGCATGAATGTTAATGTCCATCATGATGATTCATACTCAAATGGCGGCGATTTTGTTACGTGTTTCAATGGGGAAGTTTCATTCTGGAAAGACACCGATCGGCCAAAAATTGGCGATGTGGTGGTCGCATATCGCGGGAGTCATCCGGTACATGTCGCGCTGTGGTGGGGTCGTGATAAAATACTGCATGCGCGAGAGAAAACGGCAGTCAAGACAGACCGCCTTAAAACACTCGAAAAATTATCAACAAAATTAAGGTTCCTGACTTATGCCGGTTATTCACATTCAGAAGATGCCAGGAGTTCCAAAAGAGACGGGTAATGTTCCTGCTGGCACAAATCTGTGGAGATGGCTGGAGAATTCCGGTCTTCCATCTGACATCAGGATTGCACTGAATGGCCGCATTTTTGGCCATGATGATGAATTGTCGATATCGTTAAAGCAAAACGATATTGTTAACATTTACTGTCAGCCTCGAGGCGCCATTGGCGACCTTATCAGCACGATACTCAAGCCTGTAACGAAGGTGCTTTCTTTTCTGTTGCCGAAAGCATCAACGCCGTCAATCAACTCAGAAACATCAAAGTCATCGCCAAACAACTCACTCAAAGCTCAGACAAACACGGCAAGAAATGGTGAGGCCAGACCTGATAATTTTGGGCAAGTCAGGAGTTATCCAGACCTGATTCAAGAGTCACTTTTTGAATACATAAATAACATAAAATATGTTACAGAAATAATGAACTTCGGGCTTGGGAAATACACCGTCTCATCAGTCAGGTATTCAGAGTCAAACCTTGGCTCGCTTGCTGGTGCATCATATACAATATATAACCCTGGAGAAATTATACCTGTGATATATGAGCCTTATGCTTTTGATGATGTTGATGGTCAGGAATTATACGGACCAAATGAGTTGAGTGTTGACCCTCCTCCAGTGCAAATTGAGACAGCTACCACGACAACGGTAAGTGATTCCGACTTTGCATCCGGAGAGCTGCTCATAAAAATACCAAAAAATAGTGATTTCGACTATTTTGTAGACCTTACCATGCCGCATGCTGTTGTTTTTGAACTAAACATAACCTACCCAACTCCTGGGGGTAGCACAACAGCGGATGTTACATTATCTGGAAACCTAACATTCGCGGAAGAAAAAAATGATGGATTAATACCTCCTGTGGATTACTGGTACGAATTTACAATAAACTCAATAAATTATGGCGGAGCGCCAATCTCATCCCTTGATGGGGTTACAATAAATAATACGTTATTTTCATTAACTGACAATCAACCGCTGGTATCTGGCCCATATTTCTCGCCAATAGAGGGGGGTGAGCTTTGGGTGCATTTCATAGCACAACTTGGAGATAAAGACTATGCAAATGTGAAGATTGAGTGGTGGAAAGTCGATGATAACAACGAGCAAATACCAGAGACAAAGGAGGAGCATTTTTTTGAAACTGGAGCAGCACCAAGGACAGACAATTACTTTTACACAATAAAATTAACCCCATCAGCTGGATTCGGGAGATATGCAATACAGTTTTCAAGAACCAACAACAGCAATGACCACTCAATCATTCAGGTTGACGAGGTTCACACAATAATAAAGAGGGAAAATGTATCCTATCATGATGACACAATTGTTAAGGTAGTTGTTAGAGCGACAGAAAACGCCACCGGGAGCAGGGAGAGAAAGTATAACGCGCTGATCACCCGCTGGACTATCGGATACAATAGAACAACCGGGACAGTCGACTATACGTTAAGGCCATCAAGAAGTTTTGCAGATTCAGTGCTGCATAACTGGCTTATTACCGCTGGTCAGTCTGAGAACACCATTGACGTTGGAAGGCTCTATGAAATAGCTGATTCGCTGCCTGATGAGCGTCTTGGGTACTTTGATTACACCTTTGACGATGATGATAAGTCCATTGGTGAGCGAATTCAGACCATCTGTGATGCAGCTCGCGTAACGGTGTTTTGGGATGATGGTGTTTTATCTTTTTCAAGAGATGAGCAAAAATCAACCCCTGAAACTGTGTTTAATACCAGAAACACGCAGGCTGATGGCTATAAAATGTCTTATGACATGACTTTGCCGGGGTCATATGATGGCGTAAGTGTTCAGTACCGCGACCCAAACACCAATAAACAGGCTTACGTTTATTATAAAGTGGGCACTTCTGGTATCGAACCGGGAGAGCCAACTAAGCCGAAAAAATTCGACATGCTATATGTTCGAAACCTGTATCAGGCAACAGACCGGGCCATGCTTGAGTGCAATCGTCTGATGTACTCACGCCGAGGGATGGAGATAAAGGCGCTTGCTGATGGCGAGTGGGTGAACATTGGCGATATGATTTCTGTTGTCGACATTTATGATTCAGTGCAGCAGACTGGCGTTATCCGCTCAAGGTCTGGAAACGTATTAACCACCAGCGAGCAACTCACAGCAAGCAGTGGCTTGTTTGTAGTTATCACTGGCGCCAATGGGAATGTGTCAGAACGTCTGGCTTGTACTGTTACTGGATTGAACACATTCGAATGCGCATTGCCATCTGACTTCGAGTTAAACATTTTTGATGGTGTTAATGTTCAGTCAGAATCAAGATATGCCATCTCAACAGAGGTTGAGCTTGACTCTACGCTATGGACAGTAAGTCAGAAAACTCCAGGTACAGATGGCACAGTGTCTCTAACCGTAACTGAGTACAATGACGCCATGTACGCCTACACCAACCCTGTTGCATGATACAATAGGGCAATTAATGATTATGGAGATTGCAGCCAATGGCTACTACCCCAACTAACAATCCAGTCCCATCAAACGACCTGAATGATTTTAGATTCAACTGCGAAAAAGTTGATGAGATTGTAAATTCAGATAGTGAGAAATACACTGATAGATTAGGTGTAGAAAGATATACCATTGATGGTGTAAGAAAAAATCTTATTCCTCTTGGTAAGCAATATATGACGCTATCTGATGCACAGGCTGATATTGCTAATATACCGGTTAACTCTTACACCTATGTGCGAGACGCATCTGGCGCTGCTCTTGCTTCCGAGTACCAGAATGTCGCCGGGGTATTAACAGCGACTGGCCGAAAAATGCCGTCGTATGACTCAATAAAAAGATCAAATATCCTTTTTGACACATTCAATGAACAATCATCAGCACAGTTAACTTTTGCTAATTGGGACTGGTATAAAGGGGCGACCCCAACTTTTTCAACAAGCGACTCTAATCTACCGCTTCCAACACCTGTTATTCAAGCTTCTGGTGTAACATCGTTTGATAAATATTACGATGTGTCAAAATTACAGGTAAAACCAGGAGACACTTTAGCTTTCTCTGTTTTGGTATGGTTCGAGAACGCTGGAGGCAAGTTACAGATTTATTGGCTTGATTCAGCAGGAGCAACCATCACTACAGGGGAAGCATCTCCACTGGTTGCTGGCATATCCTCTCCGGTTGTGGTCATTGCTGTGCCATCTGGCGCATCATCCATACGAATTCGGGTGCAAAACACTGTGTCAGGGGCGTTCAAAATCGGCGCCTATGCCGCAGCTATTGGTGATGTTACTCCTGAATTCACAAGGTCTTTCCCTTCAAAAGCGCACCAGGAGGCATTGGGTACCCCTGATAACCTCGTATACGACCCATTTGGCGAAATGCTGGCAGTACGTCCAAAACAAGGACTTCCTGCAGGTGTTGTGGATGCAATGAGTTATGCCGGAACCCTGATCCAGAACAGCACAAATTCTCCATGGGGTAAAACAGGTATCCAGAACGCGGCCGGGGTGGGTTCTGACCGCATAATCTCTCTCAGCTCGATGGGCGTTAAGCCAGGAGACACTATCACTGTCCGTCTGGCGGCCTGGTTCGCATCAACGGGTGGCACGTTTCAGGTTTTCTGTCGTAATGCATCCGGAGCACTTTCCTCGGCAACTATTGCCGCATCAGCATCCGGCTTTAATGATGGAAGTACCACGCTGACAATACCAGCATCAACGACATACCTTACGCTTCGCGCATCAGGGGCTATGGTCAAGGAGCTGGTTGCCATAGGTGTAGCTTTCGGACGATCTCGCCCTGAGTTTATTTACGGTAGCCTTCCAGCAGAGTATTCAGGGTACCAGCGCCAGCAGATTAACCTGTGGCCTGATCCCTGGTATCGCCGCTACGAATGTGGCGAAACAAGAATAGACGGATGGGGACCAGCTCAGGTTGCCGGGGTTTCGCTTCCGGCCTATGTTGGCGATTATTCAGGTAGCCCTTTCCTGCGAAAGAAATCACTGATTATCCCGGTTGGTGGTGGCCAAACAGATATCAACATCTCGGCTAAACGACTTGGGCTTCGCGCAGGTGATTCACTGACAGTAGCACTTGGAGTAGTAGCGTCACAGGCTATCAACCTAGCTGCTTATTTCCGAACCTCATCCGGGGCAGTAATCAGCGACTCGACATCTCAACTGTTTCAGTTTCCATCGCAACAGTACCAAACGCTTGTGAAAACAATCACTATTACCCAAGCGATTGTGGATACTGCAGGTTATCTCCAAATAAGGCTGATGAATGCTCAGACAGTAGGCGCTGCTGGCGTCTATGTTGTTGCCAGGGGGCTTTTTGTCGGAAACGGATCGCCAGTTCTTAGCGATGACACCTATCAGCAGGATTCCGACCATTATTTGGAGAAAACATATACTCTGAATAGAGATTCGCTCCGCGAGACGCATAAACGTCTTATGAGCAGAAAATTATCTCAATCTGCAACATTGGTTACGGCTCATATAGGTGATAGCTGGACTCACCTGTGGAACCGTTGGAGTGGTATATTTGCCGGAAAAATGCAGGATGACTACGGAAGTGCTGGTATTGGATATATCGGCTTTGGCTATCCGTCTGAGGCTGGTTTCGGGCAGTACAACGGCAATATACTTGGTCAGATAACTTTGACCAAAACAGGAACATGGACTCCGACATATGCGGCAGCACAGAGCGCAGATATTTGTAGCGTCTCGTCTTCTGATACCACCGCTACTTTCAGGGCGAACGGTATACCGGCAAACGCATCGTCAGTCCGCCTTTTTGCTAAACCGCAGGGGAGTGTTAAATACAGCACAGATGGTGGAGTTAACTGGACAACTATCGACCTGAGCACGTTCACTGACCTTGCGGTTGTCAGTCTCACGGTGCCTGCAACAGCTTTCAATATCTGGTTCAGTCCGGTATCAGGAACCGTTGAACTGTACGGCCTGGATGTGCAGACCGCTACAGATGGTGTCCGGTCTCACAAGCTGGGTGCGACGGGGAGTTCTGCTAAACAATGGGCTGCGCAAGTTACCAGTGCAACATGGCAGGCTGCACTCACCGCGCTGGCCCCCAACCTGGTGACTATCCTACACGGGACGAACGACCAGACATCCTCGCGCGACCCTGCGGCGTTTGCTGCCGATATTCAGACGATAATCACAGCAGTTCGCACCGCATGTCCATTGTCTGATGTCCTGGTGATCATGCCATGTGAAAACCAGAGAAATAACAATGTGGCAATGGCTGCTTATGCGTCAGTGGTAATGGAAGTTTGCGCGCTAAACAGGGTGGCTTACCACAATCTTCAGATCGATTATGGCGATAAGCCTTCTGATTATGCGTCAACCTCTCCGCGCAACTGGTTTAACGCAGATGGAATACATCCTGACCCCGCGACTGGAGGTGGACTTCCTATAGTTTCTGCTGTATTAGGTCTTGTTTAAATAAAAAGGGCCGCAAGGCCCTTTTCTCCTTAAAAAGGAATATCATCATCAAAATCCATCGGCGGCTCGTTTACCGGTGGTTTTTGTGTGCTTGATGTTTGCTGAGGTTTACCCCATCCTGTTTGCTGATTGCTTCCTGACTGTTGGGGTTGTTTTGATTGTTGGTTTCCATTATCACTTGATTTACCACCAATCATTTGCATGACGCCGTTCATAGGCTGCAAGACGATTTCAGTGGTGTATTTTTCAACTCCGCTTTGGTCTGTCCATTTTCGAGTGCGTAATTTACCTTCTACATACACCTGAGAGCCTTTGCGCAGGTATTCGCCAGCCACCTCTGCCAGCTTTCCGAAGATAACTACACGATGCCATTCAGTTTGCTCTTTCTTTTCACCTGTGGCCTTGTCATTCCACTGTTCTGATGTTGCCAGAGACAGATTGCACACAGCGCCGCCAGATGGCATATATTTAACCTCAGGGTCTTGTCCGAGAGTGCCCAAAATGATTACTTTGTTGATTCCGCGAGATGCCATAATTTACCCTTAAAAGTTTTCGATGTTCTGTTGAGATGTTGATGGCTTCTCTTCGTTTGCAGATGACACAGGCGCATCTGCTTTCTGGAGTTTTGCCGGGTTGAAATCGTCCTGCGGTGTGATAGTTACCGCTGCTGGCGATTCATCATTAATAAATGATTCAATGCGCTCATACTCTTCTGCTGATGCCTTCAATGTAGGCCAGATTGCACGAATTTTTGCTTTCACTGAATCAGGCAAGTTAACTGCCTCGGCAGTTAACGCAGCAACGCCTTTTGACGCAGTCATTTGAAGTTTAGAGCGCCAGTGCTCAAACTCTTCGTCGACCTTGACACCTGAATCCACCCATTTAATTAAGCCTCGCCCATGAGCCTCGCCTAAATATCCTTCGTGTACACTATCACGGCCTGAATCAAAGAAAATTGGGCGCAACTCTTCTGGTAGCTTGGTAAATTCCTGAATTTTTCCATTATCATACATCATCATGCTTACTGTCATTTCAAACATAAAATCTTTTTCGCATACAGCATGCAATCCGAGGGATTCAGGTTTCTTGGGGTTTTTAAAGCTCGTTTTTTCTCTGGCGCGTAAACATACAATGATATGCATATTGCTCTGCAAAAGAGCGCTCATGAATTTTTTATGTTCAGACTTGGCTCGCTTCCAGTCTGCCATTGCCTTACCCTGCAATAGTGGTTGCTCTGCAATATCATTGCATCCGCCTTCACCTTCCCATTCGTGCGATCCTGAATCAATAACCAGAACCTTAACGCCAGCCTCCTGAAATTCCTCGATAGCCTGGCGGTAACGGGCAGGGCTAAATGGCGCATAAAGATCAGCGTGCATAAATGGACCGTCAAGCTCTCCAGAATAAAGCCTTCCGCGACCATTTTCAGAGTCGAGAAATCCAATTTCTTCTGGTTTATCGACCATACCTCGCGCCATCTTTAGTGCCGTAAGTGTCTTACCGCTACCAGACTGACCTGAAATGCCAATCACTACACGAGAACCAGAGCGCTCTGCTGGCTTAATGTTTAAAATACCCATCACTTCACCTCATTTACTATTAATTACAGATTAAATTGCTTTTTGAACCACTCAGGCGTCTCCATTTCGATGACCGGATTACCCATTGAGTAACCGGGCCATGAATTGGCTTTTTTGCATGCCTTGTAGATTTCCATCGCGCTGCGCAGCTGAATGCGACCAATGCGTAACTGCTCATCCGTCAGACGAATCAGTGCAGGGATGAATGGAGACTTTTTCTCCTGCACCAAAAGGTTTACCGAGCGAGGAGCATGCCCATAAGCCTCTACAAACATGTCGTGCTGCATCGCCATCTTCATAAAGTACCCGAGACGCGCTGCATGGCGGAAAAACTCATCAGGCTTTGCGCTCACCGATGTTTTGTAGTCGATGATATCGCCACCGCGAGTAAGGCAGTCAAAGCGTACTTTTGATGGCTCGCCAAGCAACTCACCGAGAATTGACACCTCGGAATAAGCACCAGAAAGCAGGCTGCTGTAATAGCTGTTTGCATGGATTACGGCGCGCATCTGCATGATGGCGTCATAATCATCGCCTTCCAGCAAAATTCTTCCTTTTGCATTGAGTTCAGCAAATAGGCGCTCTTCATCATAGATTCTAACTGGCTCACCAGTTGAGCGGATGATTTTAATCACCTCAGCCTTTGTTTTGCCAGAAAGCCCCTTAATGCCGCGCTCTTTCGCCCATGAGTTCATATCGCTCACAGTAACAAGCAGTTCCGCGCCGAAATCCTCTTTCGTCGGCATGCGGGCATATTCTGCTTCGAAGCGCTCAGGCTCAAGCAGGGCTGTATGGCTTCCTGTGCCGAAGACAAGAGCCTTTGACTGCTCATCTTCTTCGTCTTTGTAGCGCCACGCTGCCGGACAGCGGTCATAGATGTTCCACAGACCAGAGCCATTGATGTGCTCTGTGTCAGCGTGGTACTGCTCGTTACTGAGTTCGTTGTTTAAATAAACTTTCATCCATCACCTCTTTTTATTGTTAAATCAATCTACATCAAACCACGTCATTCATCAAGCCCAAAATAGAATAACGTCGCTCTTTTTATCCCTTCAAGACCATAAGCAATAGCGCCAAAGTGACCCTCTGCAATGGCGCACTCAAGAACCTCAATCTGCGATGGCGATACCTTTGATTTTGTCTTATCACGCCTCTTCAGCTCAATCAGGCCGCATTTATGATTAATGCCGTGAGTTAGTATCACATTGTCGCTTACACCGCTCCTGACGCCCATTTTGCGGCGTTTTTCGACGAATTGAGGGCCACTCTTTGTTCCTGTCTCATTAGGGACATGAAACCACAGGACATCAGGAAATCTGTGTTGCATCCAAAGGCCATACCCCATCTGGTCAGTCTCTTCTTTAGGGCATTCTCCACGATAACCACTGTCGAATACCCATATCCCGCTATCAAGCTGCTTCAATTTGTTCTCCTATGAAATCCTTGCGGTGGATGACATCGCGGCCCTTATCGTTAAAGCGATGCGTGATGCGTTTAGGTGCTCTGATTAACCCGGCGTAATGCATGAAAGTCTTCGCATCATGACAGTCCATCATTTTCTTCATCATTGATTTATCTTCCAGATGCGGAAGCAGAGCTTTCATTTTAAACATGTCGCGCAGGTGCTTTGGCTTGCCTCCAAACGGATAAAACACTTCATTTGCCCAGCCGGTCTTGCCATCAGCTTTTACCACCAGGTAACGATAAAGAACCCCTTCAGCGTCTTTGGTGAGCTCTACTTTGAATTCTTTTACGTCAGTCCATTCATTATCCGTATAAGCGCGCTCATTCAGCGCCGCATTAGGGTCGCGCAAAACGTGATCGCATTGACGGCAATAACGAGCTGTCGGGTCGTTCTTTGTTCCACATCCATCATCAAAAATGCGGATGCCGTGCTTGTCAAAACCACAGCGAATGAAGCTGAAAAACTCTTCGCATCGTCCGTCTGGCGATGTTGCATCTTTACCGATGCAGCGCCGTGCATATGGGCTGTTCATCGTCTGGCATTTAGGGCATGGAATCTGCTCTCCACTGCGCTTGGCGCGCTGTGCTTCTGCTTCCTCAAGGATGGGATCTTCGTAGAGTTGTCCAAGCTCAAACATTGTTCCCGAGAAATCGAGAACTAGATGATCTTCTTTATGATACCCTGCTTCTATGTGTTCTTTTTTAAGTAGTCGCATACCCCTGCCCAATAATTGGACAAGAAGAGTTAACGACATTATTTTCCTTAGTATGACGCTTACATCCCACAAAGGTATGTTTACACCTGTTGTTAACGCCGCAATTTGGAATGTGTATTTTATTTTTCCAGTGTAGGCATCTTTTAGAGCCTTACGGCGAGCTTTCATGCCCATATCTTCAGTTACTATCGCATAGCTTCCTTCTGGTAAATATTTAGCGGCTTCCAAGCAATGCTTTTTCCCGGCACAGGTAATCAATACACCATTTCTGTCTTTGGTAAGCTCCATGACCTTCATCATTATTTTTTGAGTAAGAGTGCCTTGTTCTAATATTTCCTTCTGCATCTGTTTTAGTTGCTCAGCGGTAAAGTCTTGAGTTCCATCAACATCCGAACCGTGAAAATCAGAAAGGTCATACTGTAAATCATCGACATCATGAAGGCCGAAGATTGTTGGGACAACAAATCCTCGATCGACCATGTACTTTGTATCAATGTTTATTATTTCGTGCTTCCAGTAGGCACCCTTCATTGACTCAGTGCCACGGAAAGGGCTTCCAGTAAAAGCGATAGTGATCATGTCGTGTCCATACTTTTCTTTGCAGCGCCGGTTTAGTTCAGTGAGTATTACTCCATACTGAGTTGTTGGGTTGTCACTGACTACATCCTGCCACGGGACCTGATGCCCCTCATCGCAAAGGCAAAATCTAGGTGTGTAATCTGAAAGGTCTGATTTTTTAATCACTTCACCAGATTCGTTTTTCTTGTCAAAAAGAGCATTTATAATTGTTCCTTCTGTTGCGCAGATTATTGGGTAAGCAGTGCTCTTTCTTCCTAGCGATGCACTATAAAGTGAGTTCTTAACTCCAAAATTCCAAAGCTCACTTGCATCCTGGTCGATAATCTCAGACTGTCTAGCTATTACCAGACCTTCCCACCCCATATCCTGGAATCGACTGCACAGCATGGAAATCATTACCGTCTTACCTGATGAAACTGACGCTGTTACGTAGCTAGGCTTGGGGTCTTTGCCAAAATTACGAATAACCTCTGCGCACTTGGCATACACCAGCCACTGGTAATCATATGGCTCTATGAGTCCAGGCTTGATAGATTGCTTTAACTTTTCAATGTCAAGCTCTGCAATCATTTTGTCTATTTTATGCATAACTCACCCTAAATTAACAAACTCTTTATGGTTAACCACCATGAATTCACTAATCGCCTTCTCTGCTGATTCTATGGTATCAAACAATCCAATATGAACCCTCTTCTTGTTTATTGAGGTTTGCGCTCGCCATTTGTTGCATCTTTTATCAAAATGCACGCCTTTTACTCCGGATTTATTTGTTGATTTCTTTTTCATGTTGAACATGTTTTGTTGATGACTGGAAATTCTAAGGTTGCAAATTCGATTGTCTGATTTATCACCATTTATATGGTCTATTTCATGACCATCGATATCTTCTCCATAAACATAAATCCACGCCAATCTATGCGCGAAAACAGCCTTGATCCAACCCTTATTTTTATGTACCCACGTGAATTTTTATATCCAGCAATATCTCCTGGATTGACATTTCTTGAGTTGCCATTAATCCAGGTAAACACCCCAGTGCCAGGGCTGTAATCAAGAACCTGCATCAGCCTTTCCCGTGAAATTTTTACTCCTTCTTTCTTCCCTGAATTTTTTAAGCCTGCATCCTGAGCAGCAGAACTCAGCTCTTGATGTTCCATGAAATTCTCTCCCGCAGTGTTTGCACTTCTTCAATGTGATAGCCATTTGTTAACCTCAATATTAAACTCAGTTGCGTTTCATGTCAAGAACGCTTGCGCGTTTCATGTGAGTAAATTACAATGAATCTACATCATAGTCAACTGGAAGAAATTATGCGATACGACTGGAAGGATATAGAGCCTTTAATGGTAGGTAACTGGGAGGCTGCTCTACTCTCAATAGTGAATATTGACAGGAATGTTTTTAATGGAAAGCATCAGCCATGCCCTCATTGCATGGGTAAGGACAGGTTTAGGTGGGATAACAACTTCGAAACAAAAGGTGACGGCGGCGCCATCTGCAACCAGTGCGGAAACGGCAGCGGAATCACCTGGCTAATGAAGCTGTCAGGAATGACGTTTCCTGAGTCAATGGAAGCACTGGCCGGATTTCTTAACATGCATCCAAGAGAAAAACTTGAGGCGATTAGAAAGCAACTTCCGAAGGTCAACCATGCTTCTGACTACCTGACAGAGGCAGAAGTGGCGGCCATAATGGAAAAAGCAGGAGGCGACACCATAACCGGCAAAACTGGTGAACTGGTGGCGATACCACTCTATATGGCTGGAACTATGACGCCATGCAATGTGGCTTTTATGGCTGATGATGAAACCGTTTCATTTCGAGCGGGGTTCAGCCATGAATACACTCGCGGAAGGCTAACGCGCGGCGCAGTGACACCCATCGGCGATAAGACGGAGTGGACATACCTTGTGTCCAATTACTTTGACGCATGGCGAGCGCATCGGCTTACCGGCGCCCATGTCTGGTGCTGCTGGTCTCCTGAAAACATGTGGGAAGTTGTGCGCAATGTGAGCGATGAGCAGCGAGCCAAACTACGCTGTATCATTAATAATAATTTCGATGAGGTATGCGCAGCCGAGAATGCAGATATTCCGATACTGATTACTGATGATGGTCATGATATTCGTTACAGCGGCGCCATCAGAAAAAGACTATATAAACCAGAAGAGCTATTTGAAGCACTAAAAAATAAACCCTCCTGATGGAGGGTTTTTGTTACTCAAGATTGTACTTTTTGACGGCAGCATCAATAGCCTTGCAGCAGTGCCTTATTGCTCTCATTTTTGTGTTTGATTTGCCACACGCATGTATCTGGTGAGCACCGTCATGGAGATAAATTAAATCAGTAGCGATGGCTCTCCAGTCATTATCGTGAGACGTAACTCCACGCCTAAAGCAAAGAAAATAATGACCATTAAAGCATTCCTGAGTAAGATCCATTACCTCAGAATGAAATACGGACGCATCAAATAAACACTGGTCTGCCGCGCCTTGCAACCCGAACCACATGCCATCATGAGTGCCTGACATGGCGTAATAAACTGCGGCAGTAACGCGAGTATTAACTTTCATTTCAGACCTCTCATGAATTTCATCCTGTTAACAGCAGCTGAAAGTATGTTTCTCACCGAGGCATTCATTCGCAAACCAGACCAGGAACCTTCATCCCTGAATACGATTTTTGACCCGCCATTAATAGCAGAAGCCTCAATGTCGATAGGTGAGTGTCTGTTTTCTGTAATGGAAACCAGAACCTCAGAAATGAACCTGTCAGGCGTTACCTGTAAATGATTTGAGTTTGCCGCCTTGATGATTGTCTCAATTCGACCACGGCACAATCCGCTTTTCAGTACGGAAGTGTAAGGCTTATTAATGAATTTTTTCCCGGCCATCACCTTTCTCATTTTGGCAATGATGTTTTCCCACTCATCCTCTTCAAGGCCACTGAATGCAACGTCACCTTCTATATAATCACGAAGCGAGCGAAGGTGATTTATCACTGTCATATAAGCCCATTCAAGATGCCTGTCGCACAAAATTGGCGTCATTCCATTGCGACTCGAAAGGTCTGCAAATGCGCATATCGAGGCAAGGTCTACGATCATCTGCCCGGCGCGCGGGACAACATCGCCAATTACACCATCTACATTTCCGAGACATTTCTCAAGGTGGCACGTAAGCTCATAACGCCTGTCGTTTACCTTTTCACTTTCAAATTCAACGCGGGTTATTGAGCGGAGGATTCTTTGCTTCCATTCATTTACTATTCTCCTGTTTACCTCACCTGCTGGCTGCTCTCTTTTTAGTAATGGCATTTCCTCGTCATCGCCATGACCAAGGATGAACAACGTCCTGCCCATGCCACCATCCTTCTGCCATGACCTTACCGCATCAATACCCTGAACTGGCGTTACAGTGATGAGCGGAATAAATCTTGCGTTCTCAATACCTCCATCTCGCGTGCATAATTCATGCTCTGCCATCACTTTTTTCAGGTTCCTGCCGACACTGTGATCCATCTGAGACAATCTTTTATAGTCAATCATCCCATCCTGCGCACCGCCAATACGCGGAACAATCCAGCCTTCCGCCATAGCAACACTAACTATCGTCTTGGGGTTCATGGCTTTAGCCATATTCTCCTCAATATCCCTGATTATTGTCCTGGTTGGAACCCACCCACCTTCATCAGTCAAACTGCGATACCACGGCGCAGTTCCGCCAAGATATGCGCTTCTCGGGTCATTCCATGAGTCAATATGCTGCTTGTCATCGTTTACGACGTAAAGCAGAGAGCCATCACCTTCAATCATGCTGGTCTGTATCTGCTTTAATGATGTAGCAGTAGTGGTGCAAAGGCGGTCGCTTATCATCAGGGCTTCGGCATATTGCTTTATAAAATTAACTGGCGCCTGCTTGCCAGCTCCAGACCTCGCCACGAGGAAAATCCCAGTAGAGCACTTACTCCCAGTGGGGCCAATAATAAATCTACCAGCCATTATCTGAGCAAGTCCAAGCGCGCCAACAAGTCGATATTTTTCGCCATCATCACGGCGCTCGAAATTTTTCTCTATCTCATCGATGAACTCCCCAAGTGAACCGGGTGGGATCTTGTATTTCTCTCTGAACTCAGGAATGTCAGCCTCATCGAGCGGGTCTATTGATGAATCCGCTTTCCCGACGGATTTTTTCATGGCGATAATTTCGTATGTATTCATCAGCAAACCTTCCAGATGTACAGGAATTTACCCATCGGGCCATTTTTGGTCTTAATGTTCATGTTATGCGCAATGGCAATCTTTGCAGCATAGGAGCGGAACATGTTTCTGTTCATCCGGTACTGTGGGGGGATATCAGATAATCTGCACTCCTCTTTGTAACCCCTGACTACTGAATCTGATAAATCATTTTCGAAATGGACGGATATCACCTCCCCGCTCTTCATGGCGGCAAGGTGGTCATAAACGAACTTCATCTTTGAGCCTTCTGCGTGCATCACTTCCTCCTTCTTGCGTTATACAAATTGTACTGAACAATATGCACTCGCGCAAACACTTTAATCGACATAAACCACCGGCATCGACGCAGTATGTATAATGGTCAATTTTTAACCAGTTCCCAAGAGTTCCCGCGCATTTGGGAACTCGCAGACCGCGCGTGGCAAGGCTTGCAGAGGAGTTCCCGAGTTCCCTGGGAATTCCTCTAGTAAAAAAGTAATATATACCTTTAATAGATGTTGTTGTTTTTATTAGTGAAAATAGAATTTCTAATTTTTGGGAAAATTCATTTCTAAGGAAAAAGCTGGGAACTCGGGAACTCTTTGATTTATAACAATAAATCGCGGGAACTCGCCCGGGAACGGCTGGGAATTACGGGAACACTGAATGAATGTACAGTATTATATTTATTTTCACCATCATATTGACGTAGATTGAGCGCCATCGTATAGTTACCACACCAACAACAAAGAGGTGATGAAAGATGAGCAAGAAAACACAATTTTCAGTAAGTAACTTCCATAATGAGCATGTCATGCGCTGGCACTGGCAGAAACTAAAAGAGAAACACCTTGCATCAAAGGGTAAATAAACAACATAGCGCCACTTCGGTGGCGCATAATCAGAGGTAATGAAGAATGACAAAAGCAATCTACACGCGCACTCAGCTGGAACCAGAAATGGGCGCAGTGAAAGCGCAAAACTTTATGATTGCGCAGGCGATGCATGCATACAGCAACGGTAAGCGCGTATGTCGCGTTTTTAGCGGCGAAGGAAAGCAGAGAGTGCTTGAGCAGGTTATCGTGTCATCTGTTGGAAACTAAACCGGTTTAGCAACGATGAATAAATTACTTGCAGTGGTTCTACTGGTTATCGCTAACGCGGCAAGCGCTGAAACGATATGGGTCACAAAGTATGCATTGACCCGTGGCATTCAGAAGTACGAAAGCGCACAGCTATTTGCTGATGGCCAGGTGGCTGTAGTTGGCGATGTTTACTTTAACCGTGGTGAATACTGGCTTGATGAGCAGCAGGCAAAAGAGCATGCAGAGACTTTGCGGCAACGCCGTGTATCTGCGCTGATGCGTGAGCTTGAGCGTTTGCAGGCGGTTAAGTGAGGATTTATGGATATCGAAATTAACGAAGTTCAGGAAATTATTAAAAACCTTGAGGGCAGCGGTGAACTCTCAATCAAAGAGGAAAAATACCTCAAGGTTGCAAAGCTGTGCATGCAGCTGGCTGCGGAGAATGTGGCTCTGAAGAACGCCATTACAGACCATATTCATTCGGTTCACTTCTGTGACGTTTGCGGAAAGGATGATCCGTGCAGCACTGACGATGTTTGTTATGCGCTGAAAAATATCCCCGCCACCTACCGCATCGTAGCCGGGATTAAGGCTGATGCCGCAGCAGAACGGGAAAAGACAATCACATTCACGGCAGCTAAAAAGCGCACGCAGGATGGCGTAGCGTTAATCGCTATCGGAAAGCCTTATAAAATTCACAACGATGATGTGATCGGCGAATTCTTCATCGGTGAGCGTGGGCGCTACGGCGTAATCACCATGGACCGTATCAATTACTTCACAACGTCTGACGAATACGCATGGGAGTTTTCTCTGCGCGATGGGGCCAACTGGATGCGCCAGCATATCATTGACTCCACATTAGCTGCCGCACCGCAGGAGGATAAACCATGAAGCCATACATCATCCACAGACTGATTGCCGTATCAACTCTGGCATTCTGGATTTTTGTTGCGTTAGCCATCTGGTTTATCTTGAGGTGATTTATGCTTTGGAGCGACATTCAGGCTGCATGTGAAGAGGCTGATTTTCTTTATGAGGAGACCGGAAAGCATCACGCCGTCATTCAGGTTGGCAGTATGATGCTTGTCGTCGAGCATAACAGCATTCTTCGGCATATGTACTCAACGACGAGGTATCAGTGATGCCGCAAAAATCAAAGCAGGAGGTTTGGAAGGCTGCGCAAATTGAAGGTGTCGACCACTTTATAGCAGCAATCGCCAAAGCCTTTCCTGATGCGATTGAGGTGGTTCACGTTAAAAGCAATAACTGTAATGTTTGGTGTTATGCGAAAACTGATGTACAATCATCTCATCAATCATCACCCACCACCATTTAACCCGCTTCGGCGGGTATTTTTTATGGCTCATGCGGCATGGTGTGGAATCTGATACAATATCCAATAACGGAAAAATAGCGGAATATTGATGGGTTTTATCTATGGCTAAAAAACTATTCAGTAGCGAAAATCAACCACAGAACAAACGCGGGAAGGACAAGAGAAAGCTGCTTGTAGAGGCTCTTGAGCGCAAGGGATTCAGCGAGGAAAAGCTGTACGATACCATTATTGAAATGGCAATGATTGAGCGCGATACCGCAATGATGAAAGAGCTTATCGTGCGGTTCAACCCCCTACCCAAGCCTGTAGCCCCTGTGTTTGAGGTCGACTTCCCGGATGATGGAACTCCGGTAGAGAAGATTGACGCAGTCATTCGCGGCATTGCATCCGGCATTATTCCCGCCGACCTTGGCAAGATGTTTGCCGAAGTTATTAAGACCGGCCTTGACGTCGCGGAAGTAACAGAGCTTGCGGTGCGCCTTGAGCGGCTGGAGAAGCTACTGGAGCAGCAACAGTAACTGATTTATAATAATTAATGCGGCTAGGGGGCACCCGAAAAGCGACTCATCACCGCCTGCTGCATTCACTTCAATGATGCCCTGATGAGGAATCTATATATGGCACGCAAAAGACTGTCAGCACCAGCAATTGAAAAACTTGAAGAGATTATTGGCGATGGCGTGATTGATGCGCCTGAATCTGCGGTGTTCGGTGTTGTTAATACAGATAAGCAGATTGTTCGCAAACTCAAAATGACGCAAAGCGGAGTTGATGACGTTAGCGACTCTGATATTGGCGTTGATCACCTGATACCAGAAAAGCTGGAAAAGCTACTTTACCCCAAGAGAAATAAGATTGTGTTTGGCGGGCGCGGATGCTTAGCCATCGGCACGATGGTGAGGATGTTTGATGGTGGCCTAAAACGCGTAGAGGATATCGTTGTTGGCGATAAGGTTATGGGTCCAGACAGTAAGTCACGAAATGTTTTAAGCATCTGTCGTGGGTTTGATGACATGTACACGGTTCATCAAAAATATGCCGATAACTACACCGTCAACTCAAGTCACATACTGTCATTACGAAAGATTCCATCTGCTATCAGTGACGAGACAAAAACACCGGATGGTAAAAGAATTTATCGTTATTACCCAAATGAACCTGAAGTACTGAACATCGGTGTTTCAGAATATTTATCGCGCGCAACTTCTAAAAAGTTCCGCCATGTCTTTAAAGGGTGGCGAACAGGGTGGGATTTTAATGAGCAGAGCGTTCCAGTTGACCCGTACTTCCTTGGTTTATGGTTAGGTGATGGCTCATCTCGTAGTGTTGAAGTATGCACGCCTGATCAAGAGATAGTTGACTACCTTCACAGCATAGCAAACCAATACGGGATGCAATTAAAGGCTCGGGATAAAGACAGATGTCCTGTCTATGCGATAACTAATGGCCGAACTGCTGGCATGGGGGAAAACACCAACCCGTTACTAACTAAAATGCAGCAGCTTGGGGTGATTAATAATAAACACATACCTGACTGCTATATCAAAAACAGCAGAGAGGTAAGACTTCAGATTCTGGCTGGGCTATTGGATACTGATTCGCATTACCACAAAGAAAAGAAAAGCTATTGTTTTACATCAATAAATAAAGATATAGCCTTCTCTTTGATGGATGTAGCAAGATCGCTTGGTTTCAAGTCAAGCATAATCAAAAAGACTGATGTCACCTTTGAGTATAAAGGCGAGAAAAGAATATACGAAAAGGATGTGTGGGAGGTGTTCGTTAGTGGTGACCTTCATACAATCCCATGCCGAGTAAAAAGGAAGATAGCAGAGAGAACCAAGTCAACTCGCGGGATGATGACTGAGGTGTCATTGTCTTATGCCGGGCATGGTGAATACGCTGGGTTCACTCTTGATGGCGATCATCTTTTCTTGCTTGCTGACGGCACAGTTACACACAACAGCGGAAAAACAAGAACAGTAACTACAATACTTACGGAGCGTGCACGTTTCAAACCTGACAGGATGGCTTGTTTTCGTGAGATTCAGCAGTCTATTGAGGATAGTTCATATCAGGAACTGAAAGACGAGATTGACAGGAAGGGCGAGACAAAAGAGTTCCGCGTCATCAACAACGAAATAACGCACAAGGTAACGAAAGCAAAGTTCCGCTTTAAAGGGCTGTATCGCAACCAGACGACCGTAAAAGGCTTCGCTGGCATTACAGTAGCTTGGGTCGAGGAGGCGGAAAACGTCAGCCAGACAAGCTGGGAAATCCTCACCCCAACAGTCCGCGCTGAAGGGTCAGAGATATGGGTGACTTTCAACCCAAATAAAGAGCATGACCCGACGTGGAAAATATGGGTTGAGCCTTTTTATAATAAATTGCGCGAAAATGGCGGCATCTATGAGGATGATGAAAACCTGATTATCGAGTGTAATTACTCAGACAATCCGTGGTTCTGGGATACTCCGCTCCCAAGCCAAATGCAGCGCATGAAAGAAACCGACTTCGACCGCTATCAATGGGTGTGGGGTGGGCGCTTTAATAAGCGTAATGATGAGCAGGTATTTGGCGGTAAGTGGCGCGTTGCTGATTTCGAGGTTAAGCCGGAATGGCATGGGCCTTACTTTGGCATCGACTTTGGATTCTCGCAGGACGCAACGGCGATGGTTGAGGTTTACATTGAGAAACTTCCTGATGACCGCCGCAACCTTTACGTCGCGCGCGAATACGGCCGTGTAGGCCTTGAGATTACCGACACACCTACAGCGATGGAGCAATCATTCCCACTCTCCAGGAAGGCAAGATGGTATGGGGACTGCTCTCGGCCAGAAACAATCAGTCACATCAAACGCGCAGGATTTGATATCCATCCATGCAATAAGTGGCCCGGGAGCGTGGAGGAGGGTGTAACCTGGCTCAGGGGTTGCGACAGCATCATCATTCATGACCGCTGCACACAGACTCAGGAAGAGTTCACTATGTACAGTTACAAGGTGGACAAGCTGACGGGTAACGTGCTCACAAATATTGTGGATGCGTGGAACCACTTCATTGACGCAATCAGATATGCATGCAACGATCACATCGTACAGCGTGGCTCTGGATGGATTAGAAGGGGCAGGAGATGAGATGAGACCCCAGCAGGGGTCTATTTATAAAGCCAGCAATGAATCCCCGCATTGCGCATGGCCGCGTAAATAACATCATCAGAAACGACCGCCATTGCCACCCTGTCAGCGTCAACCTGCTGGTGCGAAGCCATGATGTCATCATAGAAAACATCGTTAGCATGCAGCCACTCATACGCATGCTTTGCCCTCATGATAAGCACATCATGCCCGGCAGAGTAGAGCGACTTAGCCAGCGCAATGTTGCCAGCAATAGCATTCCTTCAGCATCGCGCAGCACGCCATCAAGCTCGAAAATGACACATTTCATAAGATTTCTCCGAGAGGTTTCATTTTAATCTACGCCATGCTAGAATCTACGTCAAGGCGCATTGACATAACTACATCACCGGGGCATCATGAAGGCATACTCATCTTTTTCGTGGGAGCAGAAGGAAAAAATATACTCACTCGCAAGAGCTGGCGTATCGGATGAGGCGTTGTGCGAAAGGTACGATGTGGATGAGGCCATCCTGCTGCGCATGTATGATGAAGTGCTGTGTGAGTTGCAGCGACGCCGTGGTTATAGTGGTCTGAAGACGATTAATGGTTTCTTTCGTAATGTTGAGTTAAATAACGATGAGGGTGGTGATTTATGAAGGGTATCGTATTTATGATTGAGGTGATGAAATGACAACAATTGCATGGGATGGGGTTACGATTGCGCACGATAGTCAGTCCACTGCCGGAAGCCTGATTATGGCTAACCAGCAGAAGTCTTTTGTACTTGATGAAAATGATAAGTTTTTTATTTGCGGTGAGCTGGCTGTATTGATTGTTGGTAGTGGTGCTGCTGGCGATGAACGATATGCGAAGCAGTTCATGCGTCGGGCCGTTGATGACATTATGGAGATGCCAGAAGAGCTGGACTTTACTCAGTGGGTATTCACAGATAAAGGGAACTGTTTTGCCATCCAGAAGATTCCTGACAATAAATATCCAGCTGTTTACGCAGTCATTCCTCCGCTTGCTGCTGGCTGTGGGCGCGACTTTGCTATGACCGCGATGTATCTTGGGCAGACGGCTGAACAGGCGGTAATTACTGCGTCAGTTCTCGATGCTTTCACTGACTCGAATGTTAAAACATATAAATTTAAACACGGTGAGGGGATGAAATGATTATTGAAGGTGAAATTTTTGAGGATATATCAACTACAGAGATTAATCCGCAGTCGATGAACATCAATCAAGATGGCGACGCAATCGTCATCGACAGACACCAGGCCGCGCAGCTCATCGAGGTCCTGCAACGCTGGGTTGATGGCGAGGAGGTTGAGTGATGAGTATTTACTTTATTCATGCGGAAGTTCTGAGTGAAGGAAAGGTGGTGGCGAAGGCTTGCGCCATTGCGTACTCCGACTCTGCCGATGATGCTTTTGATTGGTTTATGGGCAGCGAAGAGGTAGCAAGATATAAGAATGGCGGGAGAGATGTAGTAATTGATAAACTAGAAAAGGTGGAATGATGAAGAGATTCCTTTTGGCGTGGTTATATCTCTTTGCAGTGTACGTGATATGCCTTGCTCTGGCCTTCCCGGTCTGCTGGTTCATCAAGTGGCAGCCACCGATGCTAAGCGATATCATGAATATCGGTGTACTGCGTATCGCGGTGTTTATGCTGATAACTTCTATGGTTGGCGCGTTGTTTCTTAGTAGAATTGATTGAGGTGGGGTAATGACAAGAAAAGAGATTCATGATGTGGCGGTTGGATGCAGGAAATGGATTGAGGAGATATGGTTTAAGCCTGGATTCAGTGGGAAGCGCTATAAATTGTACGCCAAGTGTTGCGGTTTGGTTCTTGGGGATAGAATAGAGCTTGCTATATTCCACCACAATGATAAAGCTCTCCATGATAGAGCCTTTGGTGACTGATACCATGCTATAATCCCATCTATGCGATGGGATTTTTTATGGTGACGAAATGTCAAAGTTAGAGGCGGTAAACGCCTATATTCAACAGAGAGTGGCGAACAATAACAGGCTCATCGAGCGGCAGCGCCGGGAGTTTGGCGGTGTAAACATAGACCAAAAGCACACCAGACTGTATGTCGAATGTGGCTACCCTGAAGAAATCACCGCCGAGATGTTCCGCTATGCCTATGAGCGCTATGCACCGGCAACTGCTGGCGTCAATCGCGTGCTCGATAAGTGCTGGCAGACTCCGCCGCAAATTCTCGAAGAAGGCGCCGATGATAAAGCAAGCACTCCGTGGGAGAAGGCCACCAACAAGCTGTTTAAGCGTGCTGCGCCATTCATCAAGGATGCAGACCGCCGCAACCTCATCAATCGCTACTCCGGCCTCATCCTGCAAATCCGTGATGGAAAGCAATGGAATGAGCCGGTAGACACCACGAAAACAAAACGCATAAAGGATGCTGCCATTGTCCGTTACATTCCGGTGTGGGAAGAACAGCTTCGCGTTAGTGAGTGGGAAAATGATGAAGCCAGCGAGGACTATGGTCAACCGAAGATGTACGAATATCAGGAGTCGGTAGTCGGCGCCTGCAACAGCGACGGCAAACCAACGCGCTCCCTGAGCATTCATCCCGATCGCATTATCGTATTTGCCGAGGGTGCGATGGATGGCTCCATTTACTCTGGCGTTCCGCTTCTGCGTGCCGGGTACAACCACCTCATCGACATGGCGAAAGTCACTGGCTCAAGTGCAGAGGGATTCCTGAAGAATGCCAGTCGCCAGCTAAATGTTAATTACAACAAAGAGTCAGTTTCCGCTCAGTCTCTGGCGCAGCAAATGGGCGTGCCGCTGGAAGAGCTGGCAGATGTGCTCAATGAGGATGTGGTGCGCCTGAACGAGGCAATAGACGCCGCTATGTTTAGCATTGGAGCCGATGTCAAAGTGCTCTCAGTGACGCCAGCAGACCCAAGCCCAACGTGGACTATTGCAGCCAACCAGTTTGCAGCATCCATCAAGAAGCCATTCACCATCCTGTTTGGTCAGCAGACTGGCCGCCTTGCGTCCGATGAGGACAAAACCGATGACGCCATGAGCGCCAAGCAGCGCCGTGAGGACTGGCTGGACTACATCATCTCGGTATTCATTGACCGGATGATTTCCTTTGGCATTCTGGATAAAGCGCCAGAGAGCGGTTATTACTGCAAATGGGATGACCTGCTTGCGCCTTCCGAGCTGAACAAGGCCGACTTGCTGGTTAAACTCGCCACTGCAAACAAAGCTGTATTCGACGCAGGGCAGATGGCTCTGATGACCGCAGATGAGATGCGCGGCATTGTTGGCATGGAGCCTCTGGAAGAGCAGCTTCCTGAAGGATTGCAGGAAGGTCAGCAGCAGGACCAGCAATCGCAGCAGGACCAACAGCAGGGCCAAACCGATGCGCCTCCTCAAAATTAATGCCCGGCTTCCGCAGCCAAAATTAAGCATAAGCCTGACAGACCCACTCGGCGCAGTGGGTCGCGTCAATAAGATGGTGCGCGACGTTGACGCCAGATATGTGACGCTAAAATCGCAGGTTGCCGAGCTGTTCCGCACCATTCCCGTGGCGACTGGCAATGCTGAGGCTGGAAATTATTATTATGATTTCTCAGCCTACCGCGCATCGACATTCTTTGATGAGCTTCAGCGCATTCTTGATAGTCAGTTGCTGCAAGGCGATGATTTCACGCACGGAAGGTTGTGGGCATCATCCTATGTCAGCGACGCCATGTATGCTGGTGCGCAGAAGGCAAACTCAGACCTGAGTGACCTGTCGTCGGCATACAAAGACAGCAGGCCGCTTGCTGAAATCCTGTACTCTCAGCCGTATCTCGACAGGCTTCAACTTGCGTACACGCGCACGTATAACGACTGGGGTGGCCTCTCTGATTACACGCGGCAGCAGGTGGCAGAAGTCATCACTGCTGGCATTGCAAATGGCGACGCTCCTGGAGTGGTTGAACAAAACATCGTTAACCGCATGGACGTATCAAGGAGTTACGCGCGCTCCATTGCTCAAACTGAAATCACCAACACCCTGCGTGAGGCTAACAGGCGCGAAGTGAAGGAGGCGCAGGTAACGCTGGGTATGGATACCATCATGCTCTGGCAGTCGGCGTTGATGAAGACCACCCGCGTTACTCATGCCGCGCGTCATGGGAAGTATTACACCCCGGAAGAGATTGATGAGTTCTACAGCGAAGGCGCAAACCGCCGTAACTGCCACTGTGCGCAAACCCCAGCACTGGTGATGGATGGCAAGCCTGTGATACTTGAAAAAACGCAGGAAAGACTCGATAAGCAGCGTGAAGCATGGCAGGATACACACAAGAAAACCGCCTGATGGCGGCTTCTGTCAAATATTACTTTTCTTGTTGTGAAGGGTGTGCATAGACTCAAGCCATTCTATTTTGTTCATTTAAATAAACCTCTCTAAGTTCACCCATCACGCTCAGCCATGCTGCATGCTCATCCATGCCGCGCATCACCAGCCTTGCGTAGCGATTACGGGCCTTAAACATCAGTAGCGGGCACATTATTTGTCACCAATCGTTGACAGGCAGACTTCACGTGCGACGGCGGCCACTTCTTTCGGTGTCTTGTCTGTCATTTTGTATGCCCCATCAACGATGGCCTTGCTGAGTTGGTTAAATTCAGCGCCATACTGGCCTCCAAAAGAAACAATCAGCGCGAGCTGCTTTGATACGCCAGCATCACGGGCTTCTGCTGCCGCTTCACCGAACTCACCAACTGCATTGCAAAACTCGCCAGCCGACGCACCAAATGAAGCCATTGCGAATACTGCTGCTGCGATTAATTTTTTCATTTTTTACTCTCCTGTGTTTGTGTATCTACATCATCGCTTACGATTCAATCTACGTCAAGACTATTGTGATAAAATAATCTGCATCACCGGAGGTAACAAATGAAACTATCGCAGCGCGGCATTGATTTAATCAAACAATTCGAGGGTTACAGCTCGAAGGCATACCCGGACCCAGCTACTGGCGGCGCACCGTGGACTATCGGTTACGGCACAACCCGTGGCGTTAAGCCAGGCATGGTTATCACCGCAGAACAAGCGGAAAAGATGCTGCGTGACGACGTAGCAAAATTTGAAAGCGGCGTCTCGTCACTCATCACTGCCCCAACAACTCAGGGCCAGTTTGATGCAATGGTGTCGCTGGCCTATAACATCGGCCTTGGTAACTTTGGCAAATCAACGCTTCTGAAAAAGCATAACGCCCGCTGCTACACCTGTGCCGCCGACCAGTTCCGGGTATGGAATCGCGCTAATGGCAAGGTCATGAACGGACTGACCAAGCGCCGCGCAGATGAACGTCAGGTCTACATGTCATGAGGCGCCTAACTAACTGGCTTATCGGCACTTGGGCGTCATTCTGCTCGCTGATTCATCTCTGGCCTGACGCTATGGTTCATGTATGGGCATTCATGCCGGAAGACTTAAAGTCTTCCATTCCACCGATTGCGGTCAAGGCGATCAGCTACAGCATCCTTATTGCCTCGCTGTTTGGAAAAATGCACGGCATGAAGAAAGAGATTAAGGCGCTGAAAAATGATTCTGCAAATCCTCAAGGCTAACTGGAAAATCATTGCGGCTATCATCGGTGTCGCACTCCTGGCGCTGATTATCTACGGAAAGTGGGTCAATTACGGGAAGGCGAAATATCACTCTGGATATCTGGCCGCCGTGGAGGCGCAGAAGGTCAAAGATAAAGAGGCAAGCGAACAACATGAGCAAGACAAAAAGACCATCGAGCAGGAAGCACAAAACCGCATTGATGCCGCGCGTGCTGATGCTTCCGCTGCTGCTGCTAAGTCTGGCAGGTTGCAGCAACAGCTCGCCACAATCAGAAAGCAGCTCCTCGATTATTCCCGCACTGAGTCCATTGGCAATCCAACCTCAAACACCGGAGTTTTGCTTGCCGACGTGCTCAGCAAATCTGTCGAAAGAAACAGACAACTGGCAGAATATGCTGACTCAGCAAGAGAGGCCGGATTGACTTGTCAGGCGCAATATAACTCCCTGCGCAATAAAAAAGCCCCGTAAAGGGGCTTTGTTTTAACCTTCTCCGTAGCCAATGTCACGCATAAAGCGCCTCCATTTTGTAAGCAAACATGATTGCATTCTGATGCTCAACGCTACCAGCAAAAGCCAGATAGCGGCGCCCACGATTGCTGGTGATGATGTAGGCTGCTGGTTCGCTGAACCTCGGAATGTGGTAATCGCGCTGCGCAGGTTCCTGTAACTCCACCATGTCAATTTCAATGCGTGGCACGGGGTCTTGTATTGGCATCACTTCACCTCCCCATTCAGTTCATTAACAATTAATGTTGCATAGCCAGCAATGTCCTTCCAGCTATCGTCGTATGTCGGGTCGCCATTCAGGATTCTACCGATTTTATGCTGAATCATGTCGAGTGCCTCCCTCTGGCTCGCCGTCAGGGTATTCCAGCCGTCAACGTCGCGCATGGTGTCTTTCAGTGACTGCATGATATCTGCGCCATATTTGAATTTGCCATAACGGCTGCCGCGCTCGGTGATGAGGGCTTCTGTGGAGCTGGCGCGCCCATTCAAGTCATCATCAGTTACTGGCTCACGATGAGCGATAACAATATCGCCAGACTTTTCGATATCCTTATCTCGCCCTGCATAATCCGCGCTGAGGTAGTGGATTTTGCCACTGGTTGCTGATTTTACAGCAAGAACGGCATCTTCATGGCCATTAAAATAATCAGCACTTCCCTTCAGGTATTTGTATTTCATCACTCCACCCTCAGCGTAACCTTGTTTTTCTCATCCACACTGAAGTGTTCGCGCACAAACGCATACATTTCTTCAGCGCTCCATTCCCGCATTGCTACATAGCAGTGCGCGTAATATCTGACATCTCGCAGGCTTAACGGCTGGCGCTTAGCGATAATTTCAGTCAGTGCTTCCAGTGGTTCTTTGCGTTGTCTCGCCATTGTCGCTCTCCTGTGAAATCATCTTGACTAATCTACGTCAATTAGTCAATACTAGGTGTTGTAGATTGTATCATAGTTGCGAGAGGTGGTGTGGAATGAAGAAGTGGCAGGAGGTGACAGAAGTTCATAAGCGCGATTGCCGGGAGACTCTGCAAATGCTTAATGTGCCAGAGTCAATCATTAAATCTATCGAGCAGCGCATTGACCTCGCTGCTATGGAGGCCGCCCATGAAGCCGAGGAAGCGCAAATGTTGTCATGGATGGACAGAACTCTACCGGGCGTTTTACGTCGTGGTAAGACTACCGATTGAAGATGATGACGGGTATCTGCACAGCCATAGTCAGGTGCTCAAATATTATGGCGTTCACTACAAAGTGCTGATGGAGAGAAAAAATGAATGCTGATCAGGTGTACGAAAAAGAGTTGCTGAACAAGCTGGAGGAACTTGACCGTACTCGAGCCTGGGTTGAAAGCGAATTGCGCGAGGTTCGCAACCGCATGCAACGGCAGGTTAACCGCGAAATTATTGAGTGGCGCGAAGGGCGCCCGCATTTCAGCAATATTGGTGAATGGGTGGCGAAATGAAACCAATGATGAATGATGAGAAATTACTAGGGTGTCCGTTTTGCGGTAGCGAAAATTCCATGCGGAACAAGGATGGGCAATGGCATTTTGTAGTATGCCAGGATTGCGGCTGCCGTACTGATGACTGGATGGTTGCGGCGACAGCAATCATTAAATGGAATACCAGAAATGGCCACCTCTATACCGCTGACGACTACAAGCAAGATGCAATGGAGCGCGCAAATGGACTTTAAAACGCAAATACTCACGGTGATAGAGCGCTGCGGCGGCGCAACCAATGCCATGATACGCAAGCAGACTGGCATGACAAACCGAGCCAGCGTTACAGGCTATCTGATTGAGCTGGAGAGCATGGGATTTATTATTAAGGAGGAAAGCGTCAGCTATGGCAGGCGCTGCTTTAAGTATTTCCTCAATCCAGATAATACCGCGCTTGACCTGGCAATTCAGGCCTATCTTGAGGCGAATCCGGGACGCAAGAGCAAGCAGATAGCAGAGGCTGTAGGCGTCAATTACACCATTCTCAAGGCACGCATGCGCTATCTGGCAAGCATTGGTCAGGTTGACCGTGAAATGCTTCCCGGCGGTGCATGGAAATATTACTGGCAGGAGATCATCCCGTTTGGCATGAGCCGTGACAGGATGATGTTTGAAAAGCTGCTTGCCGGGGCACGTCAGTCATGTGGGCGGTAAAGCATAAATCAGGAACCGTGCTGTTTGTCACCAACTGTGAGCGTACGGCTAGTAATCGCAGAGAGATGGGGTGGATAGTGGAAGAAACAGAATGCCCGCACGAATGGGTTAGCAAGGGAAGCTATCCGGATATTTATTATGTATGCATGTGGTGCGGAGAGTGCGCTGATGACGAAAATGACGAGCAGAGAGCAGTTTGAAGGGTGGGCAACCAATGCCGGTTTTATTGTTACCACTAAAAATGACGGCTACTTATACCCAGCAACCAATAGCGCATGGCAAGCATGGCAAGCATCACGCGAAGCCATTGAGATTGAACTGCCAGAACAGCAAGACCCGGCGGATTTTTTCTGTGCTGTTTATTCAGTTGATGGTGTTGTATCTGCATTAAATAAACATGGATTAAAGGTGAAATCATGAAACTACAACTTAACGAAATCATGGAAGCAACAATCAGCGAACTGGATGACATTGATATGACGCTTGCCTTTGAGATTGAGGCTATCGAGCGCCAGCTTTCTGGAAACCATGATGCAGGCAGGGCATGGAAAGAGAAGGCCATGAAAGCGCGAGACCACATGCAGCGCACCCGCGCGCTGGTTCGCACTCGCCTTGATAAGCTCTACTACGGTGAAGAAAGAATGTTGCATGGCGCCATTCTGGCTGAAATCCGCAAAACGATGCCTGTCGGGAAATTCATGGATGCCGTAAACCGCGCAAAAATTAACTGCGGAATGCTAAATAAGAATAGTCCTCAATAAATCTTCATCCGTGGCTGTTACCTTGCACTCAGGAGGTAGCAGCCATGCCAATCATACTGATATCATTCTTTGCTACTCTTTTCGCTTTTACCGCATCTCCGCTTTACCTTCTCGCGTCCGTTTCGTGGTGCATATTAATGGTGTGTTATAATCCGGGCATAAAGTAAGCACGGAGAAAGGTCATGATTGTCAAAATTGGCGACAAGTGGGTCGTTAAATCTAAGGATGGCTCGCACCAGTTTGGCGAGTACAACACCGAAGAGGTGGCGAAAAAGCGCCTTGCTGAGGTGGAGGCATTCAAGCACATGAATAATAAATTACAGGTTAACATCCTGTACACAATCAACTCAGCCAGCAACATCAGTGAAAAAATCATTGATGGCGACCCGCATTATGTCATCAAGAATGTTGTGCCGGTGGTGGATGACATCGTCATGAATGGCGGTCTGTACCCTGGCGATGAGATTAAAAAGTCATTCCATGGTCTTGACGGGAAACCGGCGCCATATGACCACCCGAAGATTGATGGCAAATATGTGTCAGCCAACATGACGCGAGCCGCCAATCAGTTCAGCGTTGGTGCATGGATTGAGAACTCATCTCATGACGGCAGCAAAGCACTGGTAGACCTTTATATTAACAAGGTGGTGGCTGAGCGCTCTGATAAAGGCAGGGAATTGCTGTCGCGCATTGACGGACTCAAAGTTAACAGCGCCGATGCTGAACCTGTTCAGGTGTCCACCGGTCTGTTACTCGACCGCGAGCAGGCATCAGGAACTTCTAAGGGCAAAAAATATTCCTGGATTGCCCGGAATATGGAGTGGGATCACCTCGCCATTCTTCCACCTGGCATTCCAGGTGCTGGCGGCCCTGCTGATGGTGTCGGTATCTTTGCTGCTAACGGCGAAGACATTGAGCGCGTTGTAGTTAACCTTGAGGAATCAGCAATGACCGACGAAAGTGCAAACAAAATCAAATGGTGGCAGCGCGCCATCAATCGACTGACTGGGAATCAGCTGTCATTCACTGATATTACTGAGCAACTCCGCAATATCATCAAGGCAGAGACTCAGTCTGATGTATGGCCCTATATCGTCGCCGTTTATGATAATTACTTCGGCGTTGAGATTGACGGCACCATTTATATGCAGTCCTACATCGTCCGCGAGGATATGGTAGAATTAGTCGGTGAACGGGTTAAGGCTGTTTATAAGACAGAGCTTGAACCGGTAAAAACAACTCAAGGGGAAATCTCAATGACTAACGAGGAATTACAGGCTGCATTAGCCGACGCCCTCAAACCGGTTCAGGAATCGTTGACCGCAGTCAACCAGAAACTGGCCGATGTGGAGGCGCAAAACAAAACCCTGCGCGACCAGCTTCAAGCCAATGCCGCACAGGAAGAAACCGCAATGCGCGCCGCCATTATGGCTGAGCTGAAGTTGCCGGAATCTGCTGTTAATGCGCTGACTGGCGAAGCACTGCGTGAAACCTATGCGCTCACCAGTAAAGCGGCTCCGATTTCCGGCGGGTTCCAGCCGAACCGTGCCGAAGAAGATTTTGATATGGAGGCACCTGAATAATGGCTACTATCCGTTATGGCACCATCATCGGCGGCCCGGCCCGCAAAAACGACCCGCAGTTGCGCGAAGGGCTGATGAACGTCGCTCTGCAACCTGGCGCACTGGTCGACTTCAACTCCTCTGACAAAATCATCGCGCATGCGACTGCTGGCGGTCATGGTTTCCCTTACGTTCTGCAACACAACTATGTTGGCGGCGGTGACGTGAGCGAGGCTGTACCGGCAAATGCTACCGGCATGGCAGTACAGTGCGAATTTGGCGTAACGTATCACGCTCTGGTTGCGGCATCCTCCGAGCTGGTAAAAGGTACTCCGCTGGCAAGCGATGGCTCCGGCGCGTTAAAGGTTGCAGAAGCAGGAGAAAATATCCTGTTTTATGCGTATGAAGCCTACACCGTAGCATCTGATGGCGCTGAACTCGTTGCAGTTCGTCGTGCTGGCAATGCTGCAATGCCTGCGGCGTAAGGAGCCGAACAATGGAAAAGATTATCTTTACGAAAGGCTTAATCACCAATTCGCAGGTGGTTAAAGAGCAATGGCGTCACCTGACTGTTGACCGCAAGGTTTTCATCAATGGTGAAAACGCTCTGGCGAAAGAATACGGCGTGAACGCCACCGCGCTGGTAACGAAAGACTACTGGCGCGAAGTGGACGATGTGACCACCCGCGTGTTCCGCAACGAGTCCGGCATGGACATGATGGCCGACCTGATGACGCTGGCGACCAACATCAACATCGGTAAGACCGTGGCAATTAGCCGCATGGCCTCCGATGCTGGCAAGGTTGTGCGCACCATCTCCGGGCAGGAGCCTGAAGACCTGGATAAAACCCGCTATTCCTACAGCGGAGATGTAATCCCGATCTTCAAAACCGGTTATGGCCGCGAGTGGCGCGAGCTGATGGGTATGCAGTCTGAAGGTTTCGACCCGCTGATTGATGACCAGGAAAGCACCACCTTTAACCTGCGCGCAGACATGGCGGATTATCTGCTGGTCGGCGATGCAAGCCTGAACGTGAACGGCGTTTATACTGCTTACGGCATCACCAACCACCCGAACACCGTGCAGCTCAACCTGGGTGCCTCCGGTACTGGCGCGCTGAACATCGACCTGCAAACTGCAACCCCTGATGAAATCGTTGAGTTCTTCAACCAGGGTTTCCAGGCGGTTCTGGACGCGCAGAACGTGTTCGAGCCGGTTACTCTGTGGGTTTCTCCGTCTGTGCGCCGCTCCTTCAGCCGCCCGTACTCCAACGCGGCAGGCTTCAAAGGCGGCACCATTGAGGATTATATCCTAGCATTCGGCAAAACCGGCAACGTTGGCCGCATCGCGTCTATCGGCACCAACTTCAAGCTGACCGGGAACCATTTCGTCGGCTACGTGAAGAATGCTCTGTATATCCGCCCTCGCGTCGCTCAGCCGGTATCCACCTATGCAGAGCCGCGTACCACGCCGCACGCTAACTTTAACTTCCTGACCTGGGCTGCTATGGGCCTGCAAATCCGTAAGGATTTCAATGGTCGAAGCAAAGTTTTCAACGGCTACGGCACGCAAACCGCGCTGTAAAAATAAAGGGGGCGTATAGCCCCTTTTAACTATCAGAGGTTATGATGACCAGTAAAGGCATTGAGCAAGAAATTAAAGATAAAGGATTGACTGCTCCACGCGTTACTCTGGAGCATATTCATTCGATTATTGTTGGTGAGTATTACTTTACTGCATCAGATGGCGTGCAGCAGGCTTTCCACGAGCAGGATGAATTGACTCGGATGTGTGGGGCTCATGATGAGTTGAAATTTCTTACCTTTTGCGTCTTGGTACTGAAAAACGGCTTCACCGTGACAGGAGAAAGCGCCTGCGCCAGTCCAGCTAATTTCAATGCCGAGATTGGTCGCAAGATTGCCAGAGAGAATGCGGTAAATAAAATATGGATGCTTGAGGGGTACCTCCTTAAGCAGAACCTTTCGGAGGTAAAAAATGGCTAAATATGAAGTAATCGCTAGCGGAATCTTTGTCAAGGATAAAGACGGTCGTCTGCGCGAGCTTGCCATTGGCGACGTGATTGACGAATCCACTCCGCACATTGAGTCAAAACTTCGCCCGGTTAGTGAGAAAATTCTGGAAGTTGCAACTCCGCAAGAATCGCAGCCAAAGGCGAAGAAAACCAAGTAAAATAAACCCGCAAACAAGCGGGTTTTTTATTGGGGGTTATCATGGCTGTCAGGTACGAAATAAACACAACTCCGGCTGACGGAGAGGTTTTGCTTAGCGAAACCATGTCAGCAGATTGGGGGCTGCATTGCAGGTGCAGATTGTGCCATTAAACTCTTCCGGCGGTCACGCACCATTAACAAGCGGCTCTGTTTCCGTAATGGTATCGCCGTTTGCATCTGGTGACTTCTGGGTTGACGTCAACAATAATAATTATTATGGCGTGGCATTGCGACTGAAAGTAATCAAGTCGCAGCTTCCTGCTGGCGTTGCATCCCTGAAAGTCCTGGTGTGGCGAGCTGATACCTCAGTGCCATCAAGCCAGGTTGTCGCGCAGTCCTACTCGGAGCTTGCCAACAAGCAGGGAAAGCTATTCACCGCATCGCGTCGCGTTACTGATGTCTCTGGTGGGTCTAACCTTGACAGCATTTTTATTACCGGCTCAAAACAGGTTGTGTTTAACCAGCGTATCATCGGATACACCGGAAAAGGTGTCGTGGCGTCAATCTACCGTGGAGCTGTAGCCACTGGCGGCACCGCTGCGGAGATTAATAACCCAAATGATGTTGCTCCGCATACTGCAACAGCGCAGCTTCTGACTGGCTCTACGATTACAAGTATTGGGCAGCTGACGGTGGCTGCGACGTATAGTGAAGGGAACGCATCGAATCAGGGTCAGGGTAATTCGCAGGCAAAACTTGGTGAGCAGGTCATCATGGCGCCTAATACTACCTACCTGTTGCGTATCACATCGCTGGATACTGCGGCGCAAAATATCAATGCTTACGTTTCGTGGTTTGAGGATGACGCTTATCTTCCTTGATAAAAGAAAAGCCCCGGCAGGGGCTTTGTTTATTGGCGTTCCTGTAACTTATCACGAAGCTTACTTAAAGCATCAACCATAACCTTAACATGCCAAAGCTCCTCTTCCTCATAAGCTAGCTTATTCTTACCAATTGACGTCGTCACGCAAGTTGTGATTTTGTTTCTCATGATGTCGGAGAGCTTCAGCAACTGCCTTTCATCACCACATTGCAAAACCAAATC
>OOCD01000226.1_pt1 | contig 44153 bp, 41 predicted proteins | sample 1671791 | NCBI WGS metagenome assembly OOCD01 (sample SAMN06348193, study PRJEB24527) | human gut metagenome | biome: human gut; feature: ankylosing spondylitis patient; material: feces | host: Homo sapiens | place: China | collected 2015-10
AGGGCTTGACCACAAGAGTCTTTTGGTCAGCTTATTAAAGTATTTACAATATTACATCTCAATGATTTGCTTAACCTTTATTCAGTTTTCAGGGTACTCCCTTTAATATACACCTTTTAAAAGGTGACCTTTGAACTTACAGCACTACTTCGGTAGTGCTTTTTTGTTTGTCTAAGCGGTGTTTGGTAACCGTCAAATAAAGCACACCTACACAAACCGCCCGAAAAGCGATACAATAACAGAAAACGCAAAAGGAGGCGGTTATGCTGACAAAACTCCTTCCTGTTTGGCGGATTGAACACAATGGCGAAAACCTTTAAATTTGTGAAAACAACCAAGAAAGATATTCGTTATTTTTATTTATAAATAATTCTTTTTAGTGGCTGTCGCCTGTTTTTTAAACTAAGTGCAAGCACGCAAACAGCCACGCTGTTTGCACCTGATGAATTGTAATATTGGAAGATTTTATGGGCGCTGCCCATACCCGCAAGCCTTTAAAAAGGCTTGACCTGAATTTTTAAATTATTTGCCTTAAACACTGTGTTAAACCATAATTTTCCCAACTTTCAATAAATCCCCATTAAAATAAAAATATTTTTGCAACCTTTTTATAATTTAAAAAGTGTTATATACAAAGGTGGTGAAATAATGAATGATTTAAACAACGATGATTTTGTTACAGCTGTCATAAACGAATATTCCGATACGATTTACAGGGTGGCTTTGAACATAACAAAAAACAGCGCTGATGCATTTGATGTGTGTCAGGAAGTTTTTATAAGATTAATTAAAAACAAACATAAAATCAAAGACCGCAGTCATCTGAAAGCATGGCTTTTGCGTGTTGCCGTAAATTGCGCCAAAAGCTGCAAAACATCGGCATATGTTCGCCATTGCGTACCGCTTGCCGAGGCAAGAGAACAGGGTGTGTCGGATAATACTTTTGATAAAGCAATTTTTCAATTCGTTATGCAATTGCCGCCAAAGTACAGCGTTGCAATTTATTTGTTTTATTATGAAGATTTAAAAATCAGTGAGATTTCAAAAATACTGAATGTAACACAATCAACGGTTAAATCAAGACTTGCACGGGGCAGAAAACAACTTAGAGAAATTATTGAAAGGGAGCAATCATATGACTGATAAAAAAGATTTTAATGCGGAAGTATATAAAAATAATGCGAAAAATATTAAACTTAGCGAAAAGCAGAAAGCTGAATTGATAAAAGTAATGCGTGATACCGAAAAACAATATAAACAAAACAGTGTACCGCATAAAGTTTTCAATTTGAAAACAGGAACAGCGGCAGCAATAGCCGCAGTGTTTGTATTTGTTGCAATATATGCAGGATTTTTTAAACCGAATACAGAGCGAATTTCCTCAAATAAAAATATTTTTACAATAACGGCAAACGCCGCCGAAATTGAGGACAAGTCTGAAATAGGAGTATTTTCGTCGGTCAACGGAAGTCAATATTTATTGAAAGATTTTAATAATGATGACACGATTTATCGAAACGCACAGGGAAAAACCGATTATTTTAATGATTTTGAACTTACAAACCTTAAAATCAGCGGAAAAAATATTGAGAGCGTGACATTTAATTCAAAACAAAAAGGAATTTATTTTCTTATAAATTCATATATAAACGATGATAAAAATTCGGAAGATGCGGAAGACGGCAATAGTTATAATTATTGTAACAGTATAGCCGAAATCGGAGATTTTTCAAATTACGGAAGTCTTGATAATTCACAATATACAAAAGCGGAATTTAAAGAACATTCGGACGGTTTATATGGGGAGTTTTGTGACGGATTTACATTTACGGTAAAAAACCCGAGTGAAAACGAACAGGAGATAAAACTTGATAAAGCGATAAATCTTATGGTTGAAACCGACAGAACAGACAGTGAAATTGACAATTGGGCAGACGAATATTACCGACTTGACAGTGAACTTTTAAGTGTGAGAGCGAAAAATCGTATGAGTGATGACGGAGAAATTCAAGTTACAGATGAGGAAAATGCTCTTGAAACAAAGATGGAAAATATAAATAACAGCATACTTTCAAAAATTGTTGATGGAGCAGAGATTGATGTAAGCGTGCAGTTTACGGACGGAAGTGTTCGAAGTGAAAAAATCAGAATTTCTTACAATAACGGCAATTGCGGCGGGGAAGATAATTTCCCGAGTATTACTTTCAGATTGGTGTGAGTTTGGTTAAGCGAATAGTCAAACTAATAAATTTAAAAATTCAGGTCAAGCCTTTAAAAGGTTGACCAAACTTTTATAATTGTTTGGCAGTAACCGTCAAATAAAGCACACCTTAACTCCGAAGGAAAGTGTCAAATTCAATAAATATTCCCTGAAAGCATATCAAGCACTTGTTTGTAGCCGTAATTCATTTTTCTGCGAAGCTCGCTGTCACTCATATTGTCGCTTTCGTCAAAGGCATCAGATATGCAATACACAAAGGCTTATGCGACAGGCTCGTTTTCACGACACATTTTTGCATATCTTTGCATTAAGTGATAATTGAAATCACAGTCTAAATCAAGTCGATCCTTTTTCTTATCGATAAAATCCTTTACAAACTTCATCATAAAGTCAATATTGGGAGTGCGATTCTTCATCTTTGGTTGCCTCCATTTTTAAATTCTGCGGAACATTTTTACTGTACGGCAGATAATCCGTAACGTCATTGCCCTGCCTTGTCATTTCAAAAGCATATTCAAGATAGTCGTACGGCTTAAGATTGTTTACCTTAGCTGTTTCTATGACGGAATAGATTATCGCTGATGAATCTGCTCCATCAGGAGTGTTGCAGAAAAGCCAGTTTTTCTGCCGATAACAAACGGCTTTATCGCCCTTTCTGCCGAATTGTTTGTAAGCTCAATTTTCGGATTTTTAAGAAAAGTTTCAAGCGTTACCCTCTGATTCAGGACATAGCTGATTGCTCTGCCTGTCAGACTTTTAGGCAGAGTTCTCCCTTGGTTTTCTTCGCAGAATTTGAAAAATTCTTTTACCTTATCAGCAGAATTTTTCTCCCTGATTTCTGCGGTTTATTCAAGAGTGTATTTCCTTTTTTCTCCGGGATTTTTCGGGTCGATCTTCTCAAGTGCAAAGATTTCCTGAATCATAAGCAAGCCTTGCCCTGCTATGGTGCTGTAATCGGTTTTGTCATCCTGCACATCTAATGCATTCAGAAAATATCGCCTCAGGTGTGCCCAGCAACCGCACCGTTTTGCGTTTTCTACCTTGTCATAGCCTGTCCAGCCGTCACAATGAAGATATCCCGAAAATCCACTCAGAAATTTCTTTGCAAAATTCCCGCTTCTTCCAACCTCGTAATCATACAGGACTATTGGTTTTCCTGTTTTGTAAACCCACATATATGATTTTGAAGCAGGCGCTTTTCCGGGTTCGTTCAAAACCTCAAGCCGGCGTTTCATCTGCGTGAATAAAATGCTTTGATACAAGCCCTTTTCGCATTTCCTCATATATTGGCTTTAAGAGATTTGCTCCCTTTATCATCCAATTCGCCATATTCTGAAGTGTAAGATTTTTAATTTCAGATTGTGCTTGCTCGTATTTTTTCTCTGCCTTTTCAGTCTGGTTTCCGAGATATTTTACTTGCTTTTTCAGAGCGAAATTCTGTGCCGGAAGTTCTTCATATGTAGGCATATTTTTCACTGAAATCACACTCCGAAATCAGTTTTTTACTGTTTTAATTATACCGCAAAAAAGCGCATAAATACAAGAAAAACGCCCGTTTTACCGAGCGTTTTTCTTGTATTTATGAATTTCTTCTGTTTTCAAGCCGTGCAAAAGCCACGAAAGTTCTTCCCGAGTAACTGTGTGTTTATCAGTTGTAATGCCTCTCGGAAAGTGGAATTTGCCGTGCTCTATTCTTTTATACAACAGGCAGAAACCGTCACTGTCCCAATACAGAATTTTCACCTTGTCGCAGTGCCTGTTGTGAAATACAAACATTGCGTTACTGAACTGATTGAGTTTGAAATTCTGCTCTACAATCGCAGACAAGCCGTCTATACTTTTTCTCATATCAACATTTGCAGAAGAAATGTAAATCTTTTCAGGGTGGATAGTCAGCATTTATTTTCACCGTCCAATACCAATTCGGAAAAATATACTTCTTTTCCGTCCGCTCAGTTTGCTGTCCGTAAATTTTTTGACTAACAAAGCACCTTCCTTTTCTGTCACCATAACCGCCTCCTTTTGCATTTTCTGCTATTGTATCGCTTTTCGGGCGGTTTGTGTATGTGTGCTTTATTTGACGGTTACAAAACATCTGTTACAGAACCTGAAAATATGCATTATTGATACTTTGTCGGGACAGGCACACATCAGTTCTTGCTGTTTGCAATTGCCTGATCAATCAACTTCTGCAGCTTTTCGGACTGATTTTCGGAGGTTATTGCACCGACAATCGGCTCTCCCACAATATTACCGTTTTTATCGACAACATAAGTTGTGGGGTAGGAGTACAATCCGGATGTGAATTCTCCGGCTTTACTTTTTGAATCAAACCAAATGTTTTTGTAGGTCACACCCTTTTTTGCCAGAATATTCTTTGCGTCAGAGATAGCTGTTTTGTCACCGTCAAGTGTAAATGAATTGATTCCGACTACTGCTCCGCCTTTTTCTGCAAGCTGTTTATTCAGAGCCTCCAGGTCAGCAAGCTCTTCCACGCAGGGATTGCAGGTGGTAAACCAGAAGTTTACTACGGTAACGGTATTTTTTGCAAAAAGCGTGCTGCTATTAACTTCGTTTCCGTCAAGATCCTTGCCGTCAAATGTTGGGAATTTCGTCAGATTATCCTTTTCGATGGGCTTACCGTTTTCAGCCGGAACGCTCATATCTCCATCAGACGGTTTTTCTCCGCATCCGGGAAATTTTTGTTCCAAAACTGTCAGCTTTCCTTCAATTTCCTTAATTTCTTCGGCACCTTCATTAAGCAGTTTCAACTCATCTGCAGTGAACTGATCCTTGATACCGTCAATCGTTTTCAGAAGAAAATCACCATAGTTTCCGCCGTCCTCAATCATCGTCATACCCTTATCGGCTGAAATAAATACCTTTTCCCAAAGTGCGCTGTTTTCGGAAAGAATAGCATTTTCCCGTGCCATCAGTTTTTGATGCAGGTCGGTAGCCTCGTCTTTTGTATTTGGATTCACAGCTGTCAGCATAGCTGTTTCGCTTTTCTTATTTGTGGTAGTATTAGTAGTATTAGTAGTATTAGTCGTATTGTCTTTGTTTGTGCCACAGGCGGCAAAGCTTAACAACATCGTCAAGGCAGTCAGTAAGGTTAAAATTTTTGTCATTTTCATAATGTTTACTCCTTTTCTGTTTCAATATCTGTTTCAATTTTTGCTTCAATTTTTTGTTTTGGTGTTTCCACTTTTTTAGCGGGACAATCATTTTCATTTTCTTTGCCAAAGCCGTAGCGGAAGCTGACCGCCTTTACAGGACAGGCACGGATACATTTACCGCAGCGTATGCATTCGGCGTGGTCGGGAGTTTTGGTTACATCTACATCCATCTTGCATACTTTGGCACACTTTCCGCAGGAAATACATTTGTGTTTGTCTACTTTCATTCCGAAAAGCGACACCTTGTTAAGCAATGCATAAAATGCACCGAGAGGACACAGCCACTTACAGAACGGTCTGTAGAAAAGTACACTCAGTACGATTACCGTAATCAATATGCCCAGTTTCCACGAAAAGAGCGTACCCAGTGCGGCACGGATTCCCGAATCGACGGCGGCAAGAGGGATTGCCCCCTCGAGTACCCCTTGAGGACAAAGATACTTACAGAAAAAAGGATCTCCCATATCCACATCGTTTGTAATAAGCATTGGCAGTAAAATTACAGCAAAAAGTAAAACTGCATATTTTATGTATGTCAGCGGTTTTAGCTTTTTAGTGGAAAGCTTTTTTGTCGGTATCTTATGTAACAGTTCCTGAAGCCATCCGAACGGACATAAAAAACCGCAGATAAAACGTCCGAGCAGAACCCCTATCAATATGAGGAATCCTGTGATATAATATGAAAAACTAAATTTTGACGAACCCACCACTGCCTGAAACGAGCCGATTGGGCAGGCGCCCGATGCCGCCGGGCAGGAATAGCAATTCAGCCCCGGCACACAAACAGCCTTTCCTTTGCCTTGATAAATTCCACCCTTAAAAAAATTCGGCAGATGAATATTGCTCAGCAAAGTTGCTCCTGCTTGAATCAGCCATCTAAAGCGTGAGAGGAACTGCGATACACTGCCTCTTTTTTTCTTCGGTTCTTTGTTATCCAATTCCCACACACTCCAAACACAGCCGGATTGCCTTGCTTAACACGGTTTCTGCCTCTCCACGCAGAGCTCCGTAACACAGCATCGTAATTCCGCAGATAATCAGCACGATCTGAAATACGGCTTTTTTCTTTCGAGTCAATTCGGTCACCCCTTTCTTTTATGCTCTAATTGTAGCACATAGGATGTAAAATCTCTGTTAAGAATTAAAACTTAACAAAAACTTTATGTATGAGCGATATAATTAAATTATCAAGAAAATATTAAAAAACAACAAGGAGAGTTTTTATGCGTATTTTAGTAATTGAAGATGAGCGTGCGCTGTGCGAGACAATTGTTCGCAGCCTTAAACGACTGGCATACAGCGTTGATTTTTGCTATGACGGAAACAAAGCAAATGAGTTGCTCGGAATGGAAAAGTACGATCTTGTTTTACTTGATCTGAATTTACCCGGTGCAGACGGGATGACGGTACTGCGAACTCTGCGAGAAACCGACAGGGATACCGGAGTGTTAATTCTTTCGGCACGCTGTGAGGTTGCCGATAAGGTGGAGGGACTGGATGCCGGAGCAAACGATTATCTGACAAAGCCGTTTCATTTGGAGGAGCTTGAGGCACGAATACGCAGTCTGACTCGCCGGCGGTTTACACAAAATAATGTTGTTTTGAACTGTGGAAAGGTTGCTTTTGACACCAAAGCCCGTGTTGCCGTTGCTGACGGTCACGAACTGTCACTTACCCGAAAAGAAATCGGAATACTTGAATATTTACTTCTTAATCAAGGTCGCCCCGTCAGTCAGGAAGAACTGCTTGACCATGTTTGGGATAACAGTGTTGACAATTTCAGCAATTCAATAAGAGTACATATTTCTGCATTACGAAAGAAACTGCGTGCGGCACTCGGCTATGACCCGATTCGCAATCGCATTGGTGAAGGATATGTTATGGAGGAAGAAAAAGAATGAAAAAGCTATCCTTGCAATGGCGCATAACTCTGATGACAGCACTTCTTATCGGAGCTACCTGTGTTTTTATGAATGTTCTTATCGGCTATTCCGGCAGCCGTTACATGGATTCCATAGGCTCTTATGTTACAGGTTACGGAGATACGGACAAAGGAGAACCTGACTTTTTCGATCCCGAACACGAAAAGCTTGATCGTGAATTAACTATCGTAATTAACGGAGCACAGGAATCCTTTATCACTACCAATTGGTATATTACGGCGGCGGCAACATTGTTAGGCGGTGTGCTTGCGTATTTTTTAAGCGGGCATGCGCTGAAGCCTCTGCGTACTTTTACAGCTCGGGTTGAAAAGGTTCAACCTAACAATTTGACGGATATGAAGATAACCGAAGAGGTTCCGCCTGAACTGAGACAGTTTGTCAAGTCGTTTAATCGGATGCTTGACCGTCTTGATGAGGGATTTACCGCCCAACGACAGTTCACGGGAAACGCGGCGCACGAGTTGCGTACGCCGCTTTCGCTGATGCAGGCACAGCTTGAACTTTTTTCGGCAGAGCATCCCGAGGTGTTGCCGGAAACGGCGGAGTTCCTCCGATTGTTGCGTGAGCAGACCGAACGAATGACGCAAATGACAAAAACCCTGTTGGAAATGAGTGAGCTTCGGACAGTATCGTGTGCCGACCGCATAGAGATAGCTCCTATGGTAGAAGAGATTTTCACTGACCTTGCACCCCTTGCAGAGAAGAACAACATTACACTTGAAAGCACGGGCGATGCTGTTATGACGGGCAGTGACACGCTGATTTACCGTTTGTTATATAATCTGACCGAAAACGCTATACGCTACAACCGTTTTGACGGTACAGTGAATATTACCGTAACGCACAAAGACAATCAGCTTGTTATTACGGTTGCGGATACCGGCTACGGCATCCCCGAACAATACAGAGAAAGTATTTTTCAGCCCTTCTTTCGTGTGGATAAATCCCGAAGCAGAGAATACGGCGGCGTAGGCTTGGGACTTTCTTTGGTGTGGGAAATCGTCACACTGCACAATGGTAAAGTTCGTGTGGAAGAAAGTTCGGAAAAGGGTACTGCTATATCAGTAAAGTTCCCGACAGATGCGATAAAAATTTAATATTTTGCGATTTTTTCTTAGTTAACCCTCATCACGGAAAAATGTGGGATAATCAAAAATAAATATTGAAAAAGAGCATAGGAAGCTCCAAAATTGTAGTTGACAAGACAAACGATGGAGGAGAAAAACCTATGCTCTGTTTAGATGATATCAAAGTCGAATTTGAAAGTAAAGAATTTAAAGGAACACATATAGGAATCAGTCCTGAAAAAGATAAAAGCGTACTGTTTCCGGAGAGCGTAAGGTCAACGCAGACAGTCCGGTGTCCTTATTGCGGAGGCAGTGTATATATTTATGAAAACGGGCAAGTTAAACTCAAAGATATTCCAATACAGAGAGGTACTGCACACATACTGAACTGATTGAGTTTGAAATTTTGCTCTACAATCGCAGACAAGCCGTCTATACTTTTTCTCATATCAACATTTGCGGAGGAAATGTAAATCTTTTCAGGGTGGATAGTCAGCATTTATTTTCACCGCCCAATACCAATTCAGAAAAGTATACTTCTTTTCCGTCGGCAAGCTCGTCAGCACTTTCTATCCAATATCTGAGGGTACTGCGTTTTATGCCGTTTTCACGGCATAATTTCCGTCCGCTCAGTTTGCTGTCCGTAAATTTTCTGACTAACAAAGTCCCTTCCTGTTCTGTCACCATAACCACCTCCTTTTGCGTTTTTTTGATATTGTATCGCTTTTCGGACGGTTTGTGTAGGTGTGCTTTATTTGATGGTTACTTTCATTGCAGATTTCATATGATATTAAAATTGTTTGACGATTATAAAATATTGTAGACAAAATTGTAATATTTATTGATATTGTTTGCGATAAATGTTATAATGTGAAAAATATGTTGTTATATGACAACAGTTGAGGAGAGAAATAATTATGAAAAAATTTTTTGCGGTATTACTTTGCGCTGTAATGGCGGCATCTGCAACAGCTTGTGCAAATTTAAGTGCAGGCAATAGCGAGAGTTCAAAGGCTGAGAGTGCTGTTTCGCAGGCATCTGAGGAAGAAACCTCTGCGCCTGAAACAACTAAGGAGGAAAGCTCAAAGGCTGAATCAAGCACAAGCATAATGTTCGGCAATATTCAGGAATACCTTGAGTATCCTTCAACTCAGAAATCTTTGGAAAGTGCTAAAGAAAGCGCTGAATCTGTTAATTTATTTACTGTTGAATGTTATGCCGATGATGATACGCTTGTGTATGAATACAAGTACACAAAGCAGTTGCCGGACGATTCTATTGATCAGGTGGTAGAATATTTTAAAAAAAATACAGAAACCCTTGAATATGGAATGGTTCCTGTTATGAAAGAATTGGTTGCATATGTAGATGAAACAGATCCTAAAATCAAGGTAGTTTATCTCAATGCTGACGGCTCTGAGCTTTATAGTATAACATTTGATAAGTCAATTCTTGATGAAGAGAGCACAGATGAGTCAAGTTCTGCTGAGTTGTAATTTTTAGAATTTTAAAAGGATAATAAAGTTAAGTGTCTATTATAAAGTTGTGGTAGGATTAGTAAATTATGATTTAGCGGACTTTTGGTCGGGCAAAAAAGTTAAACAAAAGTAAAACTTTCCGTCCCGAAGTTAAAAGTTTGGTCAACCTTTTCAAAGGTTGTGGGTGTGGGCAACGCCCACAAATACTTTTCTTTTACGCAATCTAACGGTAGCCAAACGGCTTGCCGTTTAGCGACTGAAACATAACAGCGAAATCCATTAAATTGCGATAGCAACAAGAAAAAAGATATTCTTAAAATTTGTACCGTCATTGCATTGCTATGACGGTACATTATTTTAATCTTTTCCTTTTACTAAAGGCTGTCGCCTGTTTTTTAAAACTTAGTTATCAAAAAACCAACTTCAGATTTTGCAATTTATATGATAATTTGACTAAAAATATACATCAGCAAAACAATACACGCTGTCGGGTGTTGCATTTTAGGGTAAAAACAAGCTCCGCAGGATTTATTTTCCTGCGGAGAATTTTATTTGCCTAAAATTCGAAAAATCTAAAAAATTTTTGCTTTTTTAGAAAAAAGCCCTTGACAAGCTCCCTTTGGTAGCGTAAAATAGTACAATGTACCATAATGGGGTTATGTACCGACACTGTCGGTCAAATCGTCAAAAAAATTTATCTTACAGGGGGATATTATCACAAAATCTCCAAAGTGTCAAGTGGTTTTTTGACAGGGGCATTGCCCTCAAATTTATTAAGGAGTGATACGCCTATGGTTAATGTCAAACCCGTTAAGCTCGGCAATCGTGAACGAATGAGCTTTGGCAAAATCAACGAAGTTATTGATATGCCTAACCTTATTGATGTTCAGAAGCAGTCTTATCAGTGGTTCCTTGACGAAGGTCTTAAAGAAGTATTTAAGGATGTTTCCGGAATTACCGATTATCAAAATAATCTCGTGCTTGATTTTATTGATTACTCAATTGATGTTGATCACCCGAATTACAGCATTGTTGAATGTAAGTCAAGAGATGCTACATTCTCGGCTGCTTTGCGTGTTACAGCAAGACTTTTAAACAGAGCGACAGGTGAGATTAAAGAGAGCAATGTGTTTATGGGCGATTTTCCGCTTATGACACCAAGCGGCACATTCATCATCAACGGTGCTGAGCGTGTTATTGTATCTCAGCTCGTACGAAGCCCGGGCGTTTATTATAAGATGGACCACGATAAAACAGGTAAAGAGCTTTACAGCGCTACTGTTATTCCTAACCGTGGTGCTTGGCTTGAATACGAAACAGACATCAACGATGTTTTCTATGTTCGTATTGATAAAAACCGTAAGCTGCCTGTTACAGCGTTTATCAGATCTTTAGGTCTTGGTACAGACGCTGAAATTCTCGACTTCTTTGGCGATGACGAGAGAATGCGAGCTACTATCGAGAAAGATCAGACAAGCAGTGTTGAAGAGGGTCTTATCGAGGTTTACAGAAAGCTCCGTCCGTCAGAGCCTCCGACAGTAGACAGCGCTCAGACACATATCAATAATCTTTTCTTTGACCCCGGCAGATATGATATGTCAAGAGTTGGCAGATATAAGTACAACAAAAAGCTCGGTATTGCCGACAGACTTGAGAATCAGGTTATCGCTGAGCCTATCTCTAACCCACGCACAGGCGAGGTTATGGCTTTCAGAGATGAAAAGATCACTAAGGAAAAAGCTGTTGAAATCGAAAACGCAGGCGTTCAGATTGCTTATGTAAAAGCACAGGACGAAAAAATAGTTAAGGTTATTTCTAACGGTATGGTTGACATCAAGGCTTATGTTGACTTTGACGCCGAGGCTGAGTGCGGAATCAGAGAGAATGTTCGTTTTGATGTTCTCTGCGAAATCCTTGATGCCGCTCAGAACGAAGATGAGCTTAAGGAAATGCTTGCAGACAGAGCAGACGAGCTTACTCCTAACCACATTACAAAAGATGATATTTTTGCAACAATCAACTACCTTAACTGCGTTGCTCACGGCGTTGGCAGAACAGATGACATCGACCACCTCGGCAACAGAAGAATCCGTTGCGTAGGCGAGCTTTTGCAGAATCAGGTTAGAATCGGTTTCTCAAGACTTGACAGAGTTGTAAGAGAGAGAATGGCTACACAGTCACAGGATATGGACTCACTTTCTCCTAACTCACTTATCAATATTCGTCCTGTAACTGCCGCAATTAGAGAGTTCTTCGGTTCTTCTCCGCTTTCACAGTTCATGGATCAGACAAACCCACTTGCAGAGCTTACACATAAGCGCCGCTTGTCAGCGCTTGGCCCGGGCGGTCTTTCAAGAGATCGTGCAGGCTTTGAGGTTCGAGATGTTCATTACACCCACTACGGCAGAATGTGTCCTATCGAAACTCCTGAAGGTCCTAACATCGGTCTTATTTCATACCTTACATCATTTGCAAGAATCAATAAGTACGGCTTTATCGAAACTCCTTACCGTAAGATTGATAAAGAAACAGGCGTTGTTACTGACGATGTTGTTTATATGACGGCTGATGTTGAAGATAACTACACTGTTGCTCAGGCGAATGAGCCGCTTGACGAAAACGGCAGATTTGTTCATGCCAGAGTAGTCGGCAGACGCAGAGATGAATTTGTAGATCTTCCTGCCGATGAGTTTGACTTTATGGACGTATCGCCTAAGCAGGTACTTTCTGTTGCTACCGCTATGATTCCGTTCCTCGAAAACGATGACGCAAACCGTGCTCTTATGGGTGCGAACATGCAGCGTCAGGCAGTGCCTCTCCTCAGAACAGACGCACCTATCGTTGGTACAGGTATGGAGTACAAGGCAGGTACAGACTCAGGCGTATGTATCCTTGCAGAGGAAGACGGCGTTGTGCTCAGCGTAGACGCACGCAATATTCGTGTTCAGTACGATTCGGGCAGAATTCAGGACTTTGAGGTTATCAAGTTCTTGCGTTCTAACCAGGGTACATGTATCAACCAGCGTCCTATTGTTGAAAGAGGACAGAGAGTTAAGAAGGGCGAGGTTCTTGCTGACGGTCCTGCAACAGACCATGGTGAAGTTGCTATCGGTAAAAACGCACTTATCGGCTTTATGACCTGGGAAGGTTATAACTACGAGGATGCGGTTCTCCTTAACGAAAAAATTGTTAGAGATGATGTTTATACATCTATTCATATAGAGGAATATGATACAGAGGCAAGAGATACAAAGCTCGGCCCTGAAGAAATTACAAGAGATATTCCAAATGTCGGCGAAGATATGCTCAAGTACCTTGATGAAGACGGTATTATTCAGGTAGGTGCTGAGGTTCACGCAGGCGATATTCTCGTAGGTAAGGTTACACCAAAGGGTGAAACCGAGCTTACTGCCGAGGAAAGACTTTTGAGAGCTATCTTTGGCGAAAAGGCAAGAGAAGTAAGAGATACTTCACTCAGAGTACCTCACGGCGAGAGCGGTACTGTTGTAGATGTTAAGGTATTTACAAGAGCCGACAGCCGCAACGAACTCCAGCCGGGTGTAAATAAGGTTGTCAGAGTTTATCTTGCATTAAAGCGTAAAATCAGCGTTGGCGATAAGATGGCGGGTCGTCACGGTAACAAGGGTGTCGTTTCAAGAATTCTTCCTGTTGAGGATATGCCATTCCTTCCTGACGGCACACCGCTCGACATCGTACTTAACCCGTTGGGCGTACCTTCTCGTATGAACATCGGTCAGGTGCTCGAGGTTCACCTCGGCTATGCAGCTAAGGCACTTGGCTGGAAGATTATGACTCCTGTATTTGACGGCGCTCACGAGGGCGATATTTTCCAGGCTCTCAAGGACGCAGGTTACAGCGAGGACGGTAAAACATGGCTTATTGACGGCAGAACAGGTGAGCGTTTTGATAACCCTGTAACCGTTGGTTATATGTACTACCTCAAGCTCCATCACCTTGTTGATGAGAAAATTCACGCAAGAAGTACAGGTCCTTACTCACTCGTTACTCAGCAGCCACTCGGCGGTAAAGCACAGTTCGGCGGTCAGCGTTTCGGTGAGATGGAAGTTTGGGCACTTGAGGCTTACGGTGCAGCTTATACACTTCAGGAAATTCTTACCGTTAAGTCTGACGATGTTATCGGCAGAGTTAAGACCTACGAGGCTATCGTTAAGGGACAGAACATTCCTGCTCCGGGTATTCCTGAGTCATTCAGAGTTCTTATTAAAGAATTGCAGTCACTTGCTCTTGATGTTCGTGTTCTTGACGCACAGGGTGAGGAAATTGACATTAAGCAGAAGTTTGATGAGGACGAAGACATTACAGATGCAGCTACAACCGAGTTCAACGAGGAGAGCGTAATGACCGAGTCAATGGACGGTTACAACCTCGATGAAGAAGGCGAAGAGGGCAATATGTTTGACGATTCGGGTCTTGCAGCAGATGACGATGACAGCGACTACTTTGACTTTGACGACTTAAACAAGAATGATATGTAAGGAGGAAGTATAAAAATGATAGATAATAACGCATTTGATTCAATTAAAATCGGACTTGCTTCCCCTGAGCAAATTAGAGCCTGGTCTTACGGCGAGGTTAAAAAGCCCGAAACAATCAACTACCGTACATTAAAGCCTGAGCGTGACGGCTTGTTCTGCGAGCGTATTTTCGGACCTACAAAGGACTGGGAGTGCCACTGCGGTAAATACAAGAGAATCCGTTTTAAGGGCAAAATTTGTGATCGCTGCGGTGTTGAGGTTACAAGAGCAAAAGTAAGAAGAGAGAGAATGGGTCACATTGAGCTTGCCGCTCCTGTTTCTCATATCTGGTACTTCAAGGGTATTCCTTCAAGAATTTCTCTTATGCTCGACATTTCTCCGAGAACACTTGAAAATGTACTTTATTTCTCAAGATATATTGTTACAGATCCCGGCAACTGCCGTGATCTTGAAAAAAATCAGTGCCTGACCGAAAAAGAGTACGCAGAAATGCGTGAAAAGTACGACAACGACTTTGAGGCAGGTATGGGTGCAGAGTCAATTCAGAAGTTACTCAAGGAAATTGACCTTGAGCAGCTCTCTGCACAGCTTAAAGAGGAGCTTGAAACAGCATCGGGTCAGAAGAGAGTTCGTATTCTCAAGCGTCTTGATGTAGTAGAGAGTTTCCGCCTTTCAGGCAACCGTCCTGAATGGATGATTATGGATGTAGTTCCTGTAATTCCGCCTGATATCCGTCCTATGGTTCAGCTTGACGGCGGCAGATTTGCTACATCAGACTTAAACGATCTTTACAGACGAGTTATCAACAGAAACAACCGTCTTAAAAAGCTCCTTGAGCTTAACGCTCCTGAAATCATTATCAGAAACGAAAAGAGAATGCTGCAGGAATCTGTTGACGCTCTCATTGACAACGGCAGAAGAGGCAGACCTGTTACAGGCCCTAACAACCGTCCGCTCAAGTCACTTTCCGATATGCTTAAAGGTAAGCAGGGTAGATTCCGTCAGAACCTCCTCGGTAAGCGTGTTGACTACTCAGGCCGTTCTGTTATCGTTGTTGGTCCTGAACTTAAGATGTACCAGTGCGGTCTTCCTAAGGAAATGGCTATTGAGCTTTTCAAACCGTTTGTAATGAAACGCCTTGTAGAAACTAAGGCTGTTATCAATATTAAGGCTGCAAGAAAAGCAGTTGAGCGTGCTAAGGACGAGGTTTGGGATGCACTTGAGGTTGTAATCAAGGGACACCCGGTTCTCCTTAACCGTGCGCCTACACTTCACAGACTCGGTATTCAGGCATTTGAGCCTGTACTTGTAGAGGGCAGAGCACTTAAACTTCACCCACTTGCTTGTACAGCGTACAACGCCGACTTTGACGGCGACCAGATGGCTGTCCATGTACCGCTTTCTGCCGAGGCTCAGGCTGAGGCAAGATTCCTTATGCTTGCAGCGGGCAACCTGCTTAAACCATCAGACGGTCAGCCTGTAACAGTTCCTACTCAGGATATGATCCTCGGTTCATACTACCTTACACTTGATAAGGACGGCGAGCGTGGCGAGGGCAAGGTATTCCGTGATGTTGATGAGGCTATGATGGCTTATCAGACAGGCATTATTCAGCTCCACTCAAAGATTAAGGTAAGATACGAAAAGGTAATTGACGGTGTTAAGTATTCTGACCTTGTTGATACAACAATCGGTAAGATTATCTTTAACAACCCGATTCCGCAGAACCTTGGTTTTGTTGACAGAAGCAGGCCTGAAAACCGTTTTAAGCTTGAGGTTGACTTCCTTGTAGGTAAGTCTAAACTTAAGAAGATTATTGATAAATGTATTAAGATAAACGGCACAGAGATTACAAGCCATGTTCTTGACCACATCAAGGCACAGGGCTATAAGTACTCAACAAGAGGCGCTATTACCGTTGCCGTATGTGACGCCGTTATTCCTCCTGCCAAGAAGGAAATCATCAAAAAGGCAGAGGCTGATGTCGATGTAGTTCGTGAGGACTATATGATGGGTCTTCGTTCTGATGAGGAGCGTTACGAGGAAGTTCTTAAGATTTGGGAAAAGGCTACAAACGATGTAACCGACGCCCTCCAGAAAAACCTTGACCGCTACAACCCAATCTTTATGATGGCTGACTCAGGTGCCCGTGGTAGTATGAGCCAGATCCGTCAGCTTGCAGGTATGCGTGGTCTTATTGCCAATACATCAGGTAAAACAATCGAAATTCCTATCAAGGCTAACTATCGTGAAGGCCTTAACATTATGGAATACTTTATTTCATCCCGAGGCGCTCGTAAAGGTCTTACAGATACAGCGCTCAGAACAGCCGACTCAGGTTACCTTACCCGTCGTCTTGTTGATGTATCGCAGGAAGTTATCATTCGTGAGGACGACTGCGGAACAACAGACGGCCTTGAGATTTTCGACATCAAGGCAGGCGAGAACAATGTTATCGAGGGACTCCACGAAAGACTTATCGGCAGATACCTCGTTGACGATTTCTGCGACTCAAACGGCAACACCCTTGTTTCTAAAGATGTAATGATGGGCGACAAAGAGGCTGACATTATCGTAAACAGCGGCATTGAGAGAATTAAGATTCGTTCTGTACTTTCTTGTCGTGCTAAGCATGGCGCTTGTAAGAAGTGCTACGGCTCTAACCTTGCAAACCGCCAGCCTGTAACAGTCGGTGAGGCAGTTGGTATTATTGCCGCTCAGTCAATCGGTGAGCCTGGTACACAGCTTACAATGAGAACATTCCATACAGGTGGTGTTGCATCGGCAGAAGATATCACACAGGGTCTTCCAAGAGTTGAAGAGTTGTTTGAGGCTCGTAAGCCAAAGAGCCTTGCAATCATCAGTGAAATTGACGGTGAAGTTAGATTTGAAGAAATCAAAAACGCTCGTCACGCTGTTATCTTCAATACTGAAACAGGCGAAGAAAAGCAGTACCTTATTCCTTTCGGCTTTAGAGTTAAGGTTCAGGAGGGACAGATCATTAAGAAGGGTGACAAAATCACCGATGGTGCTGTTAATCCACACGATATTCTTGCAATTCTCGGCTCAGACGCAGTAATGAACTACCTTATTTCTGAGGTACAGAGTACCTACCGCTTACAGGGTGTTGAGATCAACGATAAGCACATTGAGGTTATCGTTCGTCAGATGATGAGAAAGGTAAGAGTAGATGACGCCGGCGATACCAAGTTTATGTCAGGTCAGACCTATGACAAGAACGATGTTCTCTTTGAGAACGAGCAGATTAAAAAGCGTATTGCAAACGGTGAAGAAAACCTCAGAGAGGCAACATTCACTCAGCTGCTCCTTGGTATTACAAAGGCAGCACTTGCAACCGACAGTTTCCTTTCAGCCGCATCATTCCAGGAAACAACAAGAGTTCTTACAGATGCAGCTATCAAGGGTAAGGTTGATCCGCTTATCGGTCTTAAGGAAAATGTTATTATCGGTAAGGTTATTCCTGCCGGTACAGGTATGCCAAGATATGCAGGCGTAAAGCTCGATGAGCCAAAGCCTGAGGTTGAAGATACACAGGAAAATGAAGTTGAATCAACCGAGCAGACCGAAATTGCCGAATAAAAATTAATAATATTTTGATTTAGCATCAAATAAAGCCCGACAATGACTAAGGTTGTTGTCGGGCTTTTTGCGTGAGATTTTATTAACATTTTGTTGTAAGTATGTTGAAAGATTTGGTGTTTAGCAGACTTTTGGTCGGGTAACAAAGTAAAGCAAAAGTAAAACTTTCCGTCCCGAATATAAAAGTTTGGCCAACCTTTTCAAAGGTTGCGGGTTTGGGCAGAGCCCATAAAAGTTTCCTTTATAGCTTACTTGCAGGAGCAAACAGTGTGCTGTTTGCGTGTTAAGACAAATGCTTGTGTAAGTAGGCGACAGCCTTTTAAAAAAGGAATGTTTAATTATATATTGTTAAAGCAACTAATGTTTTAAATTAAAATGCCTACCATTTCAGCTTTTCTTTTGCGTGAAAAGAAAAGCTCCAAAAGAAAGCACGCTTAAGGGGAAAGGAATTTCGAGTCCCTTTCCCCTTAAGTATCCCTTTTCCTTAGACGACCAAGGTCAGTGACCTTGGAACTGCTTACTTTTATTTTATAAACAAAAGTTTGTGCTAAGCAAGATTTCGCTGAATTATGTTGTATTACAGAAGTCAAGTTTAAAAAATATAAAATTTAGTCTAAACTCTCTGCAATAAAACAAAAACCGCTATAAAAGCGGTTTTTAATAAAAATTATCAATATGACTGTATTACCGACATCATTTTTTCGGGTGTTATCTGCGTATATTTCATTCCGTCAAAGACAAGGTCATTGCCGTCAAATGAATAATCGTATGTATCGGTTTGCTCTCCGTCCATATCGTAAACGGCAGTTACCTTATTCAGCTTTGAATTATAGGTGTAGTATGTGAATGTTGTGCCGTATGAGTTGCAGTACATTCTGCCGTCCTCGCCAAAATAATAGTAAAGTCCCGTTCCGCTGTCCCATGCGCCAACAAGTTTTTTGTCTATCTGCGGATTTTCAGGTGTACTCGGCACAAAACTTGGGTTGTCTATCTTTTCAAGTACGGAATCTTCGCCGTTATTTGTAATTGTTATCTTCTTGCCGTCATCAGCCACAACATATGAATAGTCGCCGTTTATTCCAAACATAAGCTTACATTTAAAGGTTTCCTCGCCTGTCTGCTCGTCCGTACCAACCGAATATGTACTGCAGTATCCCATATTGCCTATGATTAATGATGCGTTGCCCTTGCCGTTAAAAAGGAAAATAAAATTTTCAAGGTTAGATCCTGCGCCCTCGGATATTTTCCAATAGCCTACAAACGGGTCTGCTGAATTTTCTTTTGGTGCGTGTATATTTTCAAGACTGAAATTAGTTGCCCCCGGTGCAGTGGTTTCCGCCTGAGTGGTGCTCTGTACCTGAGTTTCTGCCTGTGCCGAGCTTTGTGCGCCGTTATCCGAACAGCCAACTGCTGTTACCGCAAGCATTGAACATAAAATTGTCGCTACGATTGATTTTGTATAAGCCTTTTTCATTTTTAAATTACTCCAAACAAAAATTTATGGCAACAGCGCATATCGGCTATTGCCCAACATATTAATTTTATTATTATCTGCTGTTAAAGTCAATATTATTGCAAAAATTTATGTTATTGCAAATTTTAACATATAATCGGCTTGCCGTTTGGATAATGTTATAACTTCTATTCTAAATGTTGGTGTAACATTAATAAATTATGGTTTACCACATAAAGTTTAGTATAATAAATTCAAAATTTAGGTCAACCCTTTTTAAAGGGTTGCAGGTTTGGGCAGAGCCCATAAAAAGTTTCCTTTATATCGAATTATTTGGCGCAAACAGCTTGGCTGTTTGCGTGCTAAGACAATGTTTGAAAAAACAGGCGACAGCCTTTAAAAATGTAACGATTAAAATAATGCACTGTCATTGCAACGCAATGACAGTGCATATCATTATAAGCATATCCTTTTCTTGTTGCTATCGCAAATTTAGCGACTTTCGCCGTTATGTTCAAGCCGCCAAACGGCAAACCGTTTGGCTATCGTTAGATTGCGTAAAAGGAAATTTTTGTGGGCGTTGCCCACACCCACAACCTTTGAAAATGTTGACCAAACTTTTATATTCGGGACAGAAACATTTTCTTTTGCCGTACTTTGTTACCCGACCGAAAATCAGCTAAACCATAATTTATTAATAGAAAACTTTGTGCGGTTATTTCAAATTATGCAAAAAGTCCTGCAAGGCATTACCTTACAGGACTTTAAAAATCTATTAATTTTACGCAGCGTTAGACACAATTCTTTTGCCTCTCCATGTTCCTCTCTGCCAACGGATAAACACAACAATTCCTCTGAATATTTCATCACAAGCCATACCTATCCATACGCCTGCAAGTCCCATACCCATCACAATTCCGAGTACATATGCAAGCAGTACGCTTATGCCCCACATTGAGAAGATAGCGAGTATTGTCGGGAATTTTACATCGCCTGCGGCTTTCATAGAATTGATAATTACTATGTTTGTGGTTCTGCCTATTTCAAGGAAGATTGCTATAAACATCATATTAGACGCAAGCTCCACAACTGCCATATCGTCTGAAAATGCTTTGAAAGTATATCCCGATACAAGCCAGTTAATAACGGCAATGGAAATCGAAACTATCATACCGATTCTTAGCGTTTTCATAACTCTTTTATATGCAAAGTCGTAGTCGTTTGCGCCAACGCTGTGTCCTACAATTATCTGCGTTGCAATGGCAGCGGAATAAGCAAACATATATGTAAAAGTACACATCATATTTGCGTAAATTCGTGCGTTAATTGCGACCATTCCCATTGTGTTGATAAGTGCCTGTAACACAAGCTGTGAAAAGTTATAGCTTATGTTTTCGCCTGCGGTCGGGATTCCGAGTTTTAACAATTCTTTAAGAATATTTATAGGGAACGGGCGGAGGTATTTAATACCGAGTCTGCCTTGAATAACCTTATAGAAGTAAATAATTGCGGCTACAAGCGCAAAAATACGGCTTAAGCATGTAGAAATCGCAACACCTTCTGTGCCAAGGTCAAGAAAAGAAAGCGGGCCGTAAAGGAAACAGTAGTTACCCACGATATTTACAATATTCATACCGAGGGATACAAACATTCCGAATCCCGTTTTGCCGTGGCTCATAAATATTGATGAAAAAGCATTGAAGACCGCCTGTGTAAATATTGTACCGCCGACTATTTTCATATACATATTGGCGTCAGGTATCATTTCGGCAGGTACCTGCATAATAATAAGTAGGGGTTCGCTGAACAAAAATACAATAAGACTTATTACCACGCTTAGCGCAAGGTTAAATGAAATTGCAACCGTGTAGATTTTATTCATTTTTTCAAATTGCTTTGCGCCGAGGTATTGGCTTACAATAACGCCCGTTGCACTCGATATAATGTTGAACGCAAGGTTTAAAAATCCGAGAATAGAGTTTGCATTGCCTATTGCGCCGACTGCAATGTCATTGTAGTTTGACAGCATAATAGTGTCAATGTAGCCGAGCGAAAGTCCGAGCAGTGACTGAAAAAATATCGGCAGTGCAAGACTGAATACAGTTCGTTTTAAGGGATCAACTTGTTTTTTCTTTAATTTGGCAGACGACTCAGCCATAAAAAAACACTTCCTTTATAAGATGTATGTTGACTTTATATTTTAATATTGTATAATAAGGTCAGAAAATAAACCTTATATTGCTTATAATTGTTTTTAAGATTTTATATTATGAAAGGATAAATAAAATGAAAATTTGCGTATTCGGTGCTTCAAGCGAGCAGATAGAGAAAATTTATATAGATACCGCCGAAAGTCTGGGCAGAGCGATTGCAAACCGTGGCGATGCCGTAATTTACGGCGCAGGAAAATACGGTGTAATGGGTGCGACCGCAAGGGGCGTAACCTCTGAAAAAGGTGAACTTATAGGTGTAGCGCCTGAATTTTTCAAGAAAGACAATGTTCTTTACGACAAGTGCACAGAACTTGTTTTTACGGACACAATGCGTGAGCGTAAAGGTATAATGGAAGACAGTGCGGACGCTTTTGTAATTTGCGCAGGCGGTATCGGCACTTTTGAAGAATTTTTTGAAGTGCTTACTCTCAAGCAGCTTAGTCAGCACAGAAAGCCGATTGTTATGTACAATGTAAACGGATATTACGATTCACTCATAAATATGATGAAAAAGTCCGTATCAGAGGGCTTTATGAGTGACGATTGTCTTAAACTCTTTACCGTAGCAAATACCGAACAAGAGGTTTTCGAGCAGATAGACAACTATAAAGAATATACCTACGATAAGTACGGCTTTTTAAGGGACGGTGACAACAATGGCTGACAGATGCGACCAATGCACATATTTTGTTGAAGATGACGAGTACGGCGATTACTGTTCGCTTAGTCTTGATGAAGACGAAATGGAAAAGTTCTTAACAGGCAACACCGAGCAGTGCCATTATTTCAGGCTCTATGACGAGTACAAAATCGTGCAAAAACAAAATTAAAGCTTCTTTATCACAGAGATATAATGTGAATATAAAATTCACATTGATTAAATATTTGTAATATTTATTTAAAATCTTTGAAAAAATAATTTTTGTTCTTTTTTTATATCTTATCAAAAAAACTTCCTTTTTACAAGGAAGCTTTTTTGTTTTTATTGTCATTTATAAACAGATAGAATAATAAAAAGATATAGTCCGTAAAAATATAAACTATTAAAAATACCGAACTTTTGCTGTTTTGTTAGTGCAACTATACAAAAGTTTATCTAATATTGATAAGTCCGTTGAAATAGTGTGCCAAAAGTATTAAAATAATATAGTGGTTTATAGAAAAATGTAGTAGTGTTTATAAATATTAAAGTAGGTATGGAAAACTACGGACGAAAATTGACGGCTTGCTCGCTTATCTTGACGAACTGTTCGGTGAAGAGAATATGAACGAATGTAAAGACTACTTAAAGATGCTCAAAAAGCTTGTATAATCTGCAAAATAAGGGCGAACTTTGTTTGCTCTTTAGCTGATTGATTGACATTGTTCATTTTTGCTGATAAACTATATATATTGGCTTTTATTATGCTAAAAATTCTAAGAATGAGGAGTGATTATAATGGTAGATTTTGGTAAGTATTACAGATCTTACAAATATATGCAGGATCTGCTGAAATCGGATTTTACTCACAATTATATAGAGGAGGCTCTCAAAGACGGTGACGAGGGCAAAGATTCTATATCCGGCAAAACTAATGAAAAAGTAATTGATATGGATTGGGTTATCGCAATCGAAGAAACCCTGCCGTATATTCAAAAAGCAATTGACGAACAGGAGAGTTTTGCTGTTTACGAAAATCGTGTGCTTTTGACCCTTATTCATAAGGCGCTTATGTTTGTTGATGACAAATATTCAAAAATGAAAGATGTACCTAACGATTCTTACAATAACATAACAATGAACCGTCACCTTGAGCTTAATCAGCAAAAGCTCGATTTCAGCGTTAATTATATAAACGAAAATCACGAAAATATGGCGGAAAACCTCGATGTAGAGGATATAGAGTCACTTTCGGATTTCGACCGTATCCGCAGAATTCGTCAGGAACTCAACGAGTGTCTTGCAACTCCGCTTATGAAAGAGATTGCAAAAGAACCGCAGGTAAGCCCACCGCTTACTCAGACAAACTTGCTCAAGAAAAACCCTAACTTTAAAAAGGCGGTTGAACTTTGGAACTTCCTCGATACATATAAAAAGCAGGGCTTTGAGATTGTCGGCGAGGAATACAACGGCAAAATGTCTGACGAAAACAAGGAAGATGTATATCTTGCTATGGAATTTCAGCATTTTATGATGTCGATTACCACTAACTCCGCACTTAGAAAAATGCTGCAGGAAAAGTACGAAGAAGAAAATGCCCTTGCCAAAGAAGAGTCTGACCGCCCCGAAAAGGTAAAGGAAATGGCACTTGAGGCACAGATAGATGCAGTGCGCAAAGAAGAAACGGAAATCCGCTTAAAGGAAATCCGTGAGCGTGAAAAGCAGATACTTGACCTCAATTCGGAAATTAAAAGTTTGAAAATCACACTCGACCAAAAAGAACAGCAGATACTCACTCTAAAGGGTCAAATTTCCGCTTTACAGGACGAGCTTGACAATACAAAGAACGAGCTTAAGGAAACAAAGTTAAAGTTACTTGAGGCTCAAAAAGAAATTGAAAGACTTAAAGAAGAAACTGAAAAGCTTACTGCGGAGATTACGGAACTGAAAGAAACTCTTGAAAACGAAAGAGAAAGTCACGCAAAGCAGGTAGAGCAGATGAATGCCGACTTTGCCGAAAAAACAAGAATTGCGGAAGAAAATTTTGCAAACCGACTTAGTGCAAAGCAGAAAGAATTTGACGACGCACAGACCGCTCACAACGAATATGTAACAAAGCTCAACACAGATAATGCAAATAAGATTGCCGAGTTAAATACTAACCACAGCAACGAGGTTGCACAGCTTAAGAGCGATTATGAAAACAGAATTGATACTATTAATAAAGAAAACGCAACCGCAACAGCTAATTTGAAATCCGATTACGAGGGACAGCTTACTTCCATGAAAGCGGATTACACCTCGCAGATTAAGAATTACGAAAAACAGATTGCCGATATTAATGCGGAAAACGCTAAGAATGTAAAAGAACTTAACGATAACCATGCCAAAGAAATCAAGACCATTACCAAAGAATCCGAAAAGCGAATGGCTGATTTTGAAAAAGAAACCACCAAGAAGATGAACGATACTATAGCTGATGTTAAAAAGAAAGCTAAAGACGAAGTTCGTCAGGCTGAAAAAACAGCAAAAGAAAAAATTGCAGAGGCAAAGGGCGAAAATAAGCTATTTAAGAAGAAAAAAGAGGTATTCGAGGCGGCTTATGCGGCAGGTTCGGTCGGACTTATGGCAATGCTCGCCGAAAAATACGCATCTGAGGGCAGAACAGACTTTGCCGACCACCTTGTATCGGCAACAGCGGCAATCAGAGCAATTATGATTGCGCCCACACCAAAGGGCCTCACACTTACAATGTATACCCATGGCTCGGCTAAGTTGTTAAAGCTTTATGCAGGCGTTACAAGATACGATGTAGCCATTGCCGATACGGTTTCGTCATTCGGCGGAGTTGAGGGACAGCCTGTATTTATCAGCTTTGCAGGTGTTGAGGGCGAGGTAGCAAACGAAATTGCAGCCAAAATCAAAGAAACAGCTGATTGCAAAGTAACTGTTTCTCAAAACAGAAGAATACAGTCAACGGGAATTATCGGCATATATTTTTGCGGAGAATAAGCGAGGTATGCTGTGAATAAGTCGGCACAGCCCGACGAGGACAACGATTTGTCGCAGGCAACTCTCGATGTTGATTACCTTTGCTTTGACCTTTATATGAGAATGCAGAATCCGAGAAAAATTTACATTACTAAAGATTCCGTTCTCACTCCGAGGCAAGACTTGATCTTTCGGGAGGTCAATTTAAACTGAATTTTAATCTTGACGGAGAGCTTGCATAATTTTAAAGGCAGGTGAAGCGTATGAAAGCAGAAAAGCTGATTCTGGACTTTTTAATTAAGAAAGCCGAAAACCTTAAGGTTGACAAGAAAAAGCTTTTTACTTCATATGCTTCACTTTTTCTTGTTTCAGCGGTACTTGTAACCGCTACAGTCCTACCAAAAAAGCGATAGCTTTTTAAACTGTCACCTTAAATCGTATAAAAACGCTTTTATCTCTCTCTTTAAATAAAATATGAAAAGGACAGCAGACTTCTTCGACTGCTGTCCTCTTTCATTTGTTTGTTAAATAAAAGTGGTGCTATTCTGAATGTTGAGTAATATTTAAAAATAATGGGCTTAGCCGATTTTCAGTCGGGCAACAAAGTAAAGCGAAAGTCAAATTTTCCGCCAGAAGTTAAAAGTTTGGTCAACCTTTTTAAAGGTTGTAGGTGTGGGCAACGCCCACAAATACTTTCCTTTTATGCAATCTCACGATAGCCAAACGGCTCGCCGTTTGGCGGCTGGAACATAACGGCGAAAGCCTCTTAATTGCGACAGCAACAAAGAAAAAAGCACGCTACTAAACTACTGATTTGCCACTTTTCAAGAGCAAATTAGCCACACATGCAAACTTTTGCGTCCTTTGGAATATCTTTTCTCTAAGACTGCTAATGTGCAACTTTCTTGCTCTTTGCCACTTATTAGTCTTAACTTTTGTTTTCTACTAAAGTCTTGAATAATCTAAATTTTAGTTATTCTATAATATAATTGCAACTGTTTATTTATATTTCAATTCAGTGCCTTTTTACTATTTTATGGGCTCTGCCAAAACCCGCAACCCTTTAAAAAGGGTTTACCTGAATTTTGAATTTATAAAACGAAACTTTATGCACTAAACCATAATTTACCCAAATTTTAATAAAAACCTAAAAATCTTAACATCACATCACAATTTCACTATCAAAATATTGCTCTTAAAAATGAACTCGTTGCCTAATTTCATCTTTAGAAAATATCATTCCGTCAGGCACAACCACCCACTTTTCTTCTATGTCATCTTTCCTATGTACGATATCAATAATATCTTCAATGTAACCGTAATTTAACGGATAATACATATCCTTGTGTTTCGGATGGTAACTGCCCAATGGTCTGTCAACAGTGACAGTTACTGTTGTTCCGATTATAAAATTTTTTTCATCTGTAAATACTTTTCTATCAATTTCGGCTGTATCAAAGGATATGTCCAGTTTTCAGGTAACTCATCCATAAGAACAACCTTCTCCATTTCGCTATGTAATTCTTTAGCAAATTCGGTTATCTCTGCAAAACAAAGCAAACCAAATGTTTCCTCTCCTGTATTATTTACTCGTGTCTTACCTATCACTGAATAAACACATATTGGCTTTATCTCAAATTCTACTGCTCCTGTTTCTTCCTGTAACTCTCTTTTAGCAGTTTCAAGAATATTCTCGTCTGCTTCTCTATGCCCTCCCGGCACTTCATAGGTATCTCTTTCTTTATGCTTGCAAAATACCCACTTGCCGTTGCTCTGTGAGATTATTACTGCAAATTTTAATAATTCATCATTAACTGCATCATAAAATTTTACTTCCAAATTATCCATTACAGTACCTCCAAATTGTTACTCTCCCCACAATAGAGCAATTCAATAAAACAAATGCCAAAAATCCGCATAAATACAGACTTTTGGCATTTCTGTCCGTTGTTTATACTTAATAATATCTAATCAAAGATATAACCTTGCCGAGGATTGCTACTTCATCTGCGATTATCGGTTCAAAATCGTCATTTTCAGGCTGTAATCTGAAATGACCGTTTTCCTTATAAAAGCGTTTAACCGTTGCCTCTTCGCCAATAAGCGCAACAACAATTTCGCCGTTTGACGCAACAGGTGTGCGGTTTACTATTACAATGTCGCCGTCATAAATGCCTGCCTTAATCATACTTTCGCCCTTTACATGAAGTGCAAAAAGTTCTCTGCCTCGGCTCAGACTTTCGGGAATAGGTATGTAGGTTTCAATTTCTTCAACGGCAAGTATAGGATAACCTGCTGCAACGCTGCCCACAAGCGGAATATTTACGCTCCGATCTTCGCCCACAATTCGTATGCAGCGGTTTAAGCCATGCTCACGCTCAATTAATCCCTTTTCCTCAAGTGCACCAAGGTGATGGTGAACAGTAGAGGTGGATTTTAACCCTGTTGCCTCGCATATTTCTCGTACAGACGGAGTTCTGCCTTCATCCGCACACTGTTTTAAAAAATTAAATATAGCCTGCTGGCTCTTGCTTAATGGTTTCATAGTGACCTCACAAATTTGCGAAAGTGCCGACTTGTAAATAACTATTACGGCCTACCATATTATAACACATTTCCCCTAAAAAATCAAACATTTGTTTTATTTCAAAAAATAATTTTTTCAATAGGATTTCATATTAAATTCACACGATTTTCAAATAAATATAGTTTAATATAACTGTACTCAAAAGGCGGAACCGCAACCGCCGAGTATATTGTTCTACCCTCCTCAATGCGGGCAATGTGCCCGTAATTGTACCCCTCATTTTTTTAAGAACAGGAAAGCACCGTGTTTTTGTTGGCATGGTGCTTTTCAATTTTTGTTGTATTTTTGTTTTGGAGGGGAGATTTGCTGTTAATTGTTGCGAAAATTTGATTTAACATATTTTAAATAATAAAAACTAAAAATTTAGGTCAACCCTTTTTAAAGGGTTGCGGGTTTGGGCAGAGCCCATAAAAAGTTTCCTTTATATTTTCATTTCAGGCGCAAACAGCTTTGCTGTTTACGTGCTAAAACTAAGTTTGAAAAAACAGGCAGATGCTCAATGCGTCTGCCTGTTTTGCAATATTTTCAGAAATTATTTTGTCAAAACCTCTGTTATCTCGCTGATATACATTTTATGAAAATCATTATCATACCATTTACTTACACTCTGTTCGTCAAGAATACTCTCGCTGTTTAAAAACTGCGAATACATCTTTTTGCACACGAGCACGAGTTTTGCCTCGGCAAAGTACGGAATACCGTCCTCTGTAAAAGCAGGTGTAAGTCCTGTTTCGGCAACCTTATCTACATCTCTGCCGCTCTTTGAACCGCAAAGTTTGAGTGCGTCACGATATTTTTCATCAAAAAAGCTCATTGTGTAGTAATCGTTTTTCTCAATAAACTCAAAAGTATAGCGCTGAGGGCGAATGAAAGTAAAGGCAACGGGTTTGCCCCACATAATGCCTGCGCCACCCCAGCTGATTGTCATTGTGTTGAAGTTGTCGGCACTGCCGCTTGTTACAAGCGCCCAATCCTTGCCGATAAGGTCAAACACGCTTTCGTTAATATCTGATGCGTTAATTTTCTTAAATTCTGACATAATTATCCTCCTTGTATGTTCTTGCCGCATTTGGCAAGAACATAATGTTTTGCATTTTTATTAATCAAAAATATTTTCCTTATTTTGTTCCCGTTGAGCCAAAACCGCCCTCGCCACGCTCTGTATCCGAAAGCTCGGTTACTTCTGTTACGGTCGGAACAATTACGGGTGCAATCACCATCTGCGCCACCCTTTCAAACGGCTCGACAGTGTACGGCTTATCAGAAACATTGCAAAGACCAACGCAAATTTCGCCTCTGTAATCGCTGTCAATAACGCCGACACCGTTGGCAAGGCAAATGCCATGCTTTATTCCGAGTCCGCTCCTTGCGTAAATAAACGCCGCTACCGATGAATCGGGAAGTTCAATGGCTATGCCTGTCGGCACAACGGCAATCTGTTGCGGTTCAAGTGTAATTTTATCGGCGATGCAGGCATACAAATCCATTCCTGCTGCGCCGCTTGTTGCAATTTTGGGGATTTTTGCGTTATCTTTTACCTTTTTTATCTTTAATTCCATAGTGTTCCTTTCAATTTAGGTTGCATCTGCAATCAAATTTTGCAGGAATTTTTAAAATTCCTTGCAAAAGAATCAGACTTAAAAAATTAATAATGTGAAATTAGAATATTAAAAGTTTGTAATTTGTGTAACAGCAATTTAATTTAATTCTTTTAAACAAATTTAACAGAGTTATTAACATTAACATTGTTTTAACAATTCTATTTAACACCCCTGAGGTATAAACCTCTTGTTGATTTGACTTTTAACATCGGATTTTCCGTAAATTCGCACATACTTTTAACACTTTCAACATAGTTTTCAACAGTTAAACGAAGTGAATAAAAAGATGTTGAAAGTGTGGAAAACTCTTTTTTAGAGATATAAAGCGGTACACAATTCAACACTTCGGTGCATATTCCGTCACATTTCAGCGGAAATTTCTCACCTTTTCTGTCCGTCATTTTTGAGGAATTTTTGCAAGTTTTGCAAGAAATGTTCTCGCTCTTTGCAGGGCAGTTTACAGTGAGCATAAGCGGAAGATGTCCGTAGGTGATAATACCCCTTTTTATAGTTCCGCCAAGGCGGTTTATCCGCTCAAAAGTAAGCTCAAAGCTGAGTTCAACATCTTCAAAACCGTATTCCTCTGCCCAAAGCAGGTCATAGGTGTTCACAAGGTTAAGACCAAAACCGCCATGCACACGCATATTTTCGCTTTTTGCCATATATACGGCGGCCAAGTTTCCGCAAAGTGCATCATTAATGCCGAGCTGTTTAACTTCCACAAGCCTTTTGGCAATTCTGTCCTCGTTTTTAAACAGACCTCTCGGAATTTCCACGCCGATATTGTAGCCGTTGGCAATAAGCGATTTCAGCTTTTCGCTGTCGGTAAAAATCGGAACATAAACAAGCTCACATTCCTTAAAAGCAGGCGAAAACTTTGCGGTAGTCATTCTTGCTCTTATTGCGTTGCCCTTTGGCACCAGAGAGGTGTCGGGCTCTGTAATTTCAACATTGTTAATAATATAGTTGTGCCACACCGCCCTTAAATCGTCAAGTCGGGCAAGCGCATCTCTGCGCATTGCGTTTAGCACTGAAAGTGGGAGAGAGAGGCTGTCCTCTGTATTTATACTCAAGCTGTCAAAGAAATATGCCGTTGAGCCTGTTTTCTTTAGCTGAGTTTCGCATTTTGCCTTGTCAAGGGCAACCTTTTCGGCTTTCTGACAAACAAAGTCAGAAGAAACCTTAACCGTATGCGAGCCGTCTGAAATTTCGAGTGTTGGATTTTCGCCGATTTTTGCAGTAAAAATACCGCTTATGGCAATGTTGCTAAGCTCGTCCTTGTAGCTCCGGCGAATTTTTGCAAACAGCTTTTCATCGGCAGCCACAACATCGTTTTTCCTGCGGTAGCCAAACATTTCGTAACCCGTTTTTCCCGTATAGTAGCCGTCTGTAAAGCCTGTGCGGGAAAACACGCTTTTTAAAATTTCGGCTGTATCACCGCTAATAAAGCCGCTGTCACGCTGTTCCTTGCAGGCACGAACTGCGGCAGAAACATATTCGGGCCTTTTCATTCTGCCCTCAATTTTGGCAGAGGCGACACCCATTTCTTCAAGCTGCGTAATATATGGTATAATGCTGTTGTCTTTTAGGCTGAGTGCGTGACCGTCCTTTACCTTTCCTACGGAAAACGGCAGGCGGCAGGGCTGAGCGCAAGCTCCTCGGTTTCCGCTCCTTGAGCCGAGCATTGCGCTGAAATAGCATTGTCCCGACACGCACATACAAAGCGCACCATGAACAAAAACCTCAAGCTCTACGGGAATTTGGGCGGCTTTTTCAAGCTCTGCCTTGCTCATTTCTCTTGACACAACAACTCGTTCAAAGCCCATTTCGTAAAGTGCCTTTACGCCGAGGTACGAGTGAACGCTCATCTGAGTAGATGCATGCAGGTGCATTGACGGCACAAGCTGACGGGCAAGTTTGGCAACACCCATATTTTGTACAATGAGTGCGTCTACATCTGCCCTTGCGGCGAGAAGTATAGCCTCTTTCATTCTCTGCATTTCGTCATCGAAAACTATGGTGTTGATTGTGACATACACCTTTACAGAGTGAATGTGGCAGTAGCGAACCGCCTCGATAAGCTCATTTTCGTCAAAATTATGCGCAGAAGAACGAGCGGAAAATTCCTTTTCGCCCAAATATACGGCGTCTGCTCCGCTTCGTACGGCGGCTGCAACGCTGTCCATACTGCCGGCAGGCGCAAGAATTTCAATTTTATTTTCCATAATCATAGCAATCAGTCAAAAAGCGAGATTTGCTGTTGGCGCATTTTTCGGACTATTTCGTCATTTTCTTCTTCCTCAACTGCGCCGTTTTCCTCTGTTTGTGCAGAGTTTACCGCCTGTTGCAGAGCATTTCTCAGCTGTTGATTCTCCTTTTCAAGTCTTAAATATTTTCGTGTAAGGGCAGTGTTTTCGTTGATAACCTCGGCAAGGCGGTTTTTGTACTCGGTGCACTGCTTGTTGAGGTCGTTTGTTTGGCGAATGATTTTGTCTGCCTTTGAAATGCATTCCTTTTTGTTGCGCAATGCCTTGTTGCGGTCATCGCAAAAATTCAGCGCCGCAAGAATTGCACAATCCCTTGTGTCGAGGTGGTGACTTGATGTAATAATTTCTTTGATTTGAGCAATAACCTCATCGGCAACATTCTGCACATATTTTTCGTCATCGGCAGTAATCACCGAATAGTTCCTGCCTTCGATCTGAACGGTGACTTTTCTTTTAGTATTCATTACATTATCTCTCCATATTCAGCCTTGCTCTGCAAAAACAGAGCTTATACCATAAATTATAATCCACCCTAAATTATAATATAAAATGCTGCGTTATTAAAGAATTATGTTAAAGTTGTAATCTTATTTTGATAAAATTATCCTTGTATGTCGGTTTTTTGCTATTTTTTGTCTGCTATATTGTAAAGGGCCAGATTTTGTGATATTATATAATATGTGCGACAAAACAGTTGCGTTTTGTTGATTTCACATTGTTTTGCTATTTATAATATAGTTTTTTTGATAATAATTAATAACAATTTATTAACATTACATATCAAAAAGGCTTTTGCGGAATATTATTTTACAGGGAAGTGATTATATGCCAGTTCCTTTTGATTCACAAAAAATTTACTATCGTTCACCTTTCGGTGCGGTAGAGCAGGGAACGACCATACATTTAAGAATACTTTTGCCAAGAGATCTCCACACTCAGAGAGCGGCGTTGGCAGTAAAGTATGACTACGATTACAACTGGGAATACTTCGGCTTTTTCTGGTGTGGCACATTTGATGACGCTACCGAAATCTGGGAGGCTGACTTTACTCCTAACAAAATCGGTCTGTACTGGTATGGCTTTAAACTTCAAACAAAATACGGTATCAGATATATTGTACCGTCTGATCCGTATAATATCAGCACCATAGAAACCTCACCGGGCAGAAGTTGGCAGCTTACCTGCTACAAAAAGGGCTTTACTACACCAAAGTGGCCTGTTGGCGGTGTAATGTATCAGATTTTGCCTGACAGATTTAATTTTAGCGGCGAAGAAAAGAACCTTACCCGTACAGATTTTCAGCGCAATACAGATTGGTATGCACTCCCACAGTGGTGGCCTAACGAGAACGGCGAAATTACAAACAGCGATTTCTTTATGGGTGACCTTAAGGGAATTACACAAAAGCTCGATTACCTTGAGGAATTGGGCGTAAGCTGTATTTATCTTAATCCTATCGGCGAGGCATACTCAAACCACCGTTACGATACGGGCGACTATTCAAAGGTTGACCCGATTCTCGGTACAAACGAGGATTTCATAAATCTTTGTGCAGAGGCTAAAAAGAGAGGAATACATGTTATTAACGATGGCGTTTACTCTCATACAGGCTCAGACAGCAAGTATTTTAACAGAAACGGCAGATACGGCGAGAATACAGGCGCTTACAGAGATCAAAATTCTCCGTATTACAGCTGGTATAAGTTCAATAACTGGCCAAACGATTACCATTCATGGTGGGGCTTTTACACCTTGCCTGAGGTAAACGAAACCGACCCTGTGTTTAACGAATATATCAACGGTAAGGACGGTATCGTAAGAACATATATGCGTTACGGTAACTCAGGCTGGCGACTTGATGTTGCCGATGAGCTGCCCGATGAATTTATGGAAAACCTGCGAAAAGCAGTAAAGGAAGAAGATCCCGAGGGCTTTATTGTAGGCGAAGTGTGGGAAGACGCAAGTAACAAGGAAAGCTACGGCGCAAGAAGAAAATTCTTGCTCGGCGAAGAGCTTGACTCGGTTATGAACTATGTTTTCAGAAACGCAATCCTTGATTTCTGCCGTGGCGCAGACGCAAAATATGTTATGAACCAGATTATGAGTGTTATAGAGAACTATCCTCGTCCGGTTCTCCGTGTTCTTATGAACTCACTTTCAACTCACGATACAGAGCGTGCGCTTACAGTTATTGCAGGCGAGCCGCTCAACGGCAGAGATCGTCAGTGGCAGGCAAATCAAAAGTTAAGCTACGACCAGCGTAAGCGTGGTATAGCACTTTTAAAGCTTGCCGTAGGTATGCAGTATACTTTACCGGGTTTCCCGTGCGTATATTACGGTGATGAGGCAGGTCTTGAGGGATACAGAGATCCGTTCAACCGTTGCTGTTATCCGTGGGGCAGAGAGGATAAGAAACTTATCGAGTGGCATAAGGCACTCGGTAATTTAAGAAAGTCCTGCTCACCGCTTTGGGACGGCGATTTTGTAAAGGTTACGGCTGACAAAAATTTTCTGAGCTATATCCGTCTTGACAGCAAGTCATCGCTTTATTGTGCGTTTAATGCAAGCGATGAAGAAAGAATTATGGACCCGCCGCCCGGATATGCAGACGGTACACCTATTTTAGATACAAAGCTCGAAAACGGAAAATTAACAATTCCGCCGCTCAGCTGCGCATTTATTATTAATGAAACAGACAGAAGATTGAGCCTTGCTTATTAATTAAAACTACAAATTTTATTTATACCAAATCTTAAAGAACGGTTTGCAGCGTGCAGACCGTTCTTTTGTTCTTTAAATTATGTTTTTGGAAAATACTTTACCGTGCAGTCAAAAAAGTTTAGTCAACCTTTAAAAAGGCTTGAACTAAATTTTAAAATTATTAAGTCTATAATGTTATATTTATAAGCCAAAATATACGCAAAAGGCAGTTCCGAATTTACGAAACTGCCTTTTTATCAAATCAAGTATTAATGTTTTGGGCTTTTGCTTTTTTGGTTTTTACAGGCGGTGGGGTAGGGGTGATTTCTTCCGCTGCGGTTCCGCCCTTTTTCTTTTTAATAATATAGATATAAACGCAAATTCCTGCAAAGCCTGCAAGGCACACCGCCGTTGCAACAGCGCCCGGCTTAAAGCCCTTTGGATAATACACAAGCTCAATGTTGTGCTCGCCTTTTGAAAGGTTAAATGCCACAAGCGCATTTCCGACAGGAGTAATATTTACCTCTCTGCCGTCAACATATGCTTTCCAACCGCCCTTTTCGTTAGGAATAGAGGTGTAGAAAAGTCCGTCTTTGCTTGCGTTGATTGTGCCCTTCATAGATGAACCCGTACACTCTGTGGTTGTCATAACATCTTTGCTTATCTGTGCATAGCCCTGCTCGTAAACATCTTGATTAAGCATATTTACATATACATGGGCATTGCCTGCCTGTCCCTGTGGGAGTTCAGCGTAAACCGAGATTTTATCGCCCTCGTTTACATATCCGCCGCAAGCGATATACGGTCTGCCCATACCGAGTGTTTTTGCGTTCTGCGACTCATCGTTTATCATAAGCGATACATCGTCTTTACCGTCTATGTCAGCATATACATACACATAGCCTGTGTACGGCGCTGTGTAGTTCCACTTGAGGTGCGGTGTTGTGGTGGTGTCTGTGCAGTTGTAGCTGTAATTGCCGTACGAAATTTTGTTTACAGGGAACTGTGAGTAGTCTGTGTGTCCCTGCGACACTACCTCAAGCTGAGTATATACATTGTCCTTTACGCCGGTTGCCAGCTTGAAAAATTCATTTTGCCGGTCAAACGGATTGAACTGGTCTTCATTTCTGTTTACCTGCCACTTGAGCAAGTCGGAATTTACCATAAATCCCATAGGAATGTAATGCTCGTTTTTAAGGAGAATAATACTGCCCTGCTGATAGTAGTTTGTAAGATCGTAGCTGTTCTGATACCTGCCATCTCTTGAGATGAGATATTTAAGGTTCATAAATGTGTTGGTTACAGGCGAGCTTTCGGCATAGGTGTATCTGTTGCCGCTCTGCCAACCCATCATTCCGAAGTTTTCAAAGAATACGGTCATATCTTCGTTAGCCATTGAGTTGAACATTGAAAGTCCGTTATAGCCGTTGAGCGAGCCGTCATTGAGAGTTTGTGTGCTTGTCGTTTCGGCTCTCCACATTTCTTTGGTGTCTTTTTCGGTTTCATTCATATAGCTTATAACATTTGCGGCAGCCTCTTCACCTCGTGGGTAGTCAACTGTGCTTGTAACTGTGGTGGTTTTTACACCTATGTATGCAGTCGCGCCGCTTTCGCCCACGACTATGACCGCAAGAATAATCAAAAGCACTTGCTTTGGTATAATTCTCTTTGTGTAGAGGAAAAGCACAATGCAGACAAGCGCCGCAATTACGGCAGTGCCCACGATTGCGTAGGTTTGCTGTGTGTCGATTGCAATCAGAATAATTACAGTCGAGAACAGCACCGCAAGAATAACATCCCAGCAGGTGGTAAAGTCAATGAGCATAAATGCTCTGTAAGCCATAACCACAATTACAAAGCTGATAAGATAGCTGAAACGGTAAGGAATCATATTTGTAAAGTGGAAACCATGCCAAATGTAGTCGAGCTGACGGATAACGCAGCTTATCATCATAAAGAGAATAAGACAGCCGTCAACGATTTTTTCTTTAAGGCTTATTTTCTTAGAGGTAAGGAACACAATGCCAAGCACAAGCGAAACAGTACCGCAGGCAATGTTTGGCAGAGCGTCAGCCTCTTTGGTGGCAGGAGTTATGAAAGTAAGGAGATTTGAGAAAATCTTTTTCATAGCCTCAAGTGTACCTAAAAGGTCGTTTGTAGAGCCTATGTTGATTGCGTAGGTAGTCGGGAATGTGCTTGAGGTTGCGTGGGTGTTTTGCAGTGCAAAGAACGCAGGCAACAGGAAGAAAGCCGTCATACCGATAGCAAGTACAGAGAAAAGCGCTGTTTTTGCGAGTTTTGTAAAAAAGCTCTTAAAGCCGTTCCACTTAACAATGCTGTACGCAATGAAGATAAGGAGAACGAAAATACAGGTAAACAAACCCATATAGTAGTTTGCAATGAGAGAAACCGCAAGCGTGATTGTAAAAAGTCTGAACTTGCCCTCTGTAAGCAGTTTTACTATGCCGAGAGCCACAAGCGGAGTAATGCATACGGTGTCGAGCCAAATGGTGTTCCAATAGTAACCCATAAAGAATGCGCAGAATGAAAAACTTGTGCCGAACACAACAAGCGAAAAGTCATTCTTTTTGAAAACCGAGCGCAGGAAAACAGCTGTAAAGCAGCCTGCAAAGGCAACCTTTGCGCATACGCTGAACATAAGAAATTCCCTGAGCCACTCAGACGGGATAAACACGCACAAAAAGTTCATAGGCCCTGCAAGGTAGTAGCTCATAAGCGAGAAGTAGTTTACACCGCCGCCCTGAGTCCAAGACCAAAACAGAGATTCGCCGTGCTTTAGCTTGTCCTGAAAGTCAACCAAAAAAGGAAAATACTGGTGCCAAAGGTCGGTAACGAGAATTTGATTATTGCCAAACGGAGAAACCTCCATTATCGCAAAACCTATGGTCATAAGCAAAAAAGGTATGGCAAAGGCAAGTAAAATAAACACATTTCTACTTAAAAATGCCTTAAATCCTTTTTGCTCAGCCGCAGGCTTTTCGGGCAGCTTTTTAGCTTTTGTTTGTAAAGCTGTCATAAGCATAAGAATTAAACCTCCATAAAATTATGTTTGCCCTTTTAAAGACAGGGCATTACCGATTAGTTATGCTTTTGCATATACTATAACTTATATATTGTAACACTTTATTTTGTCAAGGTAAATAACATTTTTAAAAAAGTGAATTGAAATTCAAAAATCGTCAATACTGCCAATGCGCTTGTTTAAAACCAACAAAAACAGGGGGTTGAAATTTTATATAAAGAATTTTTTAAAATATATACATATCTGCTTAAATATGGTATAATTTTATTAAATTAATGAAAAAGGGAGGCAGGACTATGAAAAAATCTAAAATATTGGTATCAACGGCACTTGCGCTGTGTATGGGTGCAACAGCGGTAATCCCTGCATTTGCGGCGGATAATGAAAGCTTTACTTTTACAAAAATCGGCGATTACAACGCAGACGGTGTAGCAAGTGTATCAGACATTACTGCATTACAGTTACAGCTTGGCGGAAATGGTACAATTTCGGGCACTGCTCTTGAGCATATCGACTTTAACGGTGACGGCGCTTTTAATGTAAATGACATTACAGAATTGCAGAAAATGGTTGCCGGTACGGAATATACTTGCTATCAAAAAACAGACAGCTCATATAAAAACATTCCTATGCGCTATTATGACTATGACTATAACGGTAACTCTAAAGGCGATATTATTGAATATGAAACAATCTACACACCGGAGAATTACATTATGACTGTTGATGAAATGAGGAGAAATTCAGTTAAAGGAATTTCTCTCATAACATCAAAGGAACAGTTTGTCGATTTGTTTAAAGCGGAGTCGCCGGAATTTGACGACGAGTTTTTCAAGGATAACGCTCTTTTTGTAATACTCACAGTCAGGGATTGGTATGATTATACAGGAATAAACTCCTTTGCGCTTGACGGAAACAAGCTGATAGTATATGATTATGAGGTCGAAACTTTTTGGGAGTATGGCGAAAAGTGTTGTCGCAATAATATTTACAGACTGAATAAGGCTGACGTCGAAAATATTACAGAAATTAACTTTTATACACAATATTTAGCACAGTAAATCTAACCCCCTCTCCGAGCGGAGAGGGGGTATCTTTCGCAAAATTTTAAATAATTTATAAAAATATAGACTTTTTTGTGTGCTTTTGGTATAATAAAAATAATTGTAGGTTTATACAAATTTAACTATGCAAAGGCGATTTATTATGAAAACAATAGATTTAGTAGTGCCATGCTACAACGAGGAAGAGGGACTCGAGCATTTTGTGCTTGAAACCAACAAGGTTATTGAGTCAATGCCCGAATATGCGTTCCGCTATATCCTTGTGAATGACGGCAGTAAAGATAAAACATACCTTATAATGAAAAAACTCGCAAAGCAGTTTTCTAATGTAAAGTACATTTCTTTTTCGAGAAATTTCGGCAAAGAGGCGGCTATGTATGCAGGACTTCAGCACACCACCGCCGACTATGTGGTGGTAATGGACGCCGATTTACAGCATCCGCCCACACTTTTTCCGCAGATGGTGTATGCCCTTGAAACCGAGGGCTACGATGTTTGTGCTACAAAGAGAAACGAGCGTGAGGGCGAAAGCAAATTCAGAGGTATTTTTTCAAAATTGTTTTTCAAAATTTCAAACAAACTCACCGATACCAAAATGCCGTACGGCGCAATGGATTTCAGAATGATGAAAAGACAGGTTGTCGATGCGATTCTTGAGCTTGCCGAGGTACAGAGATTTTCAAAGGGTATTTTTTCGTGGGTAGGTTTTAACACAAAGTGGATTTCGTTCAAAACGGTTGACCGCCAGCTCGGTCAGACCACATGGAAATTTTCGAGCCTTTTCCGCTATGCGATAGATGGTATCACCTGCTTTTCGGTTGCACCGCTCCGCTTTACAGCTATAATGGGAGCAATTATTTTTGTTATTGCGCTTATCTACATAATGATTACGCTCATACAAACTCTGTTTTTCGGTATCACCACACCGGGTTATGTAACCACCTTGTGCGCAGTGCTGTTTTTGGGCGGAATTACCGAGATGTCGATTGGTATTCTCGGCGAGTACATTGGCAGAATTTATATGGAAACCAAAGACAGACCGATTTATATAACAAAATTTTCTAATTTTGAGGACGAAAACAACGAGAAAAAGGAATAATTATGGGCGATTTTATAAAAAAGTTTTTTGATATAAAGTTTTGGAAGTTTATTTTGGTCGGCGTAATTAATACCCTCGTTGGCAACGGCTTGCAGTTTGTGCTGTTTGCGCTGTTTGCGTGGGACAGATACGATTGGGGTGTGTGGCTTGCCTCGGCGCTTGGATATTTTATCGGCAGTGTCGTAAGCTACTTCCTTAATAAGTACTTTACTTTCAAAAATACCGAAAAAGGCTGGAAACCGATTTTGCGATTTGCGCTGAATATTGCAGTGTGCTATGCGCTTTCGTACTGCATAGCAATTCCGCTTATAAAGTGGATTTGTACGGCGAATAATTTTACAATGTTCTCGCTTACGGTTGAGCAGTTTGCAGGCTATGCCTCAATGATACTCGGCTCTTGCCTGTTTGTGGCATTTAACTACATAGGACAAAGATTTTTTGCATTCAGAGAAAAGAAATAAAAAGGTACTCCCGACATTAACATAGGTTATATCGGGAGTATTGCAATTTTACAGAAAAAGATGTGATTTAATGGGCAAAGCAATGGCAGCTGCAAAAAAAATAGCGAAAAGTCCCTTTGCACCGCTCGCAAGGGTTGCGTTTGATGTGTTTGCAAAGGCGCAGTTTTTGTGCCTGAATATAAAATGGAAATTATCGGGCATAAAAAAGCCGACAGCCGAGCAGGCGCAACAGGCAGCGCAAAAAGTGACATTTATGTTTAAGTCATTTGAACGGCAAAAACAGGCGAAAATGCTGTATAAAAACATTCAAAAATACTACCCGAACGCAAGGGTGGTGATTGCCGATGACAGCAAAATTCCGCTAAAAATAAACGCAAAGAAAAATCCGCCCACAATCATTCATATGCCGTTTAACAGCGGTCTGAGCAAAGGGCTTAACCTTGCGCTTGCCGAGATACAAACCGAGTATCTTATGCGTATGGACGATGACGAGCTTTTAACGCCGCTTTCAAATGTATATGAGGAATTGTGCTTTCTTGAGGCACATAGCGACATTGACCTTGTGGGATTTGTGCCGCTTACGGCAGGCAAATGCACACCTGTACAAAAAATCGCCAAGAATTATAATCAATTCGATATGAAAAATGCTTACAAACCGCTAAAAGTGCCACATCTCACTAAAATTGACGAAAATCACATTGTGTACGGAAAAGTACCGAATATTTTTCTTGCAAGAACGGAAAAGGTAAGGGAAATAGGCTGGGACGATAACATAAGAATGATAGACCATCACGAATTTTTTACCAGAGCCGCAGGAAACCTTGTGTCGGTAATGAATCCGAATACGGCGGTTTTTCATATTCACAATATGTTTGACAACTATTACAATAAATTCCGCAGTGATTTCAGCGACGATTATTACTATATTCAGGGCAAAATGATAGCTGTTAAAAAGGCTATGAAAAGCAACAAAAATCAACAACATAAATAAAGTGCCGACATTGTTATTTGCAAAGTAATCGTGCTATAATGCTGTAAGTAACTGAATTTCGATAAGGACAACTACGGTGGTAAAAGCGCCGTATCTGTCCGAGGACGGCACATATTATTTGCAAACCAAGGGCATAGCCAACGAGATAGCTGACAAAGAAATAACGGCAGACAGGGTGGTGTCAATAATGGTGTGCAAAATACCGCACCTTGACGCATTGTATAACCTGTTTTTGTCGCCGTGGGGACTTGTGATATTCATAGCGCTTATAGTTCTGATTTTCTTTGATGAATTGGTAGCGTTTGTAAGAGCGCTGACCGGCAACACAAAATCGGCAAAAGACGCAAACGGATATTAACGGAATAATCGACCGACTAACCGCAGAAAATAAGGAAAATAAAGATAATAAAGACGATAAGTGAGTTTGATATTTATTTTTAAGGATTTTATGCTAAATGCGTGCTAACATTAATAAATTATGGTTTAGCCGACTTTCGGTCGGGCAACAAAGTAAAACAAAAGCGAAACTTTCCGTCCCGAAGTTAAAAGTTTGGTCAACCTTTTCAAAGGTTGTGGGTGTGGGCAACGCCCACAAAAAATTTATGCTATCGCAAATTTTATTAGCCAAAACGCTTGCCATTTGGCGACTGAACACAACAGCGAGAGCCTTAAGAAATGCGATAGCATAAAAATAGAAATGCAAAACAATTTACGGTATAAACGCTTGCGTTTATACCGTAATGTTTTATTATTTCTTTTCTAAAAGGCTACCGCTTGTTTTTCAAACATTGTCTTAGCACGCAAACAGCAAAGCTGTTTGCGCCCAATAATTTGATGTAGAGAAAACTTAAATGGGCTCTGCCCATACCCGCAAGCCTTTAAAAAGGCTGACAGCTCGACCAAAGTCAAGCTGTTGTTTTTTACTGATCTGCAATTTTGATATAAATATCTCCGCTTACCGTGGTTATTCGGCACTCTTCGTTTGAAACGCTTTGCGGTACATTTACCGTGCCGCTGGTTGTTTCGGTAATAAATTGTTTATTACTTAGCAATGTTCCCGATATTTCGCCGCTTACGGTATCAAGTACAATATTTTTTGCGTCACATCTTTTCAAATCTATCTCTCCGCTTGTGCTGTTTGCTTTAAGCTTTTGGCTTGCAACCGTATCGGCAAGCATAACTCCGCCGCTGATTGTATTCGCAAAAATTTCTTTGCCTTTTACATTTGACAAGTCAACCTCACCGCTTACAGAACTTGCATTAATGCACTCGGTTGCCGAAATATTATTTATAATTACATCTCCGCTTGTAGACTCGGCATTAAATTTTTTCAAATTTAAATTCTCCGCATAAACATCTCCGCTTGTTGATGAAATATTAAGTTCTTGTTTTACATCGGCTTTTACACTTACATCACCGCTGATACTGCCGACCTTTGCATTATCAAAAGTAAATTCGTTTGCAACATCAATATCTCCGCTCATTGAAGCTGCATTCAAAGAATCATATTTGTTTTTCGGCAAATAAACCGAAACCCTCATATCCGCAACAAAAAATCCGATATTAATACGCTCAAACCAGTTGCGTTCATCTTTCACACGGACTGTTAATGTATTGTTTTCGTTTACAACAGTGTGAGTAACTTTTTCCCGTTCATCACACAATACCCGACATTTATCATCATTTGATTTATAAAAATTTATATTGCTTGCCGCGTCCTCTATTATAATATTTGTAAAATCGTCTTCAACAGTATAAGTATGCGTTACAAAATCTGATGTGCTGATTTCATTAAAATTAAATCCAAGACTGTATATACCGCAAAATCCGCAAATCATTCCAACCGCTATAAGAATTACAGCTACCGTTATCAATATCTTTTTTGATTTTTTCATTGTACTTCCTCTTTTCTTATAAACAGAGATTTTATCCAAATCCATATTTTTTTACTGACAAATACCATTCTTTTTGTAATTTGATTAATTCCGAAAAACGACAGTATTGACAAACCCGCACATACAAAAGCTCCGCCAATCAGCACGAGCATCGCAAATATATTTGCATTTGAGGTAAAAGCATATGCCACTGTACTTACCAATGTAAAAATTCCGCTTACCGCCAAACTGAAATCAGCCGCATAAAATGACAAAACCACAGACCATATAACTATGTAAACAGTCAGAACAATAACTATTGCGGTTAAAAGCAGGGGAAACCAAACGGGAGAGCCTACTGCGAGCAATACTATTTCCCACACCTTCCAATCGTGTTTTTTGCTGACTGTTCTTTTAACCAATTTTGGCAATGAAGATTCCGATAAAATTTGCTGTATAATTTCGTTTACCGAGCCTATATCTTCAACAGCCTCATTTTCGGTCATACCCTCGTCCATTCTGTCGTCAATCATTTCACTGTAAAACTGAACCGAATTTTCTATATCTTCTTTCGGCAATCCCGATAAACCGTTATACAATGCCCCAAGAAATTCCTGTTTACTCATCATCATTTTCCTCCTTTATGATAAACCGATAAATTGATACTATCTCGTGCCACTCATTTTTAAAATCTTCTATTCTGTTTAATCCCTGTTGTGTAATATGATAATACTTGCGTAATCGTCCGTTATACTCTACCTTATTGACGGTAAGCATTTGAGCGGTTTCCAATCTTCTTAAAATCGGATACAAAGTTGATTCGGATATTTCCACATACGGTTTCATATCTTTTATAATCTGATAACCGTAAGAATCTTTGTTTTTTATAGCGGCAAGCACGCATATGTCCAAAAGTCCTCGTTTCAGCTGAACATCCATATTATACCTCCCTTTGCACAATACTATACATCACATAGTATTATATGTCAAGGACTTTTTTCAGATTATATAATAAAAATTTTGAACAGCCTATTAAAATCTCTCACCGTTATGTTCAAGTAGCCAAACAATAAAAAAGAAAAAGCAGTTTCAAAGCATTGTCTTTGAAACTGCTCAGCTTGTCGAAAAAGTCCAGCATATGCTGGGCTTTTTGCTATTTTTGTGGTA
>OOCD01000252.1_pt1 | contig 42157 bp, 46 predicted proteins | sample 1671791 | NCBI WGS metagenome assembly OOCD01 (sample SAMN06348193, study PRJEB24527) | human gut metagenome | biome: human gut; feature: ankylosing spondylitis patient; material: feces | host: Homo sapiens | place: China | collected 2015-10
AAAATGATGAGCCGTGTGTTCAACTCCCTGCCGGAGAAGGATACACGGCTCATTTGCACTGTTTGAGGATAAGGACAGGAAAAGGCGGATGCGAATCTGCACACTTGGCTCATCAAGAGACCGTGTGAGCCAGCTTAAAATTGAATTGCTGCCTGTTTGGTGCTGTTCGAATGCGCGGTAAGCCGAGGTAGACTTCAGGTGACCTTTTACAAGGTTGTCCGAGGTCTGCCTCGACTTTTTTTGATGAATTGCGTTGGAACTTGGGATGAAGAAATATCATGTCTATGGTCTTTCTTTTTGGGACGTCCATTGCTATTATGTAGATGAAAGCTGACAGAGTCTGAGAATCCGTTTCCTTGAGGGAAAGGTGATACAGTGTCTAAAGGCTTTTTTTGTTTACACAATTTTACGCTCGTAGGAGAGGAAGAAGCAAATTTGTTCCTTTTAGAAACAGGTACAAGTAAAGTTGCACAAAGGAAAAACTCCGGTTTTGGATTTCTGTCCAAACTTGTCGAAAAGATATTTACGCTGGATAATTTTGGTGCTATAATCACCATAGGGTTTGAGCCAAAAGGAGGCTTTGACCCATCATCTCATCTTGATTCCATAGTGTAAATGCAATACAACATAATTGAACAGAAAGGATAACCGAAGATGCGAAATCGAGGACTCTGAATTGAAATAGCAATAGCAAAGTAGTCTGTATGTTTCAGCGAAGACGTGTGCGCTTGATAAAAACTGAAACAAATTTCTTGATTTAAGACATACAGACCCCAAATACATAATTGGAAAAGCAATAGTAACGGGATTTTTTACAGGATTATAAAAACACTCTAGGTAGAGAACTCTAAAATAACTGCTTTTGTGAATTATGTAAGGGGATAAGTATGCTCATTCAAGAATTGGACTGTTATTTCAATTCAATCTGACTTCGCAATCGGAATCTTTGTATATACAAAGACCGGAGAAGCTAGGATAGTGTACTTGTAACAAGTCACTGAGTCTTAGCATCTCCGGTCTTTTTTTGTTTGCATTTGCAGTATGGAAGGGGGTGAACCGAGGTGGCATCCGATGTACATAAGAATACGGATATCAAGGTGGAAACCGTCAGTGCCAACTCGGTTTGCCGCCAGAATACTGCTGAGCAGGGGATGGCTGCGCCAGATGAGTTTATGGCAGAGGTTCAGTGGTCCATGGCAATACGGAAGATGATTGCAAAACTTGAGTTCGGAGACGCTCTAAAGCTGCTGATGAACAACCGGGATATGTCTGTAGAGAAGATGGAGTCTGAGTCCGGACTCTCTGTGTCCACAGTGAAGCGGCTTCGTGCGGGTCAGGAGGCAAGCACGGAACAAGTCGTTGCCATTTCGGTGGCATTGCGGCTTCCGCCAATGGTCAGCAGTGATTTATTGAGAATGTGTGGAATCACACTGGACTTTAACAATCAAATGAATACGGTCTATCAGATGATTCTGACGGGCCATTACAAAGACGGTATCGAGCAAGTCAACGTCTATCTTGCAGCTTGTGGATGCGCCCCACTCAAAACTGCCTGCTAAAGTACCTACAACAGAATACCCATGAGGCGATTGGACCACAAAACGGTCTGGTCGCCTCTTTTTTGAAATTTATTCTGAGGTTAGGGCTCAGAAAGTGAGCTCTAAATGGTAGAAAAAGAGCGAAAAACCGTGGTGTAAAGCCATCAAATATGACCTTGAATTTTAAAAAAGAACGGAATATCGATGGTTTGCATGCTGCTTTTTAGAGCTCACTTAGTGAGCTGGTGATTTGATCAGTCTTCAGCTATCATGTAGTCAGTTCAAGGGACGAACCCCAAAAAGGAAAGTCCCGAGAATAAAAAATAATATCGTAAACCCGATTCTAGAGAAGGCGAAGGATACCATAACGGAGTTCTACCAGCTGGCAGATATCATCTGCTGGAGGTGAAACAGCCGGTCTATGGGTGTACCTCCCATCTCTGGAATCGGGCTTTTTGCGCTTTGCAGAATGTCCCAGCTCAGAATGTGAGCCCTGTTCCGCTTCCGTCATCGGTATCCTTCTCCCTCCCAGAGTCCGGGGGAAAGGACAAGAAAAATGACTAACATGATGAACGGGGCAGTTGCAATCTATGGCGGCGTAGGCGTGATGGAGATTCGCCAGCCGTTACCGCAGACAGTGGAGAGCATGGCACAGGCAGTCGAGAATGCGGCCGTCAACGCACACATCTCTCTGCGTGAGCTGAAGAACACGGTTGCAACAGTTATCGAGAAAAAGCTGCCGAAATACGCACAGCTCATGGAGATGCATCCTGTGATTGTTGCCAGAACCGTGGTGAACGGAGCAACGCTTACGGCTTATGAGAATGGTTATGCCGTCTATGAGCAGGATTGCGCATACACGGTTATGGCCATCGACCGCTGCGGCGACTACCGCTACGATTTCAATGACGGCACATACGAGGTCGTTCCGGCTGTGGTGTTTGAGGATGCCGAATGGTCGGTGCGTCTGGTCATGAAAGGCGAACGCCGGATGGAAAGCAACCGCAGCAAGACGGTTGCCATCAATGAGGCTGCCAGCCTGGATTGCGATGGCTCCGACTGGTCGAATGCGGTTATGGTGGACTTCATGGATGAAGAAAATGTCGAAATGTTGGCAGAAGAGGAACTGCGCAAGCTGTATGCCGCTATGAGTAAGCTTACAGAACGGCAACAGGAAATCATCCAGCTCTACTTCTATAAAGGGCTGACCCAGTATGAGATTGCAGAAGAATTGGGGATTGCAAGACCCGTAGTAAGCAAAATCATGACTGCTGCAATTAAAAAGCTCAAGAAAAGTTTTTGAAAATAGGGTACCTTTTCCCGAATTTCAGTAAGCGTTATGAGAGGACTTCCTCTCACGAATACATCCAAGGAGGTTACAACCCATGAGTAACATCAAGAATCCCCAGAACAATCCCTTAAAGAATCCGGCTCCGGTGCGACCGCCCGGCGGCAGCACCACCCCAAAGACCGTTTATGTCTGCTCTCCGTTCCGACCCACCGCTGTATCCGAGGCGGACAGGGATGCAGAACAGCGGTCCAATATCGAACGGGCACTCAAAGCCTGCCGCATCCTCGCTATGATGGGCATCCAACCGCTGGCACCACATCTGTACTTCACTCGTTTTCTCAAGGATGAGTTGGCGGCAGAACGTGCTGCCGGGATGCAGCTTGGCCTGTCATGGCTGGAACAGGCAGATGAGCTTTGGGTGTTTGGCGACACGGTGTCGGAGGGCATGGCACAGGAAATCGCCAAGGCGAAAGAACTGGGAAAGTCGGTGCATACCGTTTCTGAATCCAGGCGAGTGGCAGAACTGCTCGTCGAGAGCCTTGCACAGAAGTACACCCTGACCGGTGACAGTCAACAGGAGATGCAGCCCAAGGCTGCGGAAAGTGAGCAACACAATGATGAACGATAAGAACCAGAATACCAATGCCCCGGAAGTGCGCCGTATTCTCCCGGTGATGCTGAAGGTCGAGAACCTCCACATCCATCTGGATGAGCGCAGCACCAGCAACACCTATTTCAATGGTGTCGAGGATCAGGACGAAGAGCCTGATATCGACATCGAGGCCATGATCGCCACCATCTGCACCAAGACCGGTCTGTGCAAGGATGCCGTCGTGATGGTTCTGGATGCTCAGGCTGAGTATCTGGATTCTGTCTACGGTGAGGATGAGGTGGACGAGGATGAGTGAGATGCTGACCGGTCCCAAGAAGATCGTGGATGGGCTGACGGAGGTATTCCGCGGCCTGACCCGGATGTGTGAGGGCATGGCAGAGCAGATTGAACTCCTGGAGTTCACTTCTGAGGATGCGGAGGACGAGGATAAGCTGCTTCCTCCGACCAAGCTCCCCGCTGTGGACACAGCACCAAGGGTACAGGATGTGCCTCACCCTCGTAAGAAACCGGGGAAGCGTTCCCGCAAACAGGAACAGGACACTCCGTCCACGATGGATGAGACGCCCAAGGAGCCGACCGAAGAAGCTCAGGCGGAGGAAAGCCCTGCTGAGGAGGCGAAAGAGGAACTTCCTGATTTCCCGGATGACTCGGCAGATGACTTGCCCTTTGATGTGGATACTGCCCAAAAGGCGGAACCCGAGTAGCCTGCGGTGACCATCTCCAAGGATGAGATCACGGCGGTCATCGTGGCGAAGATCAAGCAGAAGCGCAGCAACAACGAGAAAATCGGTCAGTTGCTGAAGACCTACGGCGTAGATCAGCTTTCTGAACTGCCGGCAGCCAAGTACGAGGCGTTTCTCGCAGACATCTCCCAGCTGTAACGGAGGTGTCGTATGCCCGCAGTACACGCGATCCTCTCTGCGTCTAGCTCGAAAAGATGGCTCAACTGTACGCCATCCGCTCGGCTGGAGCAGAATTTTCCCAATGAATCCTCGGTGTACGCCGAGGAGGGGACAGCCGCCCACGCGCTGGGCGAGTACAAGCTCCGCAAGTACTTGCATGAGCGTGTGAGGCGGCCTACTTCCGAGTTCGACACCGATGAGATGGATGCCAATACCGACATCTATGCGGAGTACATCATCTCCACAGTCGAACGCATCAAGGAAACCTGCCCGCATCCTCTGGTCATGGTGGAGAAACGGCTGGACTACAGCTATCTCGTTCCGCAGGGATTCGGTACCGGCGACTGCGTGATCATCGCAGACGGCACCCTCTATGTCATGGACTATAAAAACGGAAAAGGCGTGTTTGTCAGCTGTGACCATAACCCACAGATGATGCTATTTCCCGAAATTCAATGTGGATGGTCTGCTCCGTGGTGATTACCAGAGCCGGATGAACGGCTACGCCACCGGCATCAGCAAAGGTTTTCTGTCTCCCAACGATATCCATCGTCTGGAAAACATGGACCTGATCCCGGCAGACCAGGGCGGTGACGACTACTACCTGAACGGCGGCTATGTGAAGTTGAAAGACGCAGGACTGGCGCAGCAGAACAAAGCTGCCGCTGCCCAGCAGAATCAGCCACAGCAGACACAGCCGGAGGAAGAAACCCCTGACAGCGAAAACCGGCAGAGTGAGAGTACGTCAAAACGACAGAAAGAAAGGAGAGCAAGATGAAAAAGTTCTGGAACTGGATCAAGGACAGTGACGAGACCAGAACCCTCCGGCTGGAAGGTCCCATCGATGAGGAATCCTTCTGGGGAGATGAGATCACTCCGCAGATGTTCCGGGATGAGCTGAATGTCGGTGAGGGTGATGTGACCGTCTGGATCAACAGTCCGGGCGGCAATGTGTTTGCTGCTGCCGAAATCTATACCATGCTCAAGGACTACAAGGGAAGCATCACGGTCAAGATCGATGCGATTGCTGCATCAGCGGCATCTGTTGTTGCCATGGCCGGCGATGTCGTTCAGATGAGCCCCGTTGCCATGCTGATGATCCATGACCCCAGCACTGTGGCGATGGGCAATACCAAGGATATGGAAAAGGCCATCGAGGTATTGAACGAGGTCAAGGAAAGCATCATCAACGCCTGTGCATCCAAAAGTGGCCTGTCCCATGCCCGAATCGCAAACATCATGTCCAACGAAACGTGGATGAATGCGAAGAAAGCCGTGGAGTTGGGCTTTGCGGATGAGGTGCTCTTTGAAGCGAAGCAGAAAGCATCCGAAGAACCGGAACAGACTCCCGATGAAAAACCGGGCGAGGGCGAAGAAAAGCAGCCAATCCAAAAGGATGCGGAAGGGCACCTTTTCTCCAGCCGTCAGATGGATCTAATCGTCCTGAATCGTCTGGGAGTCAAGCCTGACACCCCTGCGGCTCAAACGGAGCCGCCCAGTGATCCCCCTGCGGAAGCCGGTCCTGTCCTTGACATGGACGGCAAGACAGAGGAAGAGGATTACTCCGACAACGTCCTGATGAAACAGCTGGAGTGCATGAAATGATGCGCCCCGGCTTTTTTCATGCCGAAATCGAGTTTTATGGAGGTATACGACTATGAGTAAGATTCTGGAACTGCGCACCAAGCGCAATACCCTCTGGGAACAGACCAAGGATTTTCTGGAAAAGAACCGCGGCGATAACGGTCTGGTCAAGGCCGAGGCTGTGGAGCAGTACAACAAGATGGCACAGGAGGTCAAGGACCTGGGTGCTGAGATCGAGCGTCTGGAACAGCAGGCACAGATCGAGGCACAGCTGTCTGCGCCCACTTCCAATCCTGTCCATGCCGATCCCAAGAACGGCAGCAAGGAGGATGTGAGGCCGACTGCTACTGCCGAGTACGCCGAGAACTTCTGGAACATGATCCGCAACCGTGGTCATTACGGTGAGGTCCGCAATGCCCTGTCTGTGGGCGAGGACACCGAGGGCGGCTTTACCGTTCCCGATGAGTTCGAGAAGAAGCTGGTGGAGGCACAGGAAGCATCGTGTGTTTTCCCTGTTTACTGTCATCTTTGTGGCTTTCCTGCTGCTCCGGTCTGTGACCATTGTCCCGACTGGTTATACCGGCGTGAAGACCAGCTTCGGTCAGATTCAGGAAACGACCATCCAAAGCGGTAAGCTGAACTTCACCGTTCCGTTCGTCCAGAGCATCCACACCGTAAATAATAAGCAGCAAGACAAGCATATCAAGGCGCAGATCTGGGGTGAAGCCTCCGACAAGACTCCGGTTTACGCTGCGGATGTCATTGTGACCTATCAGGTGCTTCCCGAAAGGAGCGCATGGTTGTACGCAAATGTGTCTGACACCAAGAATCTGGTCGGTGACGAACTGGTGGCATCTGCCATCAAGTCCGCGATGGCAGAGCTTGGCCCCAATGAAGTGACCAACCGCATATCAAGATTGAGCCTCTGGCCCAGCAGAAGCTGGCGGAATCCCTGGACCAGAAGTACGGCGAGGATGCGGTGTTCATCAATAAGGTGGTCATCAACGATATGGATTTTGAGGAAGCCTATAATACGGCCATTCAGCAGAAGTCCATCGCCCAGCAGAATGCTGACAAGCAGAAGATCGAGAATGAGGCCGCCATTGCTAAGGCAGAAGCGGACAAGCAGGTGGCGATCACCAACGCCGAGGCAGAGGCACAGAAGACTTCCATTGCTGCGGATGCACAGGCCGAAGCGAACCGCAAGATTGCAGAGAGCCTGTCTGATACCTTGATCGAGTACCAGAAGATCCAGAAATGGGACGGCAAGCTGCCCACCGTCAGCGGCGGTAATGCACTGGTCAGCATCGACCCGACAGAGTAAGCAAGTACACGAACCGAGGGCAGGGCGGAGGCTCTGCCCTTTCTACATGAAATGGAGGATAAAGACTATGGCAGTTACGAAGAAAATCGAAATCGATGGTCAGATGGTGGAGTTCCGAGCCAGTGCAGCCGTTCCTCGTCTGTACCGCATCAAGTTTGGCCGGGACATCTATAAGGACCTGCAATCTCTGGAAAAGAGCGTGGGGGATAACGATGAGGAAAGCTCCAGCCTTGACCTGTTCAGTCTGGAGATGTTCGAGAATATTGCCTATATTATGGCGAAGCACGCCCATCCGGATCAGGTGCCGGACACCCCGGATGAGTGGCTGGAGAACTTCAACACCTTCTCCATCTACCAGATTCTGCCCCAGCTGATCGAACTGTGGGGCCTGAACATGCAGACGGAGGTGGAGGCAAGAAAAAACCTCGCAAAAGTGAGCGGGTAATGACCACCCCGCTCTTCATGCTGCGCTGTGTGCAGCTCGGTATCAGCATAGCCGACCTAGACTTGCTGACCATCGGGTTGGTCAATGACATGTTCACAGAGCGGCAGAACGATGAGTATCCGTATCAGGAACTGGCATCGCAGGCTGACTTTGACCGGTTCTAACCAAACTTTCGTGCTTATATTGATTGCAAAATAAGCACGAAAGTTTGTGAGGATAAAGAAAAATCCCCCAGCCGTGCACAGCTGGGGGAGAAAGAAGGTGACCCGAAGGTCATCTTCCCGGTCTCAGACCTCGCAAGGTTACTGAAACCTGATCGCGATTGAGTTATAGCAGATTGGGCGCAGATAATCAACCGAGTATTTTATGCAGAAGCAGAATCGGTGGGCTTGCGGGTATCTTCAAAGACATTGCGAAGGTAATCGGGTCCCTCCATCCAAAGACCAGTAGAGTAATCGAACAATTCCTTATAAGCGAGAGAGCTCGAAAACTCAAAGAACACCTGATTGAAGGAAACACCCGTTTCAGTGCAGTAATCTTCGAGCATTGCTCGCATGACAAGGTCGACACACTCTTCACGTTGCGAGTCAGCAACAACTGTTTCGCTCATAAAGAATCTTTTCAGTATATGAATTTCTGATTTTTATGCGGTCTTTTTGGAATTGCAGTAGTCGTAGAGGTTCAGAAGATAATCGGAGCCTTCTTTCCAAATCTCTGTATCGAAATCAAAGAGGGCTTCATACGCACGGGAGCTTGTGAAGCGAAGAAGAGCTTCTTCATAAGGAATCTTTTCTCGTGCAGCAAGCATCTCTACTGCCTCACGCATTGCAATTACAGCGCAGCATTCTTTTTGGGAATCTGTAGATGTATGGTTTGTAGCATTAACACAATTTGATGTCGCCATAACGGTCACTCCTTATGAATTCAAGATGATCAACGGCATCCTGAGTTCTGAAACAAAATTGATCCTTGAGACGGTTTGGTAAAAGTCTTTCAATAGTTTCTTTGTCTACTTTTGGATCACCGGGTTTCCCGGAAACTTCACCATTGATATAAATCTGAAGGGTACGGGCTGTCTGATCGTCGGCAATCTTTCCGCCGATGATATCAATCACGCTGTATTTTTTCAGTAGCTGCGGAAAGAGGTCTTTCTTTCGGTTGGCTGCCACGAAATGCAGCCATTCGATACTGGGCTCTTGAAAAAAGTAAGCGAGGATATTCGGGTCATAGTGAAATTTGTAGACTGAAATTTGCCCGTCCGCTGGGTCAAAGTCATCTGGTACAGCACTGATATGTTTTGCTTTACGAACGGAAAGCTGGACATAGTTATATGCCTGTTCATAAGACGAAGTTAAGTAAAAACCACGACCAAAATCAAGCCCGCCCATACAATGTCTTAAGTCAATGTTAGGAATACTGACATAGCTTCCGTGGTAAAGAAGCATGCCATCTTCGAGTCCTATCATACAGTGACACCTCGATTCTTGAGCAGGGTTTCGACATCATGCAAAGCGCATTCGTAACTGTTCAAATGAAGAATGTCGTAGCAATCAGCGATAAATCCAAGAATGTCGTATTTCTTGAATAGTTTGGCACAGTCACTGGGAGACATTTTCCATTTGGACTGAGCCATACGGAAAACCCAGCACTGCATATCGGCAATGTCGATGTTATATTCACTCATAGAGCGTACCTCCATAGAATACAATTCCTCAATTTAAGTATAGCTCTTTTTCCGGCTCATATCAACGATAGAATTGTAAATTTTTAAGCCCACATAAAAAGTAACTCACGAGTTGCTTGCTTACGAGTATCATATTTCTCTCGGCCTATTCGCCTTGTGCGGATGGGTCTTTACTTATGCCCCGGAGGAGGTGGTTTTCCGCATGGCATCCAGAATCGCAGGCATCACCGTTGAGATCGGCGGCGATACTACAAAATTATCCAAGGCACTGGAAGGCGTTAACAAGTCCATTAAAACAACGCAGGCTGGGCTCAAGGATGTTAACAAGCTCCTGAAATTGGACCCCTCCAATACCGAGGCAGTTACCCAGAAGCAGCGGATGCTGAAGGATGCCATTGAAGCCACCAAGGAGAAACTCACTACCTTAAAGACTGCGGCAGAACAGGCCAACCAGCAGCTTGCAGACGGCAAGATCACGCAGGACCAGTACGATGCACTCCAACGTGAGATCGTGGAGACGGAGCAGAACCTCAAATCCCTGCAGGAACAGGCTGCTGTCACCAATACGACCCTTGCCAAGATCGATGTGGTGGGTGAAAAGCTCCAGACGGTCGGCTCTCAGGTCGAGGGTGTGGGTAAGAAGTTCCTGTCGGTTACGGCGGCGGTTACTGGCTTAGGCACGGCGGCGGTAAAGACCGCAGCAGACTTCGACCAGGAAATGAGCAAGGTCTCCGCTATTTCCGGTGCAACAGGGGATGACTTTGATCAGCTCCGTGCCAAAGCTCGTGAGATGGGTGCCAAGACAAAGTTCTCTGCCTCCGAAGCTGCCTCCGCTATGGAATACATGGCGATGGCCGGCTGGAAGACCGGGGATATGCTGGATGGTATCGAGGGCATCATGAACCTTGCTGCATCCGGTGAGGACTTGGCGACTACCTCAGATATCGTCACGGATGCGCTGACTGCCTTTGGTTTGTCGGCTGCGGATTCCGGTCACTTTGCGGACATCCTCGCGGCAGCATCGTCCAATGCAAACACCAACGTCAGCATGATGGGCGAGACCTTCAAGTACTGTGCGCCTATCGCCGGTGCGCTGGGTTTCAGTGCAGAGGATACGGCGGAAGCCATCGGCCTTATGGCAAACTCCGGTATTAAGGCTTCGCAGGCTGGTACTTCTTTGCGCTCCATTATGAACAATCTTGCCGGCGAAGTGACCTTTGTGGGTAAGAACATCGGTGAGGTTACCATTGCTGCCAGCAATGCTGACGGCAGCATGAGAAGCCTGAACGACATTCTGGCAGACTGTCGTGTGGCATTCTCCGGCTTGACGGAATCCGAAAAGGCCGCCAATGCAGAATCGCTGGTCGGCAAGAACGCCATGTCCGGCTTCCTTGCCCTGATGAACTCCGGGGAAGGGGATATCAATAAACTCCGTGGTGCCATCGAAAACTGCGATGGTTCTGCGGAAAGCATGGCGGAAACCATGCAGGATAATCTGAACGGCCAGCTTACCATTCGATTCGAGCTAAAAAGGTTCTGCTCATATTGAGTCTATCTGCAAGGTCGTCCTGTGTAAGATGAGACTTGCTACGAAAAAATGCGATGCGTTTACCGAGCGCAAGGTAGTTTATAGGCATGGTCTTACCTCGAAACTGGCCCGCATAAGAACAAAGTAATTATTGCGCTGAAAGTGATACATAGCAAATTTCAAAAGTAAGGATGCAATTCTATACCTCCTGCGGTACTGCATCCTTAAAATAAAAAATTCGGAATTGTTATCTAACAGGTAACAATTTGAAAAACGTGTTGTCTGATGGGTAACAGTCAACTCGCCAGTGTAGATGTATAATAAAGCTGAAGAACTCTAGGAATCACACAATACAGGAACGGGGATGGGGACGAGTGCAAGAAGGACTTTTGACTCTGTATAGCGAGGTTGAAGCGTCGCCGATCCACTGGCTTTGGTATCCGTACATTGCAATAGGAAAAATAACCTTGCTACAGGGTGATCCTGGCGACGGAAAGTCAACAATGATGATGAATCTGATTGCTGAAATAACCACGGGCGGTGCTTTTCCTGATGGCAAGCCATTGGAGCAACCGCAGAGGGTTATCTACCAGTGCTCAGAAGATGGGGTTGCAGATACGATTAAGCCCCGGCTGGAAGAACAGGGAGCAGACTGTAGCAAGGTGGCATTCATCAATGAGGAAGTTAACAGTGGGCTGACACTTGATGATGAACGTATCCGAGATGCGATTGTTGCATTTCGGCCTAGACTGGTTGTAATTGACCCAATTCAAGCATACCTTGTGAGCGACTCTGATTTGCAGATTTCAGGAAAAGCTAGGCGATTGATGCAGCACCTTGGAATGTGGGCGACTGCTTATAAATGTGCCATTGTGCTAATAGGGCACCTTAATAAAAAGGAAGGCATAAAAGGCTTGTATAGAAGTCTTGGGAGCATTGATGTTGTAGCAACGGCAAGGAGTGTCTTGCAAATCGAGCGAGATGCAGAAAACCTGGATGTTCGTATCATCCACCAAATAAAAAACAGCTTAGGCCCAGATGGATCCAAAATCAGCTTCTCGATAACAGAAGATTATGGATTTCAGTGGCTGGACTCAGTATCTGAAAGCTGTGAAGAAAAACAGGATATAGAGTGTAAGACGAAAACGGAAGTGGCTTGCACCCTTCTAAAGCAAGATCTTGTAAAAGGTGATATGGCATCAAAAGAAATCTATGAAAGGCTTGGAGAGGCAGGAATTAGCCGCAGAACCATAGCTGAGACAAAACGTGTGTTAGGAATACAGAGCTATAGAAAAATGCGCCAGTGGGACTGGACGCTTAAAGAATAAGGTGAAACCGTGAAGGAAAACAGTGGACAAGACCGTAAGCAGAAAATTCGTGATAAATATAAAGGCACAGATGTGTCTGAAATCGAAATAATCCCAGCAAAGCCTATTGTGGACTTTACAGAGAGCGGAGGAATTCGCCGGGTGGCGGCGTATGTTCGGGTTTCAACTGATAATGATGAACAGACCTTATCTTATGAACTTCAAAAGAATTATTATACAGAGTACATTACAGGGCATCCGGGATGGGAATTTGTTGGAATCTATGCGGATGAAGGTATAAGCGGAACATCTATTACGCACCGAAAGGGCATGCTTCAGATGATTGAGGACTGCAAAGCCGGAAAAATAGATTTAATCTTGACCAAGTCGATTGCTCGATTTGCAAGAAACATCGTCGATTGCCTTTCAGTTATTGATCTCCTGAAAAATCTTGAACCACCTGTAGGCGTTCAGTTTGAAGCAGACAACATCTATACGCTGGATAATAATGGCCGAATGATTTTGACGATTTTGGCCTCGGTTGCTGAAGAAGAATCGCATTCAAAATCGGTTATTATGAATTGGTCGATTGAGCGCCGCTTTAGGAAAGGACTGTTTTTAACACCAGAACTACTTGGCTACGACCGAGACGAAGAAGGCGACCTTATTGTCAACGATGACGAAGCTGAAACTGTAAAAGCAATCTACTATCTTTACCTAAATGGTGTATCTTTTTCTGAAATTGCAGAGTTGCTAAAAGCCTATAAACGCAAGACAAAGCAGGGAAGTTATGAGTGGAGCGCAAGCACACTTGCCGAGATTGTTGCAAATGAACGTCACTGTGGTGACATTAGGGCGTGGAAAACATTTACCCCTAATTTTTTGACACACAAGGCAAAAAAGAACAACGGTGAAAGAACGCAGTTTAGAAGAAAAAATCATCATGAAGCCATAGTATCTCGAACTGTATATGATGCGGCAAATTATCTTCGAGCATCTCGTTCCTATGCAAAAAAAGCCAGACCTCTGCCCGTACTAAGTGTTGTCGACAATGGAATTCTTCGCGGCTATGTTCCACTGGATAAGGACTGGACCGGATTCTCAAAGGATGAATATCAAAAGGCATCTGAAAGTGTTATGAGCGAGTTGGAGAACATACGGCAGATAGAATATAAGGTCGGATTAGACATGCGTGGCTATGAGGTGGTTCGGTCTCAGTATTTTGCTACTATGAAAAACCCTGCGATGACAATAGCGGATGGAAAACTGGGCTTTAACACGTCCTGTCTCAAGAAATTTGAGAATGTGGAGTATGTAGAGCTGCTGATGAATTCAGTGAACAGGTGTATTGCTGTCCGCCCGTGTGATCAGAATAATCCAAATGCAATTCACTGGGGAAGGTTGCGCGAAGGGCGGTGGTGCGCTCTATCTAAGTCGTGCCGTGGATTGGCGAAAACTCTGTTTGACATTATGGACTGGGACAAGGATTTGAAATATCGTTTCCGGGGTGACTTTATCGAGAAAGATGACCAAAAGGTTATACTGTTTCAACTGGACGAGCCTGAAATGGTAAAGACAGAGAACATTGTCCTTCCACCCAAAGATGCGGAATCCGATAACGAAGCGGAAATCACAGGGAGGACAGTTAAGCAGACTATTTACATTCTTCCTCCAGAATGGGAGAACACATTTGGAAGACAGATTACCAGCATCGCAGAGGTTAATCTACTGGAGCAGAGACATTATGCGGCTGATTGGGATGTTCTGCGACCAGCAAAGGAGCTGGCAGAATACAGCGCACTGACTTCAGAAGACCTTGAAGAACTTTTATATGAAGCACGAACGATAATAGAAAGGTGGCCTATACCAGATGAGCACGGTACTGGAAAATCAACAGATGACGGAACTGAGGAATCAGCAGATGCTGCAACTGAGTGCGGAACAGATGTCGGAGCGGGAGCAGAGGAGAACGGAGATTGAGCAGACCTTTGATTACGATGGCTATCAGGTCGCACGACGGGAGCTTTTTGCCCATCTCCGGGACCCGGCCATTATAATAAGGGGAGATAGCATCACGTTTAACACAGCATGCATTGCAGGACTGGAGGATGTGGTGTATATCAACATTATGTTTAACAGCGAATTAAAGCGGATTGTGGTCAAAGGCTGCAATGAAAATGACAGGGATGCTTTACGCTGGTGTGTCGCAAAGCCGGACAAGCGCAAAAGTCGGAAAATGTCCTGTCGGCTGTTTTCAGAGTTGCTTTATAAGGAAATGGACTGGTCTGGTGACTGCCGCTACAAAATCCTCGGATATCGGATTGAGTTCGAGGGTGAAGCCCTCTACGTGTTCGACCTTGTGGCCGCCGAGGTATTCCATGAGCGTAAGAAGAAGTCTGCTGATCATCAATCTACGACAGTAGTTGAAAAAACAAAGAAGAACAGCCTGTGAATCCTCGAAAGGGTTACTACCCGGAGGATATCGCGGGTACCTTTGGCGTGCCGGTTGAGCAGCATCGCCAAGAGTCGGAGCTGAGGCAAATGGATGGTTTTGTCTCGGTTGGAATGCTTACGGGTATACCTGGACAGCAGCAAAATTTATAAAAATCGCTTTTTGGCACCAAGGGGGAAGTCTACCCTTTTTAGGAAGGAGGAAAATTCATGCCAGCAAAGACGTGGCAGCAGAATATGCTAGGGATTACATTTCGCTATGCAGACGGACGCATTACGGTCTTTCGGAGCGCCCTTGAATCTATTGGGCGGCCTGAATTTTACCATTTCATCTACAATCCGACCAAGCAGACGTTTGCAATACAAGCGTGTGGGATGGACGCAGAAGGGGCCAATCGAGTCCCAAAGAAAAATCAGGATAACCGATATGAGATCAAAAGCAAGAATCTTGTGCGGCTGATTTATCAGAGCTGTGGCTGGGACAGAACAAGATCCTACCGGCTGCCGGGTGTCGAGTATCCGCAGCAGAGGCTCGTGAATTACGACTTGTGCCACGCCATTCCCATCTTCGAGGGAAAGATGGACAAAGAGAACGAAAGCACGCAGGAGCCAGCGCAGGCGGCTTCTGAGACAGAGAAATTCTGACTGTGAGAGTCCAGAGAAGAAACGGTTAGACTCCGTAGTCGCAGAGAAAACTAAATAGAAAATGCAGCAGCCCACCAGGTTGCTTTCCGACGAGCTGAGAGATCAGCCGGAAGGAAAGGTGACCCGGTGGGCTGCTTTTTGTGTTTTCTGGGAAGATTGCCTCGTGTCTGAAAGGGTGTTTATGCCTGACTGCACCTATTTCCTCGTGCCTGAATTGACGGAGCCGGGGAGAGGGGCAGAAGTCTGCCTCGTGTCTAAACGGATGTTTATTCCTGATGACACCCCTGTCCTCGTGGAAAAATACTACATATTGACACAAAGAAATGGACGCGCACTAAATGTGGTGGTTTGCTCTGCGACCAGCATTGAATTTTGTTTGTGCCTGAAAGTACCGAGGGAATTTCCGATCTCGATGCTTTCCTTGCAGACGTTGATATGGTCGTTGTTTTAATTGAACCAGTTGAAAGAATTTACGTTGCAAGCCTCATCCGTTGGCCTTTTCATCCCATCCGCTGGATTTGACGATCTGACCATCGGTGGTGCACCAGAGAGCCTCGACGCCGTCGAGGCTCTCGACGATGGCCTGACCTTCTTCCAGCGGCATGCAGAACAGGCCGGTGGTCAGGCAGTCGGCGACGCCGGAATCAGGGGCCAGCACACTCACGCCGTCAAAGTAGGCGGCGGGCCAGAGGGTGGCAGGGTCGATGAGGTGGTGGTAGCGCACACCATCGACAAGATAGTAGCGCTGATAGTCGCCGCTGGTGACGAGGGAGAGGTCACTCATTTTGACAGCGGCCACCGAGGAGGAGCTGCCGGTGTAGACGTCCGAAGCGTTCCACGGGTCTTCCACACCGCCGACCCACTGGGAGCCGTCGGGCTTGGTGCCGATGGCCCGCAGGTTGCCACCCACGCTGATGAGAGCGCTGGTCAGGCCGCGGGCCTCGGCGGCTTGGGCGACCATCTCCACGGCGTAGCCTTTGCCCACGCTGCCCACATCCAGGGACATCTCCGGGTCGGTCAGAAAGACCGTTCGGGCGGCGTCGTCGATGACGAGGTCGTGGATGTCGCAGTGCTGGGCGGCGGCATCCAGCTCGTCCTGCGTGGGCAGCTGGTTGTTGCTGTCGTCGGTGTCGGCGAGGGCAGCTTCGCGGTAATTGTGCCAGATGTTGAGCACACTGCCCATGGCGATGTTCAGCTTGCCGTCGGTGGTGTCGTACATGGTCTGGGCCAGCTCCAGCATCCCCAGGATCTTATTGTCCACGGTCACGGGGGCAAGGCCGGCGTTGTCGTTGATGGTCTTGATGTTGGTGATGCCGTCGTAGTCGTTGTAGATGTCGTAGAGCTTGTGATATTCCAGCAGGTCGGCGTGGAGAGCGTCCATCTGGGCGGCGAACTCCTCCTCGCTGTCGCAGTAGGCGATGACCTGGGTCACGGTGTCAAAGGCGTCATAGAACACCGTGGAGTAGCGCTGCGGGCCGTCGGCGGTGCTGCTGGAAGCGCCGGACGAGGCGGCACTGCCGCAGCCGGCCAGCAGGCTCAGGCAGAGCGCGGCAGACAGGAAAACAGACAGGATGCGTTTCATGCGTGGGCGGTCTCCTTTGCAGCGGTGAAGGCGGTGTGCTCCTCCTGCAGATGGGCCAGCAGGTCGCCGAAGACCCAGTTCTTGTTGGAGGGGGTCACGAGGGCTTTGAGCGGGATATTCACCTGAGCCTGCTTCATGAGGTCGAGCAGAGTGTCCACGTCTTTGTCCTTGAAGTTGGCGAGGACAAGGGCCGACGGGTAGGCATTCGGGTCCAGCACCAGCGTGCGGGGCGCTTTGGTCTCCACCTCACCCAGCAGCTGGGCGACGGTCTTGCCTGCATCGGCGGGGGAGACGAGGAGGAGCTTCATGCCAAAGGCAGGGGCCATGCCCTCCAGGATGCCGCGGTCGGCGGCGGACAGATTCCAGCCCAGTGCCAGCGGGACGCCAGCGTTCTGGTTGCGTGCGATATGTGCTTTCATATAGAAACCTCTTTCAAAAAGATACCTTAGTATACCACAATTCCGGGCAAAGAAAAAGCGCTCTTGCGAAAAGAGCGCTTTTTCAAACCGTTCAGTTCATTTTTTTGCCGAAGAACTCGACCTCTTTGTTGATGAACTGCATCAGCTCATCGAACTGGTCGGGGGTCAGGCTCTGGGCACCGTCGCACTTGGCCTTGGCGGGGTTGTTGTGGACCTCGATCATCAGGCCGTCGGCCCCGGCTGCTACGGCAGCCTTGGCCAGCTCCGGCACCATCCAGGCGTGGCCGCAGGCATGACTGGGGTCTACGACGACCGGCAGGTGGGTCATCTTGTGGAGCATGACCACACCGGCCAGATCCAGCGTGTTGCGCATACTGGTCTCGAAGGTGCGGATGCCGCGCTCGCAGAGGATGACGTTCTCGTTGCCCTCGGCCATGATGTACTCGGCGCTCATCACGAACTCTTCCAGCGTGTTGGCAAGACCGCGCTTGAGCAGGACGGGTTTTTTCTGGCGGCCCACGGCCTTGAGCAGCTCAAAGTTCTGCATGTTGCGGGCACCGACCTGAATGAGGTCCACGTTCTCGAACAGGGGCAGATGCTCGGTGTTCATGATCTCGGTGACGATGGGGGCACCGGTGGCGCGGCGGGCCAGCTTGAGCAGGTCCAGACCTTCGCTCCGCATCCCCTGGAAGGAGTACGGAGAGGTGCGGGGTTTGAACGCGCCGCCGCGCAGCAGGGAAGCACCGGCGTCCTTCACGCGCTGGGCGCAGTAGGTGATCTGCTCTTCGCTCTCGATGCTGCACGGGCCTGCGATGACTGCGAAATTGCCGCCGCCGATCTTCACGCCGTTCACATCGATGACGCTGTCGTCCGGGTGGAACTTGCGGTTGGCCTTCTTGTAGGGCTCGGATACGCGGCGGCAGGTCTCGACGACGGGGTTGGCCAGCACCCAGCTCTCGGCAATGGCCTTGGTGTCGCCGATGAGGCCGAGGATGTGGGTGTCGCTGCCCTTGGAGTCGTTGATCTGCAGGCCCATGCCCTCCAGCTCGCGGCAGAATTCGTGGACCTGTGCGTCGGGGGCGTTCTGTTTCAGTACGATGATCATGGTGGTGTCTCCTTTACCTTCTCACACGGTTTTGGGAACGGCACAGGAGACCGGCTCCGTTGCCGCGGCTTGTTTCATCAAACTTCAGTTTCCTGAAGCGTGAGCTTATCGTATCACTTCAGCTTCCTGAAGTCAAGAGGCTTTTTGATATTTTTTGGGAAAAGTGGTAGAATAGACGGGAAGGAATCCTTCGTACAACCTCTCCGTCCATGCTGCGCATTGCCACCTCTCCTACCAGGAGAGCTGTCGAGCGCAAGCGAGACGGAGAGGTTGTACAAAAACGGGGTTCCTCTGAATGATAGAGTACAGAAAACAAAAAGGACGATAGAGTATGGGAAAAGAAGCAAAAACCAACGCGATGCGGATCCTGGAGCGGGCCAAGGTGGCCTATACGGCGCATGAGTACCCCCACGAGGAGGGCGTGGCCGTGGACGGCATCCATGTGGCCCAGAGCATGGGCGAGGACCCGGCCTGCGTGTACAAGACACTGGTGACGCAGGGGGCCAGCCGGAATTATTTCGTCTTTGTCATCCCGGTGGCGGCGGAGCTGGACCTGAAGGCAGCGGCCCGCAGCGTGGGCGAAAAGAGCGTCGCCATGATCCATGTGGCCGACATCAACAAAGTCACCGGCTATGTGCGCGGCGGCTGCAGCCCGGTGGGCATGAAAAAGCAGTACACCACCGTGTTCGACGAGAGCGTCCTCGCGCAGGAGAAGATCTATGTCTCCGGCGGCCGCATCGGCACGCAGGTCTGCTGCGCACCGGCCGACCTCATCAAGGCGGCACGGGCCACGACGGCGCGGATCATTTTTTGAGAGGTTTGTCCCCTCTAAAATATATTCCACAAATAAGTCATACTTAAAAAGAAAATGAGTGTCGAAACTGCACAAAACTTTTGAAAGTTTTTTGGAGCAAGAGAACACAAGGGAGAATTTGCCCAAACACCCTTTGCAAAGCGGATCTTTTGCCGTAAACTGTATGTATCAGAAGGACGGTGCGGCGCAGAGCGCACCGTTCCAGAGGATGGAACAGGGAATCCCCGCAGAGAATTTGGAGGAATACGGAATGCTGGAACTGCTGCTTGGAACCATTCGCCGTCTGTGTGCGACTGGATACCAGGGCATCCGTGTAACCTCATGCGGGCGTGTTCTGCACAGACCGTAGGATCAAAAGGCCGTGGTGTAGCTGCATCACAGCCTTTTTTGTTTGCACGGAGTCTGGAAAGAGAGAAAGAGAGGCTCGGAAATATGATTCGTAAAGTTGCTGTGATCATGGGTTCGGACAGCGATTGGCCGGTGGTGAAGGGGGCCTGCGCCCAGCTCAAGGCGCTGGACATCCCGTTCGAGGCGCATATCCTGTCGGCGCACCGCACCCCGGCGGAGGCGGCAGAGTTTGCCCGGAACGCGAAGGCCAACGGCTTCGGCGTCATCCTGTGCGCCGCCGGCATGGCGGCCCATCTGGCCGGTGCCTTTGCGGCCAACACCACGCTGCCGGTCATCGGCATCCCGATGAAGGGCGGCGCGATGGACGGTCTGGACGCACTGCTGGCCACGGTGCAGATGCCCAGCGGCATCCCGGTGGCCACCGTGGCGCTGAACGGTGCCAAGAACGCCGCCTGGCTGGCAGCGGAGATCCTGGCCCTCAGCGACGATGCGCTGGCCGGGAAGCTGGACGCTGAGCGCGCTGCCATGGCGCAGCAGATCGCGGCCAAGGAACAGAAACTTCAGAAAGAAATTGAGGAACTTTAATGTCTGATTTTGCATATCCGCTGCACGAAGAGTGCGGTGTGTTCGGCATCTATGACCGTGCCGGGACTGAGGATGTAGCAGCCGCAGCCTACTCGGCTCTGTACGCTTTGCAGCACCGCGGTCAGGAGAGCTGCGGCATCGCCGTCAACGATGATGGCGTCATCACCGGCCACCGGGATCTCGGCCTGGTGAACGAGGTGTTTACCCCGGCGGTGCTGGCGTCGGTGTCCAGCCCCACAGCCCACATGGCCACCGGCCATGTCCGCTATGCCACCGCCGGGAGCCGGGTGCGGGCCAACGCCCAGCCCATGATCGTCCGGCATGGCCGGGGCACGATGGCCCTGTGCCACAACGGCAACCTGACCAATGCGCTGGAGCTTCGCCGCCAGCTGGAAAACGAGGGTGCCATCTTCCACGGCTCCTCCGATACCGAGGTCATCTGCTACCTCGTCACCCGCAACCGGCTGCGGATGGGCAGCATCGAGACGGCCATCAGCAAGACGATGGATGTGCTGGAAGGAGCTTACAGCCTCGTCATCATGTCGTCCACCAAGCTCATCGCGGTGCGTGACCCGCGCGGCTACCGGCCTCTGTGCATCGGCACCCTGCCCGGCGGCGGCTACGTCTTCGCCAGCGAGAGCTGTGCGCTGGATGCGGCCGGTGCTTCGCTTCTGCGGGATGTGGAGCCCGGCGAGATCGTTGTGGCCGACACCCGCACCGGCGAGCTGCGCAGCATCAAGGATCACTGCGGCCGGAAGGACACCCAGATGTGCGTCTTCGAGTACATCTACTTCTCCCGCCCGGACAGCATCATCGAGGGCAGCTCGGTCCACGAGGCCCGCAAGCAGGCAGGCCGCTTCCTGGCGCAGGAGCACCCTGTGGAGGCCGATGTGGTCATCGGTGTGCCGGACTCCGGCCTCGACGCCGCCCTCGGCTACTCCGAGGAGAGCGGCATCCCCTATGGCATCGGCTTCATCAAGAACAAATACATTGGCCGCACCTTCATCCAGGGCAGCCAGAAGCAGCGCGAGAACAGTGTGCGCATCAAGCTGAACGTCGTGTCCAGCACCGTCAAGGGCAAGCGGGTCGTGCTGGTGGATGACTCCATCGTGCGCGGCACCACCTCTGCCCGCATCATCAAGCTGCTGCGGGACGCCGGTGCAGCGGAGGTCCACTTCCGCGTATCGGCCCCGCCCTTCAAATATCCCTGCTATTTCGGTACCGACATTCCGGACCAGAAGCTGCTGGTCGCCACCGGCCGCACCGTGGAGCAGATCAATGAGGTCATCGGCGCGGATACGCTGGGTTACCTGTCCACAGACCATGTGGTCCGGCTGGCAAAGAACGCCGCATGCGGCTTCTGCACCGCCTGCTTCACCGGCGAATATGCCGTCAAGCCCGACGAGGTGCTTTCGACCGATATTCATGAACGCCACCTGAACGACCGTCCCAAGGACGCAAAAAAGTTAGGAGAGTAAGACCATGGAAAAGAGCTATTCGGAAAGCTACGCAGCAGCCGGTGTGGATATCACCGCCGGTTATCGTTCCGTTGAACTGATGAAGCAGTATGTCGCCCGCACCATGAACGAGCACTGCATCGGCGGTCTGGGCGGCTTCGGCGGCCTGTTTGAGCTGGACTGCACCGGTTACAAGCACCCGGTCCTCATCTCCGGCACCGACGGCGTCGGCACCAAGCTGAAGCTGGCCATGCTCCTGAACAAGCATGACACCATCGGCATCGACTGCGTGGCCATGTGCGTCAACGACGTCATCTGCGCCGGTGCCAAGCCGCTGGTCTTCCTGGACTACATCGCCTGCGGCCGCAACATCCCGGAGAAGATTGCAGAGATCGTCAAGGGCGTGGCCGAGGGCTGCGTTCAGGCCGACTGCTCTCTGGTGGGCGGCGAGACGGCCGAGCATCCGGGCATGATGCCGGAGGACGAGTACGATCTGGCCGGTTTCACCGTGGGCGTCGTGGACAAGGAGAAGATCCTGAGCAACGAGACCATGAAGCCCGGCGATGTCATCCTGGCCCTGCCCTCCACGGGTGTGCACTCCAATGGCTTCTCGCTGGTACGCAAAATTTTTGATATCGACAACGACCCCGATGTCCTGAAGACGGCTCCCGCTGAGCTGGGCGGCAAGACGCTGGGCGAGGCCCTGCTGGCCCCCACCAAGATCTACGTCAAGCCGGTGCTCAAGGTGCTGGAAGAGGTGGATGTCAAGGGCATCTCCCACATCACCGGCGGCGGCTTCTATGAGAATATCCCCCGCAGCCTGAAGAAGGGCTGCTGCGCCCGCATCCGCAAGGCGGACGTCCGCACCCCGGCGCTCTTCCACCTGATGGAGAAGGTGGGCGGCATCTCCGAGCACGATATGTTCAACACCTTCAACATGGGCGTCGGCATGGTGCTGACCGTCCCCGCAGAGCAGGCCGACAAGGCGCTGGACATCCTCCACGCAAACGGTGAGCCGGAAGCCTATCGGCTGGGCGTTATCGCAGAGGGCGAGGGGGTCGAACTGTGCTGAACATCGCCGTGTTAGTGTCCGGCGGCGGCACCAATCTGCAGGCCCTGCTGGACAGCGAAGCTCGTGGAGAGAACCCCAACGGCAAAATCACCCTCGTCGTGGCCTCCAAGCCCGGCGTCTATGCGCTGGAACGCGCTGCGAAAGCCGGGGTGGAGGGCTGCGTCGTCCGCCGCAAGGATTACCCGAACAGCGAAGAGTTCGACGCCGCTCTGCTGGATACATTGAAAAACCACCACATCGACCTCGTGGTGCTGGCCGGATTCCTGTCCGTGCTGGGGCCCAGCGTCATTGCGGCCTACCCGCGCCGTATCCTGAACATTCACCCGGCCCTCATCCCGTCCTTCTGCGGGCCCGGCATGTACGGCCTGCGCCCCCACGAGGCGGCGCTGGCCCGCGGCTGCAAGGTGACCGGTGCGACCGTCCACTTCGTCAATGAGGAGTGCGACGGCGGACCCATCCTGTTGCAGAAGGCCGTGGACATCCTGCCCGGCGACACCCCCGAAGTGCTGCAGAAGCGGGTGATGGAGCAGGCCGAGTGGAAGCTGCTGCCGCAGGCAGTGCGTATGATTTGTGATGGCGAAGTTCAGTGAGTGTTTTTCTGCCGCAGGCGGAAAACATCAATAAAGGAGAACAGTATGGAAAAGATCGACCTGAACGAATATCTGGCCTCCAACGAGTATCCCGGCCGCGGCATCGCAGTGGCCATGGCTCCGGACGGCCGCCAGATGTTCATCGGCTATTTTATCATGGGCCGCAGCGAGAACAGCCGCAACCGCGTGTTCGACCCCATTCCGGAGCGGGGCGGCATCTGCACCGTGGCCGCAGACCCCGATAAGCTGGAAGACCCCAGCCTCATCATCTACAACCCCGTGCTGACCCTGGGCAAGACCCAGATCGTGACCAACGGCGACCAGACCGATACCATCTACGACCTCATGAGCCGGGGAAAGAGCTTTGCAGATGCCCTGCGCACCCGCACCTTTGAGCCGGACGGCCCCAACTACACCCCCCGCATCTCCGCTGTGGTGTATGAGGACGGCAGCTATCAGATGAGCATTTTGAAGTCTGCCGATGGCAACGGCGAGAGTGTCCAGCGCTACTTCTTCGATTATCCGCAGCCCGTTGCAGGCGAGGGCCACTTCATCAGCACCTACAAGCACAACGGTGCCCCCATCCCCAGCTTTGAGGGCGAGCCGCTCCGCTTTGCCTGCCCCCGCACCATCGGCGATTTTGCCCACGGCCTGTGGCAGAACCTGAACCCCGACAATAAGGTCAGCCTGTTTGCCCGCGTCATCGACCTGGATACCGGCGAGACCGGCGACATGATCTTCAACAAATACGACGCCGTGTACGACGACGAGGAAGACCCCGAAGAACCCGCCCTGCTGCCCGAAGAGCTGGAAGCTCTGGCCGCAGAAAGCGCAGAATAAGGAGGAAGTACGGATGAACGAACTGGCACTGAAGTACGGCTGCAACCCCAACCAGAAGCCCAGCCGCATTTATATGGAAGATGGCTCCGACCTGCCCGTGACCGTTCTGAACGGCAAGCCCGGCTACATCAATTTTCTGGATGCGCTCAACTCCATCCAGCTGGTCCAGGAGCTGAAAGCGGCCTGCGGCCAGCCCGCAGCGGCATCCTTCAAGCATGTTTCCCCGGCCGGTGCGGCCCTGGGCCTGCCCCTGACCGAGGTGGAGCGGAAGATGTACCACATCGCACCGGATCTTGAGCTGTCTCCGCTGGCCTGCGCCTATGCCCGCGCCCGCGGTGCGGACCGGATGTCCTCCTTCGGTGACTGGATCGCCCTGTCGGATGTCTGTGACGTGCCCACCGCAAAGCTCATCCAGCACGAAGTGTCCGACGGCATCATCGCACCGGGCTACGAGCCGGAGGCTCTGGCTATCCTGTCCGGCAAGAAGAAGGGCAACTACAACGTGGTCGCTATCGATCCGGAGTATAAGCCCGCCCCGGTGGAGCACAAGCAGGTGTACGGCATCACCTTCGAGCAGGGCCGCAACGAGCTGGTCATCAACGCCGACACCATGCTGACCAACTGGGTCACCGAGAACAAGACCGTCTCGGAGGAGCAGAAGCGCGACCTCGTCATCGCCCTCATCACCCTGAAATACACCCAGTCCAACAGCGTCTGCTATACCTACAACGGCCAGACCATCGGCGTGGGTGCCGGCCAGCAGAGCCGCATCCACTGCACCCGTCTGGCGGGCCAGAAGGCCGACAACTGGCAGCTGCGCCACATGGACAAGGTGCTGAACCTGCCCTTCCGCGACGATGTCTCCAAGCCCAACCGCGACAATGCCATTGATGTCTACATCGGCGATACGCCCGAAGATGTCATCGGCGACGATGTCTGGGCCGAGACCTTCACCGAGCAGCCTGCTCTGCTGACCGCCGAGGAAAAGAAGGAATACCTGCGCCATGTCACCGGCGTTTCGCTGGGCTCGGATGCGTTCTTCCCCTTCGGTGACAACATCGAGCGCGCCCGCCGTTCCGGCGTGACCGCCATCGTCCAGCCCGGCGGCTCCATCCGCGACCAGCAGGTCATCGACACCTGCAACAAGTACGACATCGCGATGGCCTTCTGCGGCATCCGGCTGTTCCATCACTGACCCTCTCAGGCGCTTCGCGCCAGCTCCCCCAAAGTGGGAGCCTTTGGCAGGACGATAGAGAGAATGCTGGACAGATAAGGCCCGATGTTCCGGAAGCTATTGGGCTCCGCTGCTTCGAAAAGCAGCAGCTTGCCTGAGCGGCAAGGCCCACATCTCTATGGCGGGTCGAACCCAGGCAGTCAGCAGGGCCAGAACCGACTCGCCAGTGCCTCCCACTTTGGGGGAGGTGGCATCGCGTGAGCGATGACGGAGAGGGGAGGATGTGGATGGAACACGAGAGTTTAGGAGATAGAATATGGCTAAAAAAATATTAGTCGTTGGCGGCGGCGGACGTGAGCACGCCATCATCAAGGCATTGAAGAAGAGCCCGGACTGCGGCGAGATCTGGTGCGCACCCGGCAACGGCGGCATCAGCTATGACGCCAAGTGCAAGAACATCAAGGCCACCGATGTGGACACCATGGTCGCGTTTGCAGCGGAGGAACAGTTCGACTACGTCGTCGTCGCGCAGGACGACCCGCTGGCTTTGGGCATGGTCGATGCGCTGGCGGCGGTCGGCATCCCGGCTTTCGGCCCGGATAAGGCAGCGGCCCGCATCGAGGCTTCCAAGGTCTTCTCCAAAGACCTGATGAAGAAATACGGCATCCCCACCGCTAGGTATGAGACGTTTGACGACCCGGCCAAGGTCATGGATTACATCCGGGCCGAGGGAAAGTACCCTGTCGTCATCAAGGCGGACGGTCTGGCTCTGGGCAAGGGCGTGCTCATCTGTGAGAACGAGCAGCAGGCCGCCGACGGCGTGAAGGAGATCATGCTGGACAAGAAGTTCGGCGCTTCCGGCAACCATGTCGTGGTCGAAGAGTTCCTCACCGGCCCGGAGGTCAGTGTGCTGAGCTTCACCGACGGCAAGGTGGTCAAGCCCATGGTGTCCAGCATGGACCACAAGCGGGCCAACGACCACGATACCGGCCTGAACACCGGCGGCATGGGCACCGTGGCCCCGAACCCCTACTACACCCCGGCCATCGCTGCCGAGTGCATGGAGAAGATCTTCCTGCCCACCATCCGGGCCATGAACGCCGAGGGCTGCCCCTTCAAGGGCTGCCTCTACTTCGGCCTCATGCTCACCCCGGACGGCCCGAAGGTCATCGAGTACAACTGCCGCTTCGGCGACCCGGAAACGCAGGTCGTGCTGCCGCTGCTGGAGAGCGACCTGCTGCAGATCATGACGGCCTGCACCAATGGTACGCTGGCCGACACCGAGGTCCGGTTCTCCGACGGTGCCGCTGCCTGCGTCATCCTGGCTTCCGGCGGCTATCCCGTCCAGTATGAAAAGGGCAAGCCCATCTCCGGCCTGACCAACGGCCAGCTGGCAGGGGAGGAGAACATCACCGTCTACCACTCCGGCACGGCCATCACCGAAGACGGCACCCTCGTCACCAACGGAGGCCGTGTGCTGGGCGTCACTGCTACGGCACCCCGGCTGACCGCCGCCGTCACCCAGGCTTATGCGGCAGCCGAGAAGATCTCCTTCGAAAAGCTGCACAAGCGGACGGATATCGGTCTGCGGGCACTGAAGGCAATCGCAGAAGGGTAAGCCCTCTCAGGCGCTTGCGCGCCAGCTCTCCCGGAGGGAGAGCCATTGGCATATCGGGCAGGTCTGCGCGTTGTCGCCGGTGGCTCTCATGCAGCGGGGCCCTGTCCCGATTGGCAGCAGTTGCTGACCTCTGTCGCGGAGCCTGAACGTTTGGGTTAAATAAAGCGTGGTTCATCCAGCAGTTTCAAGACCGTCCTGCCAATGCCTCGCCCTTTGGGAGAGGTGGCAGCGCGTCAGCGCTGACGGAGAGGGTGAGTCACTGAAAGAGAGGATAAATTCCTATGGTATATCGTATCTATGTGGAAAAGAAACCCGGCTTCGACGTGGAAGCCGAGGGGCTGAAAAATGAACTGGTGTCGCTGCTGGGCGTGTCCGACCTGACCGGTCTGCGCCTGCTCAACCGCTACGACGTGGAGGGCATCGACGAGGCACTGTTCCAGCAGTGCGCATCCACCGTGTTCAGCGAGCCGCCGGTGGATGACACCTACGACGCGCTGCCTCAGTTTGAGGGTGTGTCCTTTGCTGTGGAGTATCTGCCCGGCCAGTTCGACCAGCGCGCCGACTCGGCTGCCGAGTGCATCCAGCTCATCAGCCAGGGCGAGCGTCCGCTCGTCCGTTCGGCCCGCGTCTATCTGCTGCAGGGCAGCCTGACCGAGGCGCAGGTGGAGGTGATCAAGAAGTATGTCATCAACCCGGTGGAGGCCCGCGAGGCAAGCCTGGAAAAGAAGGATACCCTGAAGATGGAGTACCCCATCCCCAGCTCCGTGGCGGTACTGGACGGCTTCAACGAGTTGGACGAAGAGGGCCTGAAGAAGTTCATCGAGGAAAAGGGTCTGGCCATGGACCTGGGCGATATCCGGTTCTGCCAGGACTATTTCCGCGGTGAGCACCGGGACCCCACCATCACCGAGATCCGGATGATCGACACCTACTGGTCTGACCACTGCCGCCACACCACCTTCGGCACCATCCTGGACGATGTGCAGATCGACGACGCTGTGGTGCAGGAGGCCTTTGACCGCTACATGGCCATGCGCGAGGATCTGGGCCGCACCAAGAAGCCCCGCTGCATGATGGACCTGGCCACCATCGGTGCCAAGGAGCTGAAGAAGCAGGGCATCCTGAAGAACCTCGACGAGTCCGAGGAGATCAACGCCTGCACCGTCAAGATCAAGTGCGACGTCAACGGCAAGGATGAGGACTGGCTGTTCCTCTTCAAGAACGAGACCCACAACCACCCCACCGAGATCGAGCCGTTCGGCGGCGCAGCCACCTGCATCGGCGGTGCCATCCGCGACCCGCTGTCCGGCCGCAGCTACGTCTATCAGGCCATGCGCGTGACCGGTGCGGGCGACCCGCTCAAGCCCGTCAGCGAGACGCTGCCCGGCAAGCTGCCCCAGCGCAAGCTGGTGACGACCGCTGCCGCCGGTTACTCTTCCTACGGCAACCAGATCGGCCTTGCCACCGGCCAGGTCGATGAGATCTATCACCCCGGCTATGTGGCCAAGCGGATGGAGATCGGCGCCGTCGTGGGCGCGACTCCCGCTTCCCACGTCCGCCGCGAGTGCCCGGCTCCCGGCGACGTCATCGTCCTGCTGGGCGGCCGCACCGGCCGCGACGGCATCGGCGGTGCCACCGGCTCTTCCAAGGCCCATAATCTGGGCAGCCTCGACCACTGCGGTGCCGAGGTCCAGAAGGGCAATGCCCCCATCGAGCGCAAGCTCCAGCGTCTGTTCCGCCGCGAGGACGCCTGCAAGATGATCAAGCGCTGCAACGACTTTGGTGCGGGCGGCGTTTCTGTTGCCATCGGCGAGCTGGCCGACGGCCTGTACATCGACCTGAACAAGGTCACCAAGAAGTATGACGGTCTGGACGGCACCGAGCTGGCCATCAGCGAGAGCCAGGAGCGCATGGCCGTGGCCCTTGCCCCGGAGGATGTGGACAAGTTCATCGCCATCGCCACCGAGGAGAACCTCGAAGCAACTCCTGTGGCCAAAGTCACCGAGGAAAAGCGCCTGAACATGGTGTGGAACGGCGTGTCCATCGTCAACATCAGCCGCGAGTTCCTGAACTCCAACGGTGCAGAGAAGCACCAGAACGTCCATGTGGAGCAGGGCACCGTCTGGCAGCCCCAGTGGGCCGGCATCACCTTCGCCCAGAAGATGAAGAACATGGTGGGCGACCTGAACGTGTGCAGCAAGAAGGGCCTGTCCGAGCGGTTCGACTCCACCATCGGTGCCGCCACCGTCCTGATGCCCTTCGGCGGCGCACACCAGCTGACCCCGCAGAACGCCATGGTGGCAAAGCTGCCCGTGGACGGCGAGACCACTACCTGCTCCGGCATGGCCTGGGGCTACAACCCCTACCTGATGAGCGCCAACCAGTATGTGGGTGCCCGGATGGCTGTGGTCGAGAGCGTGACCAAGCTGGTCGCCTCCGGCTTCCGCTATGAGGATGCCTACCTGACCTTCCAGGAATACTTCGAGCGCCTGGGCTCCAAACCGGAGCGCTGGGGCAAGCCGCTGGCCGCTCTGCTGGGCGCACTGGATGCCCAGATGGGCCTTGGCATTGCCTCCATCGGCGGCAAGGACAGTATGTCCGGCTCTTTTGAGCAGCTGGATGTGCCGCCTACGCTCGTCTCGTTCGCGACGGCCATCGGCAAGGCCGGCCGGGTGATCTCGACCGAGTTCAAGAAGCCGGAAAGCACCGTCGTGCTGGTGCGGCCCATTCTGGACCCGGAGACCGGCTGCCCCAACTTCTTCTCGCTGAAGGCCAACTACAAGATGGTCGAGCAGCTCATCGAAGAGGGCATGGTCGCCGCTGCCTGCTCGGTGGGCTACGGCGGTCTGGCTGAGGCTCTGTTCAAGATGGGTCTGGGCAACCGCATCGGCTTCAAGATGATGGCCGACAAGACCACGGCGGAGATGTTTGCGCCCATGTACGGCTCCATCGTGCTGGAAATGGTGTCCGATTCGCCTGCCGGTGAGCTGCTGGGCGAGACCACCAAGGACTACACCTTCGAGTGCTGCGGCGAAACGTTGGATATGGCCGAGCTGCAGGAGATCTGGGAGTCCAAGCTGGAGCCGGTCTACCCCTACCGCAAGGCCGGTGCCAATGTGGACAAGATCAACGGCCGGCTGGAAGCTCCCGCCGCTGCACCCAAGATCGGCGTGGCAAAACCGAAGGTCATCATCCCGGTCTTCCCCGGCACCAACTGCGAGTACGACACCGCCCATGCCTTTGCGCGCGCCGGTGCCGACCCGGAGATTTTGGTCATCCGCAACCTGACCCCGGCGGACGTCACCGCCAGCTGCGAAGCACTGGTCAAGGCCATCGGCGAGAGCCAGATCGTCATGCTGCCGGGCGGCTTCTCCGGCGGCGACGAGCCGGACGGCAGTGCCAAGTTCATCGCCTCCTTCTTCCGCAACCCCGCTGTCACCGAGGCAGTGCGTGAGCTGCTGCAGAAGCGCGACGGCCTGATGCTGGGCATCTGCAACGGCTTCCAGGCCCTCATCAAGCTGGGTCTGGTGCCCTACGGCGATATCCGCCCCATCACCAGCTATGACCCGACCCTGACCTTCAACACCATCGGCCGCCATCAGAGTATGCTGGTCCGCACCCGCATCGCCTCCACCGGCAGCCCCTGGCTGAGCAACTGTGCTGTGGGCGACGAGCACACCGTGGCCATCAGCCACGGCGAGGGCCGCTTCGTGGCCCCGCAGAACGTGCTGGACGAGCTGGTCCGGAACGGCCAGGTCGCCACGCAGTATGTGGATCTGGACGGCCAGCCCACCATGGATCAGCGCTACAACCCCAACGGCTCGATCCTCGCTATCGAGGGCATCACCAGCCCGGATGGCCGCGTCTTCGGCAAGATGGGTCACTCCGAGCGCAGCGGCGAGTACCTGTACAAGAACGTCACTGGTGATAAGTACCAGCCGATCTTTGAGGGCGGCGTAGACTATTTCAAGATTTGATGGTATGATATAAGAAAACTCCCCCAGCCGCCTGCGGCGACAGCCCCCTCTGGGAGGGGGCCAAAAGGCTCCCTCGCTGAGGGAGCTGGCACGCGAAGCGTGACTGAGGGAGTTGTTTTCAGGAGGAAACCTTAATGTCTCAGCATGACCGCTATATCAGCCCGTTTTCCACCCGTTACTCCTCCGATGAGATGCAGTACATCTTCTCGGATGACAACAAGTTCCGCACCTGGCGCCGTCTGTGGGTGGCGCTGGCCCGCGCAGAGATGAAGCAGGGCCTGACCAACATCACCCCCGAAATGGTGGAGGAGCTGGAAGCCCATGTGGACGACATCAACTACGATGTCGCCATTGCCCGCGAGAAGCTGGTCCGCCACGACGTCATGAGCCATGTCTACGCCTACGGCCAGCAGTGCCCCAAGGCGGCGGGCATCATCCATCTGGGTGCGACCAGCTGCTACGTCGGCGACAACACCGACATCATCGTGATGCGTCAGGGTCTGGAGCTCATCCGCAAAAAGCTCATCGGCGTGCTGGCCAAGCTGGCCCGTTTTGCCGAGGAGTACAAGGACATGCCCTGCATGGCCTACACCCACTGCCAGCCCGCTCAGCCCACCACCGTGGGCAAGCGCGCGACCCTGTGGGCCAATGAGCTGGTGATGGACCTGCAGGAGATCGACCATCGTCTGGCTGTGCTGCAGCTGCGTGGCGTCAAGGGCACCACCGGCACCCAGGCTTCCTTTATGGAGCTGTTCAAGGGCGACGCGGATAAGATCCGTGCCGTGGATGCTTCCATTGCCGAGGAGATGGGCTTCGACCCCGAAGCCGTCATCCCGGTCTCCGGCCAGACTTACAGCCGCAAGGTGGATTCCTTCATCCTCAACGCGCTGGCCGGCATTGCCCAGAGCTGCATGAAGTTCGCCACCGACCTGCGCCTGCTGGCCAACTTCAAGGAGATGGAAGAGCCGTTCGAGAAAAACCAGATCGGTTCCTCCGCCATGCCGTACAAGCGCAACCCCATGCGCTGCGAGCGCATCTGCGCACTGAGCCGCTATCTGATGGTGGACGTGCTGAACCCCAGCTTCACCACCGGCACCCAGTGGTTCGAGCGCACCCTCGACGACAGCGCCAACAAGCGCGTTGCCATGGCCGAGGGCTTCCTGGCGGCAGACGCCATCCTGAACATCATGCTGAACGTCACCGACGGCATCGTGGTCTACCCCAAGGTCATCCGCAGCCGTCTGATGGCGGAGCTGCCCTTCATGGCCAGCGAGAACATCATGATGCAGGCCGTGGAAAAGGGCGGCAACCGTCAGGAGCTGCACGAGCGCCTGCGCCAGCATGCCATTGCCGCGGGCAAGCAGGTCAAGGAAGAGGGCCTGCCCAACGATATGGTGGACCGCATCGCCGCAGACCCTGCCTTTGGCCTGACCAAAGAGGAGATCGTGGCCGGTCTGGTGCCCGAAAACTTTGTGGGCCGCGCTCCCCAGCAGGTGGAGGAGTTCATCGCCCACATCCTCAAGCCCATCTTTGACGCCAACCCCGATGCGATCGAGCAGCATGCTTCGTTGAGCGTGTAAAAGCAGGCGGGCTGTTCGGCCGCCTTCCGGCAAAAATGGAAGACTGCGCGAAGAAGCGTGAAATAAGATTTGCTGCGCCTTGCTGTTTTGGCAGGGCGCAGCTTTGCTATCACAAGGAGAACCCATGCGATTGGATAAATATCTGGCCGAGACGGCCCAGTGCACCCGGAGCGAGGCGAAGACGCTGCTGCAAAAGGGGAAAGTGACCGTGAACGGCACACTCTGCAAAAAAGGGGACACCCAGCTCCGGGAGACGGATGTGGTGGCCGTGGAAGGGAGACCGCTGGCGTACCAGAAGTTCGTCTACATCATGCTGAACAAGCCCGAAGGTGTGGTCAGCGCCTCCACCGACAAGCGGGACACCACCGTCGTGGACCTGCTGGGCGACGCATACCCCCGGCGGGAGCTGTTCCCGGCCGGGCGGCTGGACAAGACCAGCACCGGCTTCGTGCTGCTGACGGATGACGGCGGCTTTGCCCACGACATCCTGGCCCCGAAGCGCCATGTCTCCAAGACCTACACCGTCACACTGGACACGCCGCTGACCGCTGAAATGAAAGCGGGCTTTGCGGTGGGGGTCACCCTGGCGGACGGCACGGCGCTTTCCCCCGCCGAGGTGGAGGCTATGACGCCCGACGGTCTGACGGTGCGGGTGCTGCTCAAACAGGGGGTCTACCACCAGATCAAGCGGATGTTCGGCGTTTACGGCGCGGGGGTCAACGCCCTGCACCGGGACGCCATCGGCGGCCTTGCGTTGGATGCGGCCCTTGCGCCGGGGCAGTGGCGGGAGCTTTCGGACGCTGAAGTGGCAGAAATTACCGGCTGAAGGGGTCGGCTTTTCACCCCATTTTCAAAAAAACATCACAATTTCCCGGTAAAATACAGATAAGAACCACGCAAAAAGGCGCTTTTTAGGCCGTGTCAGACCCCTGAAAGATAATTTCAACAAGAAAAATAAAAATTTTTTGGTGAAATATGTTGCAAAAGTAAATTCTTTTGTGTAAAATAGATAATGTAAAGCGGCGAAATTGTTAAAAATCACAATCTCGCCCCTGCGGCTTGCACAAAAGAGGAAAAGGGGTATCCATTTATGGCCAATAGAGTATTCCAGAGCGTGATCTACCAGATGAAAGACGCAATCGACCGTGTGGTCGGCGTGGTGGATGAGACCGGTGCAGTGATCTCCTGCTCGGAGCTGAACCTGATCGGAGAAGTGCGCGAAGGCTTTATGGCGGAGCGCCTGACAGCGGGCGACCGTTTTGTGCGGGATGGCTACACCTATCAGCAGTTCTCTAGCGCCAAGCACAACGACTACGCTGTCTTCGTGGAGGGCGCGGACGAGACCGCCGGTCAGTTCGCGGCGGTGCTGTCCATCAGCCTGCAGAGCATCAAGCAGTATCACGATGAAAAGTTCGACAAGTCCAACTTCATCAAGAATGTGGTGCTGGACAACATCCTGCCCGGCGATATCTACGCCAAGGCCAGAGAGCTGCACTTTGCCACCGACGTTTCCCGCGTCGTGTTCATCGTGCGCGTGACCAGCGGCGGCGATATCTCCGCTTACGATGTTGTCAGCAGCCTGTTCCCCGATAAGCAGAAGGACTTCGTCTTCAACATCAGCGAGACCGACACCGTTCTGGTCAAGGAGATCCGCAAGGGCATCGACCGCACCGATATGGAAAAGCTGGCGGCCAGCATCGTGGATACCCTGTCCGGCGAGCATTACATCAAGGCGGTCGTGGGCATCGGCACCCCCATCTCCAATGTGAAGGATCTGGCTACCTCCTTTAAGGAAGCCCAGATCGCCATGGAGGTGAGCAAGGTCTTCGATACCGAGAAGCAGATCATCCGCTACGACAACCTCGGCATCGCCCGCCTGATCTACCAGCTGCCCACCACCGTGTGCGAGATGTTCCTGCGCGAGGTGTTCAAGCAGGGCAGCATCGAGAGCCTGGATCAGGAGACGCTGTTCACCATCCAGCGCTTCTTCGAGAACAACCTGAACGTCTCTGAGACCAGCCGCGGCCTGTTCGTCCACCGCAATACGCTGGTGTATCGTCTGGAAAAGATCAAAAAGCTGACCGGCCTGGACCTGCGTGAGTTCGACGACGCTATCGTCTTCAAGGTAGCATTGATGGTCAAGAAGTACCTGTCCAACAACCCGGCCAAATATTGATGTTCGCTGTGCGGCACAAAGCCGCCGGCGCTGGAACCGGCCGCTCGCAACCGATGCTGGCCGGTTCTTTTTGGGTACTGACCAAATAACTACGTCAGGAGCAACTAAACTGATGATTGATTTTGAACATGTTTCCAAGCAATATAAAAAGGGCACGAAGCCCGCGCTGGAGGACATCAACTTCCATGTGGACGACGGCGAGTTCGTCTTCCTGCTGGGCCACTCCGGCGCAGGCAAATCCACCCTGCTCAAGCTCATCCTCCGGGAGGAGAAGGCCAGCCAGGGCCGTGTCCTGGTGAACGGCAAGGATGTTGCGAAGGTCCGCCGCCACAAGATCCCCTATCTGCGCCGTCAGATGGGCATCATCTTCCAGGATTTCCGCCTCATCCCCACCATGACGGTCTATGAGAACATCGCGTTCGCCATGCACGTGACCAACATCGGCCGCAGGCAGATCAAGGAGCGTGTGCCCTACATGCTGGAGCTGGTCCATCTGGAAGACAAGGCCAACGTCTACCCGGAGTTCCTCTCCGGCGGCGAGCAGCAGCGCGTGGCCGTGGCCCGCGCACTGGCGCATGCGCCCAAGCTCGTCATCGCGGACGAGCCCACCGGCAACATCGACCCCGAACTGAGCCTGGAGATGATGGAACTTCTGGAGCGGGTGAGCGGCATGGGCATCACTGTGCTGGTCGTCACCCACGAACACGAGCTGGTCCACCGCTTCCACCGGCGGGTCGTGACCCTGAAGGATGGCCGCATCGTCTCCGACATCCCGGCCGACCGGGAGGCAGAGCCGGATCTGGCGCTGCCGCTGGACAGCTTGGGGGAGACCGGCGAGATCACACTGGAGACCGGAAAGGAGGCACTGGTATGAAACCTTCCACCTTTGCATTCCTGACCCGGCGAGGTGTGCGCAACCTGGGCAAGCACTGGGCTATGACCATTGCCTGCATCGCCTCTCTGAGCGTCTGCATGACGCTGAACACCTTTGCAAACCTGGCCGAGGTCAATGTGGACAGCATGGTCAACTATCTGGGCCAGCAGAACGAGATGGTCGTTTTCGTGGACCCGGAGGCCGATGATGCCGCCACCGCCGCTGTGGGCGAGCGCATCGCCTCCACCCCCGGCGTCAGCGGGGTGCAGTTCATGTCCAAGCAGGACACCCTGAATGCCTACAAAGGCTTCCTGTCAGATTATGCCTCCCTGCTGGACGAATTTGAAAACGACAACCCCTTCAAAGCCAACTACCGGGTCTCGCTGAGCGACCTCAGCCAGATGGCTTCCATCAGCCAGACCTTCCAGACCATCCCCGGCGTGTACAGTGTCTCGGCGCCGGTGGAGATGACGCACACCTTCGTGGAGATCCAGCGGGCCGTGACCAAGGGCGGGCAGATCGTCATCCTCGTCCTGATGGCGGTCAGCATCATCACGGTGGGAAGCACCATCCGCCTGAGCGTCTTCGCCCGGCGGCGGGAAATTGAGATCATGAAGTATGTGGGCGCGACCAACGCCATGGTCACGCTGCCCTTCTTCATCGAGGGCCTGACCATGGGCCTTATCTCCGGCGCGATCACCTCGGCGGCGAGTATCGGCGGCTACTACTACATCGTGCAGGTATCCGGCACTTTCGGCGGCCTGTGGGAGATGCTCATGGGTGCGGCCCTCGTTCCGGTGGAGAACGTCTGGCAGACGATCCTGCTCTACAGTCTGGCAGCGGGTGCGCTCATCGGCGGTCTGGGCAGCATGTTCTCCATCCGCAAGCACCTGAATGTGTAAGCGAAGGGGGAGACTGCGATGAAAGCAAAACATTCGGCCGGGTTCCGGCTGTATCACCGCCCCGCCCACGCAAGACCCAGCCACCACCCCGGCCGCGCGATGCGGGCGGCCAGCCTGTTTCTGGCCATGGCCTGCCTGCTGCTGACCGTTTCGGTCTACCCGGCCGCGGCAGCGACCAGCATGTCCAGCCTGCAGAACAAGCTGAACAAGCTGAGCCAATCCATCGAGCAGCACAAAAAAGAGCTGTCCGACGCCAAAAAGAAAGAACAGGCCGCCAAGGCTCTGGAATCCGAACTGAAGGAAAAGGTCACGGTGGTCCAGGGGCAGATCAGTGTACTCAAAACGCAGATCGCTCAGGTGCAGAACAGCATCGGCCTCAAGGAGCAGGAGATCGCCGCCAAGGAGCAGGAGATCGCCGCCAAGCAGGAGGAGATCGCCGCCAAGCAGGGCGAGATCGACGCCCAGTGGAGCGCCTTCAAGGGCCACATGGCCGCCATGCAGGAGCTGCGGGAGGGCGGCAGCGTGGCGATGCTCTCCTCGGTCACCAACCTGTATGAGCTGTTGACCTTCAATGAAGCATTGCAGGACATCTCGGTCAAGGATACCGAGATCCTGACCAATATGCGCAACGCGAAGGAAGCGCTGGAAAACGACAAGCTCCAGCTCGAAGAGCAGAGAGCGGAGCTGAAGACGCAGAAGGCAGACCTGCAGAGCAAAAAGGCAGATCTGGATGCACAGAACAACCAGATGAGCGCAAAGCAGAAGGAGCTGAACTCCAGCGTCGCTGCCGCCAAGATGAGCGCAGCCGAGGCTCAGCAGGCCCAGAAGGATGCGCAGGCGGCCATCGAGTCGGATGAGATGAACTATGAGGCGGTCAAGAAGGAGATCCAGAAGCTCATCGCCCAGGCGGCTGCGGCCAAGCCGCAGCTGAGCTTCACCGGCTTCATCTGCCCGCTCAAGAGCTATACCCGCATCTCCAGCGAGTACGGCTGGCGCAAAAACCCGGTGACGGGCGTGAACAAGCTCCACGCCGGCACCGACTTTGCGGCCCCTGCCGGAACGCCCATCTATGCCGCAGCCAGCGGCTATGTGCAGGTGGCGGGCTGGTCCAGCGGCGGCTACGGCAACTATGTCATCATCTACCACGGCAAGATGTCGGATGGCAACCAGTACAGCACACTGTACGGCCACATGCGCTCGGTGGCGACCTCTGCGGGCAAATATGTCAAGCAGGGCGAGATCATCGGCTATGTGGGCAGCACCGGCAACTCCACCGGAAACCACCTCCACCTCGAAGTCTGGAAGGGCGGTTCCAAGGCCAATGCCGTGAATCCTAGAAGTTATATTCCCATGAGATAATTCCTGATGGTATCAAAGGAGGCCGTTCGGTCCTATGAACGAAGAAAAACGCAAGCGCATCCTGCGCTGGGGCTGCCTGATCCTGGCAGGGGTGTTCACCCTCTCTCTGCTGGGCAGCGTGGTCGTGATGCTGCTGGTCTGACCGAGGAGGAAACCACACAATGAATCGCAAAATCTCTGTTGGCATGGCGGTCAGCATCGTGATCCTTGCCATGACGGTGACCTTTTCTATCACGATGCTGGTGGCGATGCGCCTGTTCGACAGCACCGTTTCCAGCGTGAAGGAAAAGGAGAGCATGTACAATAAGATCGCCGAGGTGGACCGCTACGTCCGCAGCAACGATTATTACCAGATCGACGAGACCACCCTGTACGACCGCCTGACCGCAGGCTATCTGCTGGGCACCGGCGACAAATACGCCCGGTATTATACGGCCTCCGCATACACGGATCTGATGAACGCCCAGAACGGCACCCTGCTGGGCATCGGCGTGGAACTGGCCGTGGACCAGTCCGGCTATGCCAAGGTGACCAAGGTCTACGACGAATCCCCGGCCAAGGAGGCTGGCATCACGGTGGGCTGCTACATCACCGCCGTGGATGGCACCGATGTCAAGAGCCTGAGCGGTGTGGATGCCATCCAGACCCGCCTGCGCGGCGAGTCCGGCACGAGCGTCAATGTGACCTGGCTGGACAGCGAGGCGACCGAGCACACCGTAGACCTGACCCATTCCGGCTACTCGACCACAACGGTGGATTTCCAGATGCTGCAGGGCAATGTGGGGTATATCAAGATCCGTCAGTTCGATGCCTCTACCCCCAGTGAGCTGGATTACGCCATCCGCAGTCTGAGCGCCAACAATGCCCTGAGCCTGGTCTTCGACCTCCGCGACAACGGCGGCGGCCTGCTGGACGATGCCCTCAGCTGCATCGACCTCGTGGCCCCGGAGGGGACGCTGGCCTATGCCGAGGATCAGAACGGCACCCGCACCGTGCTGGGCAGCAGCACCGGCGACTCGTATGTCAGCCTGCCCATGGTCTGCCTGGTCAATGGCAACACCGCCAGCGCGGCCGAGCTGTTCGCCAGCAGTCTGCGCACCCTGAACGGTGCCCGCCTGGTGGGCACCACCACGATGGGCAAGGGCACCATCCAGAGCAGCCCTCAGCGCCTTTCCGATGGCAGTGCCGTGGTCATCACCGTGGCAAAGCTCATCTGCGGTGACGGCAGCTGCTTCGACGGCACCGGCCTGAGCGTGGATGTGGACCGCCCGCTGACGGCGGATGAGCAGACCGCGTATTACGACTACACCGTTGAGAACGACCCGCAGATCCAGCGCGCTGTCAGCACGGCGCAGCAGATGAGCGGCACCACCACCGTCAGCGGCGTCAACGAGGCAGCTTCCAGCGAAGCTGCTTCCGACAGCACCGCAGCCGACAGCGCGGCGGCCGAGGCAGCTTCTTCGGAGGCCGCTGCGTCCAGTGAGACCGCTGCCGAAAGTGCCGCTTCCAGCGAGGAAACGGCCTCTTCCACCGCAGAATAAACGAAACCAGATACCGCAAAGGCCCCCGGCGCTCCTGCCGGAGGCCTTTTTGCCCGAAGAAAGGATGGAACTTATGCCGGAGCTGACCGACCTGTCTTACGTCCGCGCCCTGTGCGAGAAATATGATTTTGCCCTGTCCAAGGGCTTTGGCCAGAACTTCATCATCAACCCCGGTCTGCCCCTCAAGATCGTGGATGCCAGCGGCGTGGATCGGCGCTATGGCGTCATCGAGATCGGCCCCGGCATCGGTGTGCTGACCCGCGAGCTGGCCCGACGCGCCGCAAAGGTCGTCTCCATTGAGGTGGACGAGCGCCTGCCGCCCCTGCTGGAGGAGACGATGGCCGGTGTGGACAACTTCAAGCTGGTCATGAACGATGTGCTCAAGGTGGACCTCCGCGCCCTCATCGAGGAGGAGTTCCCCGGAATGCCGGTGGCTGTCTGCGCCAACCTGCCTTATTACATCACCAGCCCCATCGTCATGAAGCTGCTGGGCGACCGCCTGCCTGTGGAGAGCCTGACTGTCATGGTCCAGAAAGAGGCCGCCGACCGTCTGGCCGCAGCCCCCGGCACCCGCGCTTCCAGCGCCATCAGCTGCGCGGTGAGCTACTACGCAAAGTCGAAGATGATGTTCACCGCCGCACCGGGCAGCTTCTACCCGGCCCCCAAGGTGACCAGCGCCGTGGTCCGGATGGACATTCGCCCCACCCCCGCAGTGCAGGTGGAAGATGAGGACGGCTACTTTGCCCTCATCCGCGCGGCCTTCGGGCAGCGCCGCAAGACCGCCGCCAACGCCATCGCCAGCGGCCTTGGCCGCTCCAAGGAGTCGGTCATCGCCGCCATTGAAGCGGCTGGGTTCGATGCCCGCATCCGCCCCGAAGCCCTGACGCTGGAGGATTTTGCCAAGATCCAGCAGGCCCTTGCGGCGCAGTGAGCAGACCGTCTGCCTGCGGCGGCAACACCGGCCCGCAAACAAACCCGGAAATCAAAAAATCAGCCTTGCCAAACCCGCCCGCTGGTGGTATACTATTCTGGTAATGTTCGCTAGTGTGGCGCAATGGCAGCGCAACTGATTTGTAATCAGTGGGTTGCAGGTTCAACTCCTGTCACCAGCTCCAAAAAGTCCTACGATATACCGCTGAAAAGCGGCGTGTGTCGTGGGGCTTTTGCTTTTTGGGAAAAGGTACGCAGGACTGTTCAATAAAGAAAAAAAGTGCTATAATACTTATAAGCCTGAAACTTTACACGAAAGGATGGGTGTGTTATGAGTGCAAGAGAATTGGCGAAGAGCTTGATTGACCAAGTGCCGGAAAACAAGCTGCTGTATATTATTGCCTACTTGCAGGGGGCTGCTATTCCGGATGAAAGTGAAACACCGAATGCCGACACGCTGGAAGCCTTTGAAGAACTGGATAACGGCGGCGGTCATACCTACAACGGGCCGGTTGAAAATCTGATTGGCTGCTGATCTACTACCAGACAGATACGGAGTTGTATTTGTACCGCACCGGCACACACGCCGATTTGTTCGGCCTATAAAGGAAACAGGAAAGAGGCCAAGACCTGACAGAATGGGTCTTGGCCTCTTTTTCTGCAAGGTATGCAGAAAAATCATGCCGCCCGGCGGGGCGCGGGTATTGAAATCGGCTCATCACGCGATTATAATTGGTTCAGCTAAGCAAAGAACGTCCAAATGAAAGGGGATACCATGCCCGAATTTTCCACCATGCTGGACCTGCAGGCGCAGATGATGCTTCTGCTGGCCATCGGCGTTTTTCTGGCAAAGAAAAAGCTCATCACCGACCAGGGCCGCGCCTGTCTGACCGACCTGCTGCTCTTCATCATCCTGCCTGCGAACATCATCCAGTCGTTCCGCATCGAGTTCAACGCGGAAATTTTCCGCAGCACCCGGGACATCCTCATCCTGTCGATTTTATTGCAGGTGCTCTACGGCGTCGTCTGCGCGGTGTGCTACAACCGCTACCCCTTCGCGCGGAAGGCCGTCATGCAGTACGGCACGGTCTGCTCCAACGCGGGCTTCCTCGGAAGCCCGCTGGCGGAGGGACTCTTCGGCGGGGTGGGGCTGCTGCTGACGTCGTTCTACCTCATCCCCCAGCGCATCGTGATGTGGTCGGTGGGGGTGTCCTACTTCATGCAGGACGCCGCCCCCGCCACGCCCGAGGAAAAGAAAAAGCACCGCCTCGCAGTGCTCCGCAAGACCATCACCCACCCCTGCATCGCGTCGGTGTTCGTGGGCATGGTCATCATGCTGACGCAGTGGCAGCTGCCCACCTTCCTCGGCAAGGCCGTCCAGTGTACCAGCAGCTGCAACATGACCATGTCGATGTTCCTCATCGGGGCCATCATCGGCAGCCGCGACCTTCACCCGCTGCTGGACAAGGACGCCATCATCTACTGCATCATCCGGCTCTTCCTGATGCCGCTGGTGGTGCTGGTGGGATGCCGCGCGGCCCATGTGGGCCAGCTGGCCACCGGCGTGGCCGTCGTTCTGGCCGGTATGCCGATGGGCGGCACCACCACCATCCTCGCCGAGAAGTACGGCGCAGACTCCACCTTCGCCAGCAAGTGTACGGCCATCTCCACGGTGCTGTCGCTCATCACGACGCCGCTGTGGTGTTTGGTGGTGTAATAAAAAGCAAGCGTCCTCGGAAAAAATCCCGGGGACGCTTTTGTATAATTGGCAGACTGTCCTTTGTACAACCTCTCAGTCTGCTTCGCAGACAAGGCCGAGTTGCGGCTCCCAGCGTCTGCTGCGCTGCCGCTTGCATCCTGCTGGCCGCGGCCCCAACAGCGACTCCCTGTTTCCGCCGCTGG
>OOCD01000266.1_pt1 | contig 40973 bp, 29 predicted proteins | sample 1671791 | NCBI WGS metagenome assembly OOCD01 (sample SAMN06348193, study PRJEB24527) | human gut metagenome | biome: human gut; feature: ankylosing spondylitis patient; material: feces | host: Homo sapiens | place: China | collected 2015-10
CACCCAGGCACCGCCGATGTTCTCGCCCTTGTACCAGACCAGATCATCCTGGCCGCCGGCGCTGCTCCACACGGCGAAGCGGATGCTGCTGTAGCCGGTGGCGCTGTAGAGCCGCAGCTTCATCCAGGCGAAGTCGTCGGTGACGATGGCCTGGGCGCTCTGCTGAGGCGGCATACCGTAGACATTGGCGGTGGTGTGGGCCACCAGCTTGCCGTCAGCATAGACGTGGATGAAGTAGCCGCCCAGGGTCTTGTGGTTCAACAGCTTCACACCGGCGGACCAGGTGCTGCCGGTGAGGCGGCCATCGTACCAGACCAGGTCGTCCTGACCGTTGGCGCTGCTCCACACGGCGAAGCGGACCTTGCCGTATTTGGCGGTGGTGGTCAGGGCCAGCTCCATGGCGGCGTTGTCGGCGGAGACGGCAGCCGTCAGGCCGGGCTTGACGCCGGGGGCGGGAGCGGGCAGGCTCTTGACCTGGGCAGTGGTGTGAGCCACCAGCTTGTTGCCGCTGTAGACATGGATGAAGTAGGTGCCGGTGGTGTTGTGGCGGGCCAGATCCACGTCATAGGTCCAGCTGCCGCTGCCGCCGTTCTTGGCGGTGTACCAGACCAGGTCGTCCTGGCCGCCGGCGCTGCTCCACACGGCGAAGCGGATGCCGCTGTAGCTGTGGGCGGTATCCAGCCGGATGGACATGGTGCGGCAGTTGTCGGACACCTGGGCCGTGACGGTGTCGGGAGCCGGGAGCTTCGCCACCTGGGCGGTGGTGTTGCCGATGAGCCGGTTCTGGCCGGAGTCGGAGGAGTAGGCGTGGATGAAGTAGGTGCCGGTGCTGTTGTGGTTCACCAGAGGCACGGTGCAGGTCCACTGGCCGCTGGCGTTCTTCTTGGCGGTGTACCAGGTCAGGTCATCCTGGCCGTTTACGCTGCTCCACACGGCGAAGCGGACGTTGGAGTGGTTATGGCCGTTGCCAGCGTCCATGGTCACCGTCATGGTGCGGCATTCGCTGTCCACCACGGCGGAGACGGTGTGGCGCTTGGCGGGGGTGCTGGAGGTGTGGGACGCGCCGCAGTAGCGGCAGACGTACTTCACCTGACCGGCGCTGACGCAGGTGCTGGAATCACTGGCCACGGTGTCGGTGTGGCCCACCACATGGGTGTTCTGGAAGGTCAGACCGTCCAGCAGCTGGCCGTGGATGCCGTGGTTATACACATGGACCAGATACCGGCCCACCACGTTGTACTTGCACATGGGGACCCGGATGGTGTAGGTGCCATCGCCGTTGGCGGTGGCATTGTACCAGACCAGGTCGTCCTGGCCGTCCTGCTGACTCCAGGCGGCGGCCATGATATTGCTGTAGTTCCTGCCCTGACCGGCGGGAGGCGTGATGGTGACCACGATCTCCTTCTCATCGGCGGACATGCGGCCCCGCAGCAGCTGATACAGGCGGCCGTCGCTGCCGAACTCGTACCAGGTCTTGCCGATCAGGCGGCGGCCGGTGTACATGACGCCGAAGTCATCGCCCAGGTCGGAGGTCTCGAAGTAATAGGTGGCGTCGCCGATGTCCTTCCAGCCGGAGGCGATGCGGCCATTCTCGAAGTACAGGGTCTTGCCGTCGTCGCGCTTGACAAAGCCCGTGGGGCCGCTGACCACCACGCCGTCGTCAAAGACGAACTGCTTGCCGTACAGGGTGACCCGGCCATCGTAGGCGATGCCATTCTTGTCGAAGCAATACACCTCGGGGTCGATGATGAACCAGCCGGTGTGCCAGGCGTTGTTATAGCTGTACATCCGCAGGCCGGTGGCCTCGTCCCGGGCCCAGCCGGTGTAGCCGGAGTCCTTCAGCTCCACGGTCTGGCCGCAGAAGGAGCAGACCAGCTTGCCGTCACGGACGTACACGGTGTCGCCGGAGAAGTCGTGGCCCTTGTCGCGGCACACGGAGGCGGGCACCCGCATGGTGTAGGTATCCAGCAGGGACTGGGCGCCCTCGGCGCTGACGGAGTAGGTGCGGACGGTCATGGCGTCGGCGGTGGCCTCCACGGCCAGGTACAGGGAGTCATACTCCTGGGACACCTGGGCAAAGTGGAAGTCGGGGTTGTTGACGGCCTTGTACTCGGTGCTGCGGGACTTTTCGCCCAGGTCGCCGCAGATGTAGTACAGCACGCCCTTGCCGTAGGTGGCGGGCAGGCGGCCATTCTGGGCGGCCTCGGACACGGGCTGGCCGTTCTTGAGGACCATGGTGCGGGCATAGCTGTGGTCATGGCCGGAGAACACCACGTTGATGCCGGCGGCCTCAGCGGCGGCGGGGATATATCGGTTGAAGGCCTCGCTGCTGCCGTTGGGATTGGTGTAATACGCGGGCTGGTGGACCGCCAGCACCTTCCAGGTGCAGTCGGACTTGGCGGCGTCCTGGATCAGCCACTGGCAGGCATCCTCCAGATTGGCGGCGAAGTTGATGACCGCCACATACACATCGCCGTACTCCACGGAGTAATACAGCCGGTCGGGCAGGGTCCACAGGCTGGCGGCGTTGCCGCCGGACAGGTCGCCGTAGTACTCATGGTTGCCCATGACCTGCACCACGGGGAGGTCGGCGTAGTTCCGGGAGAACACGTCCAGGATCTCGCTCCACTGGCCCAGGTTGCCGCCGTTGTCCACAAAGTCGCCGGTCTGGATGCCGAAGTTCATGGACTGGCCGTTGATATTGGCGGCAATGGCGTTCATCAGCCGGATCTCATCCTGATCGCTTTCGGCATTGCCGGAGAGCTGGGTATCGCCGATGACGAAGAAGCGGGTGGTGTCCGCGCCGGGCTGGCTGGTGGTGAAGGTCATGTTTTCAGACCACTTGCTGCCGTCGCCCACCCGGTAGACATAGGTGGTGCCGGGCTTCAGGCCGGTCAGGGACACGGAGCTGACATAGGCCGCGTCGCCGGAGGTGGTGAACTCGCGGAGGGTCACCTGACCCTGGGCGCTGGAGGGGAAGTTGCCCTTGAAGCTGCTCTGCTGGCAGTACTGCACGGTGGCCTTGGCCTGGGCCGTCAGGGGATTGGTGACCCAGGTGATGTTCTGGCAGCTCTGGGCATTGGGGGTGGCGTTGAGCTGCACGAAGCTGGGCATACCATCGGCGCTGCCGCCGGCCCGGCGGGTGACGATGACCGTCTCAAAGGAGCGGTGATTGTCCTTCCGGGCGGTGACGCCGGTACGGGAGCCGGCGGAGAGCTTGTTGAAGTAGTCGGTGCTGACCTGGCCGGAGGCGTTGGTGGTGCCGATGCGGGTGTCGCCCACATACAGGTCCACGCCGGAGGCGGCCTTGCCGTTGATGTCCTTCACATACAGCCGGGCCGCTGCCGCGCCCTCCACCATGATGTCGGAGGTGACGGTGTAGTAGCCCTGCATGGGCAGACGCAGGCTGCCGGTGGAGGTGGTGTAGGTGACGCCGTCACAGGTGTAGGTCACGGTGACGGAGATGGGCAGGCTGTCCAGCGCCGTGGCCCCGGCGGGCATGGGCATGGTGAAGGTGAACAGGTCCTTCCCGGCAGAGCCGGTACGGTTCATGTTCACGGTGACGGTCTTTTCCGTGGTGGTGCGGCGGGCAGCAGAGCTGGAGCCCTGGAAGCCGGAGCCGTAGGCCAGGGAGGCGCAGGTGTTGAAGGCGCCCTTGCCGCCGTTTTCGTCGGTGTCGAACAGGTCCACGTTGCCGTACACGATCTGGGCGGTGACGGAGTCGATCTTACCGGCGTTGGGGGAGGTGACGGACACCACATAGTTCTCGCCCACCAGGGCATAGGACGGGGTGTCCAGGGTCACGGTGGGGATATTGGCAGTGCCCTTCACGGTGAAGGAGCGGGTGACGCTGGCCCGGTTGCCGAAGCCGTCCATGATCTCCACCTTGATGCTGTGGCGGCCATTGGGCAGTGTCACGGTGCCGGTAACGGCCTGGTCGGTGTTGGCGAAGTTCCGGATGTCCTGGCCGTCGATGGTGATGACGGTGTTCTCGGCGGACACGCCGGTGCGGTTCTCGCCCTGGGGATCATAATACCCGGTAAAGAATTGCAGCTCATTGTCCGTCAGCACGGTGGAACCGTCCTCAGCCAGCTCCGTCAGATCTGTGTAGCCGGTGACGGAGGCGCTGCCGCCGCGGACAGAGGTGATGACGGGGTTCTCCAGGTCGTCAGCCGTGGTGCCGTACACCGCGCGGATGTTGTCCACATACAGGCTTCCGGCAGCCCGGGAGCCGCAGGTGATCTTGTTGCCGTCCACGTCGCCGGTGCCGCCCTCGATGATGATGGTCCACAGCAGCACCTGGCCGGCGGTGATCTTCAGGGGATGGTTTTCCACGTCCTGGGCCTTGTCATACACGCTGCGCAGATCGGCCTCCACATACTTCCAGCCGGACCAGTTGATGCCGGTGTACTGGGTGGTGGTGTCCACGGTCTCGCCTGCGGCGTTGACGGTGGTAGTCTTCAGGTGCAGCAAGCTGGTGGAAACGTACTTCTCCCCGTTCCAATAGGACACGCTGGTGCTGAGCCAGTAGTTGGGCGTGCCCTCCGGGGCGTAGACCCACATGCCCAGGGCGGTGGGACGGCCCTCGATGACCACGTCCTCGCCGCTGTAGCGCAGGTATTCGTTGGTGTTGTTGGTGCCGGAGATCTTCGTATAATCGTAATGATACTCCAGAGACTTCTGGCCGAAGCGCACGGGCCCCTCGTCGGAAGCTACGCGGCGGGCATACATATCCCACGCGCCCTCCTGGGCGGTGGAGATGGCGCCCACATAGTACTCATAGCCCATGGAGCGGAACAGGGTAGCGGGGTCCTGGGCGCAGTCCCAGCTATAGGGTGCGCCGGCGGAGTTGCAGTCCCATTCCGCGTTGCTGCTGATAAAGTCGGGGCATGCCAGGCCGAAATCGGTAATGGGCCCGTAGGGGATGTCCAGACCGTTGGGATCCTTGCTGACTTGACCGGCCACGCCGAAGCCCGCGTCGCTGACGCCGGGCAGATTATGGGCGCTGTGACCGGAAAAGCTATTCAGGTTGCCCCACACGGCGTTGGCACCCACGTTCACGCCGGACTTGGAGCTCTCGTCCTCAAAGTCCAGAAGGATGGTGGGCATCTTGCCGATCTCCACGGTGACGGTATCGGTAAGCTCCTGGCCGTTTGCCTTGGTATAGGTGACAGTGATCTCTGCTTTACGGGTCTGGCTGGCCTTGGCGGCAGTATGGAGCTGATTGTCCACGATGGTGCCGATGTCGGCGGCGGTGGTGCCCTCGGTCAGAGGCCGGATGGTCCAGGTAAAGTCGCCGTCGTGATAGTGGATATCCCGCAGGCTGCTTTTGACGGTGAGGCCCAGGTCGCTGGTCTTGTCATAGTCCAGGGACAGGGTCTTGCCGGCGAAGGACACCTGATCGGGCTCGGCGATGGTGATGGAGGCGGAGCCCACATTCTGGCCCTGATAGGTCAGGCGGACCCGCACATCGCCCACATAGCCCTTGGCGGCGGTAAACACACCGGTGGCGGCGTCGATCCGTCCGGCAGCGGGAGTATCCAGCACCCAGGTCAGGCCGCTTTCAGGCAGGTCGGCCGCGCCGCCTGCGGAGTCAGCGCCCAGGGCCGTGAAGGGCACCCGGCTGCCGGGGGTATAAAGCTCGTTCTGGGGGCTCACGGACGCGTGGTCAAAATCGCCGTCAAAGCGGGCGGTGGACACCACCAGCAGGGCGTCGGACACGGTGCGCTCCAGGCCGTCACTGGGGCTGTTGCGAACCACCAGCTCGTCGGTGCCCTCATAACAGGCTGCCACGGTGGCGGAGCCGCCGCCGTCCAGATAAATAGCGGTGACGCAGCCGGCATCCTTCAGGAAGCTGGCCACCTCATACATGCTCATGCCGATGGACATGGGCTCCTGGCGGCCGTCGGCCTCGAAGAACACCACGGAGCCGTCGGCACGGATGCCCACGCTGTTGCGGGGCATGCGGTCGCCCTGGTCCAGGCCGGGGACGATCTGGCCGTTTTCCACCAGCATATAGGGGCCGGAAACGGCCTCCACCACGTCGGAGGTGTCGCTGCCCGCCTTGCGGATCACGGCGGAGCCGTCCTTCAGAATGGCAAAGAAGGGCTCATTACCGGTTTTTACCAGGTTGCCCTCCATAATGAGGTAGCCGGTGGGCGCGCCGGTCTGCATGTTGTAGTAGTCGGCGTTGGTAGCCAGTACCACGCGGCCCTCGGTATCCGAGGCCCGTCCGTAGGCGGCAGCCTGGGCGGTGGTCTGGGACATCTCCCACTTGAGCCGGCCGCTGCTGACCATAGCCTTGCGCTGGGCAGCGGTGCTGCCGTCGTAGTAATAGCCAGTGTAGCTGGCCTTCAGGGTCACATCCTTGCTCAGGTCGATCTCCGAAAGGTAGCCCACCACCTGGCTGCCGTTGACGTTGCGCATGACCACCTTTTCCAGGGTCACGCCGCTGGCCACGGCATTCTTGGTGCGGGTGATGGGAGTAAGCCCGGCGGAATTGCCGGACATGGTATCCGCCTGGGGCAGCTGTGCGCCAGGTTCTGCGGTTTCGCCGGGCTGCGTCTCCGTAATGGCAGCGTCCGGCTCCGTCTCCTGGAGCCCGGTGGCCCAGGTCTGGGGCATGACCAGACCCACCACCATCATCAGCGCCAGAAGCAGAGATAATGCCTTCTTCATATTTTTCCTCCGTTACAGTTTTTGATTTCCTACTCATCGCAGGGGATCTCCATCAGGTGTTCCGGGCTGCTCGTTCCTCCTTTCAGATCACATAGGCGGTGGTATGAGCCACCAGATTCTGCTTGCTATTGCCATAGACATGGATGAAATACGTACCCGCACCCTTGTGCCGGGCCAGCGTCACCGTATACGTCCAGTCACCGTTGGACTGCTTTTTCGCCTCGTACCACTGCAGGTCGTCCTGGCCGTTGACAGCGCTCCAGACGGGGAACCACACCCGGCTCAGATCGCTGCGGCCTGTCAGTGTCACAGTCATGTACCGCCCATCGGCGGACAGCTGGGTCCACACCTGGGGAGACACGGCCTGAGCGACGGAAACAGTGGTGTGGGCCACCAGATTGCGCTTATCATTGCCGTAGGCGTGGATGAAATAGCCCCCCGCGTTCTTGTGGTTGGCCAAGGGCACCCGGCAGGTCCAGCTGCCGTCTGCCTGCTTGACCGCCTCGTACCACCGCAGGTCGTCCTGACCGTTCACGGCGCTCCAGGTGGGGAACCATACCCGGCTCAGATCGCCCCGGCCCGTCAGAGTCACGTCCAGATATCTTCCGTCGGCAGACAGCACCGCCGTCATGGCGGGCTTTTCCGGCTGCACCAGCTTCTCCACATAAGCGGTGGTGTGAGCTACCAGGTTCTTCTTGTCATTGCCGTAGGCGTGGATGAAATACGTACCCGTGCTGCCGTGGTTGGACAGGGGCACCCGGCAGGTCCAGCTGCCGTCTGTCTGCTTCACCGCCTCGTACCACCGCAGGTCGTCCTGACCGTTGTCCTGGCTCCAGGTGGGGAACCACACCCGGCTCAGATCACTGCGGCCCGTCAGCGTTACGTCCAGATACCGCCCGTCAGCGGACACGGCGGCCTTCATCTCCGGCCCGGGAATCTTCTCCACATAAGCGGTGGTATGGGCCACCAGATTCTGCTTGCTATTGCCGTAGGCATGAATGAAATAGGTGCCGGTGGTGTTGTGGCGGCTCAGGAGCACGGAATATGTCCAGCTGCCGTCCGCCTGCTTCCGGGCCTCGTACCATTGCAGGTCATCCTGACCGTTTTTCTGGCTCCAGGTGGGGAACCACACCTTTGCCAGGTCGCTGCCGCCGGTAAGCGTCAGGTTCAGATACCGTCCGTCAGCGGACAGCGCCGCCTTCAGGGCGGGCTTTTCCTGCTGGACCAAGTTGTCCACCACCACGGTGCCGTGGTCCAGAAGTCCCTGGGGCAGGCCGTTCTGGTTGTAAATGTGGACCATATAGGTGCCGGTCTCCTGGTGGTTGATCAGAGGCACCTCGGCCACCCAGCGGCCATTCTGTTTCTTGGCCTGATACCAGTGCAGGTCGTTCTGCCCGTCCTGCTCACCCCACACAGCGAAACGCAGGGCCGTCTGCTGGGGGGCAGAATAGGTCAGATACATCACTGTGCGGGCGGTGTTGAAGTAATAGCCCAGCTGCTGGGGACGCACGGCAGGCGTGAACGCCCCTGCGCGGCCATTGAGCCAGGTACGCACCCGGTCCAGTGCCTCGTCATAGATGGGAGCAAAGGGCATACCGCCGGGCTTGGGGTTTGCAGTGCCCAGGGTGTTCCAGCGGAGGTAATTCAGGTCGGCGGAGACGCCGATCTCGGCCTTCCGGCCGTCAATTTGCCCGGCCATGCCGGTAAGCACCGGCTTATACCGGGTGTACAGCTCCTGCACCCGCTGATAAAACGCCGGGATGTTCAGCATCTTCTTCATCAGCACGGAGGTGCTGCTGGCGTTGTAGTCGGTGACCTTTTCGTTCTTGTTGCCCATGCAGGTGTCAAAGTCCCACAGAGGACCCACATGCAGCACGTCGGACGCGCCGTCCTGATACCAGAAGAAGCTGGTGAAAAAGGACTCGCCGTTGAGGACGTATTCGTTCATCAGATAGTAGCGGGCCAGGGAGTCCACGTCGATCATGGCGTTGAGCTGGGCCAAGGACAGATTTTCCCAACCCTCTGAGGTCAGCGCCGTAGTAAAGCGGGTCATGGCGGTCTGGAAATTGCTCATGGCCTGGGCAATATGCGCGTCATCCTCCTCCACGATCTCCTTCAGAGCAAAGTAGCTGTTCAGCCGCCCCTCGAAGAAATAGTGGTCCTCGTCGGTGGCAAAGCCGTTGTCCAGCTCGAACATGGCCCCGGCGGGGTCCTGCAGGTTCAGGCGGCCCTTGCCAATCTCGGCCTTTTCGCCCAGCAGATACACACCCAGATACTGGCCGTCTATCCACAGGTCCACATATTGATATTCCGTCACATAGGGAAAGCCCATCTGCTCCGCCGCATCATACACCAGGCGGGTGCGGATCATGCTGTCGTCAGAAGCATTGGCCAGGAGGATCCACTTCTTGGCCGCAGGCATGCCCAGCACGGAGGTTTTCTTGCTGAACTTGATCTGATAGGGCTTCTTGGCATATTCCCTCCAGGTGGAATTGCCGCGGCCCTTGAACTCCACGGTGCCGGTGAGAACGTCGTCGCCGTCCGTCAGCACCAGGTCGTTGCCGGGATATTTCACGTTCTTGTCCCGGTGCACCTGCTCCAGCGTGGTACCGTTAAGGGTCAGGCGCAAGCTGGGCAGACTGCTCTGCTTCGCGCAGATCTGCACCGTTTTACCGCCGTCCAGCGTCAGGGTCACCCGGTCGCTGGCGGCAAACGCGCCGGTAAGGGTGCCATGCTCCCGGTCCAGTGTCCCGGCAGAAGCTGCCGTCACGCTGCCGCTGAAGGACAGCACCGTGTCCGCCAGGCTCTCGTCGGCAGGCAGAAACAGATACCATACCCCATCCTTTTCGGAACGGTATCCCTGGTTGGTCCACTGCCGGGCGTCCACGGTCCAGCAGCGGAAATCGTTGCCTCCGGCAAAGGCTGTGGCCGTCAGCAGCGCCGTCAGTATTGCGGCTGCCAGCAGCGCCCACAGCCAGGTGCCGGTTTTTCTTGTTGCTTTCATGCATCTTTCTCCCATCTGAAAAGGTGGCGCGAACGCGAGAATCTCCCGAGGCAAAATGCCGCTGTTCCGCCAATTACACTGTATTATATCAGATACACCGTGGAATTTCAACCGTAATCTTCCGTAAAATCGCCAAAAATCACGCACATTTTTGGTGGAAACGTATAAAAAGAGAGTCTCCGACCCCTGTCGAAGACCCTCTTTTTATGCTGTTTACCGACGAATGATGTGATCCGCTCAGTCCTCGCGGCTGGCCAGCACGTTCATGGAGACGGGCTCGTCATTGGCAATGGGAGCGGACAGGTTGACGCTGGAGTAGCCGCCCCGGAGCTCGGAGCTGTCCTCAAACGTCTTGGTGCAGCGGTCATACTCCACCTGCATCACGGAGGAGATGGTGTGGCGTCCGTAATCGTCCAGCTTGGCATACTGATCCAGGATCCGCTGGGTGTCCTCCGTCAGGTGGATGTTCTCCTCGCCCAGAGCGCAGATGCCCAGGGTGCGGCAGATCTGGACCACCGTGTCAAAGGAGGAACCGCCGATGCCGTTGTGCAGCGCGCTGTTGATGGTGGACAGAGGAATGCCAACCGCAAAAGCGAACTGCCGAACGCTCTTGTACTGGCGGGAAATTTCGTCCCGTACGATGTTGGTAAGTTTGTCCATAATTCGACCCTCTTTACTGTAGATTCCAGAAACGACTTTCTCTCTGGATGAAATGATTATATCAAAGCAAACGAGAACTCGCAAGAGGGAAATACAAAAAAACATATAAAATTTTTACAAAAATCTGATAAACAGGACCGTCGAAAGCCAACAGGACAAATTTCTCTTTTCATTTTGGCCGCTATGTGGTACACTGTATGGGAATTAGGAGGGATGACTCCTGTGAAAAAGGCATGGTTGCCCCGCACCGCTGCGGGGCAAATTGCGGTGCAGCTGGTGCGCCGTTATTATCTGCATGACGTGGGCCGGGACAGCGCAGCGCTGACGTATTATCTGCTGTTTGCGCTGTTTCCGCTGCTGGTGTTCATCAGCACCCTGCTGGGCATTCTGAAGCTGGATGTGGACAACATTTCTCAGTTTCTGTCCCAGCTGGTCCCGGCGGACGTGGTTTCGGTGCTGGAGGCATATTTAATATATGTATCCGCCAACGCCAGTCGCCAGCTGCTGTGGTTCAGTCTGGTCTTTTCCATCTGGTTCCCCATGCGTGCCACCAGCTGCCTGCTGCACTCCCTGCGCAAGGCCTTCAACATGGGTCCGCCCCGGAAGATGCTTTTGAACCAGCTGGCCATTCTGCTGTTTACCGTCTGGCTGATCCTCTCCATCGGGCTGACACTGCTGTTGGTGACGGTGGGCCGCCGGGCCCTGGAGTTCGCGGCCGGGCTCATTGCCCTGCCGCAGGGCTTCATTGACCTGTGGAGCTATCTGCGCTTCATCGTTCTGGGCGTGGTGATGTTCCTGATGCTGACGGTGCTGTATATGCTGGCCCAAGGCCAGCGCCGTCCCCTGAAGGAAGTTGCTCCCGGGGTAGGTATCTCTCTGGCGGCATGGATGGTCCTGTCCCTGGCGTTTTCTTATTATGTGGAGCATTTTGCCAATTACTCCGTGCTGTACGGCTCCATCGCCACGATAGTCGTGGTGCTGCTGTGGCTGTATATGAGCGGCACGGTGCTGATCATGGGCGCGGAATACAGCGCCGTTATCCTGCGCCGCAGGCGCAGCCGGCTGCCGTCGGGCAGCGGAGAGGAGCAAGCATGAAAATCATCATCGTAGGCAACGGCAAGGTCGGCTATGCCATTGCGCGGCAGCTGGCGGTAGAGGATCACGACATCACCATCGTGGATGACGACGCCGCGGCCCTGCACCGGGCCGACAGCACCCTGGACGTCATGTGCGTGGAGGGCAATGGAGCCAGCATCAGCGTGCTGGACGCGGCGGGGGTCCGCGGCGCGGACCTGGTCATCGCCGTCACCAATCTGGACGAGACAAACCTGGTGTGCTGCCTCATCGCCAAAAAGCTGGGGGCCAAGCACACCATCGCCCGGGTACGCAACCCCGAGTATCGCCGGGATGACACCATGCTCAAGCGGGAGATCGGCCTGGACATGCTCATCAACCCCGATCTGGGGGCGGCCCAGGAGATCGCCCGGATCCTGAGCTTCCCGGCGGCCTTTTCCGTGGAGCCCTTTGCCGGAGGCCGCATCGATATGATCGGTTTTCAGGTAACGGAGCAGGACACCCTGGCCGGGGTGTCCCTCAACGATTTCCACCGCAATCGCCTGGCGGAGGTGCTGATCTGCGCCGCCCACCGGGGGGACAATTTTATCATCCCCGACGGCTCCTTCGTGCCCCGCAGCGGAGACAAGCTCTATATGGTGGGCACCAAGGCAGAGCTGCAAAAAATGCTCCGGGGCATCGGCCGCACCCTGCAAAGAGTGAAGAACGTATCCATTCTGGGGGGCAGCCGCATCACCATGTACCTGACCTGGGAGCTGGCCCGCAGCAATACCAAGGTCCGCATTGTCGAGATGAAGCACGACAAGTGCCTGCGTCTGTCGGCCTCCCTGCCCGGCGCCATGATCATTGAGGGCGACGGCACCGACGCAGACCTGATCGACAGCGAGAACATCTTTGAGACCGACGCCTTCGTGGCCCTGACGGACCGGGACGAGGAGAACCTGCTGATGGCCCTGACGGCTCAGCGGGCGGGAGTCCCCAAGGTGCTGGCCAAAATGACCCGGCCCAACTACATGGACCTGGTGCAGGAGACAAAGCTGGGCAGCATCATCAGTCCCAAGGATCTGACCTCCAACCAGATCACCCGCTATGTCCGGGCTCTGGCCAATTCCCAGGGCAGCACTGTGGAGAGCCTGTATAAAATGCTGGACGGCTCCGTGGAGGCTCTGGAGTTCACCGCCACCGCCTCCAGCCGCTCGGTGCTGGACAAGCCTCTGAAGGACCTGGCCCTGAAAAAGGGCGTTCTGCTGGCCGCCATTGCCCGGGAAAACAAGATCATCATTCCCGGCGGCCTCACCACGATTCAGGAGGGAGACCATGTGGTGGTGGTCACCAAGTCCCAGGTATTCGACGACCTGACGGACATTCTTGCATAAAGCCGCCCATAAAAATCCGCCGGAGCCGAATGCCTGGTGGGCGTAAAGCAGTAAAATCCAAGAATGAGGAAAGCCTTGTGTTTTCAAGGGGCGGCGTGACTTCGGTCACGCCGCCCCTTCAGCTTGTCAAAAAAGTGCAGTGCCCTTTTTCGGCACGAAAAATCCGGTCATATCGGTATGTTCCAATTCCAGCAGCTTCCTCTTTTTGTCAATGCCCCCGGCGTATCCGGTCAGGCTGCCGTTTGTGCCGACCACACGGTGACAGGGAATGATGATGGATATCTCATTATGACCCACCGCACCGCCGACCGCCTGCGCAGACATCCGGGGAATCTTCTGCTTTTCAGCAAGCTGCCGTGCGATCTCGCCGTAGGTCGTAGTCCTTCCGTAGGGAATCTGCAAAAGGATTTCCCACACGGACTGCCGGAACGCGGTGCCGACGGGGTGCAGCGGCGGCAGAAAATCCGGCTGGCTGCCAGCAAAATAAATGTCCAGCCAACGCCTGGCTTCTGCAAGGGCGGGTGTATCCTGCCCGATACGCTCTGCGGGCAGATCACGGGCAAGGTATTTCTGTCCGTCGAACCACAGGCCTCTCAGTCCGATTCCGTCCGCTGCCAGCAGGATGCCGCCCAGCGGTGAATCATAATGCTGCACAAATATCATGATCTGCACCTCGCTTCAAAAGCTGCCTCTGTTTTTATTACTCGGCTTGTAGTCCTTCATCTCCGGGATTGCGCCGCCTGCCACAGCCCAGAGATACAGACTTGCCACGCTGCAATAGGGGTGAAAGCGACGGCGGTATTTTTCAAACAGCCTGCGGTCAATGCTGCGATGGTGATATACCATGCGCAGCCCGCGCTGGATGGCAAGGTCATCATAGCTGAAAATATCCGGGCGCTGCATACAAAAAAGCAGAATCATCTCTGCCGTCCAGACGCCGATGCCCTTCAGGCTGCTTAATTCCCGGATCGCATCCTCGTCGCTCATGTGCTCCACAGCATGCAGATCAAATGCGCCCGTATGGACTTTTTCGGCAAAATCCGTAATATACTCTGCCTTGCGGAAGGTCATACCCAGTCCCTGCAGCTTGGGAACACCTGCTGTCAGGATGGTCTCGGCATTGACGGTGCCCAGTGCATCCTGCATCCGCTGCCAGATGGTCGCCTGTGCCTTGGTGGAGATCTGCTGCCCGATGATGTGGTGAACGACGGATGAAAACAAGTCCGTATCCACTGGACGGTCGATATGCCCGATGCGGTCAATGACCTGGCAAAGCCGCTTATCCTTTTGCCGCAAATAGGAAGCTTCGGCTTCTCCGTATGCAAAATACACGCTTTTCACCTTCTAACGTTTCCATAAGCGTTTTTTTATCGCAGCTGCGCCGTAAAGGCAATGGTCCCGCCCGTTGTGGACGGCGTCCGCCGAAAAATGATTTTTCTCAAAAAACGGTCAGTGCCTCCGCCAGGTCTACCTCATCCTCCGCGATCAGCAGACGCATGGTCATCCCTCCTTGCTGTATACCAGCGGCTGCTCCCGGAGCAGTGCGTCCACCGCGGCCTGATATTCCGATAAATTCTTCGCCTTGCGCATCCGCTTGAGATACGGCTCCGCCCCGTTGAACCCGGCGGCCAGGTACGTCCACAGCTCCCACATCCGGTGCATCACCGGCAGATCGCCGGAGAGCCGCTGCCGGTAGGCGTCCAGCAGCCGGTCATGGTACGTCCGGACTTCCCGGACCGAGGCGGCGGGGCCGCCCCGCAGCTGCCGCAGCAGGCTGGGGTCCCGCATGAGTCCGCGGCCCAGCATTACCGCATCTGTCCCGGGAAAGTCCCGGGACAGCGCCGCAGCGTCCTCCGCCGTCCATATATCGCCGTTATACACCACCGGCCAGGGGCCGGAGACGGTGGAAAAAGCCTCCCGATGGGGCGTTCCCTTGTAAAATTCCTTCTGGAGCCTGGGATGAACGATCAGCTCCGCCAGAGGGTACCTCCGATAGATCTCCAACAGCCCCGGCCATTCGCCGGGGTCGTTTTTCCCGATCCGGGTCTTGACGGACACCGTCATTCCCCGGGGCAATCCCGCAAAGATCTCCTCCAGGCACCGGTCCAGCTCCTGGGGATAGGCCAGCAGGCCCGCCCCCTTCCGCTTGGCGGCCACGGTACCTGCCGGACAGCCCAGGTTGAAGTTCACCTCCCGAAAGCCCCGGTCATGCAGCTCCCGGGCAGCCCACAGGAAATGCTCTGCCCGGTTGGTCAGCAGCTGGGGCACTACGTTGAGTCCCCGGTTGTGCTCCGGGTCGATCTCATCCAGTTCTTTCCGCTGGAAGGTACAGGTGGCGTTGGGGGAGAGAAACGGCGTAAAATATTTGTCCGCCGGACCGAACAGCTCCGCGTGGACCTGCCGCCACAAATACCCGGTAAGCCCCTCCATAGGGGCGGCGTAAAGCTTATCCATGAAACGTTCCCTCCAGGCACATATCCAGCGTCACCCCCGGCACCGGCTCAAACACGGCCCCGCCGGAAACCAGCTCCGCCGCCGTATCCGGACGCTGCAGGAGGGCCAGCTTTTCCCGCCGGGCCAGCTGCTTCACGGCGTATTCCAGCCGCAGAGCGTCCCTCTGCCGCTCCGTGCGCCATACCCCGGCCAGTTCCCGGGGCGGATGGGCCCGGGTATACCGGGCGCAGGCAGAGCCTCCCCCCGCGTGCTGCCGCATCCGCCGGCACAGGTCCGCCGCTGTGCCGGTATACAGGCTCCCGTCCCGGCACCGCAGCATATAGACGTAGTACATGCCCTCACCTCACTGCCCCCAGCATACCACAAACCGATGCCGGGCGCAACGGTGTCATGTTCCAGCGTTGTCCGTTAATTCGATAAATTTCAGGGCATACAGGTCGCACCCGGTGCGGGCGCTCCCCTGCCGCAGCACCAGATAGTCCGTCCCCACCTCCTCCAGAACGCCCTCCTGCCGCACCAGGCGACAGGAGCCCACCAGAAAGCTGGCTGCGGCGTACTGACCCACGTTCCGGCTCAGCAGCTCCCGCAGGGAGCCGCCGGATGAATTATGTATGCAGTTCATAGCGCACCTCACGATCCGGATTCCCCCGCCGCACTCCGGCGCGGGTATCCCATCCTATGCCGCTCCTCCCCTGTCGGAAACGGTGCACGGCGGATTTTGCCCAAAAGAAAAGCGTCAGACCTAACTGCGCATAAACCGCCACAAAACAACAGCAACGGAACGTTTCGCAGCGTTCCGTTACTGTTGTCTCATGGTTATCAAAGGCAATACGGGAGTAGAGTCGCAATCGCCGTTTCAGAACAAATCGACGGGAGGAGAAGATGCGGGACTTTGTATAGTCTCCGACTTGTACACGCCTCAATTTTCTTGCTTTTATTCACAATTTCGTCCCTCGCAATATGTTCAATTCAACAAAATTTTAGAAAGTTTATGGAAACTCTGTTGCAAATTGCTGTTTCAGGCGTTTAGATATTAGAGGGGTTTCTTCTGGGCTATGCGCATACAGCCATTTCCCGCGGATAGAAGCCGCCCCCACGCCATAAGGAGGGATGCCATGGTCCACCGCCTGTACCCACAAACACACCGTGAAAAGACTGGAGGTCAAACATGAAGATCAAACGAATTCTCAGCGCGACCCTCGCAGCCGCCATGCTCCTGTGCTGCTGCATCCTGACCGCATTTGCCGAAAGCGAGACCTACATGGGCAGCCTTAATGGCTATAGCTATGTCTGCAGCGCAAGCTGCAGAAGTGATGAAGCAAAGGCAAATATGTCATCGCGATCCTCTGAAACGCTGATAATCAGCGGCCCTCTGAAATACGTTTCAACGGACGGCAAATCAAAGGTTTTTCAAATTTGGGCAAATAGCACAAAATCCGTTCAGTCTACTAATCCTGGCCCTGTCAAGTATTTCGTGTCCTTAACTGCCAGATTCAAAATCGGATCCGTAACTGTGCAGACGATTTCGGTTGATGCGTGAATCTTCATAGCGTGTAATCCCACATAGGTTTTTAGGCAGCGAGGGAACAATCTATGGGGCAGGACAGATTGTTCCCTCCTGCCGATTTGCCAGCCACGTATTTTCTCGAAAGGAGTCCCATATGAAGAAACGCATCTTACTTCTTTTTATTTCTCTCGCCCTGGCCCTGGCCCTCACCGCCTGCGCCGCCAAACCCACCGTCCCCACCGCCGCAGACTTTGAGGTCCAGCCGGGAGCATACCGGTATCAGGACATGGGCGACTTTTTTGTGGAGACGGAGCAGGGGCAGTATTACCTGGGCTGGGATCAAATCATTCGCTTCGCCGAGCCGGGCAGCCGGGCCTTCTACCCCCTGTGCAATAAGCCCAACTGCGGACATGGCGGCGAGAACTGCAATGCATACACTGACTATGGATTGGGATACTGGAACGGGCATCTTTACACCACCACCTACGGAGACAACGGTCCGGTAGTACAGCGCATGGATATGGACGGCACCAACCGCCGGGAGGTAGGGCAGCTGCCGGTTTTGACAGCTGTGGATGGCGCGCGGCACGCCAGCGGCGAATTGCTGTTCCACAACGGCTCTCTGTTTTATATGTACGACGCCATCGAAACGGACCCGGAATGGGCCATGTCTATCTACCAGTTTGACCTGGAAACCGGAAAGGGCCGGTGGTTGTTTCAGGAGGATATCCCGCCGTTCACTTATTTCTGCGGAAGCTCATATGCGAATATTTGCGGGGATGGTTTCTTCTTTATGATGACCAACGGGGTCACCGGTGAATGCACCTATGCCCTGGGGAGCTTGAAAACAGGCCGGGTGGAAGCAACCCTTCCCGGCTGGAGCGATCGCAACGGTCGGGCAATGGAGCAGGACGGCGTTCTGTATTACTTCAAGGCGGATGCCGGCCTGTGTGAATACGACAGGGCCACAGGCGTGGAAACGGTCCGCTTCCCTATGGAGGTATACACGGCGAACCCCTGCTATACCCGGAACTATATTCTGGTGCGGTCTACGGATACCGAGGACTTTGAGCAATGCACGCTTTGGGTGCTGGACCGGGACTATAACCTGCTGGGAAAGGCCCCGCAGGAAAAGATCGGCAGATGGTTCCCCCAGCCGTATGCCATCACGGCAGACAGCATCTACTTCTGGCTCAACGGAAAGATCACCCACTATATCGACACCAGCGATCTATCCAACTTGGAGCTCCTTCCGATGCCGGACACCAGCAATGCCAGAGCCCACGGCTAACTCACAGTTGACACCGGATAAATCCATCTGCTATAATGGGTTTATCCGATATCGCCCGCCACAGAAAGGAGTTCTTCTGATGAAACGACGCCTTCTCCCCTCGCTGCTTCTCGCCCTCGCCCTGGCCCTCGCCCTCACCGCCTGCGCCTCCAAACCCGCCGTCCCCACCGCCACGGACTTCGAGGTCCAGCCAGGGGAATACCGGTATCAGGACGTCGATATTTTCTTCGTGGAAACGGAAAAAGGCAACTACTACATGAACCCGTCGGGGGGTGGATTGATCCACTTTTCCGAGCCCGGCAGCCACGAATTCCACGTTCTGTGCAATAAGCCCAACTGCGGCCACGCCAGCGCAGACTGCAACGCGTTTTTAGAGGTGGCCTTCGGATATTACAACGGCCATCTTTACGGTGTCACGCTTCAGGATCACTTTGAGCTGATCCAGATGGACATGGACGGCACCAATCACCGGGTCATCACCCAACTGCCCGAGCAGAAGGACCTCAGCGGTAATTTCAACGGCGGCGGCAGCTACTTCTTCGACAACGGCTATCTCATCTTCCTGGCATTCCCCTGCACATCGAACCCGGATTATGCGCTGCCGGTCTACAAGATCCAGCTGGAGACCGGGGAGACCACACAGCTGTTTCAGGAAGATATCCCGCTTCTCACGGACTGGCCAGCAGACGGTGTGTCCATCAGCAATGGGTACCTCTACTTTCCCCTGCCCCAGACATCCGAGGGCAAGCGCCCGTATGCGGAAGGGAACCTGGAGACCGGGCGTATCGAGCGGGTATTTGAGGACTGGAAGCGGGAAAACAGTTTTATCGTAAACTTTGACAACGTGCTGCACTATCACCGCGCCGGAGTCGGCCTGTGTGAATACGACAAGGCCACCGGCAAGGAGACGGTGAAGGTTCCCATGGATGTATATTACGCTGATGTGTCCTACACCAAGGATTATATTTTCCTGCGGACGCTGGATTCTGCCGATTTCAATCAGTGCGTCCTGCTGGCATACGACAGGGACTACAATCTTCTGGGAAAGCTGGAACTGGAGAAGATCGGTTTGCGGTTCCCCTTCCTGGAATACACCACCGCCAATGCCATTTACTTCTCCGCCGACGGCGGGACCATCACCCACTACATCGACCCCCACCACCTGGACCGCCTGGAGCTGATCCAGCTGGTAGACCCCACGGCAAGGAGCCACGGATAATATGGAACTGACCATTCACGCCCTGTCCCATTCCTACGGGGACAAGAAAGCCCTGACGGACTTTACCCACACCTTCACCCCCGGCATTACGGCCCTGCTGGGCCCCAACGGCGCGGGGAAAAGCACCCTCATCCACCTGATCTGCGACCTGCTGCCCCGCCAGACGGGGACCATCGCCTTCGACGGGACAGACATTCTGTCCATGGGGCCGGCGTTCCGGCAGGTGCTGGGCTTCATGCCCCAGAGCCAGGGGATGTACGACGACATGACCGCCTGGGAATTCCTGCTGTACATGGCCCAGCTGAAGGGGCTGAGGCCTCGGGCCGCCCGGGAACAGCTTCGGGAGCTGCTGCAGGTGGTGAACCTGTGGGACGCGGCCCACCGCCGGGTAGGCGGCTTTTCCGGCGGCATGCGCCAGCGGGTGATGCTGGCCCAGGCCCTGCTGGGCGCACCCAAGGTCCTGCTGCTGGATGAACCCACCGCCGGACTGGACCCGGAGGAGCGGGTGCGCCTGCGGGAATATATCCGGCAGCTGGGCCGGGACAAAATCGTCCTTATCACCACCCACATCACCGGCGACGTGGAATCCATTGCCAGTGAGATTTTGCTGCTGCACCACGGCGTCCTGCTGGCAGACGCCCCGGCGGAGGAATTTATCCGCGGCTGCGGTGCGGCCAACCTGGAGGACGCCTATATCCGGCGGCTGCATCCCCATGCGTGAGTGCAGGCGTGTTTTCTCCCGCAGGAGTCTGCTGTGGCTGCTGGTGCTGATGGCGGCGGTGGTGTTTTTCCACCGGGTGGACCATCACAACGCCCCCGGCTTTGCCGCCGCCTATCGGCAGACCGTGGCTCAGCTGGCAGCCAGCCCGGACCCGTCTGCCGCCCTGTCTCAGATGGAGGCGGAGAGCCGCCGCTATATGACGGCCCTGCTCTGGCGCAGCACGGATGACCCGGACCTGCTGGAGCTATACCGGGATCAGGCCCGGCAAGTGCTGGGCGATGATTATGAGACAGCGGCCATGGCATATGATCTCAGCGACCGGGCCCAGGCGGAATTTACCGCCCGGCAGCAGGCCCAGCAGACCCTCCGGCAGCAGCTGGACTACCTGGCAGCGTACCCCGGATATCTGGATACCATCCACGAAAATGCCGCCAACATGCCCACCCTGTCCATTTTCATGGACAGCAGCGCTGGAAAATTCCATGCGGAAAACGTGAAGAAAACGGACCGGGACTTTCCCCGCAGCGCCGATGTGTCCCTGACCCTGACGGAGACTGCCGGACTGGAGAATTTCTTGCAGGACAGTGTGGTGTCCGTGTGCATTCTGCTGTGGATGCTGGTAACGGTACTGCGGCTGACGGAGGAGCGCCGCAGCAGTCTGCGCTACCTGGTGTTTGGCAGCCCCCGAGGCCGGACATGGCTGGCCCTGCGCCGGGCGGGGATCCTGGGCCTTTCCGCCGCCCTGGGCACAGCCCTTCTGATGCTGACGGGCCTTGTCACCGACAGTCTGCTGTACGGCGGGCTGGGCGACCTGTCCGCCGCCGCCCAGTCCAGCGAAATTTTTCAGAATTTCCCGTACCCGCTGACGCTTCGTCAGGTGCTTTGGGCGTATTGCCTGCTAAAAGCTCTTGGCATGTGGCTGATGGGACTGCTGCTGTGGCTGATTCTTCAGCTGATCCACCATTTGCAGACGGCTATGGTGGCCGCCGCCGCATTTCTGGCGGTGGAATACAGTCTGTTCGCCTTTGTGCCGGACAGCTATGCCATCGTGGCCCTTCGGTACATCAACGTGTTTTCCTTCGTTGGCATGGAAAAGACGTTTCTGCACTATCTGAATATCAACCTGCTGGGCCGGGCGGTAAACGGCGCCATGCTGTGTACCGCCCTGCTGCCGGCGCTTTTGGTGCTGGCAGCGGCAGGAGCCGTGGTCTATGCCGGACATCACCGGCCCATGGCCGGAGCCAACGTGTTCCAGCGTCTGGCGGCCCGGTTGCGTCCCGTGTTTTCCCGGGCCTCCGGCCGACTGACCCTGACGGGGTTCGAGTTCAGGAAAATCCTATGGTATCACAAGGGACTGCTGGTGCTGCTGGTCTTTGCCCTTTGGTGCTTCCGGGCAGCCGCAGCCCCCACGGCGGACGTGTCCCTGTACGACACGGACACCGCCGCCTTTCAGAATGAGTTCCAGGGCCCAGCCACGGAGGACACCCTCCGGGCCATCCGGGCCCGCATAGCGGAGGTGGAAGGCTGGCCGGAGTCCGAGATCCGCTCCGCCCAGCTGGCGGCCCTGTCCGCCGTGGAGGCCGAGGCCCTGGAAAAGCAGGATACCGGCCTGTGGGTGCTGAATCCTGCGCCCATGTTCACTCTGTGCGGCGGCGACGTAGGCGGCAGCCAGCGCATTCCGGCCATGGCGGCACTGCTGACAGCGGCACTGCTTACGGCAGGCACCTTCGCCGGAGAGCGGCAGCAGCGGATGCTGCCGCTGCTGCAGACCACGCCCCGGGGCCGCCGCCGGGCGCCCCGCTGCAAGCTGACCCTGTCTGCCCTGTTGGCGGCAGCGGTATGGCTGACCCTGACCCTGCGGCAGGTGTACCAGGTCTCGTCGTATTACGGCGGCCTGACGGCCCTGTCCGCCCCACTGCGCAGTGTGGCCCATTTTGCAGACCTGGCCGCAGGCTGCACCGTGGGACAGTGGCTGGCCGGATGCCTGCTGCTGCGGCTGCTGGTGCTGCTGGCTGCCGCCATGACCGGGTGCCTGCTGTCGAGCCTGTGCCGGACGGTGAACGCTGCCGTGGTGGTATGCTGCGCCGGACTGGTGGGCCCGGCGGCCCTGGAGCTGGTGGGCGTGCGGGCGGCAGGCATCCTGTCCCTGGCCCGCCTGTGGACCCCCGTTACCTGCTCCCTGTATGCCTATCTCATCCCCCTGGCTCTGCTGATAGTCTGCCCCCTTCTGTGCGTGCGGCGCAGGCCCAGGGTCTGATCTGTATAAAGCAAGAAAAATCGAGCCGGTTCGAAGACCGGCTCGATTTTTCTTGACACGTTTCCACAGATACAGTAGACTTTACAGCAGCGCGAACAGCACATACAGCCAGTGGGCCGCCACGCCGGCGCACAGGCCGCCTACGGTGTGGCTGATGATGGCCTTGCCGATGAGATGGTTGCATCCCAGGCTGTTCATCATGGACACATGGGTGCTGAGATAGCCGCTCCAGCACATGCACATAGCGGTAAACACCGCGATGTCGCCGCCGGCAGCCTTCCCCTCGGCCAGCAGCTGGGGCACCAGGCTGATGGCCGCACCGGCTGCGCCCAGAGCCGTCACCGGCACCGCCAGACCCTCCGGCGAGGAGAAGCCGAACAGCGGCGTCAGGATAAAGCTGAGCTTATCCGCCAGCTTGGGCAGAAGTCCGATGCCCTCGTAGGCCGCGCCGGTATACAGGCCGCTCTCTGCCGGGCCGTTGGTGAGCATCATCACCACCGTGCAGATAACCAGCACGCCGGGAATGATGCTCACGCCCATTTTCACGCCGTCCATGCCGCCGTCCAGCAGGGCAGACATGAAGCGGGTGCCGGTGCCGCCGGCCCGGACGGGACGCACCCGCTTGCCCCCCAGGGACAGGGTGCCGCCGTCAATCATGGGCTGCTCCCGGCCGTATATCTTGGCGGTAAATGCCAGCATGATCCTGGTGGATACGATACTGCCTACCACCGCTCCCAGAAGGCCAGTCAGGGCCGCGCCGGTGTAGTTCACCCCCTTGCCGGGGGACAGGCTGATCATATAGGTACACACGATGAAGCCCATGCCGAAGGACGTACCCAGATTGGTCAGGGCCGGAAACTGATACGCCTTGAACAGGCTTTTGAAGTAACGGTCCTGGGCCAGGGAGAGAACGGCCGGGTTGTCCGACAGGAATGTGGTCACCACGCCCACGGACGCCGCCCCCGGCAGGCCGTATACCGGCCGCATGAAGGGGTTGAGCATCCGGTTCATCAGCGACACCAGGCCAAACTCGGAAAACAGCGCCGAAATGGCCACAAACAGCACGATGAAAATGAAGTTTTCGGGTCCGATCTCCTTTTTATAGCAGGTGGGTCCCTTGTGGGTTTCTTCGGCCCCGACAGGCGGGGCCTGGGTTTCCTCGATGACAGACTGGCTCATAGCGATTTTCCTTTCTTCCTTGTCCCTATTCCACAAAATACTCCGCTTTTCGCGGAACCAATTTATCATACCGCATAAAGCGCATCCTGTAAAATAAATATATTTCGTGGGGAGCATGAGAAAAGCTTATGGCTGACAACACATATCGCATCCTGACCAAAATCGCCGAGACCGGCAGTCTAACCCGCACGGCGGAGCAGCTGAACTATACCCAGGCCCGGGTCAGTCAGATTCTGAAATCCGCCGAGACGGAGTTCGGACTGACCTTGTTTGTTCGGGGCAAGCGGGGCGTGATGCCCACGCCGGAGTGCCGGTGTCTGCTGCCGACTTTGCAGGAGCTGGTGCGCCAGGAGCTGGTGCTTCTGGACCAGCTGGACCAGATTCGGGACCTGCGGGGCGGCACGGTGTCCATCGGCACCTTTACCAGCGTGTCCTGCCACTGGCTGCCCCAGCGGCTGAAGGCCTTCGGGCAGCTGTATCCCCAGATTCGGTTTCAGCTGAAGCTGGGTGACGTGGCCCATATCGATCAGTGGCTCCGGGAGGGCACCGTGGACCTGGGGCTGATGATCGACCCGGGGACCGAGGATCTGACGTTTCTGCCCCTGCTGGAGGACTGCTATTCTGTGATCCTGCCCCGGGAACATCCCCTGGCCGGAGCGGAGGAGCTGAGCCTGGAGCAGCTGCGGGAGGAATGCTTCATCCTGCTGGAGCCGGAGGACAATGCCCCGGTGGAACCGCAGCTGCGGCAGGCCGGGGTCCGGGTGGGCTATCGGGTGAAGGATGACTACACCATTCTGGCCATGGTGGAAAGCGGTCTGGGCGTCAGTGTGCTGCCTCATCTGCTGCTGCAGCGCACATCGTACCGGGTCTATGCCGCACGGCTGATGCCGCCGGTGGCCCGGCGCATGGGCATCCTCCTGCCCAAGGAGGGATATGTCTCCCTGGCAGCCCGGCAGTTCGTGTCGTTTTTGCGGCAGGAAGCGGAAGCGGTGGAAAAATAGTGAAAGCCTCCCTCATGGCGATGCCATGGGGGAGGCTTTTTGTTTACCTGATCTGCTGACGGACCTGGTCCAGGGGCAGGTCCTGTTCCCGGGCAATACGGGCCAGGTCCTCATATTCCGGCTTCTGCCGCCGGACGCCCCAGCCCTGAGACAGCTTCCGGGCCACAGGGCCCCAGGGTGTATCCACCGTTTCCTCCGCGCGGGACAGGGTATAGCGCCGGTGCCGGCTCTCCCGGACGCCCAGGGTGGTGGTGTGCCGCAGCAGCAGCCGGGCCATTTCCTCCCGCTGCTCCTCCCGGCACAGAACGCACAGCATCACGCCAGGCCTGGATTTTTTCATGCCAATGGGCACGGTGTACACATCCAGCGCCCCGGCCTCCAGCAGACGCTCCATAGCGAAGGCAATGTCCTCGCCGGTCATGTCGTCCAGATTGCAGGCCAACTCATACACGTCGCCGATGTCTGCCGCCGTGTCCCCCAGCATGGCCCGCAGGCAGTTGACCCGGGGAAAGTCCTTGTGGCCCATGCCGCAGCCCACAGCCCGCAGGGTCATCACCGGCATATCGCCGAAGCGGGTGACAAAGTGCCGCAGCAAAGCCGCACCGGTGGGGGTACACAGCTCCCCGTCGATCCCGCCGCCGTAAATGGGCACATCCCGGAGGATGTATGCCGTGGCCGGGGCAGGCACCGGCAGGATACCATGGGCGCAGCGGACAGTTCCGCTGCCCACATGGACCGGGGAGGCGATCACCTGGTCCGGTGCAAGCTCCTCTATCAGCAGGCACACCGCCGTCACGTCTGCCACGGCGTCCATGGTGCCCACCTCGTGGAAATGGATGTCCGTCACCGGCACGCCATGGACATGGCTCTCCGCCTGGGCGATGCCGTCATATACCGCCAGAATGTCCCTCCGCACCCGGTCGGACACCGGGAGCCGCTCCACAATGTGGCCGATCTCATGCATACCGTTGTGGTGATGGTGGGCGTGCTCATGGTCGTGGTCGTGCTCATGGTCGTGGTCGTGATGATGGTCGTGGTCATGCTCCGTTTCCCCGTTCACCGTCACGGTGACTCGGGAGCCGGTGATGCCGCACTTTTCCGCCCGTTCCAGGCGGTATGTTACCCCGGGAATACCCAGGCCGTTGAGACGCTTGACAAATTCGTCGGGCTGGGGCAGCAGCTCCAGCAGCGCCGCCGTCAGCATATCTCCGGCGGCGCCCATGCCGCAGTCCAGATACAGGGTCCTCATTTCTTTCCCTCCATGTGATTGATCATACTGGCCAAATACCCGGCGCCGAAGCCGTTGTCGATGTTCACCACCGATACGCCGCTGGCGCAGGAATTCAGCATAGACAGCAGGGCCGACAGGCCGCCGAAGGAGGCGCCGTAGCCCACGCTGGTGGGCACCGCAATCACCGGACAATCCGCCAGACCACCCAGCACGCTGGCCAGAGCCCCCTCCATTCCCGCGATGGCCACGATCACCGACGCGCTCATGATATCGTCCATATGGTGCAGGGTGCGGTGCAGGCCCGCCACCCCCACATCGTACAGCCGCAGCACTTCGTTGCCGTGGACCTCCGCCGTCAGGGCGGCCTCCTCGGCTACGGGGATATCGCTGGTGCCGCCGGTAGCGATAACGATGCGGCCGATGCCGTCAGGCTCCGGCACAGTGCCGATGATGCCGCAGCGGGCATCCTCGTGATAGTCCAGAGGGTATGCGGCGGCAATCTCCTGAGCCGCCTCCGGAGACAGGCGGGTGATGAGAATGGTCCGCTGACCCCGCCGGCGCATGACGCCGATGATGCCGATCATCTGGGCCGGAGTCTTTCCCGCGCCGTAGATCACCTCCGCCGCCCCCTGGCGGATGCCGCGGTGCAGGTCCACTTTTGCATAGCCGATGTCGGTGAAGGGCTCCTTTTTCAGGGCCAGCAGCGCGTCATCCACGGACACGGTCCCCTGGCGCACGCCCTCCAGCATTTTGCGGATCTCGCTGTTCATGCTCTTGCCTCCAGGTCCAGCCATACGGCGTCGTAGTCCTGCCCCAGGCGGTCCAGGATCTCCTGCCGGTGCTCCAGCAGGTGGGGCATCTGGGCGGCGGGCAGCTGAATTTTCGCGCTGCGGCCCGCCAGGCGGACCCGGAAGTCCGTAAAGCCCAGGGAAAACAGATACGTTTCCGCCGCCTCGGTGACAGCCAGGTCCCGGGCGGTAATGGGCTGTCCGGTGGGGATGCGGGTGGCCAGGCAGGCGTATGCGGGCTTGTCCCAGGTGAAAAGTCCTGCCTCCCGGGACAGCCGTCGTATTTCGTCCTTGGTCAGGCCGCACTCCCGCAGGGGCGACCGCACCGACAGCTCCCGCAGAGCCCGCATGCCGGGGCGATCTCCGGCGTCGTCGGAGGCGTTGGTGCCGTCCAGCAGCACCGGAAAGCCGTCCTCCGCCGCTGCGGCGGCAATGGTGCGGAAGATCACGCGCTTGCAGTGGTAGCACCGGTCCGGCGGATTGGCCGTCACGGTGGGAGACGACAGCACGTCCACTTGCAGCTCCCGCAGGTCGGCGTGGAGGTCCCCGGCCAGACGCCGGGCGTCCTCCAGCTCAAACCGGGGCTGGAAAGCGGAATTCACATAATACGCCCGGACCCGGGCGCCGTAACGCAGAGCGGCATACAGCAGGTAAGACGAGTCCACCCCGCCGGAAAAGGCAATGGCCACCCGGGGATTTTCCTTGAAAAACTGTTGCAGATCCATGATTCGTCGATTCTTTCTCTTATTTTGCGCTGGGCACAATGCCCAGGATCACCAGGGGCTCCGTGCCGGTGTTTACAACGCTGTGGCTGTGGCCCTGGGGGCAGTAGTGGCACAGGCCGGGATAAACCGCCGCCTCCACGCCGTCGTCCAGGCACACGCCGGTACCGGACAGAAAATACATGACCTCGCAGCTGTCGGTGTGGGTATGAAGGCCGATGGAGGAGCCGGGCTCCAGCGTCAGCCGCAGGATCTTGCCCATACCGTCCTGAAAGATGCGGGTCTCGGCCTCCCCCTGGCCACCCTTGAACCGGGGCTGCACCAGAGAGGGCATACGGTCAAAGTCCAATGTCATGGCCGGTCCCTCAGTTCAGGAAGTCCTTGAGCTTCTTGCTGCGGGAGGGGTGGCGGAGCTTCCGCAGGGCCTTGGCCTCGATCTGGCGGATGCGCTCGCGGGTGACGTTGAACTCCTTGCCCACCTCCTCCAGGGTGCGGGTGCGGCCGTCCTCCAGGCCGAAGCGCAGCTTCAGCACCTTCTCCTCCCGGGGAGTCAGGGTGCTGAGCACGGACACCAGCTGCTCCTTCAGCAGGGTATAGCTGGCAGCCTCACTGGGCTCGGACGCGCCCTCGTCGGGGATGAAGTCGCCCAGATGGGAGTCCTCCTCCTCGCCGATGGGGGTCTCCAGGGACACGGGCTCCTGGGCGATCTTCAGAATCTCCCGGACCTTGTCCACGGGCATGTTCATCTCCTCGGCGATCTCCTCGGGAGAGGGATCGTGGCCCAGCTCCTGAAGCAGCTGACGGGATACGCGGATGACCTTGTTGATGGTCTCCACCATATGGACGGGGATGCGGATGGTGCGGGCCTGGTCGGCGATGGCCCGGGTGATGGCCTGGCGGATCCACCAGGTGGCATAGGTGGAGAACTTATAGCCCTTGGTGTAGTCGAACTTCTCCACGGCCTTGATCAGGCCCAGATTGCCCTCCTGGATCAGATCCAGAAACAGCATCCCACGGCCCACATAGCGCTTGGCGATGGACACCACCAGCCGGAGGTTGGCCTCGGCCAGCTGCTTTTTGGCCTTTTCTCCGGCTTTCAGGTCCGCCTTGGCCTGAGCCAGCTCCTCCTCGGTGAGGGTCAGTCCTCCGGTCTCCGCCTGAGCCAGCTTCTCCTTGGCGGTGTTGCCTGCGGACATGGCGGTGGCCAGCTTGATCTCCTGCTCGCCGGTCAGCAGGGGCACCTTGCCGATCTCCTTCAGATACATGCGCACGGGATCGTCAATGTTGAAGCTGTCCACCAGGGTGTTGGGATCTACCAGCTCCTCCTCCTCGATCTCGGCGATCTCCTCCATGGCGGGCTCCATGTCCTCGGGGATGTCGTTGGTGAAATCCTCGGTGACGATGTCGATGCCCAGATCCGCCAGGGAGTCATAGATGCTGTCCATCTGGTCGCCGTCCAGGTCCATGGCGTCCACCACCTCGGACAGCTCCGCCGGCTCCAGGCGGCCCTTCTTCTTGCCCTTGATGAACAGCTCCCGGAGCTTCTCATTGCCGGCCAGCAGAGCAGCGGCAGGGCACTTGCCGAGCTTTTCCTCCAGGGTCTTGTCGTTGGTCTTGGCGCTCTCCGGCTTCTTGTCGGCAGTCTTTTCAGCCTTTTTCTTGTCGTCGGCGGTCAGCAGCTGGTCCGCCATCTCCTCGAGCTCCTGCCGGGTATAGGTTTTATCTGTCATTGTGCTTTCCTCCATAGCCCTTCTTGTTTTTATATTTTTCCGCCGCTGCCGCCAGGGGGTCTGTCCCGGCCCCGGCGGCGCGTTTTTGCGCTTCCTCATGAATGACGCGGCAATAGTCCTCCAGAGCCCGCTCCGCGCCTGTGCGGGACTCCGGCTTCTGCACCACCGCCGTCAAGTGGCTCATTTCGTCGCCGGTAAGCTCACCGCTCAGCGACGCCACCGTCATCGGCCGCCCGGCCATGTGGCTCTCCCACAGGCTGGCATAAACCCGGCCCAGCAGCGGCGAGGAAAATTCCTCTGCCGGAATGGGCGGCGCCGGACCAAACAGGCCGTCGTCCAGCAGCAGCAGCCGGATGACGCCCTCCTCTGCCAGAGCGCTGCGGAGATTTTCGTACCGCAGGCCACGCTCCTGGGGCTGGAGCGACACCACAGGGTTCAGCTCCCGGCGCTCCCGGGCCTTCTTGTCCTTGGCAGCCTTGCGCTTGAAGGCGCGCTGCACCTCCATCCGCAGAGCCTCCGGCGTCAGGCCCGCCGTTTCCGCCGCCCGGGTGGTGTATACCTCCCGCTCCACGGCGTTTTCCAGAGTGCAGAGCACGGCGCTGACCTCCTCGGCGTAGGCCACCCGGGCCTGGTCGTCCCGCAGGTCATATTTCCCGGCGATCTCGTTCAGACGGAACTCCACGCCGTTGGCGCTGCCGCTGAGAAGCCGTTCGAAGGCCTCCGGGCCCTGGAGCTTGATAAAATCGTCGGCGTCCTGCTTCACATATTCCCCGTCCACCAGCCGGTTGGGCAGACGCAGCACCCGGACGCTGAACTCCGACTGGTTCAGCAGCTCCAGGGCCCGTTGGGTGGCCAAGGCTCCGGCCTTATCGTTGTCGTAGCACAGCACCAGCTCCTTGGTGTACCGGGACAGGAGCCGGGTCTGTTCCACCGTCAGGGCCGTGCCCATGGAGGCCACGGCATTGTCGAACCCTGCCTGGTGCAGGGTCACCACGTCCAGATTGCCCTCGCACAGGATGATGTTGGGCCGCTTGGTCTTTTTGGCCAGGTTCAGGCCGTACAGCACCCGCCGCTTGCTGTATGTAAGGGTCTCGGGGGTGTTCATATACTTGGGCTCGGACTTGTCCAGCACCCGGCTGCCGAAGCCGATCACGTCGCCCCGGACGTCGATGACCGGCAGGATCAGCCGGTTGCGGAACTTGTCGTAAAGATGTCCGTTCTTTCCGCTGACGGCCAGGCCCGCACGGATCAGCTCGTCCTTGCCGTATCCCTTCTGGGTCATGGCGGTCAGCAAGGCGTCCCAGCTGTCGGGGGCCGCCCCCATGCCGAAGCGCACGGCGATCTTCCGATGAATACGCCGCCGGTCCAGATATGCCCGGACCGCCTGACCGTCGGGCCCCTGCAGCGTCTGATAGTACCACCGAGCAGCGTCCCGGTTCAGCTCCAGCATCCGGCGGCGGAGCTTCTCCGTGCCGTCGTTGGCCTCCTCCGGCACCGGGATGTTGGCCCGCTTGGCCAGAAACCGCACCGCATCGGGATAGGACAGGTTCTCAATGTCCATGATGAAGTTGATGACGCCCCCGCCCTTTTTGCAGCCGAAGCAGTGGTAAAACTGCCGGTCCGGCAGCACATGGAACGAAGGAGTCTTTTCATTGTGGAAGGGGCAGCAGCCCCAGAAGCTGCCGCCCTTGGGCGTCAGGGATACATAGGAGCCCACCACGTCCACAATGTCATTGCGGGCGATCAGCTCGTCCAGAAAGCTCTGGGGAAACGGCATGGCCGCGCCTCCTTTCCGTGAAATTCCCGTGATACTTATATATACCCCGCAAAAGCCCGGAATCCTCTTTTTCTGCGTAAATTTTTAAAAAATTTTTCCCGCCGGAGGTCCGGCGGGAAAAGTACGTCACAGAGTGTATTTTTTCTGATATTCGGCGGAATAACGGGCAAAGGATGCGGACTTCATGGCCTTGACGCTGTTGAGGTACTCGTGGGTATCAAAGGAGTCGGACTCCAACTCGATCATGGCCACGGCAATGTTGGAGCAGTGATCCGCCACGCGTTCGTAGTTGGTCAGCAGGTCGTTGAAGATAAAGCCTTGGTTCAGGGTACACACGCCCTTTTGCAGGCGGTCCACATGGTGCAGCTTCAGCTCGTCGCACAGGCCGTCGATGATCTCCTCCAGCGGCTCCACCCGGCCGGCGGACTCCAGGTCGCCGTTGACAAACGCGCCCACGGACAGGTGCAGGATCTCGGTGACCGCCTGCTCCAGCATCCGCAGCTCCCGGTCGGCCTCCGGGGAGAACACCACGCTTTTGGCGTTGATCTCTCTGGCTGCATCGCAGATATTCAGGGCGTGGTCGGAGATACGCTCGAAGTCCGAGATGGTGTGCAGATATTTGGACACCTCCTCGCTCTGCCGCTGGGACAGCTCCTTACCGGTGATCTTCATCAGGTAGGTGCCCAGCCGGTCCTCGTAGCGGTCGATGGCGTCCTCGGTATCCTCAACGGCCCGGCAGCCCTTGTCGCTGAATCGGTGCACCAGCTCCATGGCCCGCAGCAGATTGTCCATGGCCCGCTGTGCCATGGCGTCGGTGACCTGGCGGCTCTGCTCCAGGGCCAGGGCCGGGTGCAGCAGGAAGCGCTCCTCCAGCCGGTCCATCTCCTGCTCCTCCCGGACGCTTTCGGGATTCTCCGGGATCAGCAGGCACACGCACTTTTCCAACACTCCGATAAGCGGCGCCAGAACAATGACCGTGGCCAGACGGAACAGGGTGTTCATCAGGGCAATAGACACGGCAGTCATGGTCATGGTCAGGAAATCGAAATGCACGATGGCATTGACGGTGTAAAACACGGTGGCCCAGATCACCACGCCCAGCATGTCGATCAGCAGATATACAAAGGCCGTGCGCTTGCCGCTGACGTTGGCCCCCAGAGCCGACAGCAGCACCGGCACCGCCGCGCCGATGGCGATGCCCATGATGATGGGCAGGGCGATCTCAAAGGTGATAGCCCCGGTGACGGCCAGCGCCTGGAGAATGCCCACGGCGGCGCTGGCGCTCTGGATGACGCTGGTAAACAGCAGGCCCACCAGAATCCCCAGCAGCGGGTTAGAGAAGGAGGTCAGTGCGTCGATAAACACCTGGCTGTCCCGCAGAGGAGAAACGGCGTCGCTCATAATGGACATGCCGTACATCAGCACCGCAAAGCCCAGGAGAATGTCTCCCACATGATGGGTGGCAGGCCGCTTGGCAGCCATGCGCAGAATGATGCCGACGACGGCCACCAGACCCGTCAGGGTGGCGGTGCTCAGCAGGGTCACCCAGCCGCTGCCGCCGCTGAGACTGCTGAGGCAGAGGATCCACCCGGTGACGCTGGTGCCCAGAATGGCGCCCATGACAATGCCGATGGCCTGGTTCACCTTCATCATGCCGGAGTTCACAAACCCCACCACCATCACGGAGGTAGCGGAGGAGGACTGGATCACGGCAGTGACCCCGGTGCCCAGCAGCACCCCCTTCAGCGGCGTGCTGGTCAGCTTATACAGCACCAGCTCCAGCTTGCTTCCGGCGACTTTTTTCAGGCCGTCGCCCATGATGGCCATGCCGAATAAAAACAGCGCGATGCCGCCCAGAAGGCTGATGATCTCGGATGCGCCCATACGCAGCCCCTCCCAGTGTATTAATCCTTTATAGTATAGCAAATCCGTGCAAAGTCTGTCGATGGAAACCGGGCAGAAAGAATGGAGAAATACGGAGAAAAAAAGCCGGTTTCTTTGTAGATTCCGGAAAAATACTCGGTAAAAAATTAACGATACTTGCGTATTACACCGGGACGGGGTATACTGTTTTATTATACCATTGATTAGATGCGCTTAACGCTGTAAAAAGGAGCCGTTATGTTCAAGCATTGTCTCATCGTATTTCTGGTGTCCATGGTGCCCATCATCGAGCTGCGGGGGGCCATCCCCTACGGCGTGGGCTTCGGTCTGCCGCTGTGGCTGACGTATATCGTCGCCATTGTGGGCAATATGTTGCCGGTGCCGCTGATCTATTTTTTTGCCCGGCGCATTCTGGAGTGGGGGCAGGACAAGCCCGTCATCGGAAAATTCTTCACCTTCTGCCTGGAAAAGGGAAAAAAGGGCGGTGAAAAGCTCCAGGCCAAGGCGGGACGGGGCCTGTTCTGGGCGCTGCTGCTGTTTGTGGGCATTCCCCTGCCTGGCACCGGAGCCTGGACCGGCACCCTGGCCGCCAGTCTCCTGGATATGGATTTCCGCAAGAGTGTGCTGGCCTGTATGGGCGGCGTACTGCTGGCCGGATGCATCATGGGCGCCCTGAGCCTGCTGGGCGTCTCTGCCTTTGGGGCCATCAGCAAATGACAGGTTTCATCCGGGAAAAGGATCTCCCCGAAGGAGGCACTTCCTTGCGAAGTGCCTCCTTCGGCCAGCCTGTCAAAGAACCCCTGCTTTCACGCGGTGAAAGCGGGGGTTCTGTTGCAATTTGTGGAAAAATAAGCGCGTATCAGCCGGAAAATGGAGTCCCTTCAGCTCCAATTTGCCAGCTTTTTCAGATTCATGGCAGCATATTTCAGCCTGACCCATCTGGTGACGGCGGCCAAGCCCTTGTTCGCGCTGGCCTGGATATGGGGCCCGTCAATGAAATCAGATCATTCTTCTTGACGGGTGCAAAAAGTCATCCATATCAGGCGGTGATAGGAAACAGGAGCTTCAGCACGCCGAAGATCACCAGGGACGCGGCGGCGGCGATGAGCCAGATGAAGCAGGTTTTCCGGTCCCGCAGGGCCAGCTTTTGATTTTCGTGCTCATTTTTCCACCGGACAAAAAACCAGCCTGCGCACAGCAGACAGATCACAGGGGCAAACAGCAGGCCAATCACGGCAACATATTCCATAGCAGCTCCTCCATCATTTTTTCCCAGTATACCGTATTTCCCTGCCGCCGTCAATCCGGGAGTTTCCGGGCCGGACGCCGGGGATTTTTTCAGGTAGTTGCTTTTTGGATAAAGGTGTGCTACAATGCACCTGATCACACACCGGGCTTACCTATTAAATATAGAAGGTCCGGATGCCAAGAAGGAGCCGTGAAGCATGGAGACCATTACCAGCCGCCAGAACCCGCTGATGACCCATATCCGCAAGCTGGCGGGGTCCGCCGCCTACCGCCGCCAGACCGGCGAATGCCTGTGCGACAGCCCCAAGCTGCTGCGGGAGGCCGCCCAATGGGGCGCAGACGTGCGGACCGTGGTATCCGTTCTGCCCTGGGACGGGCCGCTGCCGGATCATGTCCGGCGGGTGCTGGTGCCGCCGGAGGTCATGTCCTCCATCAGTCCTGCCAAAACGCCCCAGGGGGTGCTGTTCACCTGCGCCATTCCCGTTTTGCCGGTGCCGGAAACGCTTCCGGGCCGGCGATATGTGGTGCTGGACGGGGTCCAGGACCCCGGTAACGTGGGAACGGTGCTGCGGACCCTGGACGCCTTTGACGCCGACGGCCTGCTGCTGACCGGCGGCTGCGCGGACCCCTTCGGCCCCAAAACCGTCCGGGCCTCCATGGGGGCGGTGTTCCGCCGTCCGGTATGGAGCGTAACGCCGGAGGAGCTGGGAGCCCTGCTGCGGCACAGCGGCATCCCCCTGTATGGTGCGGCTCTGCGGCCGGACGCCCTGGACGCCCGGCAGGCGGACTATTCCCGATGCGCCCTGGCCATCGGCTCCGAGGGACAGGGCCTCAGCCGGGAGGTGCTGGACCTGTGCGACAAAACCGTGCTCATCCCCATGTCTCCCCGCTGCGAGTCGCTGAACGCGGCCATCGCGGCGGCGGTGCTGCTGTGGGAAAGCTGGCGATAAACGAAGGGGGGGAACCGCCGTGGCGGCACTGAAATACTGGGTCTGGCTGACGGCTCTGCCGGGGCTCAGCAACCGCAGCAGGCTGCTGCTGTTGGAGCGGTACGGGTCCCCGGAGGATGTGTATTACGCCGACCCCGAGGAGCTGGCCCAGGTAGAGGGTCTGACGCCGGGACAGGCAGCCCTTCTGGCGGACAAGAGCTTATCGCGGGCGGACCGCATCCTGGCGGACTGCGCCCGGGGCGACATGTTCCTGCTGACCATGCAGGACGCCGCCTACCCCGCCCGGCTGCGGGACATCTTTGACCCGCCGGTGCTGCTGTACGGCAAGGGCTCCCTGCCGCTGTTCGACGAGGAGGCGGCCATCGCCGTGGTAGGCACCCGGTCCTGCACTCCCTACGGGCTGCGCTGCGCCCATCGCATGGGCTATGAGCTGGCCCGGCAGGGCGCCGTGGTGGTGTCCGGCATGGCCAAGGGCATCGACGGCGCCGCCATGCGGGGCGCATTGCAGGCGGGAGGCTTCACCGCCGCCGTGCTGGGCGGCGGCGTGGACGTGGTATATCCCGCGGAAAACCGCAGACTATATGAGGATATCGCCGCCACCGGCGTGCTGCTGTCGGAATATCCCCCGGGAACGGAGCCCCTGCCGGGGCATTTCCCCGTGCGAAATCGCATCATCAGCGGCCTGAGTCTGGCGGCGCTGGTGGTGGAGGCCCCGGTGCGGTCCGGGGCCCTGATCACTGCCCATGCCGCTCTGGACCAGGGGCGGGACGTGTTCGCCGTGCCCGGTCCCATCGACGCGGCAGCCAGCGTGGGCTGCAACCGGCTGATCCGGGACGGCGCGGGGCTGGCAGCCTCGGGCTGGGACATTCTGTCGGTGTACCACAGCCGGTTTCCTCACCGGCTGCATCCGGCCCACGTCACCGTGCCGGAGCCGGGAGACGCCCCCAAGCCGGAGGAGGACAAGTCCTCTCCCTTGCCCGATACGCCGCCGGAGCCGGCCCAAAAGCCGCAGCTGCCGGTGCTGGACCTGGACCGCAACCGGGAGGGGCTTACCGACGATCAGCTGGCGCTGATTCGGGTGCTGGATACAGAAACGCCTCTGCTGACGGATGAGGCAGCGGAACAGACGGGCCTGCCGGTAAGGCGGGTGCTGTCGGCGCTGACGGTGCTGGAGATCGACGGCTATGCCCAACGCTCCGGCCCCCGCAGCTATGTGCGCACAGTCAGGCTACATTCGGAAAAGGAAGGATCATAAATATGGCAAAAAAGGCTGAAAAATACCTGGTGATCGTGGAGTCCCCGGCCAAGGCCAAGACCATCGGCAAATACCTGGGCCCGGCGTATCAGGTGAAGGCCTGTATGGGACACCTGCGTGACCTGCCCAAAAGCAAGCTGGGCGTGGACGTGGACAACGACTTTGAACCCAATTACCGGCCCATCAAGGGCAAGGAGGACATCATCCGGGACCTGAAGCAGGCGGCCAAGGACAGCGACGCCGTTTACCTGGCCACCGACCCGGACCGCGAGGGAGAGGCCATCAGCTGGCACCTGAAGCAGCTGCTGGACCTGCCGGAGGACAAGACCTTCCGGGTCACCTTCAACGAGATCACCCGCAAGGTGGTCACCGAGAGCATCCGCCAGCCCCGGGACATTGACCAGGACCTGGTGGACGCTCAGCAGGCCCGGCGTATCCTGGACCGCATCGTGGGCTATGAGCTCTCTCCCCTGCTGTGGAAAAAGATCCGCCGGGGCCTGTCCGCCGGACGGGTCCAGTCCGTGGCCATGCGCCTGGTGGCGGACCGGGAAAAGGAGATTGCCGATTTCGTGCCCCAGGAGTACTGGACCTTGGACGCTCTGCTGCAAAATGACCAGGGGGCCCGGTTCAAGGCCCACTATTATGGCCGAGGCGGCAAGAAATATGAGCCCACCTCCCAGCAGGAGGTGGACGGGGTCCGCGCCCAACTTCAGGATACGCCCTTTGCCGTGTCCAACGTAAAGCGGACGGATAAGCGGCGCTCCCCGTCGCCTCCCTTCACCACCTCCACCATGCAGCAGGAGGCCTCCCGGAAGCTGAACATGACCCCCCGCCGGACCATGGCCATCGCCCAGCAGCTGTATGAGGGCGTGGACATCACCGGCGAGGGCACCGTGGGTCTGATCACCTATATGCGTACCGACTCCCTGCGTATCTCCGACGAGGCCCAGGCAGCGGCCCGCAGCTTCATTGAAAGCCGCTACGGCGCGGCCTATCGCCCGGAGAGCCCCAAGCAGTACAAGGCCAAGGCCGGGGCCCAGGACGCCCACGAGGCCATTCGCCCCAGCAGCGTCACCCTGACCCCGGAGCAGGTAAAGGGCGACCTGACCGGCGAGCAGTATCGCCTGTACCGGCTGATCTGGAGCCGCTTCCTGGCCAGCCAGATGTCCAACGCCGTGTACGACAGCGTCAGCGTGGACATTGCCGCCGGAGAGCACACCTTCCGCGCCAGCGCCAGCAGCCTGAAATTTGCCGGCTACACCGCCGTGTATGAGGAGAGCCGCGACGACGATAAGGAGGAAAAGGAGCCCGCCCTGCCGGAGCTGCAGCCCGGCGAGGTGGTGACGCTGGAGGGCTTTGAGCCCGGCCAGCACTTCACCCAGCCCCCCGCCCGCTACACCGACGCCACCCTGATCCGCACCATGGAGGAAAACGGCATCGGCCGCCCCTCTACCTACGCGCCCACCGTTTCCACCATTCTGGACCGGGAATATGTGGTGAAGGAGGGCAAGGCCCTGCGGATCACGCCCCTGGGCCAGGTGGTGACGGACCTGATGTGCCAGCGGTTCCCGGACATTGTGGACGTGAAGTTCACCGCCCGGATGGAGGATGAGCTGGATGAGGTGGAAAGCGGCAAGATTCCCTGGAAGCAGCTGCTGCGGCAGTTTTACGGCGGGTTTGAGAGCAATCTCCAGCAGGTGGAGAAGGACATGGAGGGCGTATATCTGAAGGTTCCCGACGAGGTCACCGAGGAGAAATGCGACGTGTGCGGCCGCAATATGGTAGTCAAGTCCGGCCGGTTCGGCCGGTTCCTGGCCTGCCCCGGATATCCGGAGTGTACGTTTACCAAGCCCCTGGTGGTGGAGATGCCGGGCCGCTGCCCCAAGTGCGGCGGGCGGCTCATGAAGCGCACCGGCGTCAGCAAAAAGACCGGCAAGCAGTACACCTATTACTGCTGTGAGCGGCTCAACGCCGCCGACGAAAGCGTCCGCTGCGATTTCATGACCTGGGACGTGCCGGTGAAGGACGACTGTCCCGTGTGCGGGCACACCATGTTCAAAAAGGCCGGCAAGGGCTTCCGCAAGCCCTTCTGCATCAATCCCGACTGTGCCAACTTCCTGCCGGAGGACAAGCGGAGCTATGTGAAAAAGGCCAAGACGGAGGAGCCTGCGGCCGACGGCGGTCAGGCCGACGAAGCCCCGGCAGAGGAAAAAGCACCCGCTAAGAAAGCAGCGGCTAAGAAAGCCGCCGCCAAAAAGCCTGCCGCCAAGTCCACCAAAACCACCAAGACTACCAAAACCACCAAGACCACCAAGAAAAAGACGGAGGAAGCATGAACCATGTAACAGTCATCGGCGCGGGGCTGGCCGGCAGCGAGTGCGCCTGGCAGCTGGCCCAGCGGGGTATTTCCGTGACCCTGCGGGAGATGAAGCCGGAAAAATTGACTCCCGCCCACCAGACCGCCGATTTTGCGGAGCTGTGCTGCTCCAATTCCCTGCGGGCAGCGGGGCTGGAAAACGCCGTGGGCCTACTGAAGGAGGAGCTGCGGCAGCTGGGAAGCCTTTTGATCCGCTGCGCGGACGAGACCGCCGTCCCCGCAGGCGGAGCCCTGGCGGTGGATCGCCACGGCTTTTCCCGGCTGGTAACGGAGCGGGTCAGAAGCCACCCCCTGATCACCGTGGTCCCCGGCGAGGTGACGGACCTGCCGGAGGGGGAGGTGGTGGTGGCCACCGGTCCCCTGACCTCCGACGCCCTGGCGGACCGGCTTATGTCCATGCTGGGGGGCGAGGATTCCGCCCTGCATTTCTTCGACGCGGCGGCGCCTTTGGTGAGCTTCGACAGCGTGGACATGGACAGCGGCTTTTTCGCGTCCCGGTACGACAAGGGGACGCCGGACTACATCAACTGCCCCATGGACCGGGAGGAGTATCTGGCCTTCTGGCAGGAGCTGATCCACGCCCAGGAGGCGGAGGTTCACGGCTTTGAGGATAAAAACGTATTCGAGGGCTGTATGCCCGTGGAGGTCATGGCCCGGCGGGGAGAGGACACCCTGCGCTACGGTCCCCTGAAGCCCCGGGGCCTCAAGGACCCCCGCACCGGGAAGGAGCCCTATGCCGTGGTGCAGCTGCGCAAGGACAACGCCGACGGCACCATCTATAACCTGGTAGGGTTCCAGACCCACCTGCGCTTCCCGGAGCAGAAGCGGGTGTTCTCCATGATCCCCGCCCTGCATGATGCGAAATTCCTGCGCTACGGCGTCATGCACCGGAACACCTATCTGGACTCTCCCCGGCTGCTGGACCGGTATTACCGGCTGAAGGCCCAGCCCCGCATCTCCTTTGCCGGGCAGATGACCGGCGTGGAGGGATATGTGGAGTCCTGCGCCTCCGGGTTTCTGGTAGGCGTGGAGACGGCCCGGCGGCTGCTGGGCCAGCCGCCCATCGACTTTCCCCGGGAAACGGCCATCGGCGCCCTGGGCCTGTACGTCAGCAACGAGTCCGTGGGCCAGTTCCAGCCTATGAACATCAATTTCGGCATTATGCCGCCCCTGGACCACCGGGTCAAGGGCAAGCGCAACAAAAACGCCCAGCTGTCCCAGCGGTCGCTGGCCATTATCGAGCAGCTGAAGCAGGAGGTTCTGAGCTATGAAGATCATCATTGACGCCATGGGCGGCGACAACGCCCCGCTGGAAATCGTAAAGGGCGCCCTGCTGGGCATGGAGCACTGGGGCGTGGAGGTGCTGCTCACCGGCGACACGGAGGCCATTCTCCGGGCCCTGCGGGACTGCGGCCATGATACCATCCCCCATGGGATGGAGATCGTCCACACCACGGAGACCGTGGACATGTGCGACGATCCCTCCAAGGTGTTTCGCCACAAGAAGGACACGTCCATGGGCGTGGGCCTGACCCTGCTGCGGGACGGTAAGGCCGACGCCCTGGTTTCCGCCGGGTCCACCGGCGCGCTGCTGGCCGGGGCCACCCTGATTACCAAGCGCATCCGGGGCATCCGCCGGGCGGCGATGGCCCCGGTGATTCCCACCACCGGCGGCCGGGCCGTGCTCATCGACTGCGGGGCCAACGCCGAGTGCACGCCGGAGTATCTGCTGCAATTCGCGTACCTGGGCAGCTTCTATGCCGGACGGGTCCTGGGGCTGGAGCGCCCCCGGGTGGGCCTGCTGAACATCGGCACGGAGGACAGCAAGGGCACGGACCTGCAAAAGGCGGCCCTGGCCCTGCTGCGGCAGGCAGGCGCCGACGGGCACCTGAACTTCATCGGCAACATCGAGGCCAAGGAGGCCATCAAGGGCGGCTGCGACGTCATCGTCACAGACGGCTTCTCCGGAAACATCCTGCTCAAGACCATGGAGGGCGTTGGCTCCTTTGCAGGCCATGCCCTGGGCGATATTTTTAAAAAGAATCTGCTGACCAAGCTGGCCGCCGCCATGGTCATGCCGGGGCTGCGGGCCTTCAAGGCCCAGCTGGACCCCAATAAGGTGGGGGGCACCGCCTTCATCGGCATCTCCAGGCCCGTCATCAAGGCCCACGGCTCCTCCAACGCCGAGGCCATCGACAACGCCATCGGCCAGGCCAGACAGGTGGCGGAAAGCGGCATTATCGGACAGATTCAGGAAAATGTCCACCTGATGCAGATCCAGGCGGAATAATTGCGAAAAGGGTATTGACAGACCTGACCAATTGCCGTATTATTTTCCAAGACAAAGCCCGAAAGGAGGGATCATCTCATGACGATGGACGAGATCTTCAAGACCATGCAGGATCTGATCGCTGAGCAGTTTGCTATTGATACCGACGAGATCGGCATGGATAGTTCTTTTGTGGACGATCTGGGCGCCGACTCCGTGGACCTGGTGGAGCTGGTCATGGCCATGGAGGAGGAATTCGACGTCGGCGAGATCGACGAGGAGGACCTCACCGGTCTGAAGACCGTGGGCGACTGCGTGCGC
>OOCD01000293.1_pt1 | contig 39081 bp, 36 predicted proteins | sample 1671791 | NCBI WGS metagenome assembly OOCD01 (sample SAMN06348193, study PRJEB24527) | human gut metagenome | biome: human gut; feature: ankylosing spondylitis patient; material: feces | host: Homo sapiens | place: China | collected 2015-10
GTTCTGCAATTTGCCGGGGCGTCTCATTTTTTATACACGGTCCACTGAATGAGCCGGACCGTGTTGTTGCCGACGTTTTCATAGCGATAGGGCTGGCTGCCCGGGAAGGACAGACAGTCCCGACTCTCCAGACGGTACGCTTCGCCGCCGGTGGTGACCTCCACCGTCCCGGACAGAGAGGTGACGTAGATCCAGGAGCCGGGGACCCGGTCCGGCCCGTCATAGCTGCCGCTGATGAACAGGTCCAGCTGGACGCTCTCGCTGCGGGACTCCGGATCAAAGGGAAACAGCCGGTAGGCGATGACCTTTCCGCCGCACAGCCGCTGCCCGGTCACGTCCACCGCCCGGTGCAGCATGGTGGGCGGATCGTCGTGGCAGGCGATGAGCTGCTCCAGGGGGACGTGAAGCCCCTGGGCCATGCGGCTGAGCACCGACACGGTGGGGTTGGCCCCGCCGCGCTCGATCTGGCCCCACATGCTCTTGGATACCCCGGACAGCTCCGCTGCCCGATCAATGCTGAGCCGCTGCGCTTTTCGGATGCGGTGGATGTTCTCTGCCACTGCCTGCTGGATATCCATAGCCATTTCCTCCATTATCCTGAGTTTTTTCGGTATTATAGTATCGGAATCGACGGCGACTGTCAAGAGAGGATCGGGAGAATTCAGAAAAAGGGCCGCCCGTGGGGGCGGCCCTTTGGCGTATGCTGTGATGCGGTTATGGCAGATAGTTCAGGGGGTCCACGATGGTGCCGTTGCGGGTCATGCCGAAGTGGCAGTGCGGCCCGCTGCTGATGCCGGTGGAGCCCATGCGGGCGATCTGCTGCCCCTTGTACACATGCTGCCCCACAGATACCAGCAGGGAGCTGTTGTGGCCATAGGTGGTGACAAAACCGTTGCCGTGGTTGATCTTCACGCAGTAGCCCAAGCCGCCATACCATCCGGCCAGGGTCACGGTGCCTCCGTCGGCGGCATAAATGGCGGTGCCGTAGCTGTTGGCAATGTCCAGCGCCTCGTGATAGCTGGAGGCACCGGGCACACTGGGCCGACGGGGGCCGAAGAAGGAGGTGATCACGCCGTAGCAGGGCCAGCGGAAGCTGCCGGTGGGGAACCAGGTGGGCCGGGCCTTGGTGCCCCGGGCCCGAAGCTCTGCCACAGGCTGGCTCAGGGTCACGGAGGCCACATATTCCCGGGCGGTCTCCTCGCCGTTGATGAAGGTGACGTTGGCGGTAACGTCGGCCTTGCCGTATACGCCCTTGGACAGGACCTTGCTGTCGCCCTGGTACATATTGGGATCGTCCTTGTAATTCACGTCAAAGGGCAGGTCCCGGACATAGCTCTGCCGCTCCACGTCCACCACCGTCAGATAGGGCACGGCGTTGGAAATGGTCAGCTGGTCGCCGGCATGGAGCACGGCGATGTCATAGCCGGGATTCAGGTTCAGCAGCTCCTGATTGGTCATGCCATTCTGTTCGGCGATAGCGGACCACACATCGCCGGGCTTCACGGTGTATACCACGGCCCCGGCCTTGGTGGCGTTGAGCTTCTCGGCAATATAGCCCAGGTTGGAGATCAGAGAGCTGTCTACATAGCCCTCCTTCACCTCTACATCCTCCACGAAATAGCAGTCCACGGTGCTCTCGGTGATATAACCCACCTTCATCTGCTCCATCAGCTGCTCAATGGCCCCGGGGAAGGTGGTGGCAGCCACGGCCTCGCCGTCTACATACAGGGTATAGCCATAGGTGACGTCACCGATCTGGGCGGTGAGGCTCCCGGTAAGGTCCTCCCGGCTCTCTACCTCCCGGCGGGGGACCACATGGGACTGGGTAGACAGCAGGCTCCGGTCGATGGTGTAGCTCTCGTCTCCCAGGGTCTGGCGGGTGACGGTTTGCAGCTGCTCCACCGCCAGATTCACGGTGCGGCGGGAGCTGACGGTGCCCAGGTTGATGCCGTCGTAGCGGACGGTGGTGCCCACGGTGTACATCGACAGCAGCACGATCACCGCCGCAGCGCTGACGCAGGTGCCCAGGAAAATGGCCGGGTGCAGACGCATACGCTCCCACAGGGCGCGGATGCTGCCGCTGCGGCGGATGCTGTGCTTGCGGCGCACGGCAAATTGCTCCCGCAGGCCCGCGCCTATCCGGGGAAGGCTGCCCCAGGCAAACAGCAGCAGCTGAGCCAGGCGGCTTTCGGACTCCGGAAATTCCCGGCGCTTTTTCTGCTGGGCCAGACCACGCAGCCGCTGCCGGGCGCTGCGCAGGGGCGCGATGATATGGCGCTTTACGGCGGTTTGAATATCCAGATCCAGCCAGTCCGGATTCTCCTGGGTGTACCAGACCCAGTCCTTCAGATTCTGCCGCCACAGCTGCCAGATATTCCGGCGCTCCTCCGGCGTTATGTTGACGTCGTGGACGTCTTTATGCATCAGGTCTTGTTTCATAATAAGGGAACCCCTAAAAAGTTACAAATTCGTTACAAAAACATATGATACATTCTTTTTTCCCGCCCGTCAAGGGATTTGGAAGGAATTAACATCTTTTTCATATTTGATTCCTGGAAATTTGCCGGTATTTGCCGGGGAAATGGCCATCCGGCGGATCGTTCACCCAGGCAAAATTGGGGATTTACTTTTTGTATAAAGCACGGTATAATCTACTTACTGTATAGAAAAGAGATAGGTGAGAGAATGGCAACTGATTTTTCCCGCACCCTGAGCCTGCTGCGGCAGGAGAAGGGCGTATCCCAGCGGAAGGCGGCGGCGGAGCTGGGCATCAGCCAGGCGCTGCTGAGCCACTATGAAAACGGCATCCGGGAGCCGGGCCTGGCCTTCGTGACCCGGGTGTGCGACTATTACCATGTGTCGGCGGACTATCTGCTGGGCCGGACCCTGAGCCGGGACGGGTCCATCATCGACGCCGGAGACGTGTACGACGCCTCCGGGGAGAAGGGCAGCCTCCGGGGCAGCATCATGGCTACCCTGCAAAAGAAGCTGGTGGTGAACACCGTCAGCGTCCTGTTCGACCAGCTGGGAAAGACCGGCAGCCGTCCGGCCATCACCGCCGCCGGAGACTATCTCAGCGGGGCGCTGTACGGCCTGCTGCGGCAGCTGTACCGCCGCTGCGGCGGCAACGAGGACTTCTTCGCCGTGGCCCCCGGGGACTATGACGCGGGCCTGAGCCAGGCGGATATGACCCTCAGCCGCGTGCGGTACCGTCAGGCCCTGGACCAGGCGGAGGACCTGCCCCAGATGACGCCGGATACCCTGACGGCAGCGTATCCCGGCCTGGGCCAGAGCGTGGCCCAGGTGATCCACAACACCGACGAGCGGTGCAAGACCCTGCAATAATCAAATAGGAGGGATCCCCCATGTCTGACGAGACCCGCGCCAACGCCACCGTGTTCGACTACCTCCGGTGGCGGGGCGACCTGACCCTTGCCCAGGACGGCTTCAACGAGGTGGACAGCCTGATCCTGTGCATCATTTCCTACATCAATCTGAAGAAGCTCCGGCAGCTGTGGAGCTTCGACCCCAAGGACGCCATGCCCATGGGGGATGTGTGCCGCCAGCTGACGGAGGAGGACGAACAGCTGGGCCTGTCCACCCTGGACTATATCCCCCTGATGCGGGCGGCGGCGGAGACGGCCCGGTTCCGGGACGTATCGCTGTTCGCCTTTGAAAGCCTCCACGACGAGGCCCAGCAGATGCAGTTTGCCGCCGTATCCTTCCTGCTGCCGGACGGCAGCGTATACGTCGCCTATCGCGGCACGGACATGACCATTGTGGGCTGGCAGGAGGACTTCAACATGAGCTTCCTGTCCGCCGTTCCCGCCCAGCTGAAGGCCACGGAGTACGCCGAGGCCGTGGCCCGGGCCTGCCCCCGGCGCCCCCTGCGCATCGGCGGACACTCCAAGGGAGGAAATCTGGCGGCCTGGGCGGCGGTCCACCTGGACGAAAAGCTCCAGCGCAAGCGGCTCATCGCCGCCTACAACAACGACGGCCCCGGCTTCAGCCGGGACCTGGTAAACGAGCCGTGCTACCAGGCAGTGGCAGACCGGCTGTTTACCTTCATTCCCGCCTCGTCCATTGTGGGCGTGCTGCTGGAGCATGCCGAGGACTACGAGGTGGTGGACAGCACCGCCCGGTCCATTATGCAGCACGAGCCCCTGTCCTGGTGCGTGGAGGGGCCCCACTTTGTCCACCTGGGCCAGCGCTCCCAGCTGGGCCAGCTGTCCGACGGGGTGCTGCGGGAGTGGATCGGCTCCATGACCCCCCAGGAGCGGGAGCAGTTCTCCCAGGCATTTTTCGATATTCTCAGCCGGGGCGGCCGGACCAAGACCCTGGAGGAGCTGCGCAGCGGCGGACTGGCCGCCGGAGCGGCCCTGCTGCGGGAGTATGCCGGGGCCGACGAGGAGAAGAAAAAAATCATCACCGAGATCTTCCGCCGCCTGGCGGTGGACGTGAAGGACGAGCTGGTAAAGGCTGCCGGAGCCAGCGTTCGCCGGGCGGGAGAGAGCATCCTGGCCACCGGCCAGGCCATCGCCGACCTTCGAAAATGAGGATTTTATCCTGAATATCGAGTTTACTGCCGTGTTGTGCGTGACACGGCAGTAAATTTTTACCATTTTGAAAACTTTTGTTACCAATCTGTAATTTTTTGTAGCTTTTTTGAAACCATTGTGGTATGATATCTCTTGTCCTTTAGAAAATCCCCTTATGGAAAGGAAGTCTTACCCATGGTATCCCGACGTTTCGCCTGTCTGTTCCTGGCCGTGTCCATGACGCTGTCCAGCATCTGGATCGTCAGCGCAGATCAGAGCCATCAGATACAGGACGCGGCTGCCGCCGCGGCCACCTATTCCGCCGCCGTCCAGGTGCTGGAGGGCGCGGGCCTGTCCCAGTCTGCCGAAGCCAATGCGGGCATCGCCATTGACATGGGCCTGCTGGACCGGGAGGAGACCCTGGACCTGTCCCAGCTGTCCGTCCAGGCGGTGCAGCTGCAGCAGGAGGAGGAAGCTCGTCAGGAGGAGGCCGCCCGTCAGGCCGCTCTGGACGCGGCGCACCGCACCGGCCGTCAGGCCGCCCGCCAGGCCCTGCTGGACGCCTATGACGGCGCCATGGCCACCCGCCAGATAACGGTATACGCTGCCCCCAGCGACAGCGCCGCCTCTCTGCGGACCCTGCGCCAGGGCAAGGTGGCCCGGCTCAACGACGTCACCGAGGACGGCAATTGGTATCAGATCACCTTCAGCGGCACCACCGGCTATGTCCGGGCTGACGGGTGCCAGGCCGTGCAGTACAGCGATTATGCCGGCACCTCCGCCGTGAAGAGCGCCCGGGAGGACCTGGTGGACTATGCAAAGTCCTTCCTGGGCACCCGCTATGTGTGGGGCGGCGCGTCCCCCAGCGGGTTTGACTGCTCAGGCTTCACCATGTACGTCTACGCCCACTTCGGCTATCGCATGTCCCACGGGGCCAGCGACCAGCTGTACGCCTTCACCCGGGTGTCCTCCGCCCAGCGCCTGCCCGGCGACCTGGTGTTCTTCTCCTATGGCGGCGGCGACATCTCCCATGTGGGCATTTATCTGGGCGGCGGTGCGTTCATCCACGCCACCTCCAACGGCGGGGTCAAGATCAGCTATTTCGATGGCTATTACAGCAGCACCTATGTGGGTGCGGTGCGGATCCTGGCCGACTGACAACGCTTTACTCTCTCATCCCCCCTTTGCTTCTCCGCGCAGCGGTCCCACGCTGCGCGGAGAACTATTTTTTCTGCCGGATTTCACCGAATCCGTTTGCCGTATTTTCGCTTTTGTGCACGATTGAAAGACAAAATCGCTTATTTTGGCGATGGAGGGTTGACCTTTCCGCATTTTCCCCCTATAATGAAGGAACTGACGATTTCTTTACATAAGGAGGCGATGCGGCGTGGCCGCCATCAACCGCAGCACCGATATGACCACTGGATCCATCTGGAAGCGCATGGTCAGCTTTGCAGTGCCGGTCTTTTTGGGCAATCTCTGCCAGCAGCTGTACAACACGGTGGACAGTGTCATCGTGGGCAAATTTGTGGGCAAGCAGGCTCTGGCCGCTGTGGCCAGCAGCGGCAACCTCATTTTTATGATGACAGGTTTTTTTATGGGCCTGTTCATCGGGGCAGGCATCGTCATTGCCCAGTATTTCGGGGCCAAGAACTATGAAAAGGTCCGCGCCGCCGTCCATACGGACTTTGCCTTCGCCCTGTGCTGCGGCGTATTGCTGACGCTTCTGGGTGTATTCTTCACCCCCACCATCCTCACCTGGATGCGCACACCGGCGGACGTGCTGGACACCTCCATTCTGTATTTCCGGCTGTACTTCCTGGGAAGCCTGGCCACCATCCTGTATAACGCAGGCATGGGCATTCTGCAGGCGGTGGGCGACAGCCGCAGCCCCCTGTACTATCTGGTTATCTCGTCGGCGGTCAACGTGGCCCTGGACCTGCTGTTTGTGGGGGCCATGGATATGGGCGTGGCAGGCGCCGCCGTAGCCACCGTGATCAGCCAGGTGGTCAGCGCCGTTCTGTGCATCATCAAGCTGACCCGGTCCGACGGGCCGTACCGGCTGGAGATCAAGCGCATCGGCTTTGATCTGCCTCTGCTGAAGAAAATCACTTCCCAGGGCGTTCCCTCCGGCGTGCAGAACTCCATCATCGCCATCGCCAACGTGGTGGTGCAGTCCAACATCAACACCTTCGGCTCCGACGCCATGGCGGGCTGCGGCTCGTATTCCAAGGTGGAGGGCTTCGTGTTCCTGCCCATCACCGCCTTCGCCATGGCTCTGACCACCTTCATCGGCCAGAATCTGGGAGCGGGGCAGTTTGACCGGGCCAAGCAGGGCGCACGGATCGGCATCCTGTGCTCCATGGCCATGGCGGAGCTTATCGGCGTGGCGCTGTTTTTCCTGGCCCCCTATGCCATGCGGCTGTTCAACGACGACCCGGCCGTGGTGGCCATCGGTGTGCGGCAGTCCCACATTGAGGCGCTGTTCTTCTGCTTCCTGGCCTTTGCCCACGGCGTGTCCGCCGTGCTGCGGGGCGCGGGCCGGGCCCAGGTGCCTATGTACACCATGCTGGGCTGCTGGTGCATCCTGCGGGTCAGCTATATCACCCTGGCCCTGAAGGTCTGGCCGGATATTGCCACCATTTTCTGGGCCTATCCCATCACCTGGAGCGTCAGCTGTGTGGTGTTCCTGATTTATTACCTGAAGGCCGACTGGGTCCACGCCCTGGAAAAGAGCCTGTAAATATGCTTCAACCCCTCTGCGAAAAGTTTTCGCAGAGGGGTTGACTTTTGTGCGTGACGGGAATATACTACCAACATACCACATTGGTAGTAGTTTTCGAGAACCGAGGTCATTCCCGTGGAAGCATATCTGGTTTTCCGATGTTGTAAAATGTGAGTTTCCTGCCAGACCAGGGAAAAAACACATTTTATAACAAAAAGGAGCAATTGCCATGTCTCATATCTATACCTCCGCCGATCAGCTGATCGGCCGCACCCCCCTGCTGGAGCTGACCCACCTGGAAAAGAAGCACGGCCTGAAGGCCCGCATTCTGGCGAAGCTGGAGTATCTGAACCCCGCCGGATCCGTGAAGGACCGCATCGCCCGGGCCATGATCGACGACGCCGAGGCCAAGGGCCTGCTGCATGAGGGCAGCGTCATCATCGAGCCAACCTCCGGCAACACCGGCATCGGCCTGGCCTCCGTGGCCGCCGCCCGGGGCTATCGGGTCATCATCGTCATGCCCGAGACCATGAGCGTGGAGCGCCGCCAGCTGATGAAGGCCTACGGCGCGGAGCTGGTGCTCACCGAGGGCTCCAAGGGCATGAAGGGAGCCATTGCCAGGGCCGAGGAGCTGTCCCACGAGATTCCCGGCAGCTTTGTGCCCGGCCAGTTCGTCAACGCTGCCAACCCCAAGACCCACTTTGAGACCACCGGGCCGGAGATCTGGCAGGATACCGACGGGCAAGTGGATTGGTTCGTGGCAGGCGTCGGCACCGGCGGCACCATCACCGGCGTGGGCCGGTATCTGAAGTCCCGGAACTCTGCCGTTCGTGTGGCGGCGGTGGAGCCGAAAAGCTCGGCTGTGCTGTCCACCGGCGTGGCCGGGGCCCACAAGATTCAGGGCATCGGCGCGGGCTTCGTGCCCCAGGTGCTGGACACCCAGGTCTATGACGAGATCATCCCCGTCACCAACGAGGACGCTTTTGCCCTGGGCCGGGAGATCGGCCATACCGAGGGCGTGCTGGTGGGGATCTCCTCCGGCGCCGCCGTGTGGGCGGCTCTGCAGATCGCCCAGCGGCCGGAGTCTGCGGGCAAGACCATCGTGGTCCTGCTGCCGGACACCGGCGACCGGTATCTGTCCACTCCCCTGTTTGCCGGATAATCCATATTCCCTCTCCACGCACAAAGCCCCCGGCCCGGCCGGGGGCTTTGTGCTGTCATACCGCAGCCGGAGCGCGCATACGCTGTAGCAAACTCAGTAAAGGACGGGATGGCCATGGGCAAGGGAAAGGTGCGGGTATTTCTGCTGCGGCGGCGGGCGGTGGCGGCACTGGGGGCGCTGGTGCTGGCAGGGGCCATATTTTATGTGGTCAGCTGCCCTCCCAGCATCGTGGCTTCCTCCGCTCAGCGGCAGCTGCCCATCTACTGCGTGGAGCGGGAGCAGAAAATGTGCTCCGTCAGCTTCGACGCCGCCTGGGGCAACGAGGACACCCAGATCCTTATCGACATTCTGGCCCGATACAACGTGAAGGCCACGTTTTTCTGCGTGGGAGACTGGGCGGAGAAATACCCGGAGTCGGTAAAGGCCCTTCACGATGCGGGCCACGAGGTCATGAGCCACTCCAACCACCACGACCACTACAACAGCCTGACGGCGGAGGAGATCGTGGCGGATGTTACCGCCAGCAACCAGCGCATCGCTGCCTCCACCGGGGTGACGCCCACGCTGATCCGCTGCCCCTACGGCGAGTACGACGACCATGTGATCTCCGCCATCCGCTCCATGGGCATGGAGCCTATCCAGTGGAACGTGGACAGTCTGGACTGGAAGGACTATGACGCCGGGACCATCTGCAAACGGGTCCGCGATAAGCTGTGCCCCGGGTCCATCGTGCTGTTCCACAACGCCGCCCTCCACACGCCGGAGGCCCTGCCGTCGGTGCTGGAGCACATGATCCGGGAGGGCTACACCGTGGTGCCCATCGGGCAGCTGATCTATACGGAAAACTATACCATCGACCACACGGGCCGCCAGTTCCCGGCGGAGGGGAAGTGAGCGCACCGGCGGGGGAATACAGGAGGGAAAGAACTTTTTTTGACAGACTGTGACGTCACGAACCGCAATGGGCTGCGGGGCGAGAGGATACGGGGATTCAGTTGACGATGACGAAGCAGCTGACGCTCTGGTCGCCCACGGTAGCCTTCAGAACGGTTTTGCCCTTGGCCACGCCGGTGACCAGACCGTCGGCGGTGACGGTGGCGATCTTGGGGTCCTCGATGGTCCAGGTGATGGTCTGCTCGGTGCCGTCTACGCGCATCTGGACGGCGGCGCCCACGCTGGTGGAGAACTCAGAGATGGTCTCTCCCTTGGCCTGATAAATGGAGCGCAGGCCCAGCTCCTCCTTGGGCGGCTCCGGCGGCAGGGGGGTGGCTACCTGGACGGTGCAGGCGGCAGACTGGGAGCCGTCGGCGGTGGTGACGGTGATGGTGGCCGTGCCGGGAACGCCGGCGGTGACGGTGCCGCTGTCGTCCACCGTGGCCACGTTGGGATCGCTGCTGGTCCAGAGGACATTCTCCGCGCCGGTGACAGTGAGGGTGGCCGTCTCCCCCTGGTTCATGTTCAGGGTGGTCTGGTCCAGGGTCAGGGGCTCGGTAGGTGTGGGCGTGGGCTCCTCCACCGGGGGCTTGTCTGCGGGCTTATTGGCGCTGCCCTTGCCGCCGAACAGCAGCACGCCCACCAGCACCGCCGCCAATACCACCACCAGCACCATGGCGGGGCCCAGGATGCTGGGAGCCCGGCGGTGCTTGGTGACCTTGCGGTGGGGGGCGGCGGACCGGCCCTTCAGGGCCTCGTCCTCCTGGCAGAAGGGGCAGGTTTTATAGCTGTCGGAGTACATCTCTCCGCACTTGGGGCACTTGATGAGCTTCATACAATATATCCTCCGTTGGAAAACGCCGAAGGGCGGCGAAAGTTGTTCCCTATTATCATACTCATTTTCAAAGGTGCCGTCAACTGAAATCCTTGGAAATTCATGCTTTTTTTACATGTTCCCTTGCAATCCGACGGGAAGTTCCCTATAATACAAACAGAAATCATTCCGGAATCGTCTTATGCGGGAGGCAGCGATATGAACACCATCTTCATCGGCATCGCCGGAGGTACCGGCAGCGGCAAGACCACCCTCACCGAGCATCTGGTGTCCCGGTTCGGCGACGACATCGCCGTGGTGCACCACGACAACTACTACAAGCGGCAGGACTGCTCCTTTGAGGAGCGCTGCAAGCAGAATTACGACCATCCCGACGCCTTCGACACGGATCTGATGATCCGGGACCTGAAAAAGCTGAAGGCGGGAGAGACGATCTACTGCCCTGTGTATGATTACGCCATCCACAACCGCACCGACGAGACGGTGGAGATCAAGCCCGCCAAGGTGGTCATCGTGGAGGGCATCCTGATCTTCCAGAGCAAGGAGCTGCGGGACCTGCTGGACATCAAGATCTTCGTGGAGACCGACGCCGATGTGCGCATTCTGCGCCGGGCCCTGCGGGACGTGGAGGAGCGGGGCCGCTCCATGCAGTCGGTGGTGACCCAGTATCTGACCACGGTGAAGCCCATGCACGAGCAGTTCGTGGAGCCCACCCGCAAGTATGCGGATATCGTGGTGCTGGAGGGCGGCCACAACCTGGTGGCCCTGGACCTGATCATGCAGCGCATCGCCAACCATATCGCGGAGAAGTGATGTGAAAAAATATGCCTTTTGGCTCCGGATGGCCGGGGCGCTTCTGTGCATACTGCTGGAGCTGTATTTCCTGGCCCCGGCAGCTATGGGCATCTGGCATGTGGGCATGCTGTACCCCATGGTGCCCCTGACCCTGCTGTCCGTATGGCTGTCGTGCCCCCGGCTCTTTGACCGGCTTCCCCGGTGGCTGTGCCGCGCCGGGGCGGCCGTGGTGGGCGCGGGAGCGGCGGTGGTCCTGGCGGTGATGGTGCTGATGGGCATCCAGGCCGGGCACCGGCCCACGGAGGGGGACTGCACCGTCATCGTCCTGGGGTGCCAGGTGTCCCGGGACGGGAGCCCCACGGTGATGCTGGACGACCGCATCGACGCGGCGTACCGCTATCTGTCGGAGCACCCGGAGAGCCGGTGCGTAGCCTCCGGCGGACAGAACGACAACGAACCCATTTCCGAGGCATCCTGCATCCGCAACACTCTGGTGGCCCGGGGCATTCACCCGGACCGCATTTACCTGGAGGACCGGTCCCGGTCCACGGAGGAGAACCTGACGTTTTCGGCGGAGCTCATCCAGAAGGAGGGCCTGCCCACCCGGGTAGCCATCGCATCGGACAACTTTCACCAGCTGCGGGCTGCCGTGTGGGCCAGGCGGGGCGGATTGGATCCCTGGTCCATCGGCTGCGTCACCTGGTGGCCCCTGTCCCCCGGCTACTGGGCCCGGGAGGCTGCGGCCATAACCGTGCTGGGCATCCGCACCGCGGTGGGATAAAGACGGCCGCGGCGCTTTTGGCGGGGCGATCTGAAAACTGGCAATCTGCAAAAAGGGAGACGGGCCGCAGCCCGTCTCCCTTTTTGCCGTTTGTTATCCAATGTACGAGTTTTCCACCTTCACCACGGCGAAGTAGCGCCCGTCATCCATGGACCGGACCAGGGTGCGTATTTTGTCCGCCGCCTGGGCGGCGGTGAGCTTTTCGTCAAAGGGCACCACCGCGTCGAACACCAGATTGGTGTGGGTAGGGCCGGCCACCACCCGGAAATCGTGGATGGTGATGGCGGGGTCCACCTGCTTCACCAGCTCCGCCACGCGGCTGCGGAGGGGACCGGTAAGGCCGTCGTCGGTGACCACCGGGTCCATGTGGATCACGGCCTGGCAGTTCAGCTGCCGGGACAGGTCCATTTCGATGTTGTCCACGATGTCGTGAAGCTCCAGCAGATCGCCGTGGGCCGGGACCTCCGCGTGGAGAGACACCATCACCCGGCCGGGGCCATAATCGTGGACCACCAGGTCATGGAGACCCAGAATGGCCGGATGGGACAGGACGATGGATTCTATGCGGTCCACAAACTCCTTTTCCGGCGGCTGGCCCAGCAGGGGACTGATGGTCTCCCGGGCGGATTTGACGCCGGAGAACAGGATGAAGCCCGCCACCACCAGGCCCACCCAGCCGTCGATGTCCAGACTGGTCCACCGGGCGATGCACATGGCCAGCAGCACCGCAGCGGTGGCTGCCGTGTCCGACAGACTGTCGGCAGCGGTGGCCTCCATGGCGGCGGAGTGGATCCTCTTGCCAACGCGGCGGTTATACAGGCACATATACAGCTTTACGCAGATGGACGCCGCCAGGATCACCAGGGCGGCCACGCTGAAATCCACCGCCGACGGATGGAGGATCTTCTCCACCGACGTTTTGGCCAGCTCCACGCCCATCAGAAGAATGAGGCCCGCCACGATGAGACCGGAGACGTATTCCAGCCGCCCGTGGCCGAAGGGATGATGGGGATCCGGCTTTTTTCCGGCCAGGCGGAAGCCCAGCAGGGTCACCACCGAGGAACCGGCGTCGGACAGGTTGTTGAAGGCGTCGGCGGTGATGGCCACGGACCCGCTGACCGCGCCGGCAAACAGCTTCCCGGCAAACAGCAGCAGGTTCAGGCCGATGCCCACCAGGCCGCACAGCTGGCCGTAGGCCCGGCGGACCCGGGGGTCTGTGACGTTGTCCCGGTCCCGGATGAACCACCTGGAGAGAAGTCCGATCATATTACGCCCTCCCCGGAATGGTCAGGGACATCTGGCAGCAGAGCCGGTCCAGGTCCTCGTCGGTGGCGGCGGGGAGACGCAGCTTGCCGCCGCAGTCCCGGCAGCACAGATCCACGGAGTCCCGGTGGACCTGGATGCCATAGCGGGTGCTGCCGCAGCGGCAGCGGATGCCGCCCCGGGCCGCAATGTCCTTCAGCTCCGACAGCACCTCATACATGATGATGTTGTCGGTGAAGGCCTCCGGGTCCTGGGCCTTCTCCTTGGCCGCCCGGACGGCCAGCTGCTCCATCTGGGCGGACACCTGGTCCTCCTGGCCGATATAGCAGCAGAGCTGCCTGGTTTTGGGGCAGGCCAGGCCGATGCCCCGTCCCCGCAGCACCGCCTCGGCGCTGCACTCGGCCTGGTGGGTCTCGCCGCACAGGCCGCAGGGCACCCACATGCGGAATTTGGAGCCGTCGGTCTCGATGAGCATGTCGGACTCGCCGCAGGGACACTCAATGTGGGCGGCGGCCGCCGCCAGGGAAAAGGCGCTGCGCCGGGCCATAACGGCCTTGCCGCACTTGGGACAGATATAGCCGAAGCTCCTGGTTTCTTCCATGATGCATTCCTCGCTTGATGATAGTCGGTTTGTGGAAAAAGGCTGTTGATGGGAGTCAGGTTCGGGCGGGGCAGAGCCCACGCCCCTACGGACCCTCTCAGTCGGCTGCGCCGACAGCTCTCCCAAAGGGAGAGCCAAGTAGGGCCCGCTGCCCTCAGCGGGCCGCCGGGCCCGGCGCAATGACAGGCTTTTCCACAAGCTGTTTGTGATCGTCCCATCAGTGTACCACACCCCCGGTTTTCCGTCAATAAAAAGCCTTGACAGGAGAGGTTGAATCTGTTAAACTTATTGTAGGGTTTAACAGATTCAACCTGAAAGGAGGAGCGTAACATGAGCGTACCCCAGATATTTGAGAGCGAATACCGGTTCTGCCTGATCCTGTGGGAGCACGAGCCGGTGAACAGCACCCGGCTGGTGCACCTGTGCCAGGAGCAGCTGGGCTGGTCCAAGGCCACCACCTATACCGTGATCCGGCGGCTGAGCCAGCGGGGCGTGGTGAAAAATGAAAACGCCGTGGTGACCAGTCTGGTCACGAAGGAGCAGGTGCAGCAGAGCCAGATCGACCAGCTGGTGGACAAGACCTTTGAGGGCTCCCTGCCCGCCTTTGTGGCGGCCTTTGCCCGGGGGCGGCGGCTTTCAGAAAAGGAGGTCCGGCAGCTGCAGCAGCTTATTGACGACAGCGGAAAGGAGAACTGACCATGGAACAGCTTTTTCTGACCATTCTGAACCGGGCGGTTACCGCCGGGTGGCTGGTGCTGCTGGTGATGGTGCTGCGGGTGGTGCTGAAAAAAGCGCCCCGGGCGGCGCACTATGGCCTGTGGGCCATTGTGGCGGTGCGGCTGCTGTGGCCGGGGGACCTGCTGCCCCGGGCCGGCGTCAGCCTGGTGCCCACCACGGAGCCTATCTCCGGAGACGTGCTGACGGCGGCGGGAACAGCGGTATCCGGCGGGCTTCCCGCCGTTGGCAGTCCCGCCGGTGCGGCGGCAGCGGAGACGGCGGCCCGGACGGGGCAGAGCCTGGGCCACATCGCCGCGGTGGTGTGGCTTGTGGGCATGGCGGCCATGGCGCTGTATCTGGCAGGCAGCTATGTGCGGCTGCGGGTGCGGCTGCGGACGGCGGTGCGGCTGGAGGACGGCGTGTGGGAAAGCGAACTGGCCCCGTCTCCCTTTGTGCTGGGGTTTATCCGGCCCCGCATCTATCTGCCCTTCGGCCTGGACCGAGGAAGCCGGGACTATGTGCTGGCCCATGAGCGGACCCACATCCGGCACCGGGACCACTGGGTGAAGCCCCTGGCGTTTCTGCTGCTGGCGGTGTACTGGTTCAACCCACTGCTGTGGGCGGCGTATATCCTGCTGTGCCGGGATATGGAATACGCCTGCGACGAGGCGGTGCTGCGGGACCTGGAGGAGCCGGACAAGCGGGCGTATTCCCAGGCGCTTCTGAATTGCGCCGGACCCCGGCGGGCGGTGACGGCGTGTCCGGTGGCCTTCGGCGAGATCTGCGTCAAGGGGCGCATCCGCCGGGCTCTGCGGTATAAAAAGCCTGCCGTGTGGGTGACGGCGGCTGCTGTGGTGGTGTGCGCTGCGGCGGCGGTCTGCCTGCTGACCAACCCCAGGGACCGGACCCCCTATGGGTGGGCCAGCCGGGTGACGGCTGGGGGGCTGAACGTGACGTATCTGTGTGAGGGGAACTCTGCCCAGACACCGGCCGGAATGCCGGGGCTGACCTCCCGGCTGGCGGAGCAGCTCAACGGGCTGACGGAGGAGGACTTCCCTCTGCTGGAGAACTACGCATACAATATCTTTGACCAGGGGAGGAAGCCCTTCTGCCTGCAAATGGGGCGGAAGGCCGGAAAGCGGGAGCTTCTGTACGGCGGCGACAGCGGGTATCCGCTGATGCTGCTGTACCGGGGGAAGCTCTACGGCGTGAACAGCGAGGAGCTGCTGCAGACCATCCTGGAGTATACCCGGGGCGTGCAGGTGGTTCCGGCAGGGACGGAGCTGGCCCTGCGGATGGGGCTGTCCGGAGTGTACCGGATGACGACGAAGGAGAGCGCCGACGGGCCGGATGTGATACAGGGAGATGACTTTTCCTGGACCCCGGCGGCGTGGCAGGGCGGCATGGCATATGTGGACCTGATGCGGACGGAGGGGGATGCTTCCGGCTCCGTGGGCCGCATCTGGTGCGCCAGGGCCCGGTGGGGCGGCCAGGAGCGCTGGCTGGTATACGCCCGGGACGGGCAGATCGCCCTGCAGCCCACGGAAAGCGGCTCTACGAGACTGAACATCGTCGGGCGGGGACTGGCATTCCCGGAGGACGGGACGTATCTGACGGCGGAGTGCGTGTATCAGACGCCGGAGATGCCCAGCCCGTCTCCCCTGTCGGCGGAGCTGCTGCAATTCCGGGATGAAGCCGTGAAATACTGGGCCCGGTATCAGGAGAACGCCGACGGGCAGCTGACCACCGCACTGGACCCGGAGAAGTACAGTCAGTATCCCATCCAGGGCGGTCAGAGCGTCAGCCTGGAGGAATGGGACAGCCGGTTCCCGGAGGGGTTTAGCCCGGATATCAGCGGGTACCAGGAGCGGTGGCTGTTCCAGCTGGAGGACGGCTGTCAGCTGCTGCGGCTGGATGATCAGCTGTATTTGCTGCAATATCACCAGGCTGACGGGGAAGTTTTCGAGATGCTGCGGCTGCGGCCGGTGCCGCTGGAGCCGGAGCGGGTGCTGGAGCTGGATCGCCTGCTGCTCAGCGTCAGCGGAGACGACAGCGTGGCGGCCATCAGCTTCTCCGGGGCCGTGGAGGCCGCTATGCGGCAGCTGCCGGATTACCGGCGGCTGCTGGACGGCGGGGCGGACACCCTGCGGTACTGCTTCACCATGCTGGAGTGCCGGTATAACGGCGGGTATATGATGCAGGCGGCCATGATGGCGGTGTGCCAGGATCTGCTGGCGGACATGGGTGAGGATGTGACTCCCTATGCCGGGATCTTCTCCGCTCAGGTGTGGTACGATCAGGTCAAGACCCAGGCCTTCGCCGTGTCGGAGGACCTGGTGCACCATCCGGGGTATGCTGTGCTGCTGGGGCTGGGGGTGTCCCGGCCTGACGGCACGGCGGCGATAACCTATGTGGACATGGACGGCGACGGACTGGCGGAGCGCCTTACGGCAGAGAACGGAGGACTCCGGGTGCTGCGGTATGACGGCACGGAGGTGTGGTCCTCCGGCCCGGTGGGACAAAACGGGGATGAGGCCCTGTTCCTGCACCGGAACGGCGGGCAGTGGGAGCTTCTGCGCTATGGCCGGACGGCGGAGGAGCAGCTCTATGAGCTGCTGAGCCTGACCGGCGGCCGGGAGCGGCTGGTGCGGTCCCGGCATCTGGCCCACGGCACGGCGGCAGAGAGCGTCCGGGTCTTTGCGGAGGATTTCCATACCCTGCTCTATGGCGTGGATGAGGCGGGGCTCTCCGACGGGTGCGAGATGCTGCTGCTATCCACCATGAACGGCGAGACCCGGGTGGGGCCGCTGTACAACTTCAGCGGCTATGAGATCGGAGAGGGAAACGGATGAACGGAAGCGGCTATACCATTGTACAGGCCGGGGCGGAGGTGCCGGCGGAGGAATTCGTCAGGCGGTATGTGGACCTGAAGGACCCCGCCGCCGGGTGCCGCCCCTGCCCGGACTATGGGCAGTTCTGGACCTGCCCGCCCTATGACATGGCGGCGGCGGACTACTGGGCGGGGTTTGACACGGTGCTGCTGGAGGGGATGCAGTTCCACTTCACCCCGGCCATGCTGGAGCGGCGGTTTGACCCGGAGGAGCTGGCGGAATATACCCGGCGGCTGACGGCGGAGCAGGCCCGGCAGATGGACCGGGCCCTGCGGCGGCAGTACCCCGGGGCGGCGGTGCTGACCACCGGAGGGTGCACCCTGTGTGAGGAATGCACCCGGCCCATGGGGCGGCCCTGCCGCCATCCGCAGGCGGTGGGGTACAGCCTGGAGTCCCTGGGCTGCGACGTGGGCGCCGCCGCCCGGGGGGAGCTGGGCTGGGAGCTGCTGTGGCCCCGGCGGGACCGGCTGCCCCGATATCTGACGCTGCTGTGCGCCGTGCTGCGGTGACATACAAAATTTTTGAAAGTTTTTCAAAATTCAGGTTGATTTTTCAGTATTGTATGTGTATAATGAATTTATATTCAGAGTCACCTCCGAGACTCCTGAATCGAAGCAGGACCGCCAGGCGGTCTGCCTGACTTCGCTGATTTCCCCCTTCCCCCCCTATAGAGCAAGCTGCGGCGGCTGTTTCTTGCGTTTTTGGGTCAGGACAGCTCCTCCTGGCCGGTGCACAGCTGGTAATACTTGCCCTTCTGGGCCATCAGGGCGGCGTGGTCGCCCCGCTCGATGATGCGGCCCTGCTCCAGCACCAGAATGGCCTGGGCATTGCGGACGGTGGAGAGCCGGTGGGCGATGACAAACACCGTGCGTCCGGCCATCAGGGAGTCCATGCCCTTTTCGATGAGCTTTTCGGTGCGGGTGTCGATGGAGGAGGTGGCCTCGTCCAGGATCAGCACCGGGGGATCTGACACGGCGGCCCGGGCAATGGCCAGCAGCTGGCGCTCGCCCTGGCTGAGACTGCCGCCGTCCCCGGTGATGACGGTGTCGTACCCCTGGGGCAGGTGGCGGATGAAGGTGTCGGCGTTGGCCAGCCTGGCCGCCGCCCGGACCTCCTCATCGGTGGCGTCCAGCTTGCCGTAGCGGATGTTGTCGGCGATGGTGCCGGTGAACAGATGGGTGTCCTGCAGGACGATGCCCAGGGACCGGCGCAGGGAGTCCTTCCGGATATCCCGGACGTCGATGCCGTCATAGGTGATGACGCCGGACTGAATGTCGTAAAACCGGTTGATGAGGTTGGTGATGGTAGTCTTTCCCGCGCCGGTGGAGCCGACGAAGGCGATCTTCTGCCCCGGCTCTGCGAACAGGGACACATCGTGGAGCACGGTTTTCTCCGGGTCATAGCCGAAGTCCACGTGCTCAAAGCGCACGTCGCCCCGCAGCTCCGTCAGGGAGCTATCGGGCTTCTTCCAGGCCCAGTGGCCGGTGCGGCGGTCCGTCTCCGTCAGGGTATCGCCGTCCTTCAGCACCCGGACCAGGGTGGCGGTGCCGTCGTCGGTTTCGGGGTCGGCGTCCATCACGGCAAAAATGCGCTCCGCGCCGGCTACGGCGGCCAGCAGGGTGTTCACCTGCTGGCTGATCTGGCCCACCGGCTGGGACACCTGCTTGACATACAGCAGGTACGCGCCCAGGGAGCCGATATCGAACACACCGGAGATGGACAGCAGGCCGCCCACACAGCAGGTGACGGCATAGTTGATGCGGGAGAGGTTGCCCATGGCGGGCATCATGGCCCCGGCGTAGGTCTGGGCCATGGCGGCGGCGTCCCGATAGGCGCTGTTGCGGGCGGAGAACTCGTCCAGGGTCTTTTGCTCATGGTGAAAGACCTTGATAACCTTCTGCCCCTCGATCATCTCCTCGATGTAGCCGTTGAGACTGCCCAGGGCCGCCTGCTGCTGCTGGAAGCTGGTGCGGCTGCGGCCGCCCACGCTTTTGACCACCAGGAGCATCAGACCCAGGAACACGAAGGTGATGAGGGTCAGCGCCCAGTTCAGATACACCAGCATCACCACCGTGCACACGAAGGTCAGCAGGTTGGACACCACGCTGGCGAAGCTGTTGCTGATCATGTCGGACACGGTGTCCATATCGTTGGTGAAGCGGCTCATCAGGTCGCCGGACTGGTGGGTGTCGAAATACCGCAGGGGCAGGGTCTGGAGCTTGTTGAACAGGTCCTGCCGCAGGGTGGCCACCGTCCGCTGGGAGATGCGTACCATGATCCGGGAATAGGCATAGGAGCACCCGGCGGACACCAGGAACACCCCGCCCATGGCCACCAGCATCCAGAACAGGCCCTTGAAGTCCCCGGCCACAATGTGGTTCAGGGCGGGCTTGAGGAAGTAGCTGCTGGCCACGGAGCCCACGGAGCTGAGCACCAGGCACACCGCCACCACGATCAGCGCCGCCTTATAGCGGCCGATATAGGCCAGGAGCTTCCCCACCGTGCCCCGGAGATTCTGGGGCCTCTGATAGCCGTGGCCCCGGCCGTGGGGGCCGCCGGGACGGACCTGCTTCTTGCTGTCAGCCATCGATGGTCGCTCCTTCCTGCTGAGATTTATAGACCTCCTGATAGATCCGATTGGTGGCCATCAGCCGGTCATGGGTGCCTGCGCCGGAAATTTTGCCGTCGTCCAGCACCACGATCAGATCCGCATCCATAACGGAGGAGATGCGCTGGGCGATGATGAGCTTGGTGGACCCGGGCAGGGCCTGGCGCAGGGCTGCGCGGATCCTGGCGTCGGTGGCGGTGTCCACGGCAGAGGTGGAGTCGTCCAGGATCAGCACCCGGGGCCGCCGGAGAATGGCCCGGGCAATGCACAGGCGCTGCTTCTGGCCGCCGGACACGTTGGCGCCGCCCTGCTCAATGTGGGTATCGTAGCCGTCGGGCATGCGGGAGATAAACTCGTCGGCGCAGGCCATGCGGCAGGCATCCTCCATCTCGGCGTCGGTGGCGTCCTCCCGGCCCCAGCGGAGATTTTCCCGGATGGTGCCGGAGAACAGGGTGTTCTTTTGCAGCACCATGGCACAGCCCTGGCGCAGAGCCTCCATGGTGTATTCCCGGACGTCATGTCCGCCTACGGACACAACGCCCTCCGTGGCCTCATACAGCCGGGGAATCAGACTCACCAGGGTGCTCTTGGCGCTGCCGGTGCCGCCCAGGATGCCAACGGTCATGCCGCTGTCGATATGCAGGCAGACATCCTCCAGGTTCCAGGCGTCGCTGTCCTTGTGGTATTTGAAATAGACATGATCAAAGTCCACGTCGCCGTTTTCCACGGTCAGGGCCGCGTCGGCGGCGGAGTCGGTGATCTCGGGCTGCTCCTCCAGCACCTCCACAATGCGCTTGCCGCAGGCGATGGACCGGGTCAGCACCATCATCACCATGGCCACCATCATCAGGGACATGAGGATTTCGGAGGCGTAGGTGAAGAAGGCGATCAGGTCGCCGGAGAGCATGGAGCCGCCCACCACATAGTGGCCGCCCAGCCACATGATGGCCATGATGGTGCCGCCCATAATGAGGGTCACCAGGGGGACAAACAGCACCACGAAGCTGTAGGCCCGCTCCGCCGTATTCCGGAGGGTGTCGCTGCGCTGGGCAAACTTCTCCCGCTCCCGGTCCTCCCGGACGAAGGATTTCACCACGCGGATGGCGTTCAGATCCTCCTGGACCACCAGGTTCAGATCGTCGGTGGACTTTTGCAGAGCGGTGAAAAACGGCCCCACATAGCGGATGACGATGGCCACCAGGATCAGCAGAAGCGGCAGCACCACCAGGAATACCTGGCTCAGCTGCAAGCTGATGGTCAGGGCCATGACCAGGGCGGTGATCAGCATCACCGGGGCCCGGACCAGCATGCGCATGCCCATCATCAGAGTCATCTGCACCGACGAAACGTCGTTGGTGAGCCGGGTGATCAGGGATGCGGTGGAAAAATGCTCGATGTTGGCAAAGGAGAACCGCTGCACCTGGGCATATTCCGCGGCGCGGACGTTGGCGCCGAAGCCCATACCGGCCCGGGCGGCCAGAGCCGCCGCCCCCACGCCCATCACCAGGGACGCCAGGGCCATGAGGATCATTTTCAGGCCCATGGCCAGAATGTACTCCTTGTCGCCGTTGGCAATGCCCACGTCCACGATCTGGCTCATGGCCTTGGGCAGCAGCAGCTCCAGCACGGCCTCGCCGGCTGAGCACAGAACGCCCAGGATGATCCAGATACGATATCCCTTGGTATAGGGAGCTAATTTACGAATCATGCGTTGTCCTCCTCCGATGTCAGGTTTTCCGCCGCCCGCAGCAGGAGCCGGCGGAGCGTATCCACCTCCTGGGGGGTCATGCCCCGCTGGACCAGGGCCTCTATTTCATGGGTGATGGAAACGAAGTCGTCATAAAACTGCTGGCCGCATGCCGTCAGCCGCAGGATGCGGCAGCGGGCGTCGGTTTCGCCGGGGGCGCGGGTCAGCATGCCCTTTTCCACCAGACGGTCCACAATGCCGTTGACGGTGGAGGGCTTCACGGCCAGATGCTGCTGCAGCTGCTTCTGGGTCACGGGGCCGGGCTGGCGGTGCAGATACGTCAGGGTCCGGCACTGGATGGGCGTGACGCCATAGCGCCGCAGCTTTTTGTCCATGCTCAGATATGCCCGATGATTGCAGTAGCCCAGCAGCGGGCCGATGAGCTCGGGCTTCTTCTCGCAGTCCATATAGTTTTCTCCTTTCTTCTGATTTTTAATACTTAGCATACTAAATGTTAGCGAGCTAAATATTACCACCATGGCTGCCGGCCGTCAATAGGCAGATTGCCGGTTTCCTGTGAACGTTCTGTAAACTGTGGGCCGGACCGCTTGACTTTTTCCCACCGGGACGGTATGATGAGCCCGTAATCCGAAAGCTGTTATCATTGTTATTCTCTCTCCTTTTACCACAAAACAAACCGCCGGTCCCCTCTTTCCCGGGACCGGCGGTTTGTGTCGTCTTGACAAAGGTACGAAATCGTACTATAATACGTTTGGTATGATTTCGGACAGAAGGGAGGCGGCAGCCTATGCCGTATATATCCCGGGACCTGCGACGGTATAACCACCTTTTGCAGGAAACCGACGCGGTTTATCATGAAATGGCCCAGCACTGGGGCCTGCCGGACAGCGTGATGGGCGTGCTGTATACCCTGTGCGACGCCGGGGGGCGCTGCTCCGTGCGGGAGGTCTGCCGCCTGGGAGGCATGAGCAAGCAGACCGTCAACTCCGCCCTGCGGCGGATGGAGCGGGAGGGCCTGATCTATCTGGAGGCCGCCGGACGGGGCAAGGACGTGTGCCTGACGGAGGCGGGAGAGGGACTGGCCTGCCGGACCGCCCTGCGGGTAATCCAGGCGGAAAACCAGGTGTTTGCCGCCTGGCCCCAGGCGGATGTGGAGCAATATCTGGCGTTGACCCGACGCTTTCAGGAGGCCCTGGGGGAAAAAGCGAAGGAAATCAAGGAGGAGTCATGAGCAAAGCGTCCATTCAATTATCGGACCACTTCACCTGCGGCAGGCTGATCCGGTTTACGCTGCCGTCCATCACCATGATGATCTTTACCGCGATTTACGGCGTGGTGGACGGCTTTTTTGTGTCCAATTACGCGGGAAAGACGCCCTTTGCGGCGGTGAATCTTATCATCCCGGTGCTGCTGGGCTTAGGCTGCGTGGGGTTCATGTTCGGCACCGGCGGCGGCGCGCTTATCGCCAAGACCATGGGCCAGGGGGACCGGGAACGGGCCAACGACATCTTCTCCATGATCGTGTACGTCTCGGCGGCCATCGGCGTGGTGCTGGCGGGCCTGGGCTTTCTGATCCTGCGCCCGGCGGCGGTGCTGATGGGGGCGGAGGGGGAGCTTCTGGAGCAGACCCTGATCTATGGCCGCATCAACCTGCTCGCCCTGCCGTTTTATGTGCTGCAATATGAGTTCCAGTGCCTGTTTGCCACGGCGGAAAAGCCGCGGCTGGGGCTATATATCACCGTGGCGGCAGGCGTCACCAATATGGCGCTGGACGCCCTGTTCGTGGCGGTGTTTTCCTGGGGCGCGGCAGGTGCGGCGGCGGCCACAGCCCTGAGCCAGTTCATCGGCGGCAGCCTGCCCCTGGTGTATTTCGCCCGGCCCAACAGCAGCCTGCTGCGGCTGGGCAAATGCCGGATGGACCTGCGCGCCCTGCTGAAAACCTGCTCCAACGGGTCGTCGGAGTTTATGAGCAACGTGTCCATGTCCCTGGTGAGCATGCTGTATAACGTGCAGCTGATGAAGTACGCCGGAGAGGACGGTGTCTCTGCCTACGGCGTGCTGATGTATGTAAATATGATCTTCCAGGCCATCTATATCGGCTATTCCGTGGGGACGGCCCCTATTGTGTCGTTCCACTATGGGGCCGGAAACCGCGGGGAGCTGCGGGGCCTGCTGCGGCGCAGCGGCGGCCTGCTGGCCGTGTGCGCGGTGTGCATGCTGGCGGCGGGGCAGGTTCTGGCCGCGCCGCTGTCCCGGCTGTATGTGGGGTATGACCCGGGACTGTTCCGGATGACGTCCCACGCCTTCTCCATTTTCTCGTTCTCGTTCCTGTTCTCGGGCTTCGCCATCTACGGCTCGTCCTTCTTCACGGCCCTGAACGACGGGCTCACCTCGGCCATCATCGCGTTCTTGCGGGCCCTGGTGTTCCAGGTGGGAGCGGTGCTGCTGTTCCCGCTGTTGTGGAGGCTGGACGGCATCTGGATGTCCATCGTGGCGGCGGAGGTCATGGCCGTTGTCGCCACGGGTATCTTCCTGCTGGCCAAGCGGAAACGGTATGGCTACTAAAAAAACGGAAAAATTTCAAAAAACCCCTTGCATTCCCCGAAAAGGTGTGGTATAGTAATCAAGCTGACTTGAGTGATTCGGTTGGCTATCCGGGTGTGGCGAAGTTTGGTATCGCGCTTGAATGGGGTTCAAGAGGCCTTGAGTTCGAATCTCAACACTCGGACCAAGTAATGATAATCCGAACTACATTATCCAAGTGGGTAATGTGTTCGGATTTATCATTTCTATTGAGAATGTACTGTAGAAAGCACAAGGGCGGAACTTCCGCCCTTGTGTTTTCTTATATTATGGTAGCTTTATCTTTCTTTTTGCAACACGGGCAATAACAACGAGTCTTGAGGTGATCCGCTCTAATCTCCCAGCGGTAATCACACGTCATACATATTACCGTTGCCTTTTTGTTTGAACCTCTATACTCTATAACTTTTAACGTTCCGCCGCTTTTGGCCCAGATTAAATCGGCATAGTCTTTTGCTCTTGTCTGTAATTGTTCCTCTAATGATAATTTTTCTTTAGGTGTTTTAGGCTTAGGGTTGGCTGTCGGAAAACAATGGGGACATTTAGGCGTGCTGGTGTTTGCTGTATAATAGCTCACATCCCAAAGATGCCCGCATATCCTGCACTTTATCATAACGGGCTTATTTGTTGCTTCAAAACTAATTAAATCAATATTTCCATAAATCAAATGTTTCTGCAAATCATTCTTTCGCTGTTCGCGTCGCTCAAGCCGTGTATGCATTCTCGCTTTCATCAAAGAAATCTCTTGAATACTAGGATACTGTTCCATTGGATACCCTAGCATTTGCATTATTAGCAATTCATCTTTTGCATCAAATGCTGCATTATGTCTTTCAAAATACCTTTCGTTCCCCATCAGGAGCTGCATCATGGATTCTACGCCATAATTGCTTTTTAATCTTCCTGTTGAACAGCATTCTGCATCATCTGGAATACTTGGATTAAACTGTTTATATGCCGCTATACGCATGATATCACGCCAAATGAAATCTTTCAGCTCCGGTAAGTGATTATAGTCAAAGTGTGCATTGTATGCAAAAATATCCTCTATGCAATAGTTCTGCAGCAATGAACGTAAATCAGATATTGCTTTTGATCTGTTACACTTTGTAAAGGGGGTATAATCATTCAGCGCATATCCGTACATAGCAGGCTGCTTACATTCCGGTGTAATTACATAATACTTTTCCACAGCGATATGATAGGTATTTTTGTGGGCTATTACCACCCCAATCGACATTACTTCATCTTGCCAAGTTGTTTCAGTATCAATAACTGCGAAATACTCTCTATCCGTCATACTTTGGCTATGGGTAGAAATGTCCATTTAAATGCCTCCTCATATCACAGGATGGTAATATCTTTCAAGTTTCCTTTTAGTTGTTGCCTTTGCAACTGCATCCAGAAATGCGTCTCTATCCGGTATATGGATTTCATAGCGAGTATTATCGCGCGTATTCCACAAAATTCCTTTATCTATTTTCAATGCAATCATATAGCAGGCACATTGTAGGAAATGAACGTGCGATAATTCAGAAACAAATTTTAATTCATAGATGACATCATCTTTCAATACATCACACAATCCAATTGCTGTGAAACACTCATGATCCGAATTTTCTTCATAAAATGGAATTTCACATTGAACCTGAACGGTTTCATCTCGAATAAATATTTTTGACAATCTTTCTATAATTGCCTTTTGTTCACTATCACTAACAAAAGGTGTTGTGACCTGCTTTTGATAACGCTCCTGTTTTGTTTCTAACGCTGTCAAATAAAGGATTTTTTCGTCTAAACTTAATTTTGCGGCTTCCTTATCTTTGCTCTCGTTTTTATGAGTCCTAAAATATAGTTCAATCTCTTTATCAATATCATATTGATCTTGGTTGAAAAATACCGCCTCCTGATATATACCGATACAAGGTGATAAGTCAATTAAGTCATCTGTTGGCGTTATGTCAATGACGGATTTATCATCAACTTCTATTTCAGAACATTCCAGCAGAGCATAACAGTTTTCAACATCCTCACGATATTTAAAATCAAACATTTCCGAAATATTAACTGTATCAGCGTATTTTGTCTCGGTGTTAGGCTCAGTCAATATTGTTTCCTCTGATAGAAGGGCCTCGTCGCCGGTAACAAAAATTATATGTTCTTTTCCCCGGCTGGCAGCTACACATAAAATATTACGAAGGATTTCATACTTTTGTTGTGGCTTCTTTACTCTAACATTCCAATAGCTTTCTGTAAAATCGAATACAACACATATTTTTCGTTCAAGCCCCTTGCTGCTATCAAAAGTGGTAAAAATTGCAGAGGTCTTGCTCGGCTCTGATTTTCCTAAAGAATCTTTATCTGCAATACTCGCATAAACGGTTTTTTTGTTAAATTTATCTGGGTAAGAGCTCTCTAAGTCGTTTAATACATTTGCCATATCGCCGGTTCGGGAGCCCAAGCAGAGTACTTCTTTTGGATCTTGCACGGACAGGAATCTCATTACCTCTGGAACAGTCATTTCTTCTACCACACAAGAGTCATTTACACCAATAATCTGTTTTTTCCAAATGCGTCCTAATTTTTCTGCCAACCCAGCGGAAAGTCTGAAACATTTTGTGAAAACTAGCTTTATGTGCGGGCCAAGAAACTCTTCCATAAAAGCTGATACATCTAAGGTCGTTTTGTCGTAGATTTTCTGTGCCATATCTCCAACAGCAATTATTTGAATTGTTGGATTCGTAGATTTTATGTACTCCAACATTTCGGAAAATTCCCGTTCTATATCTTGATATTCGTCTATAATTAACACGTCATATGTCTTGATTTGGGGCTTCATGTCATTGAATAGTTGTATTGCATCTGCAATATTTGGTTGTATGCCAACCTTTCTCAACATGTGAAAAGCAAAGCCATGATAATTTGTTACTGTAACATTTTTGTTCTTGATTTTCCCTTTAATTTCAGCAACTTATTATAAGTCAAATAGAGAATTTGTGTTGTTTCAGGGAAGGCACAGCAAAGATGCTGAATTGCGGTTGTTTTCCCACTCCCAATGCAGGCATCTACAAGAATATTCTCGCCTAATAGCGCCTTATGTAAGAACAGCTCTTGCTCGTCAGACAAATGTGTTACACTTGGCTTTTTCATATTTCTTTTCTCCCATAACTTATAAACAAAACATTTTTAACAATTATAACATGCTGATAATTTGAAAACAACTCCTATGATTTTGTACCACTTCTTAAATTTGTAGGACTACAATAAATAAGTGGAGAGTTTTTTCACGCAACGGCTTGAGAAAAAGGACGTTATATGCTATAATTTATTTGTAGTAGTGTGTCCTTTTTCGCAAGCGCGGAAAGGATACAATTGATACCCGCCTTTACAAGCTATGCGACGAAGCAGGAATTGAAAAATTCTGTATGCACGCTTTGCGCCACACCTATGCAACGCGTGCAATCGAAAGCGGTATGCAGCCCAAGGTGCTGCAAAAGCTGCTGGGTCATGCCAGCATCAAAACAACAATGGATCGGTATGTTCATGTGACCGCCGAATCGATGGATTGTGCCATCAAGCAATTTCAGCAACATAGTGTAGTCTGATAAAATCCAATAAAGCCAAATGCGGAAATGGTGTAAAAATGGTGTAACAGCCAAGACACCAAACGCTGAAACCCCTTGAAAATCAAGGAAAATCGAAGGAGAATGAGTACAAATGAAATTAGGTATCGTGGGCCTGCCCAACGTGGGCAAATCGACACTGTTCAACGCCATCACCAACGCCGGTGCGGAGAGCGCCAACTACCCCTTCTGCACCATCGAGCCCAACGTGGGCATGGTGGCTGTGCCGGATAAGCGGCTGGACAAGCTGGCGGAGATGTACGAGCCCGATAAAAAGACCCCTGCCGTCATCGAGTTTGTGGACATAGCGGGCCTGGTGAAGGGCGCCAGCCAGGGCGCGGGCCTGGGCAACAAGTTCCTGGAAAACATCCGCCGCACCGACGCCATTGTCCATGTGGTGCGCTGCTTCGACGACGAGAACATCATGCATGTGGTGGCCGATGCCGGCACCAACGTGCCGGTGGATCCCCTGGGAGATATCGAGACCATTGACCTGGAGCTGATCATGGCGGACCTGGAGATGGTGAACCGCCGGGTGGAAAAGGCCGCCAAGGCCGCCAAGGGCGACAAGAAATTCCTCCATGAGGCGGAGGTGTTCCGGGCTCTGGCGGAGCATCTCAACGCCGGTAAGTCCGCCCGCACCTTCGACTGCGGCCCGGAGGACCGGGCTATCGTGGAGACGGCGGACCTGCTGAGCCTGAAGCCCATCATCTACGCCGCCAACATGGACGAGGCCGGCTTTGCCGACCATGAGAACAACCGGTATTTCCGGATGGTCCGGGATCTGGCCCAAAAGGAGGGGGCACAGGTGCTGCCCATCTGCGCCAAGCTGGAGGAGGACATTGCCCAGCTGGACGACCCCGAGGAGAGGGCCATGTTCCTGGAGGACCTGGGGGTGGAGCAGTCCGGTCTGGACCGGCTGATCCAGTGCAGCTACGAGCTGCTGGGCCTGATCTCCTTCCTGACCTACGGCAAGGACGAGTGCCGGGCCTGGACCATCAAAAAGGGCACCAAGGCTCCCCAGGCCGCCGGAAAGATCCACTCCGACATCGAGCGGGGCTTCATCCGGGCAGAGACCATCAACTTCGACGAGATGATCGCCTGCGGCAGCGTGGCCGCCGCCAAGGAGAAGGGGCTGCTGCGGTCCGAGGGCAAGGAGTATGTGGTCAAGGACGGCGACATGATCTATTTCCGCTTCAACGTATAAAACAGGAAAGCCCCGCAGAGCTTGCGGCCCGCAGGCCGCGAGCTCTGCGGGGCTTTTGACAGACCAAAAACCACGCTGCGGTCGCAGCGTGGTTTTGCTGTTAATATCCCCGCTTCCGGTCCACCCGGTGCTCCAGGGGACGACCGGCGGCATAGTTGTCCAGATCCCGGCAGAACATGTCCAGATTCCGGTCGCAGGTGTATCCTAGGGACATATTCCCGGAGATATGCGGCGTCAGCAGCAGATTCCGGGTGCTCCACAGGGGGTGCTCCTTGGGCAGCGGCTCCGGCACCATCACGTCCAGGGCGGCTCCGGCAATGCGCCCTGCGTTCAGGGCCTCCATCAGCGCGTCCTGGTCAATGGCGCTGCCCCGGCCCACGTTTACCACGATGGCCTCCCGGGGCAGCAGTGCAATGCGCTCCCGGCTGAGGATGCCTGCGGTGTCCGCCACGGCGGGCAGGGCCATCACCAGGATCTCCGTTTCCGGCAGCACCTGGTCCAGCTGCTGCTGGGGCAGCATCCGGTCATAGGCCGGGTCCCCGTTCCGGCCGCTGCGGGACACGCCGCAGATGTGGGCGGCTCCCAGGGCCTTGGCCCGCCGGGCAAAATTCGTGCCGATGTCCCCGGCGCCCAGCACCGTGATGCGGCTGCCGTAAATGGACCGCATAGGCAGCTCCTGGACCCATTCCCGCCGCCGGACGATGTCCTGGAAATCCGGCATCCGCCGCAGCAGCATCAGCGTCACCATCAGAATGTGCTCGCTGATGGTCAGCCCATAGGCCCCGGAGGAGTTGGACAGCATCACATCGGGATTGGCGTACAGCCCGTCGTCGGACAGCAGGTCCACCCCCGCAAAGCCGCAGCAGTACCACTTCAGCCCCGTGGCCCGCTTCAGGTCTCCGGGCTCGCACCATCCGTAGATGATCTCATACTGGTCCAGCCCCTCTGCCGGAGCCTTGCCCCGCCCGTAAAAGTCCACTGCAAAGCCGTGCTTTTCCGCCGCTGCCAGCACCCTTTTCCGGTGCTCCGGCGTGAGAAAGTCCTCCATCACCGCAATTTTTTTCATCCGCTGTATACCTCCCATATTTTTTTCGCGCAGCGCATGCCGTCGGCGGCGGCGGACAGGATGCCTCCGGCATATCCCGCCCCCTCGCCGCAGGGATACAGGCCCCGGACGCTGCACTGGCCGCTCTCATCCCGCAGGATGCGCACCGGCGACGAGGATCGGGTCTCCACCGCCGTCAGAACGGCATCCCCCTGGGCATAGCCCTGTATTTTCCTGTCCAGCACCGGCAGGGCCAGTGCCAGGGTCTCCCACACAAATTCCGGCAGACACTGCCGCAGGTCCGTCCACCGGACCCCGGGCCGATAGCTGGGGATCACCCGACCCGGCCCCACAGAGGGCCGCCCCGCCAGGAAATCCTCCACCCGCTGGCACGGGGCCGCGTAGCCGCCGCCGCCCAGGCGGAAGGCTGCCTCCTCCAGCTGCCGCTGAAAGGCCACCCCCGCCAGGGGATGCCCGCTGCCGAAGTCCTCCGGCGTCACGTTTACCAGCAGGCCGCCGTTGATGTTCTCCCGGTCCCGGGCATATGCGCTCATGCCGTTGGTGACCACCCGCCCCTGCTCCGACGCAGCGGCCACCACCTGTCCCCCGGGGCAAACGCAGAACGAGAAGGCGCTGCGCCCGTTTTCCAGGTGGCATGACAGCTTATAGCTGGCGGCGGGCAGACACGGGTGCCCGGCGAACTGCCGGTACTGGGCTGCGTCCATGTCCGATTGCCGGTGCTCGATCCGCACTCCCACGGCAAAGGGCTTCTGCTCCATCTGTACCCCTGCGGCGTGCAGCATTTCAAAGGTATCCCTTGCGCTGTGGCCCAGGGCCAGCACCGCATGCCGGGCAGGCAGCACATACGGCCCCTCCGGCCCTGTAACCTCCAGCCCCTCCAGGGCCCCGTCCCGGACCCGCAGTCCCGTGACCCGGTGCCCGAACCGCACCTGCGCCCCCAGGGACAGCAGTTGCCGCCGCAGGTTCACCAGGGTCACATGGAGCATATCCGTCCCCACATGGGGCTTGGCGTCGGTGAGGATGCTTTCCGGCGCGCCGCAGGCCACCAGCTGCTCCAGGATCCACCGGTGCCGCCGGTCCCGGGTGCCGGTATTCAGCTTCCCGTCGGAAAAAGCGCCTGCGCCCCCCTCGCCGAACTGAACGTTGGATTCCGTATTCAGCGGGCCGCCCCGCCAGAAGGCTTCCACGTCCCGCTGCCGGGTCACGGCGTCCCGGCCCCGCTCCAGGATGATGGGCCGCAGCCCGCACCGGGCCAGCACCAGGGCCGCGAACAGCCCTCCCGGCCCGGCCCCGATGACCACCGGCGGCGTTTCGGGGGCCGCCAGGGCCTCCGGCAGCCGGTACGTTTCCGGCGCATACGGCGTTACCCGCTTATCCCGCACCCGCCGCAGCACGGCTTTCTCCTGCCGCAGCTCCACCGCGGCGGTGTACACCAGTCGCAGCTCCTCCCGGGCGTCAACGGACCGGCGCAGCACCTGCAGGGACAGAATATCCCCCTCCGGCACCCGCAGCAGCCGCGCCGCCTTTCCCCGCAGCAGGGCCTCCTCCTGGCCCGGGGCCAGCTTCAGCCCCTCAATTTTCACCATAGGCCGCACCCCCTGACTTCACAAAAAGTTCAAAATTTTCGCCGTTTTTTAAAGCTCCAGTTAAGGTTTCCGCGTATACTATAAACCATCGAAAGGAAAACCACAGCGGCGGCGGAGCACGATACCTCATGATACCACATTCCACCCCGCCCGACAATAGGAGGTTCACAGTTATGTATAACGGCGTCAACGACGAGAACAACGAGAGCAGCTTCAACAGCGATGAAAACCTGTATCATTACAGTTATTCCAAGGACCAGGCTCCCCAGCCCGGCCAGCCGGACCCCAGCCAGACCAGCTGGCAGCCCGCTCCCCGGCCGGAGCCCCAGGCGGCGCAGGAGGATCAGACCTCCTGCCCCACCGGCGATTATCAGGATGAACCCCGGATTCCCAAGACCAACGGGAAGAGCTTCTGGAAAAAGACCGGCACCAAGGTCACGGCTCTGGTTCTGTGCTGCGCCCTGATCGGCGGCCTGTGCGGCTTCGGCGGCGCGTCCCTGGCCCGCCGGGGCGGCAAGGCCACCATTCAGGAGTCCGGCCGCACGGCTTCCGCCGTCAGCGTCAAATCCGTGGACGGCCAGACGCTGATGAGTCCCGCCGAGGTGTACGCCTCCACGGTGAACAGCGTGGTATCCATCAACTGCTCCGCCGTGTCCACCAACATCTTCGGCCAGAAGGTGGAGTCCGCCTCCTCCGGCAGCGGCTTCGTCATCACCCAGGACGGCTATATCGTCACCAACCAGCATGTGGTGTCCGGCGCCAGCAGCGTCAACGTCACCCTGTATAACGGCGATACCTATCCCGCCACTGTGGTGGGCGGCGACAGCGATTACGATGTGGCTGTGCTGAAGATCGAGGCCACCGGCCTCCAGGCCGTGACCCTGGGCAAGAGCGCCGACGTCAACGTGGGCGACACGGTGATGGCCATCGGCAACCCCCTGGGCGAGCTGACCTTCTCCATGAGCCAGGGCATCGTGTCCTGCTGCGACCGGGCCATCAATGTGGACGGCACCCCCTTCAACATGCTCCAGGTGGACGCCTCCATCAACCCCGGCAACTCCGGCGGCCCCCTGATGAACCTGTACGGTGAGGTAGTGGGCATTGTGTCCGCCAAGTATTCCAGCTATTCCGACACCACCGTGGAGGGCATCGGCTTTGCCATCCCCATCAGCGATGTCCAGACCATCATCACCGACATTATGGAAAACGGCCAGGTCACCGATAAGGCCTACATGGCCATCAAGGCCGGCAGCATGACCGAGCAGATGGCCGCCCAGTACAACATCGACGTGACCAAGGGCGTGTTCGTCTACGCCGTGGAAAAGGGCGGCGCCGGGGAAAAGGCAGGCCTGCAGCTGGGCGACGTCATCACCAAGCTCAACGACACGGACATCACCTCCATGAGCGACCTGTCCATGGCCAAGAAGAGCTATAAGGCCGGCGACACCGTCACCCTTACCGTGTGGCGCGGCGGCCAGGAGATCACCCTGAGCCTGACCTTCGACCAGCAGCCCCAGACCACCGGCACCGAGGACGATTCCTCCAACCAGAACCAGGGCCAGCAGGATTCCTACGGCGACCTGTACGACTACTTCTTCGGCCGGGGCAACGGCGGCCGCGGCAACTAAGACAGCGTGACCGCTTCTCCGGAAGCGTCACTGGATATATTTTGCATTCCAATTACTCTCTCTTTCTTCTTTCATCTTTCTTCCTTTAAGCGTGGGCGGCGGCTCCGGTATCCGGGGCCGCCGTCCACGCGCGTTTTTTTGCAGGGGCGGACGACTCTGTCCGCCCCATGGCCGTACCCCGTCCCCCCGCGCCTGCCTTGGGCACATACTCCCCTGTCATATCCCCGCATACACTTTCAATAGGCGGCCCGCCCTGCGGGAGCGCCGACTTATGGGGAAAGCGAGGAAATTGACCATGAAAACAACCTTCCGCAGGCGGGGGATCGTGCTGGCGGCGGCGCTGGTGCTGCTGTGGGCCGTCTCCGCTGCCGACACAGGCGGCGGTTCTGCGTCCTTTGTGGGCACCGGCTGGGCGCTGCTGCCTCCGGCGGTGGCCATCGTGCTGGCCTTTGTCACCAAGGAGGTGTACTCCTCCCTGCTGGCCGGGTGCGTGATGGGGGCGCTGCTGGCAGAGGGCTTCGCCCCCTGGCGGAGCTTCGAGACGCTGTTTCTGACCCTTATGGAGGGCATTGACCGGAAGATCTTCTTTTTCGACGTGCTGCTGGGGGCCATTGTGGTGCTGTTTGCCCGGTCCGGCGGCTCCCGGGCCTTCGGGGAGTGGGCTTCCCGCCGGGTGCGCTCCCGCCGGGGAGCGGAAACGGCCACGGCAGCCCTTGGATGCCTGATTTTCCTGGACGACTATTTCAACTGCCTGACGGTGGGGGCCATCATGCAGCCCATCGCCGACCGCTTCCGCATCTCCCGGGAGAAGCTGGCCTTTCTCATTGACGCCACCGCCGCCCCGGTGTGCATCATCGCGCCCATCAGCTCCTGGGCCGCCGCCGTGTCGTCGTACATTCCGGCGGAATACGCCGGAACGGTCAACGGCTTCACCCTGTTTCTGCGGGCCATCCCGTATAATTTCTACGCCCTTCTGATGCTGTGGATGGTGTTCGTGGTGGCCCTGACGGGACGGGATTTCGGCCCCATGTACCGCCGGGAGCAGCTGGCCGCCGTCCAGGAGCCGCCCCGGGATGACCGCTCTTCCGCCGGCCAGTTTAGCCCCCGGGGCCGGGCGGTGGATCTGCTGGTGCCCACGGTGTGCCTCATCGTCTCGGTGGTGTGGGGCATGGTGCTGCTGGGCCGCCGGACCTGCCGGGAGGGGGGGCTTCCCCTGACGGCGTCCAACGTCTTTGCCAACACCGATGCGCCCATGGCCCTGTGCTTCGGCTGCGCGGTAACGCTGCTGGTGATGGCGGTTTTATACATTCCCCGGGGTGTGGTGACGTTTTCCGGCTATGTAGAGGGCTTTCTGGATGGCTTCAAGCTTATGACCCCGGCGCTGCTGGTGCTGACCTTTGCCTGGGGGCTGAAATCCTTTGCCGCCCGGCTGGACGCGGCGGCCTTTGTCCAGGGGCTGTTTGCCGGCCGTGAGACCTTGACGGCCCTGTTCCCGCTGGTGCTGTTTCTGGTGGGCGGGCTGCTGGCCTTTGCCACCGGCACCAGCTGGGGCACCATGGGCATTCTCATTCCCGTGGCGGTGCCGGTGTTTGCCGGCAGTTCCCTGCTGCCGGCGGCGGTGGCGGCGGTGTGCGCCGGGGCCGTTATGGGCGACCACTGCTCCCCTATTTCCGACACCACCATCATGAGCTCCACCGGCGCCGGGTGCGATCACATGGCCCATGTTACCACCCAGCTGTGGTACGGCCTGGCGGTCGGCGCCGACTGTGCGGTCTGCTATCTGCTGGCGGCGGTGCTGGGAGAGCCCTGGCTTCCGCTGGCTGTGGGGGCGGCCCTGGTGGTGGGGCAGGTATTTTTCTTCCACCGGCTGTCCCGGCGGCGGGAGGGGGCGGCATGAAGCAGCTTCCGGTGCCCTTTATCGGCCAGGGGCATAGCCTGCCCACCGGCTGCGAAAGCGTCAGCGCCGCCATGGCGCTGCAATACCTGGGCTTTTCCGTGACGGCGGAGGATTTTGCCCGGGACCATCTGCCCTCGGCCCCGTTTTACCGGGATACCGGCGGCGTCTGGCATGGGCCGGACCCCCGCCGGGCCTTTGTGGGGGACCCTCACGACCCGGATGCCCTGGGCTGCTGGGCCCCGGCGATAAAAAGCGGGATGTCCCGCTTTTTGGCCGGTCTGGCCCGGGACAAAGCCGGGATTTACCGGGTCAAAAACGAGACCGGAGCGGAGCTTGGCTATCTGTGCCGCCGGTATATCGACCGGGGGATTCCGGTGCTGATCTGGATCAGCATTGACCTGCGCCCCACCGTCAACGGCCCCTGGTACCGGACGGAGCCGGAGGGCCAGCCCTTCATGTGGATTTCCAACGAGCACTGCGTGGTGCTGTCGGGATATGACCGGGAGCACTATATCTGCTGCGACCCCTGGGAGGACCGGGGCGTGGTGCGCTATCCCAGGGAGACGGTGTGGCAGCGGCACCGGGAGCTGGGGATGCAGGCGGTGGCGGTGGAGGGACCGGTATGAGGCGGCGGATAGCGGCGGCGCTGCTGGCGGCGCTGCTGCTGACCGGGTGCGCCCCGGCGGCGGAACCGGCGGCGGAGCCGGCAGAACCGGCGGGAGAGCCGGTTTACATGGCCCTGACCTTTGACGACGGCCCCTCCCCTGCCTGGACGCCCCGGCTGCTGGAGGGCCTTTCCCGGCGGGGGGCCAGGGCCACGTTCTTTCTGGTGGGCAGTCAGATCGAAGGCCGGGAGGACCTGGTGCGGCGTATCCGGCAGGAGGGCCACCAGATCGGCAATCACTCCTTCGGCCACGGGGACCTGACGGACCTGTCCGCCGCCCAGGCCCTGGCGGACCTGGACAAATGCAGCCGGGCCCTGGAACGGGTGCTGGGGCCGGGAAGCTACTGGCTGCGGCCCCCTTACGGCTTCATATCGCAGGAGGAGCTGCGGGCCCTGGGGACTCCGGCCATCTGCTGGTCCGTAGATACGGAGGACTGGAAAAGCCGGGACGTGGACAGCATCCTGGACATTGTTCTGCGGCGGGCGGGAGACGGGGACATTCTCCTGCTCCACGACTGCTACGCCACCAGCGTCACGGCGGCCCTGGAGATCGTGGACCGCTTGCAGCCCAGGGGGGTGCGGTTCGTCACAGTGGAGGAGCTGTTCGCCGTCAAGGGGGTGCAGCCTGCCTGCGGGACCCTGTACCGCCGGGTGCGGGGCGAATAAAACCCGCATTTTGTCCAAAATGACAATGGACGCGGGGCCGTGGGGAGCATATAATAGGGCCAGATTCCAAAAGGAGCAAACGCCATGAACCGTACCGTTTCCATGAATAGCTGCCGGGCCATCTGTACCATGGCCTGCTGTTGTCATGCCCGGAACGGTCATGCATGGTTTGCCCAGAAAGCCCGGGATTGAATTGCCCGGGAAAAGCGCGTATAAGCAGCGGCAGAGCATGCATCCTGCATGCCCTGCCGCTTTGATTTTTCCACACATGGAAAGGAAGCCTGTTTATGTATCCCCAACACATTCAAGAAGCCGCCGCGGCCATGGGCCGCACCCTGACGGAGAGCGCCACACCCCTGTACGGCAGCGGCCTGCGCCTGCCGGACCGCCGGGCGGTTATCGACCTGGTCAAGGAGGTGCGCCGCCTGCTGTTCCCCGCCTATTTCGGGGACCCGGCGCTGATGTCCCTGGCTCCGGAGAACTATGCCGCCCTGCTGCTGGAGCGCATTTCCGAAAAGCTGACGGCCCAGCTGCGGCTGGCCCTGCCGGAGGACCAGGTGCAGCGGGCGGAGGAGATCACCCGGGAGTTTGTGCGCCGGCTGCCCCGGGTGCAGCGGCTGCTGCTGGAGGACCTGGACGCCACGTTTGAGTCCGATCCCGCCGCTGCGTCCCGGGAGGAGATCATCTTTGCCTATCCGGGCCTGTTCGCCATCTTTGTCTATCGCATTGCCCACCTGCTGTACTGCCAGCGGGTGCCCATGATCCCCCGGATCATGGCCGAATATGCCCACAGCCGCACGGGCATCGATATCCACCCCGGTGCGTCCATCGGGCCCCACTTCTTTATCGATCACGGCACCGGCATCGTGGTGGGCGAGACCACGGTGATCGGCCGGAACGTGAAGCTGTATCAGGGCGTGACCCTGGGGGCCATGTCGCCCCGGGCGGGGCACGCGTCCCTGCCGGGGAAGCGCCACCCCACCGTGGGGGACGACGTGACCATCTATTCCGGCGCGTCTATTCTGGGGGGTGAGACGGACATCGGCGACGGCTCCGTGGTGGGAGGCAACGTGTTTTTGACCCACTCCGTCCGCAGCGGCACCCGGGTGGCCGCCGCCACCCCGGCCCCGGTGATGAAGAATCCCTCGGACCCGTTTGTGTACACCATATAGGGGACGTGTGATCCCTGCCCGGGCAGGGCGCCGCCCTGTGCGCGGGGCGCCGGGGACGCTGTCCCCTGCGGGGGGTGTTGAAAGCGGGAAACGGCAAAAAGCGACCCCATCCTCTTCCCGATCGGCGGGAGGGGATGGGGTTATTTCATTTCCTGGACCAGCTGGGCCAGCAGCTCCAGCTGGCGACTGCTGAGCCGCCGCAGGGAGCCGGTCAGCGTCCGCAGACGCACCGGGTCGGTCAGCTCCGCAGCAAAGAATTCCTCCGGTGTTACGCCCAGATAGTCGCAGATGTAGAAGAACATGGACATGGACGGCAGGTTCACACCGTTTTCGATGTTGTTGATATACCCGGCACTCTGGCCCAGGGAAAGGCTCATGTCTCGGGCTGACACGCCCTTGGCCTGCCGCCGCTGCGACACCCGCCGGGCAAATTTCTCTTTTTTTCCATGGGCCACCTCCAGGTTTTTTGATAATTGTACTATACGGATTCGACATTATCGCCTGGTTTAACAGGATATTTTCTTGACATAGCTATTTTGAGTAGTTACAATAAAGAAAAGTACTGTGGAGAAAGGATAGCACTGATTATGTGGATCATTTTTATTATCCTCGGTGTCGTGTTGGTCTGGGGCTTGTGCAAATCTGGCAGCAGATTTTCCGAACCAAGGGCAGAGGATGAGGAGACATGGGAGGAGCCATCTGGCCAGCCGGGCAAGAACTCAGACGACGAGCTGGAAAAAATCCGCCGTCAGGTATGGGAGGATCACAAGCGGCAGGAGAAACTCCGTCAAAAACAGCTGGAGAAGGAACGGATGGCACCCATTCTGGAAAAGCAGGCGGCGCTTGCAAGGCAAAAGGAGCTGGAGGATAAGTACGCCAACAGCCCCCTGACCCGGGAGATCATCCAGACCATTCGCGGCGGGTCAAACGACCTGCCAGAGGAAATCGTTGTCTACGACGACCGCGTCACCGGCTGCACCAACGGCGTCACCCGGACATATGACTTCATTGCAAACCGAGTGGCGACCCTCCAGCGCGTATACAACTGCATGCTGCATTACGGAGACTATGAGCTTCTTTTGCGCCCGCAGGTCGCTTTGGGAAATGCCATTAATCGGGAATTGGGCGGAGAATACGATGTTTCGGATGAGGCGGTACGCCGAAGTGAGCAGCATGCCCATTCTGACGGAGAAATCTTTTTCCTTTTTCACTACACCTCCGATCATGTTCTTTTGCGGCTGAAGCCGAAAACATATTTCTAATCAAGGAGGACTGACCATGGCGCGCTGCTACTATCTGGATTACATCAGCAAGGGCTTTCTCAGCAGCTATGACAACGACGAGTATGTCTGCAAGCTCTGCGGCAAGCACTTTGCCACCAATGACCCGCAGGTGAAGTACACCTGCAACCCCGACTACGGCGAGGAATACA